>Ga0182024_10003981_pt1 | contig 34491 bp, 30 predicted proteins | sample P32metaG_FD_120480 | JGI IMG/M metagenome (GOLD analysis project Ga0182024, IMG submission 120480) | Permafrost microbial communities from Stordalen Mire, Sweden - P3-2 metaG (Illumina Assembly) | ecosystem: Environmental > Terrestrial > Soil > Wetlands > Permafrost | place: Sweden: Stordalen...
ACCGGGCCGGTGCGGGCGCGGCCGGGCCGCGCAGGCGCAACGTGATACCCGCTAGCAGGTCTGCGGCGCTGGGGCAACGCAGAAAGCGGCCGGCGGGCGGAGAACTCGATCGCGGTGCGGGGGCGGAACGGCGTGGTGGTGACGCGGATGCCCTCGATCGCATCGATGCCGTAGCTGCGGTGCCCTGTTCCGTCGGCCCGCTCGGCATGCAGCAGCAGCCGCCCCGTCCGGGACCGCCGGAGCGCGTAGGGCTCGATGAGACGCGAGCGGCCCTGGTAGCGAAGCTCGACGAGCAGGTGGTTGGTGGCAGCGAACCGCACGGCCTCGCCCTTGAACACCCACTGCTGGCTGAGGGCAGGGTCGGTCCCGATTCCCCACAGCAGCCACCCCAGGATGTAGTCCTTCTCCACCACCTCCTCGGACAGGCCCCACTCGGCGACCCGCTCGACGATGTCGGCCCGGGTGATCATCAATCGTCACCCGGTCGGCCGAGCGTGACGTTCACCCGCAGCCCCCAGCGCCGGACGATCCGCCCAGGCGCCTTGACCGACGGATCGAGCAAGGTGAGCCCGGCGCTTCGGCGCTCCAGGCACGCGCCGATGAGCGCTGGCGTGTCGGCACCCGAGTGCTCCAGGAGGTAACCAAGCCGCTTGAAGACCGTCCGGTTGCCCAGCCGGTCGCCGTAGCCGACCAGCAGTCCGTCGTCCCGCTGGCCGCTGGAAAGGTACTGCCAGAGCACATCTGAGACATTGCGCATCCCGCCTCCCAGCCGAGGATCATCAAGAATGTCAACCATCGTCCTCGAAGGGTCTGACACCGAGACACGGACCTGGCTGCGCCAGACGCCGCGCCATCCGGGGCATCTCTCCCCCACCGGTTCGAGCGAGTGACTCGACGCCTGATGCCGGCAGGGGCACAGCGCCAGGGGTGCCTGCCAGCCACTCGTCGCAGACCGGCCCGCCCGTTGCCGGGGCTCGTGCCAAGGATTGTGCTCGGCCTCGTGGCCGGGCCCGTGAGCGCGCCGTGCAGGCGACAAAGCTGGTCGCCCGCGGACGCATCACTCGGGGGACCGTCGTCAACCCCAATAGAGGTCCCCGCTTGAAGCTCCAGCTCGGACCATCGTCTCGCTGCATAGTCATGCGGCGTCACCCACGCAAGGGAACGTCCTCAATTGCCGCAGACCGAGCCATTGGGTCTGGCCTCGTTCGGTCATTCCGTCGCGACGGTGTGAGCCGCGCGGCCTGTCACGTTCCAGATCGGATGCCGATCCTGCGGGTTCACCGCGGCGGTAGCCGAGTGGCCTGGAGTGCTAACAGAAAGATGGTTAGCCTGTCAGCGCGGACGTTTCGGCGTCAACGCCCAGACCAACGGAGGCAGCGCATGGGCACGATCACGACGACCGATGGCACGGAGATCTTCTACAAGGACTGGGGCTCGGGCCAGCCGATTGTCTTCAGCCACGGCTGGCCGCTTTCGGGCGACGACTGGGACACCCAGATGCTGTTCTTCCTGCAGCACGGCTACCGCGTCATCGCCCATGACCGGCGCGGGCACGGACGCTCCACGCAGACCAGCGACGGTCACGACATGGACCACTACGCCGACGACCTGGCTGCGCTGACTGCCCATCTCGATCTCCAGGACGCCGTCCATGTCGGGCACTCCACCGGTGGCGGCGAAGTCGTGCACTATATCGCCCGGCACGGTGAGAGCCGCGTGGCGAAAGCGGTACTGATCAGTTCGGTGCCGCCGCTCATGGTGCAGACCGGCGCCAACCCCGGCGGCCTGCCGAAGAGCGTCTTCGACGACCTCCAGGCCCAGCTGGCCGCCAACCGGTCCGAGTTCTACCGGGCCCTGCCGTCGGGCCCCTTCTACGGCTTCAACCGGCCCGGCGCAAAATCCTCGGAAGCGATCATCGAGAACTGGTGGCGGCAGGGAATGATGGGCGGAGCGAAGGCACACTACGACGGCATCGTTGCCTTCTCCCAGACCGATTTCACCGAGGACCTCAAGAAGATCACGGTGCCGGTCCTCGTGATGCACGGCGACGACGACCAGATCGTTCCCTACGCCGACTCCGGACCGCTATCCGCACGGCTCGTGCAGAACGGGACGCTGAAGACGTACCAAGGATTCCCGCACGGCATGCCGACCACCGAGGCCGAGACGATCAACGCTGACCTGCTGGCCTTCGTGCAGTCCTGACCGGCCCGGCGGCTGGGCGCCGGCTATGGCCCTGCACTCTGCGCACTCGAACAGGACGGGCTCTCATCCGGGGACGGATCCGGACATGCCGCGTAGCGGGCCGACCCCACCCGGGGCAGGTCAATACCGGCCCGCCCCGGCAGGAAGGCGGGAACCTCACGGCCCTGCTCGCCGAACCCGGGCACCGCCGCAGTGCGCTCAAGACGCGAGCCGAGGAAGCCGAGAAGGGCCACTGGCGGCACGCCAGGCTCCTACTCCAGCAACTGTCGCACATGCCGCTGTTCGCCTGCCGCCTAGGACACGGGCGATCGGCGGAGGCAAGACGGGTTTCCTAGGTGAGACTGCTCAGGAAGGCCTGATAAGCCTGCTGGCCCTGGCCCGCTGCGGGTGGGTACTACTTTCGCGGTACGCCGGGAGGCGATGACGGAAACCAGGCGGTCATACATCGCGGACAGTTCCTCAGGGCCGCACTGGTGATCCGCCAGATGGTGAGCGCCCGCGGGCGCCGGGCCTGCCGTCTGCTGACCGCGTTCGGCGTAGCGGCGCAGCGCGTTTTCCTTGCTGTCAAGCAGGACGATTTCATGGAAGGCCGCACCGGCCTCGTCCGCCAGCTGCTCAAGCTGCTCAAGGAATGCCAGCCGGCCCAGGAACTGCGGGATCACCACGTCATGCCCGGCCGCCAGGTGGGTCCGCGCCGCAGCCAGGGCGATCGCCCGGGCGAGCAGCCCCGCGGCATGAGGATCATCGCGCCACCGGCCAAGAAAGCCCCGCACCTGGTCGATGTCAAGATTCAGGGCCAGCGGATGCTCATCGGCGTACACTTCGCGCCAGCGTGGACTTGCCACCCCCCGGCGGCCCGTTGAGCACGATCAGCCGAGGCACAGCGCAAGTCTAGGAGCAGCCGGCAGGACCAGGCACCAGGCACCAGGCACCAATGTCCGCGCACATACAGTGGCAGCGAACTCACCCCCAGTTCCCCATGCGCCACATCGTCGCACGCCAAGCAGGGACTAGGCGCTCGGAGGCATGCCCGCAGCGCGGCGGCCAGGCGGCCATCGATAACCGCGATGTCAACCTCTGCGAGCGGCTGGACGACTTCGGCTTGCCGACTGTGGCCACCGGGCCTGAGCGACGGTTTGCAACCGCAACCAACTCGGCATCCGCTGGTGCCAGCCGACCTAACGTTCGCGTTGCCGCGTGGGAAGATGTAGAGGTAGCGAACGAGCGGGGACCGGCGTATTTACGCGACCGGGTACCGCGCCCGGTTCGGACAGAAGGAATGGTGACATCCATGTACTTCCTCATCCGGCGCCTGGTCAGATACTTCCAGCGCCGCAAGCAGCAACGGGACTAGGGCATCTCCTGATCCCCTGCCGCGGACGGTCTGGGTACCCGGCTTCGGGCCGTTACGGTTCGATGGTCACCTTGATCCTGGTCCCGCCTGCGGCGATATCGATGGCCTCGGGTAGGCCGGCGAGCGGCAGCCGGTGGGTAATCAGGTCGGACACCTCGATGACGCCGTCCGCGATCAGCTTCAGCGCCCTGGTGTTGTGCGCCGGGCTCGCGCCGGCCGTGCCGGTGACGCTGAGTTCCCGGTAGTGCAGCAGGCCGGCGTCGAGCGCGACGACCCCGCCGCCGGCTGGCAGGCCGGCGAAGTAGCTGACGCTCCCCCGGCGCGCAGCCATCCGCAGCGCCTGCGCATAGGCGGCGCCGGATGCCGCCGCGACGACAATGACCGCCAGGCTGACAGCGCACGCCAGGCTAATAGTGCAGGTCAGGCTCACAGCGCACGCCAGACCCGCCAGAGCGCCGCCGGGTCGCTGAGCGGGTCGCCGTGCACGAGCGTGAAGTGCGCGGGACCGCCGACGGTGAGCCTGCCCGCATGCGGGTCGCGCAGCACATCGCCGCCGCGCCAGGTCGCCGCGCCGAGCGCTTCCCAGGGCTCAAGACCGGCGCGCACCAGGCATTCCACTTCCCAGGCAAGGTGACCCGCCCGGACGGACCCGCCGCCGAAGTCGCTCCCGGCCGCGATGGCAAGGCCCGCCGCGTGCGCCGTCCGGACGCTCTGCTCGGCCACCTCGAGCCGCCCGGCGGTCCGCTGCCGGCCGGCCTGCGCCGTGAACCGGTCGATCGTGGTGGTGGACGCGAAGCCCAGCACCGAGTGCAGGACCGACAGCGTCGACACCACCGTGACCCGGTTGGCCTTCAGTATCCGGGCGACATCCGAGTCGATCGTGAAGCCGTGCTCCAGCGTGTCGACCGCCGCCTCCGCCGCCAGCCGGCAGTTGGCCAGCCCGGTGCCGTGCGCGGCCACGGTCGCGCCCCGCGCGTGCACCGCCTCGACCACCCGCCGCACCTCGTGCGCCGACCAGGGCGCGGTGTCGGTGTCCGGGCCGTCCAGGTACAACTTGATCAGGTCGGCGCCGTCGTCCAGCTGGGCCAGCGAGGCCGCGAGCAGGCCATCGCCGTCCTCGACTTCCACCGAGAGGCCGGGCGGCAGCGATCCGCCCCTGGTCACCCAGGTGCCGGCCGCGCGCACGTAGGGATAACCGGGCTTGCCCTGCCATAGGTCACGCAGGGAAAGGGCTAGTGCTCGTTCCTGCCCGTCTGGAGTGTCCGCGCGGCGCGGCGAGCCTACGTCGCGGACCCACCGGATCCCGGCGGCGATCAGCGCGGCGGCATTCCGCTCCGCCGCATCGACCAGATCGGCTGTCGGATCGGCGCCGCGGGCGACCCACTGCGCGCCGCCCTGCAGCGTCAGGTGGCTGTGGCAGTCCACGAAGGACGGCACGATGGTCGCGCCGGTCGCGTCGATGACCCTGGCGCCGGCCCTGGCGTTGGCGGGTGCCGCGCCGTCGAATATCCCGGTCAGGATGCCGTCGGCGACCAGCACGCTGACCGGCTTGCGCAGCGCCGGGGACAGGCCGTCCGCCAGCGCGGCGCCCTCGAAGAGCTGTGCCTCGGTCATCAGCGGTCCTCCCGGTCTGCCCGGGCCCCGGTGATCAATCCTCGCCCGCCGCCGCGATCAGGTGTCAATGCGCGCCGGGTCGAGCTCGGCGGCACCGCCGATGATGAAGTCCCGCCTCGGCGCGACCTCGCTACCCATCAGCAAGTCGAAAATGGCCACCGCGGACGCCGCGTCCTCGATCCTGATCCGCCGCAGCGTGCGGTGGCGCGGGTCCATGGTGGTCTCGGCCAGCTGGGCGGCGTCCATCTCACCGAGGCCCTTGTACCGCTGCGGCGGTTCCTTCCACCGCTGCCCCTTGCGCTCCAGCTCCAGCAGGCTGCGGTGCAGCTCGGAGTCGGAGTAGGTGTAGATGTACTTCTGCTGGCCCTTCCGCGGGCTGACGATCTCGATGCGGTGCAGCGGCGGCACCGCGGCGAACACGCGGCCTGCCTCGACCATCGGCCGCATGTACCGGTGGAACAAGGTGAGCAGCAGGGTCCGGATGTGGGCGCCGTCGACGTCCGCGTCCGCCATGAAGATAACGCGCTGGTACCTGGCCGCCTCCAGGTTGAACGCGCCGCCCGAGCCCGCGCCGAGGACCTGGATGATCGCCGCGCACTCGGTGTTCTTGAGCATGTCGGTGAGCGAGGCCTTCTGCACGTTAAGGATCTTGCCGCGGATCGGGAGCAGGGCCTGGAACTCGGAATCCCTGGCCAGCTTGGCCGTGCCGAGGGCGGAGTCGCCCTCGACGATGAACAGCTCGCTGCGGTCATCAGCCGACCGGCAGTCCACCAGCTTGGCCGGCAGCGCCGAGCTGGCGAGGGCCGACTTCCGGCGCTGATTCTCCCGGTGCTCGCGGGCGGCGATGCGCGTCCGCGCGGCCGATGCGACCTTGTCGAGCAACGCTTTGGCCTGCAGCTTGCTGCCCCGGCTGCGCGACTCGAAGAATGCCCGGAACTCGCCGGCCACCACCTGCGCCACGATCCTGGACGCCGACGGGGTGCCGAGGATCTCCTTGGTCTGGCCCTCGAACTGCGGCTCCGGCAGCCGCACCGCGATCACCGCGGTCAGGCCCTCGAGCACGTCCTCCTTGGTGACCGGCTCGTCGCCGTTCTTCAGCAGCCTGGCCGCGCGCAGCTGCTCGTTCAGCGTCCGGACCAGCGCGCGCTCGAATCCGGCGACGTGCGTGCCGCCCTTCGGCGTGGCGATCACGTTGACAAAGGACCTGGTCACGCTGTCATAGCCGGTCCCCCAGCGCAGCGCCACGTCCACGTCGAGCTCGCGCTCGACCTCAGTCGGGGTCAGGTGGCCCTGGTCATCGAGGACCGGCACCGTCTCAGTGAACTGGCCGGAGCCGGTCAGCCGCACTACCTCGGTGACCGGATCGCCCGGCGAGAGGTGGGCGCAGAACTCGCTGATTCCGCCGGCGAACCGGAACTTGGCCTCCTGCGGTCCGGCCAGCCCGTGGTCCGCCGTGCCTGCCGGTGCATCGCCGTGATCATCGCCGTGGACCAGATCCGCCTGGCCGGGTACCGCGGCGAGGCGCACGGCCGCGCGCTCGTCCCGCACCCGGATGGTGAGCCCGGGCACCAGGTAGGCGGTCTGGCGGGCGCGCTGGGCCAGGGCGTCGAAGCTCCACCGCGCGTCCCGCACGAAGACCTGGGCGTCCGGCCAGAACCTGATCCTGGTGCCGGTCAGCGTCTTCGCCACCCGGCGGACCCGCCGCAGGCCCTGGCCCGGCACGAACGGCGCGTCCGGATCAGGCCCGCTAAACTCGCCGATCACCCCCCGGCGGAAACTCGCCGCCCACTGCCCCCCGTCCTTGTCCACCTGCACATCCAGCCGGCCGGACAGCGCATTCACCACCGACGCGCCGACGCCGTGCAGGCCTCCCGACGCGGTATAGGAACCGCCGCCGAACTTCCCGCCCGCGTGCAGCCTGGTCATCACGAGCTCGACTCCAGTCAGGCCCGTCTTTGGCTCCAGGTCGACCGGGATGCCGCGGCCGTTGTCCCGCACCTCAGCCGAATGATCCGCGTGCAGCACGACCTCGATCTCGGTGCAGGCCCCGGCCAGCGCCTCGTCCACCGCGTTGTCGACGATCTCCCAGAGGCAGTGCAGGAGCCCGCGGCTGTCCGTGGAGCCGATGTACATGCCGGGGCGCTTGCGGACCGCCTCAAGCCCCTCCAGGACCGTCAGATGGCGCGCGGTATAGCCGCCGCCGGCGGGGGCCGGCGGCGCGGGCGCGGAACTCAGGACGGTCACGTGCGTTCTCCTGACTGGCATGGCGGGCAGCGCGCCGGGATGGGCCTGAAGGCAGACTAGCCGCCCCCTCCGTCAGCCCCGTGGAACCACGCCGCCGACATAGCTGGCGACCTGGGACAACATGGGCACGTTACAGTGAGCAGGCAGGGACCGCGCCGGGAGGCAGGAAGGGTGTTCGCTTGTGGCGTATTGAGGGCTGAGAGGGGAAGTTCCGCGGTAGGCCACGTGTTGGATGCAGTAGAAGAACACGAAGGTTGCACGGCCCGCCGGTGCGAGGGCACCGCGGTTCAGGCGAGGGAGGCGACATGGCCGGAGCTATGGCCCCAACAAAGCCGCTCAACGCCACCGATGTGTGTGACCGGTGCGGTGCGCAGGCATACGTCCGCGTTCTGCTCACGGGATCGGGGGAGCTGCTTTTCTGCGCCCATCACAGCCGTCAGCACGCAGAGGCGCTCGCCAAGGTCGCTATCGAGATCCAGGACGAGACCAGCCGGCTGTTCCCCACGAAGTCCGGCGCCGCCGCTCCGCCGGCCAGGTGACCAATACCCGGCTTCGTGCAGCCGGGTGAGACGCGAAAATCTGGCGTCCCGCGCACGCTGGGCGCCTCTCCCTTAGCGCGCCCACGGGCCGCGAGCACTCCGGGGCACTGGCACGTGAGCAGCAATCCGGCCGTTAGGCGGACCGATTCGGCGCTGAGCCCGGCAGACCCGGCTCTGCGGCGGCTCGATGAGGCTGTACGACAGGTTTCCGAGCTGACCCGCGGCCGAACCGCGTCCGGGCTTTCCCATATGTCCGCTGACGACGTCACCGGAACTATCGCGACCGACGACGCCATCGGCTTCGACCCGCGTCAGCTACTGCAGGCACTGCACCGATGCGGAGCGCCGGCCGTCGTCATCGGCCAGGTCGCCGGAATCATGCACGGATCGGCCGAGCTCACCGGTGATCTCGACCTGCTCTGGGACGGCGACGAGAGTCATGCGCCTGCCATGGCCGAGGCCTTCAGGTCCGTCGGCGCTCAGCTCGCCGACGACCAGGGCGTGGCGGTGGCCTGCGACGCGGTGGCATTCCTGCTTCCCAAGCTCGTCTTCTCAACGCCAAGCGCGAGCGGCGACTGCTGCACGCCGGCGCTGCCCTGGGGTGATCTCCCGATCGCCGAGTTCCTTGCGCGCCGGCAGACCGCCGCCGCCGCGGGCATCGAGGTCAACTACCTCTCCCGGGAGGACCTGATCCGCATGCGCCGGGTCGCAGGACGGCCGAAGGATCTCAGGCGCGCAGACGAGCTAGAGCGGCTCGCCAGCGCCCGCGCACACTGACCCGGGCAACCGCGGCGGGCGCGCCGCATCGCCCGGCGCGCCACGGGCGTGGCGCCGCGGGTGCGGGTGAAGCAGGGACGTCAGTCGAGGTAGTCGCGCAGGACCTGGGACCGGGACGGGTGGCGGAGCTTGGACATGGTCTTCGACTCGATCTGGCGGATCCGCTCCCTGGTCACGCCGTAGACCTTGCCGATCTCGTCGAGCGTCTTGGGCTGGCCGTCGGTGAGGCCGAACCGCATGGAGACGACGCCCGCCTCGCGCTCGGACAGCGTGTCGAGCACCGAGTGCAGCTGCTCCTGCAGCAGCGTGAAGCTCACGGCCTCACCCGGCTGGATCGCCTCGGAGTCCTCGATCAGGTCACCGAACTCGCTGTCGCCGTCCTCGCCGAGCGGGGTGTGCAGGGAGATCGGCTCGCGGCCGTACTTCTGCACCTCGATGACCTTCTCCGGGGTCATATCAAGCTCGGCGGCGAGTTCCTCCGGGGTCGGCTCCCGGCCCAGGTCCTGCAGCATCTGCCGCTGCACCCGGGCCAGCTTGTTGATGACCTCCACCATGTGCACCGGAATGCGGATGGTGCGGGCCTGGTCGGCCATGGCCCGGGTGATCGCCTGCCGGATCCACCACGTCGCGTACGTGGAGAACTTGTAGCCCTTGGTGTAGTCGAACTTCTCCACCGCGCGGATCAGCCCGAGGTTCCCCTCCTGGATCAGGTCAAGGAACAGCATCCCCCGCCCGGTGTAGCGCTTGGCCAGCGATACCACGAGCCGGAGGTTCGCCTCCAGCAGGTGATTCTTGGCACGCCTGCCATCGTCGGCAATCCACTCCAGGTCACTGCGGGCGTCGGGCCGCAGCGTGCCGCGGCCCTCGGCGAGCTTCTCCTCGGCGAATAGGCCGGCCTCGATCCGCTTCGCCAGCTCGACCTCTTGCTCGGCGTTGAGCAGCGGCACCTTGCCGATCTGCTTGAGGTAGTCCTTGACCGGGTCGGCCGTGGCGCCCGCCGCGGCCACCTGCGCCGCGGGAAGGTCGTCGTCATCGTCGCCGTAGACGAACGCCTCGTCCTCGCCCTCTTCGCCGGCTGGCTTGGCCGCGACGGCAGCGACGGCAGCGGCCGCTGGCTCCGCGGGCGCGACTGCCTGGACTGATGCGTTCGGGCCGGGCACAGCGTCCGCCGGTTCCTCGTCGTCCCCTGCATCGTCGCTGGCCGGCTCGGCGTCGGCATTCAGGACGACCGCAGGGTCGTCATCATCCTCGAGGTCAGCCAGGTCGACATCGACCTCGACCTCAAGGTCGGCGACCGCAGCGAGGTCGGCGACGTCAAAGTCGACCTCGACCTCGATATCCACGTCCAATTCGATGTCATCCGCCGATCCGGCCGGGCCAGCTGCGGCCGTGCCAGCTGCGGCCAGGTCAGCTCCGGCCGGGCCAGCCCCGCCCTGGCCAGCGGACGCGCCATCCGCGGCGTCCCTGTCACCGCCGGGCATATCCCCGGCCGGCGCGCCTGCAGAACGCTCCCGGACCACGGTCCCGACCCGGCCAGCGGCACCAGCCCGGCGGGCAGCACTCCGCCCGCGCCCGCCGTCCCGGCCCGCCGCGGACTGCTCGGCCGGCGCCGGGGCGCCATCGGCGCCGGCTGCTCGGTCATCAGCGGTCCGGTTATCGGCCGTGACCCCGGAGCGGCCCGGCGATCCTCCTGGCCTGGCTGCATCCGGGCGATTCGCGGACGCTGCCGGGGCGGAGCCGCGCTGGACCCCGGCCGGCGCATCATCAGCTACGAGCGTTACCGCCGCGTCCCCGCGCGGGCCGGCTGCGTCAGCCGATCCGCGTCCCTGCGACGTCTTCGCCGGCATCCGGCCGTTCTGGCTGGAAGCCCCTGGCTGCCTCCGCGCTGCGGAGCCTGCAGCGCCTCCCACCGCAGTCACCCCTTCCTTCGCTGGATGACGGCCCACCGCGGCGCGCTCGACCTATGGCTGACCGGACTGGCAAGCGACACGGACACCCTCTCCTGCGTACGTATGGCGGGAAATGGACCCTACCGCGCGGGTCTCGCTGCTAGGACGATTCCAGGCGCCGGGCTCGTGCCAGGCGGCACGGCGGCCCAGGCCGGCTGATCTCCCGTCCCCCACCTTAGGCGGAGTCGGGAGGTAGGTCGTACCACCGCAAGTCCCGGCTGCCCGGGGGCACGGCCCCGAGCGGGTCCGTGCCGGGCCATGATTCCCGCAAAAGTCACGCCTTGCCCCTCCTCGCAGACGCCGCGGCGACCGGCTTCATGGCCGGCCCCACCCCATCGCGCCTCGGCCTGTGCAGCACCAGCACAGTCACGTCGTCATCCTGCTCGTAGCCCGTGAGCATCCGCTCAACCAGGTAAGCAAGCAGTCTGGCCGGATCTTCCACCACTTCCGGCGACGCCTGCGCCGCCACCGCCACCAGTTCGTCAAGGCCGACGTCGAGACCGCGCCTCCGGTTCTCCACCAGCCCGTCGGAGTACAGCACCGCCGTGTTGCCGAGCGGCAGGCGGAAAGCATACTGCTGCCGCGGACTGGCCCAGCCTAGCGGCGTTCCGGCCTCGGTCGGATCCAGCCGCGGCGGAGCATCACGGGAGAGCAGCAGCGGCGGCAGATGGCCGGCGTTCCCGGCCATGCCGTCGCCGGTTTCCGGATCGACCACCAGGTACGCGACGGTCGTGACCTGTTCCTCAAGCTCGGTCGCGACGAACAGACGGTCAAGGCCTGCCAGCACGGCAGCCGGGCGAGGGTCGGTCAGCGCGAGCGCGCGCAGCGCGTTGCGCACCCGGCCCATGCCCGCCGCGGCAGTCAGGCCCTTGCCCATCACGTCGCCGGTCGCCACCGCCAGCTTGCCGTCGGGCAGCCGGAAGGCGTCGTACCAGTCACCGCCGATCTCCATGTTCCTGGTGACCGGCATGTACCTGGCTTCCAGGACGATGCCCGGCACGTCCGGCAGCTGGTCCGGCAGCAGGCTTCGCTGCAGCGTCTCGGCCGTGGTGTGCTCGCGCTCGAACAGCGAGGCGCGCTCCATGGCGAGCGCGCACTGGCCCGCCAGCGCCTCCAGGAAGACCCGTTCCTCCTCGGTGATCTGCCGCGGCCTGGTGAACGAGAACCGCAGCGCGCCCAGCGGCGCGCCGGCCGCGATGAGCGGCAGTCCGACCCAGGCCCGCTCATCGGTGTGCTGCAGGAACAGGTCGACGTTCGTCTCGCCCTCGAAGTGCCTCCGCAGGCTGTCCGGGCTCTCGATCAGCAGCGGGCGGCGGGCCAGGATGGCCGCGGTCATCACGCTGGGCGTGTCCAGCGGGATGTCGCCGCTCGGCGCGCCGGGAGCGTCCGGCATGCCGCCCGGCGTGACCGTCCGCAGCCGGAGCCGCTCGGGGTCAAGCAGCGCGACGACGGAGCGGTCCGCCCCGATCGCCGAGCGGCCGACCTCGGTGATCACCTCGACCACCTGCTCGATGGTGAGCGCCTCGGCCAGCATCGAGGTGGCCTGCTGCAGCCGCGCGGTGCGGAGCGCGGCGGCCGACAGCTGCTCGGTCAGCCGGCCGCGCATCTCCTCGGCCTCCCGCTGGCCGGTCACGTCGGTGCTGGCACCGACCCACTCGACGATCCGGCCGTCCCGCTCGATCGGGACCGCGCGGACGTCGTAGTGCCGGTAGGAGCCGGTCTTCGTCCGCACCCGGTAGCGGCTGTCGAAGACCTTCCCGGTCTGCACGCAGTCGCTCCAGTCCCGCTCCACCCGCTCGCGATCCTCCGGGTGAATCGCGTCCAGCCACCCGTTGCCCTCGTATTCCTCCGCCGTCTGGCCGGTTATCCAGCGCCACTCGGGAGAATCCTCGGCGATCTCGCCGGTCGGCGTGGTCACCCAGACGACCTGCGCGCCCGCCTGGACCAGCGAGCGGTAGCGCTCCTCGCTGCGCCGCACGGCCTCCTCGGAGTTCTGCCGGTCGGTGATGTCGACGGCGATCAGGGCCACCCCGGTGATCTCGCCGTCCGGGTCATGCGAGGGAAACCAGGAGAAGGCCCAGTGCCGCACCTGCTGGCCGGCCGGTGCGGCGTCTGCCCCGGTGCGCCGGGCCCGGGCCGCTGCCTGCACCACGTCTGCGCCGTCCGGCGCGGCGGCTGGCGTCCCGGGTGACAGCACCGGGAACGTAATGGGCTGGTCAGACTCGAACAGCGGCTGGTCTTCGGCGAGTACGTGCCTGATCGCGGACTCGGCCCGCTCGGCCAGCTGATCGGGCCAGACCTGCGAGGGCAGGTGCCCGATATGGTCTGCCTGGTCCGCTCCCCGCCAGCGGGCAAGGGTCTGATTCACCCGGCGGAAGCGCCGGTCGGCGCCGAAGAAGGCAAAGCCGATCGGCGCCTCGCGCAGGAGCGTGGCGAGCAGCGCGGCGTCTGAGACGTCCATACCGGACACGCGAGGCCTCGGGACCGATGTATCGGTGCTCATGGCGAGCCCCCCGGCGCCGAGCGCGCACGTGCCATGAACGGCTCCTTCCTGCTCACTGCGGACACAAGCAGGCTAGCGGCAACGAGGAGCGCAAGCAGGCCGGCGGCGACAACTCCGGGTGCTGAAATCACCCCGGCGCGCCGCAACGAGCCGCATCGCACCGTGTCAGGGCGGTTACCGACTAATACATCTATGGCACCATGGTCAAGATTACGGCCCCATCCATCTGATCGGCGACGGGCACTTCACGGATGCAGAGAGCACAGCGCACGCACGTCCCCGGCCGCCGGAATCCGCCGCGCTCACGCAGAAACGAGCGGCGCGCCGCGGCAGAGCGTGGCATCGCGCGCCGTGAATCTGAAAAGCTGTCTGCGTGAGCCCGCAGAGCCGACATAAGCCACCGTCTGACGGAGCGGGCAATTCAGGGCATTCCGGCCCGCCTGGCGCGCGGTCAGGACCAGGACATCCCGCGCCCCCGCCGAACGCGCTCTTCGCGGAGATGCTGCGGGCCGCGCGGGAGCTGCTCGCCGTGCGCAGCCCGCTCGATGCGGAGCTGATGGTGAGCGAGCTGCTCGGCACCTGGTGGGGCCAGCAGACCGGGCGGCCAGGCGCGAAGCAGCCGCGGCGGCGCCAGGCCGATGTCGAGGAACTGGTTGGCGAGGGCCTGGTCGCGTACGCGGCCCAGCAAGGCAGCCCGGCCGCGCTCGCGCTGCTGTCCGGCATTGCCTGCCTGGGCACGCCGCGCCAGGCGTCCCGGGCCGAGCAGGCCGCGCTCGCGCTGATGGCGCGCGGCGTTGCCCGGCCGGGCTGGGCCGAGCACGTGGGCGCGGTCGCGGCCGCCGACTGCTACGTGAACTCCGATGCCTTCGGTGACCGTGACGAGGTCGTCTGCGTGTTCAGCTACGCGGGCGAGGAACCGCACGCGCTGGTGGTGATCGTCGACTACAACTCCGGCGGCATGGCCAGGGACGGCTGGGTCACCTCGCAGGTCGGCAAGCTGCTTGAGTACTGCCGGGAGCCGGGCGGCAAGCCGGCCGCGGGCGAAGCGGGGAGCCCCGCGGACCGGCCGGGCCCGCCCGGCCAGCCTGGTTTCGCGCCGATGGATCCGCCGCTCGCGCGGCGGCTGCTCGAATCCGCGCTTGCCGTCACCGATGCTGCCGCCGACCCGCCGGTCAGCGCCTCGTTTCCGTCCTATCACGCGTTCATCAAGGCGCGAGTCCGTACGCTGCCGCCGGCCAGGGGACCTGTTCCGTGGCCGCCAGGAGCCAGCGGGGGCGGCATCGCCGCCCGGCGGCAGGCATGGCGCAAGGACCGGCGGGCCATGCTGGTGGCCAGCTTCCTCGCCTCCGACGAGGCCGAGGACCTTTCCGACCGGACGGCCGCCAGCCGGTGCGCCGACCACATCGTCGACTACGGATGTGACAAGGACTTCGGCCGGCCACTGCGGGTGAGCCCGGCGAAGGCCGAGACATTCCTGCTCGACTGGCTGCCGCGCCGGGTGGTCCTCTCGCCGGCCGAGCAGCACGCCATGCCGCACGTGCTCGCCGCCTGGGTCCGCTGGGCGGGAGCTCGCGCCGGGCTGGGCAACGAGGCGATCGGCAAGGCGCTGGACGCGGTCTTCGACTCGATGGGCACGTTCACCCGCGTCTACCACGACCCCGCCGCCTTCGGCCTCGAGGCCGGCCTCGTGGCCAGGCTGCTGCCTGATTCCGACCTGGAGGCGCTGCCCCGCCGGGCGTTTGCCTTCCCGCTGCTTGTAGGTCACTATCGCGGCACCGACCTGGGCGCGCTCGACCCGGCGAAGCCTGCCGACCGCCGGACCCTGCTGACCGCCGACCATGATGACCCGGGAGTGGGGCGCGCCGACGGCGGGCACATCGACCGGCATCTCGCCGTTGCCGACCGGCTCTGGCGCGGCGATCCGCCCGAGCTGTGGGAAGCCGCCCAGCGGCTGCTCGACCTCGGCGAGGACAGGCACTCCGTGCAGCACACGCTGATGGACGTCATCGCGGCCGCCGGGGATAACGAGAACGACGTCGCGACCGCGCTCGCCGAACTTCCGCCGGAGGAGTCCGGGTGACCATCCGGTCCCCTGTCATCGACCTGAACGCCGACCTCGGCGAAAGCTTCGGCGCCTGGCGGCTTGGCGACGACGAGGCGCTGCTGTCGCTGGTCACCAGCGCGAACATCGCCTGCGGCTTCCACGCGGGCGACCCGCTGACCATCCGGCGGGCCTGCGCGGGCGCCATCGCCAGGGGCGTCACCATCGGCGCCCAGGTGTCCTATCGCGACCTCGCCGGGTTCGGCCGCAGGGAGATGGTCGTACCTGCCGACGAGCTGACCGCGGAGATCCTCTATCAGATCGCCGCGCTGGACGGGATCGCCCGGGCCGAGGGCGGGAAGGTCAGCTACGTCAAGCCGCACGGCGCCCTGTACAACCGCGCCATCACCGATCCGGTCCAGGCGGCGGCGATCGCCGCCGCGATCCGCGCCTATGACGGCGCGCTGCCGCTGCTGACCCTGCCCGGCGGGCACGCCGCGCGGGCGGCCGCCGCCGCGGGGCTTTCCGTCGTCGCCGAGGCGTTCGCCGACCGGGCCTACCAGTCCGACGGCACGCTGGTCCCGCGCGGCCAGCCCGGCGCCGTGCTGACCGACCCCGCGGTAGTCGCCGCCCGGGCGGTGGCCATGGCGACCAGCTACGTAGTGACGTCCGCAACCGGGGCTGAGATCGCCGTACGGCCCCGTTCTGTCTGTATCCATGGGGATACCGACGGGGCGGTCACGCTGGCCCGCACCGTGCGCCATGCGCTGCAGGACGCCGGCGTGCGGGTGGCGCCGTTCGCGTGATGCGGACACGGGCCGCGGGCGACGCCGCGCTGCTGGTGGAGGCGGACGGGCCGGCCGGCGCGCTAGCGGCCGCGCTACGGGCAGAACGGATCCCCGGCGTGCTCGACGCGGTCGCTGGCGCGCATACGGTGCTGGTGCTCACCGAGCCGGGCAGCTGGGACCTTGACGAGCTGGCCAGGCGGGTGGCGGCGGTGCCGGCCACCGGGCCTGATCCGGCCAGCCAGCCCGGCGCCGAGATACCGGTGCTTTACGACGGGCCGGATCTGGATGAGGTGGCCAGGCTGACCGGGCTGCCGCCCGGCGAGGTGATCGCTCGGCACGCGGCCCGCGAGTACACGGTGGGCTGGCTCGGCTTCTCCCCCGGGTTCGGGTACCTGACTGGCCTCGATCCGGCGCTGCAGGTGCCGCGGCTTGCCGCGCCGCGGCTGCGGGTGCCGGCCGGGTCAGTCGCGATCGCGGGCGAACTGGCAGCCGTGTACCCGGCGGAGTCGCCGGGCGGCTGGCGGCTGCTTGGCCGGACCACGGCGGCGCTGTGGAACGCCGGGCGTGACCCGCCTGCGCTGCTGGCCCCGGGGATGCGGGTGCGTTTCCGCCCGGTCAGCGAGCTGCCTGCCGTGCTGTCGGGAACGCGTGGCGAGGCCGGGGCACACGGGCCTGGGATGCACGGGACGCCTGGGGCGCACGGCATGTCCGATTCTCGTGATTCCGAAGGATTCGCGTCACCCGGCGCGCCGGATCCTTCGCGATCAGGGCAGGCGGCCGCGGTGATCGAGGTGATCAGGCCAGGGCCGCTGGCCACGGTCCAGGATCTGGGGCGGCCCGCGCTCGGGCATCTGGGCGTGCCGCGCAGCGGCGCCGCCGACGCCGCCAGCCTCCGGCGGGCGAATCAGCTGGCCGGAAATCCGCCGGATGCGGCCGGCCTGGAAGTCACGCTTGGCCGGGCCGTGCTCCGTTTCAGCCGGAATGCACTGGTGGCGGTGGCCGGGGCTGCCGCGCCGGTCACGCTGGCCACCGGGCCGGACCAGGCGGCGATCACGGTGGAATTCGGCACGGCGTTCGGCGTTCCGGCGGGAGCGCTGCTGCGGATCGGGACCCCCGCGACCGGGCTGCGCACGTACCTCGCCGTCCGCGGCGGCATCGACGTGCCTGCCGTGCTGGGCAGCAGGTCAGCGGATCTGCTGTCGCGGCTCGGGCCCGCGCCGCTGCGGGCCGGCGATCTCCTGCCGGTCGGCGCCGCCAGGGAGCGCGGTGCCGCCGGGCCGCGCGGTGCCGCCGGGCCGCACGGTGCCGCCGGGCCACACGGTGCCAGGCCCGCCGGCGCCGCCAGGAGCGAGGCCGGCGGCAGCCCTGCCGGGCGCGCTGGCCCGGGCCGGGGAACGGGCATGACCGCTCCGGTGGAACTCCGGGTGCTGCCCGGGCCGCGGGATGACTGGTTCGCCGCGGATGCCATCGGCATCCTGTGCGCCGCCGACTACGTCGTGACGCCGGCCAGCGACCGGGTCGGCCTGCGGCTGGACGGCCAGGCGCTGCCCCGTGCCAGTGACAGCGCCGGCGAGCTGGCCAGCGAGGGGATGGTCACCGGGGCGCTGCAGGTCCCGCCGGACGGAAAGCCGATCCTGCTGCTCGCCGATCATCCGGTTACCGGCGGCTATCCGGTGATCGCCGTCGTCCGGTCCGCGGATACCGGGCTGGCCGCGCAGTTGCGGCCCGGTCAGCTCGTCAGGTTCACGCTCGGCAGCTGATCACGCTCAGCCGCTGATCTCCCGATAGGCGGCGATGAGGTCCTCAGCGCCCACCGTGGTGAGGTCCGCGGCGCTCGCGCCATCGCCCAGATGGGAGACCCGCAGGTCCCTGGCCGCGCAGGCCCGCTCGAACAGCGACCGGGCGAACCGGCCGTTGCCGAGCTCGTCGATGCTCCCCTCGGCGCAGGCCCGGCTGAAGATCTGGTCGAGCACCGGCAGCGCATCCGCGGCGAAGCTGTCGCCCGCCTGCTGCGCGATCATCTCGGCGATCCTGGTGAGCTCCTCCGGTGAGTAGCTGGGGAATCCGATCCGCACGCTGAACCTGGAGGCAAGGCCAGGGTTGCTGCGCAGGAACCGGTCCATGTCCGGGGTATAGCCCGCCAGCACGATCACCAGCCGGTCGCGGTCATCCTCGGCCCGCTTGAGCAGCGTCTGCACCGCCTCGGAGCCGAATGCGTCCCCGCCGGAGTAGCCCTCGTTGTACAGCGAGTAGGCCTCGTCGATGAAGAGCACAGCGCCGAGCGCGGAGTCCACCAGCTTGTTGGTCTTGATGGCGGTGGAGCCAAGGTGCTCGCCGACCAGGTCGGCACGGTGCGCCTCGACCACGCTGGGGCGCACGAGCAGCCCGAGCGCGGCGAAGATCCGGCCGAGAATGCGCGCGACGGTCGTCTTGCCCGTGCCCGGCGGGCCAGTAAAGACAAAGTGCCTGGCCGGCGGCTGGCTGACGAGCCCCTGCCGGTCGCGGAGCCGCGCCACCCGGAGCTGCGCCGTGATCTCATGGACCTGGCGCTTGACCGGCTCCAGGCCGATCAGCTGGTCGAGTTCCGCCAGCGCGCTTTCCAGCGTCGGCGTCTCGCTGTACCCGCGGAACCTGCTGCTCAGCTCCGTGAACGCGCGCTCCAGGTCGCCGCCCTTGAGCGTGACGAGATCGGCCGAGGAGGGCTCGTCCGGCGCGCCCATCACCCGGACGTCCCTGGCCTGGCCTGCCTTCTCCAGCAGGCTGCGCACGAACCGGCCGTTGCCGAGCTCGTCCCCCAGCCTGCGCCTGCCCACGTCCTCGAACATCCGCCAGAGCACCGGCCTGGCATCCGGGTCAAGCAGCTCGCTGCGGCGCTGCAGCGCGGCGTCGGCCAGCGCGAGGAGCTCCGCCGGGGCGTAGCCGGGAAACTTGACCCTGATCGCGAACCTTGAGGTAAGGCCCGGGTTCGTGGCCAGGAAGCTTTCCATCTGCTTCTCGTAGCCGGCCAGGATGATGATCAGGTCGTCCCGGTCGTCCTCGGCCCGCTTGAGCAGCGCCTGGACGGCCTCGTTACCGAACCGGTCGCCCTGCCCGTCGCCCTCGTTGACCAGGCTGTATGCCTCGTCAATGAACAGCACGCCGCCGAGCGCCGAGTCGACGAGCTCATTGGTCTTGATCGCGGTGGCGCCCAGGTACTCCCCGACCAGGTCGGCCCGGTGCGCCTCCACCACGGCGGGCGTCTCGAGCAGCCCGAACGCATAGAAGATCTTGGCGATGATCCTGGCCACCGCGGTCTTCCCGGTGCCCGGCGGGCCGAGGAAGACGAAGTGCTGCATGGGCTTCTCGGCCCCGTACCCGGCCATCGCGCGCCGGCGGGCAGCCTCGATCGACGCGGAGATCGAGCGGATCTGGTCCTTGACCGCCGTCAGCCCGATCATGGCATCCAGCTCGGCCATGGCCTCGTCGACTGTTATCTCCGGCAGGCGGTCGGCGGCAGCCTTGTCCCTGGCGGCCGGGACAGTCGGCTGGCCGCGCGAGCCGTCCGGCGGGTGCCCGGCGCGCACCAGGTCACCTGCCTGAACGATCCGGCTGTCGGTGCCCGCGGCGCTGCCGGGCCGGCCATCACGCGGCCGCCGCGTGATCGTAGGGGTATGCGGGGCCGCGAGCGCCCCGCCGCGCGCCTGCTGGCGGCGGCTGAACTCTCGGCCTTCCTGCAATGACTTGGCCAGCCGCCAGCCCAGCACGATGCAGGCCATTGCCCACGCGAGGGCCGGGCCGATGGCAGGCTGGTCGGGCGCCAGCAGGCCCGCGACAACGGCCACCGGCGCCGCCCACAGCAGCACCCACGCGATCGTCCGGCACGGCACCATCCATCTGCCCAGCGATCCGGCATGGGCGGCGACCGCAACGACCAGGGGCAGCAGGAGCAGCAGGAGCAGCACGGACTGCTGGCCGCGAGCGCCGAACCACGCGGCGGCCAGTGCCACGCCCAGCACGGCAACCGACAGCGAAGCCGCTACCGAGCGGCGGCCGGAGGCCACCGCGAAGGGCCCGTAGGCCAGCCCCGCGACGAGCAGCAGTGCCGTTGCGATCTGCAGGATCCGCGGCACATCGAGACCGAAGGCCGTGGCGACCGCGACGATAACCACTACGGTCGCGATCTTGACAATTGTCGGTGCGTCGGCAAACTTTTGGCGAATGCGAGTAAGCCCGTCCTGCGCCGTCCGCCAGCCGGGCAGGAACGGGGACCCGTCTGGTGGCCGCATCTCGCTCCCTCGCACTGAAACCTGTATAGCGCATCACCGATCGCATACGAAGGCACACAATCAGATACCGCTGAGAAAATTGGCCTTGCGGACACGCCTGGGGCCAGTTTGAAACCAGGGACAGTCGCTACTACCCGTCCGGCGTCACCGGCAAAGTTGGAGGGATCATGGACAGGATTCGGGCAAACCTGCTTATTCCGGGTACAGGTGACCCGATCCGTGACGGCGTGGTCGTGCTCGATGGCGAGCGGATCAGTTACGCGGGACCGGCGGCGGCCGCGCCCGAGACCCCCGGCGCGGTCACGCACCAGGCCGCGACGGTCATGCCGGGCATGTGGGATTGCCACGGGCACTTCCTTGGCGCCCGCGTCTTCGACCTGGGGAAGATGCCGCTTGAGCCGCTCGCGCTCCGCGCCGTGCGCAGCGCGCGAGATCTGCGGGCCGTTCTCGATGCCGGCATCACGTCCGTGCGCGAGGTTGGCGGCCTCGGTCTCGATCTCGCCCGGGTGATCGCCGAGGGGCTGCTCGACGGCCCGTCGATCTACGCGGCCGGGGCGATCCTGAGCACCACCGGGGGCCACGCCGACTTGCACTCCTACCCGCTGGAGTGGATGGAGGACTTCTCCCTCCGGGAAGGGGTGCTGCGGCTCGCCGACGGCCCGGACGGCTGCATGCGTGCGGTCAGGGAGCAGCTGCGCCGCAACGCGCGGGTCATCAAGATCTGCGCGTCCGGCGGGGTGCTTTCCGAGGTAGACCATCCGGTCCATCAGCAGTTCACGAACACCGAACTGGCCGCGATCGTCGAGGTGGCCGGCCTCGCGGACCGCGTGGTCGCCGCGCACTGCCACGGCAAGCCGGGCATCATCGCAGCGCTCGAGGCGGGGGTGCGGACCATCGAGCACGGCACCTACCTCGATGACGAGTGCTGCGACGCGATGAAGGAGACCGGCGCCATCCTGGTGCCGACCCGGACGATCGTCGAGGACATCCTGGCGAACCTGGCAGCCGTGCCCGGCTACGCGGCCACGAAGCTGGTCGCCATCGCGGACGTGCACGCCCAGGCGGTGGCGCTGGCGCACCAGCGCGGGGTCACGATCGCGATGGGCACGGACATCGGCCTGACCGGCAGCGACCTGCCCAACTCGTGGGGCCAGAACGGCAGCGAGCTGCCCCATCTCGTCGCGCTCGGCATGACGCCGCTGCAGGCGATCGAGGCCGCGACGGCGACCGCGCCGCTGACCCTCGGGCCGCAGGCGCCGCGCAGCGGCCGGCTCCAGGCCGGCTACGACGCTGACGTCATCACGCTGGACGCCGATCCGCTGGCCGACATCGGCATGCTGGCCAGTCCGGGGCACGTGACCGGGGTCTGGACGGCAGGCCGCCAGGTCAAGGGCGGGCCACCGGCCGGGTAGCCCGCCGTCAGCCCGAGCGCGGCGCGCCGGAATCCGGAGTTCCGCTGCCCGGCTGTCAGAGCCGGGTAGTAGTAGTTGTCCCATGATCACACCGCCCTTCGATGACCTGCTCTCGCTGATCGAGAACCGGTCGGCCGCCTTGCGCGCGGCCGCCGCCACCACGCCCGCCGGGACCCGCGTGCCTGGCTGCCCGGACTGGTCGCTGCACGACCTCGTGGCCCACCTGGGAGAGGTGCAGCGATTCTGGGCAACCGTGGCGGAGGCCGGCCCATCGGCGGCTCCGCCGGACGATGACGATGTGGACCGCACGCCGCACGGCGACCTGCTGGCCTGGTCGGCTGAGTCAACAGCGAAGCTGATCGCGGCGCTGCGCGCGGCCGGCCCTGACCTGGACTGCTGGACCTGGTGGTCGGCCTCGAGCGCGCCGGAAACGACCGGCACGCTGGCCAGGCACCAGGTGCAGGAGGCGGCCGTGCACGCCCGTGACGCGCAGGAGGCCGCCGGTCGCGCCGAGCCGCTCCCGGCGCTGATCGGGACCGACGGCGTGGACGAGTTCCTCACCGTCTGCCTCGGCGCGTGCGGGCCGTGGCCGCAGGCACCCGCGCGCGTCGCGGTGCGGGCCGCCGGGGGGCCGGAGTGGCTGCTCGACCTAGGCGAGAAGGGGGCGGTGGTGACCGCTCCGGCCGCGGGCTCGTCGCCGGAGCCCGCTGCGTCGCTGGCGGGCAGCGCGAGCGACCTCGTGCTCGTCCTGTACGGCCGGCTGAGCCCGGACGCGATCGGCGTCGGCGGCGACCGGGGTGTCATCGAGCAGCTGATCGACTGGGGCCCGCGCGACTGACCTAGTGCCCAGTGCCCGCTCAGGAGTGCGCCGCCGACTCCGCGTCGTAGGGGCGGTAGCCGCCCGCGGTCCGGCCGGCGGGCTGGACAACGCCGACGTCGGACCAGAGGCGGATCGTCCTGACCGGCACGCCGTCCGGCGAGCGAGCTGCCGATGGTGAAGTACTGCGTCCCGGCACTCACGGATACGACTGTGCACCTTCCAGCCGCTGCAGACTCAAGCGATTTCCCGGAGTTTCCCTGGCTCAGCCCGGGCCAGCCGCGGCCGGCGCGGAGCCGGGCCAGTGCCCGCTCCGGCCGACCGGCAGCCGCCAGGGCGGTCAGGACAGGCGGCGGTGGCGGATCCACCAGAGGCAGAACCCGGCCAGGGCGAGGGCGAGGGCGAGGAAGATCGCGGTCTCGTACCACTGGAAGGCCCAGTAGCGGCTGGCGGGCTGGTAGGCGATCTGCTGCCGCAGGTGCTGGCTGGCGAGCCAGGCGTTGCACTGCTGCTGCGTTCCTGACTGGCAGGCCGGGGTATCCGGCAGGACGAACGCGTGGCCGGACGGGGTGAGGGTCTGGTTGGAGATGAGCCATGCGCCGGGCATGTTGCTGGCCGGTACGGTCATCACGCCGTTGCTGCTGATTCTCAGGTTGTTGAAGGCTCCGGCACTGATCGCCGAGGTGGCGTGGGCGGGCGGGATGAGGTGGGGCCGGACCCAATGGGGGATGATGATCTGGACGGCCGCGAAGACTGCGAGGGTGACCGCCATGGCAGGTATGGTGCGGCGGATGAGCACCCCGGCGGTGACGCCGAAGGCGAAGGCGAAGGCGAAGGCTGCGTAGCCAATAGGGGCGATGCCGCTGGTGGCGAATATCACGGGCGAGAACCGGCTTAGCTGGCTCAGGTTTACCGGGAATCCGCCGGCCCGGTTGATCGGGCTGGCCCACCAGGTGATCATGAGGCTGAGCAGCCCGGCGGTGGCCATGGCGGCTAGGCCGATCAGGCCGAGCTTGACGGCCATCCAGCGGGTGCGGGTGACGCCCTGGTTCCAGGCCAGCCGGAAGGTGCCGGCTTCCAGCTCGCGGGTGACCAAAGGCGCGCCCCAGAACACCCCGATAAGGCCGGGCGTCAGCAGCAGGACCCCGGCGCCGAGGATAAACACGGCCGGGTAGACGGGGTCGGAATGCATCTGGGCCAGGAAATTCCTGGTGAGCAAGGCGCAGTTGCCATCGGCGTGGCAGGTGGCGAGCCCGCTGCCGTCATACAGGCTGGCCAGGTGCGGGCCGGTCACGCCAAGGATGACCGCGAACACGGCCAGGACGGCGGCCGCCACCAGGGTCTGGGCGCGGAACTGGCGCCAGGTCAGCCACATCATCGTGTTACCTCCAGTGCTTGCTGCCGGCCGGCCGCGGTGGCGGCTCGGCTCATGTAGGCCAAGACCAGGTCTTCCAGCCCGACCTGCGAGACGGTCCAGGCCGGGTCGTGGACCGGGATGTCGCCGCGGACCAGCAGGGTCGTCTGCCCGCCGGTGTCGCTGGCGGAGATGACCTGCCAGCCGGGCGGGACGGTAGCCGGGTCACGCTGCGGCCCGGTGAGCAGGTGATGTCCGGCGAGGAGGTCCCTGACCTCCCCGGCTAGCTGCACCCGGGCAGCGGCGAGCACGATCAGGTAGCCGCAGACTCGCTCCAGGTCGGCGACCAGGTGCGAGGACAGCACGACGCTCATCTGCTGCTCGGCGGCGGTCTCCAGCAGGTCCCGCGGAAATCCCGGCGGGCTAGCGGGTCCAGGCTGGCAACCGGCTCGTCCAGGATCAGTAGCTCGGGCCGCTTGGCGATAGCCATGGTCAGGGCCAGCTGGGCCTGCTGCCCGCCGGACAGCAGGCCGGCCTTCTGGGCCGGGTCCAGGCCCAGTTTCTCGATCCGGCCTGCGGCGAGCCGCGCATCCCAGCCGACGTTGAGATGCGCGCCAAGCCGCAGGTGATCGGCGACCGACAGTCCGGCGTAGGTAGGGGTGTCCTGGGCGACGAAGCCGACCCTGGCCAGCTGGGCCCGGCTGGCCGCGGGCGCTCCGCCGACCACCTCGATCGTGCCCGTCGTGGGCGCGAGCAGGCCGGTAGCCAGGTGCAGCAGGGTGGTCTTGCCGGCCCCGTTCGGGCCGACAAGCCCGACGACATGCGGGCGCTGCTCGGGGTACTCCGGGCTGAGGAGAACGGAGCAGGGCCGGAGCAGCAGGACGCCGTGCTGGCGCCCGGGCGAGGGCTGGCACCGGCGCCCGGGCTGGTACCCGCACCGGGACTGGCGGACCTGGACAGGCTGGTCGAGCGGACCGCGGAGGCCGGTGTCCTGGTGGACCTGGACGTCCGCGGCAAGCGGCCCCGGCTTTCCGCCGGGCTGGACCTCGCCGCGTACCGGGTGATCCAGGAGGCAATCACCAACGTGATCAAGCATGCCGCGACGGGTAAATGCCGGGTAACTGTCACCTACCAGGAAGACGCCCTGGCCCTGGAGATCACAGACAGCGGGAGCGACGCCGATGCAGAAGCTGACCGTGGCGGAAGCAACGGCAGCCTGGGCAGCAGCGGCGGCGGCGGCTTCGGTAGCGGCGGCTTCGGTAGCGGCAGCTTCGGTAGCGGCGGCTTCGGTAGCGGCGGCAGCGGGAATCCGGCCACCGGCCACGGCATCATCGGAATGCGGGAGCGGGTCGGCATGTACGGCGGGGAGTTCAGGGCGGCGCCGCTGCCGGGGTGCGGCTTCCGGGTCACCGCCCGGTTTCCGCTGGCGGGCACTGAGGCATGACCATCCGCGTGCTGGTCGCCGACGACCAGGCCCTTGTGCGCGGGAGCTTCCGCATCCTGGTGGACACCGCGCCCGACCTGACCTCGGTCGGCGAGGCGGCGACCGGCGCCGAGGCCGTCGAGCTTGCCCGGCGCGAGCAGCCCGACATCATCCTGATGGATATCCGGATGCCAGGCATGGACGGAATCGAGGCGACCGGGAAGATCACCGCCGACCCCGGGACCTCGGCCGTCCGCGTGCTGATCCTGACCACATTCGACCTCGACGAGTACGTTTTCGCCGCGCTGCGCGCGGGGGCCAGCGGCTTCCTGCTGAAGGACACCCCGCCAGCCGACTTGCTGGCCGCGATCCGGGTGGTCGCGGCCGGCGACGCGCTGCTCGCCCCCGGCGTCACCCGGCGGCTTATCGCGGAATTCACCCGGCGCCCCGATCCCCGGCAGCGGCCGGTGGCCGCGCTGGATGAGATAACCGAACGCGAGCGCGAGGTCCTGACCCTGATCGGGCTTGGCCTGTCCAACACCGAGATGGCATCCCACCTGCACGTCAGCCTTTCCACGGCCAAGACCCATGTCGGCCGCCTGCTCATGAAGCTGGGCGCGCGCGACCGCGCCCAGCTTGTCATCGCCGCCTACGACACCGGCCTGGTTCGCCCGCCCTGAGCAGGCCAGCCAGGTCAGCACCCGGAAGCAAACTGGCCTGGCGGCCGTGCACCGCATGCTGGCAGGGACGACAGCTCCGCTCCCTGCAGCGCGGAATTGCGGTGGTCCGCTACGCGGGCGGCCCGATCCGTGCTTCCTGGCGCAGCAGGGCGGGCAAGTCGATGGGGCCGGGCGCGATGCCGCTGAGGCCGCGAGCGGAGAACCACCTGGCCACGTTGATGGCGTCCCGGTCCAGGAATTCCGCGCCGCGCGGATTCGCGATCACGTCGATGACCTGGGGCAGGTCAATCATGACGAGGCGGCCGTGGTGGACAAGCAGGTTGTAGGCAGACATGTCGCCATGAGCAAGGCCGTGACCGGCAAGCGTGCTGAGCGCCCGCACGAGCTGATCCCACAGCGCCGCTAGCTCGCTGCCCCGCGGGCGGGTGTCGGCAAGCCGCGGCGCGGCGGTGCCGTCGGAGTCGCCGATGAACTCCAGCAAGACCTCGGTGCCGAGCACCTGCACCGGGTAGGGCACGGGCGCACCCGCCAGGTAAAGCTGGCGCAGGGCGGTGAACTCGGCATTGGCCCACAGCGCGGCGATCATCTGCCGCCCGGCTGACGTGCGGTTGGCCATCGCGCGGCTATCACGGGACTCGCGGACTCGCCGGCCTTCCAGGTACTCGCCGTCGCGATGGAACATCCTGTGCTCGGCGTCCCGGTACCGTTTCGCGGCCAGCAGGCAGTGCCGGCCGGTTCCGGGCACGCCGCGGCTCAGCAGGAAGACATCGGCTTCCTTGCCTGTCTTCAGTATCCCGAGCTCAGTGTCGACTGCGGCCAGCTCGGTGACCAGCCAGTCCGGGTACGGCCGAGGTCCGCGCTCGCCGGCGGCGGACTGATCCCAGGTGGACCAGCGGTCTCCTTCCGGCGGGCCGCCGACGGTGTCGAGGGCGTCCATTGCAGGCAGCGCGGAACGATGTCTGCTGCGCTTGGCGAAGGTTGGCTCGTCGTCGTCAAACCGCCGCTTGCCGCGGCGGTTGAAGGCAGGGTCGGGCACTAGTGGTACTCCTCAGGCAGGCGGTCAGGGCGGGCAACGTGAACCGCGAAACGGGCGTCAGCATCCGTAGCCCTCCCTTCCGCTCGGCCGGCATATATCGCCGGTCATCGGCCTGTGCGCCCGAGCGTGCCATGCACGAGGAACGGCGGCAACCGAATTTCGCGGCACCCAGCGAGGGGCCTTGCACGGGCCACCGGCGGAGAGCTTTCGCGGTACCCAGCGGGGCTTTCACGGCACCAGCGGGGCCGTGAGCACCGGCCGGTGCCGTACGCAGACGCGCGTCCGGCAGTCAGCAAAGATCAAGAATGTGGTCAGCAAGCTTTCAGCTTTCTCCCAGGTACGCAGCCAATCATGGGAGGAGACCAGGACGATCGAGACCTACCGAGGGAGCAGGTCCCATGAGCACCATCTACGATTCGCCGATCTCGGCAGGAGCAACGCAGCCAGGACCGTACGCGCCATGGTCCGATCCCGGCGATCCGGCCGGCCCTGGAGGAGGACTCGGCAGCCCGCCCGGACCCCCCAGGCGCTTCCGGCGCCGCTGGCTGCTAGCGGGTGCCGCAGTCGTGGTTGGCCTGGGCACCTTCTTGGGAACGGGCATGATGTCAGGCGGTACGGCGCTGACGACAGCCCAGCTCGCCGCCCGCGTTGACCCTGGCCTGGTCGACGTCGTCTCCACCCTCGGCTTGCAGCAGGCACAGGCAGCCGGCACCGGGCTGGCGCTGACGCCATCGGGTGAGATCCTGACCAACAATCACGTCATCGAGGGCGCTACTTCGATCAGGGTCACCGATGTCGGCAACGGGCGCAGCTACCCGGCCAGGGTGGTCGGGTATGACCGGAGCCACGACATCGCAGTCCTCCAGCTGCAGGATGCATCCGGTCTCGCGACGGTAACCCTGGGCAACTCCTCCACTGCCGCGGTCGGACAGAAGGTGGTCGCCCTCGGCAACGCGGGCGGCAAGGGCGGCATCCCGTCGGTCGCCGCGGGCCGGATCACCGGTCTCGGTGCCTCGATCACCGCGTCGGACGCGTCGGCGGGCACCTCCGAGCAGCTGACCGGCCTTATTAACCACAATGCGGATATTCAGCCGGGCGACTCGGGCGGGCCGCTGGTCAACACCGCCGGGCAGGTGATCGGCATCGACACCGCGGCGTCCTCCGGATTCACCATCCAGTCCGGGCAGGCCAAGACCCAGGCATTCGCGATCCCGGTCAACGAGGCGGTCTCCATCGCCAGCCAGATCACCGCTGGCACCTCCTCATCCACCGTGCACATCGGGCCTACCGGGTTCCTCGGCGTCGCGGTCATGTCCGCCGGCAACGCTGCGGCCGATGGCGTGCAGCCCGGCACCGGGGCCGCCCTGGCCGGTCTTGTCCCCGGATCGCCAGCCGGCCGGGCAGGCCTTGCAGCGGGTGACGTGATCGTCTCGGTCGACGGTCACCGCGTCTCGTCACCGTCCGCCCTCCAGTCAGCGCTGGAGCTGCACCACCCCGGCGACAGCGTCAGCATCAGCTGGACAGACCAGGCCGGCCAGACGCATTCGGCGACTATCGTCCTCGCTACCGGCCCGGCAGCCTGACGAGCTTGGCACTGGCGGCTGCCCCGGCAGCCGCCAGTGCCCGCTGCGAGCAGCGGTCACTGCGCTTCGGATCGTCCCTTGCCGCAGTCAGAAACGGCGCGGTCAGTCACCAGGCCCGCGGCGGGCAGCCAGCGGACGGCCCCGCGCTCACCCGGCCGGTGCTGACAGGCGCGGGTCCTGGAAGAAGGGGGACCTCGCGAGCCCACCTGGCCAGGCGCTCGGATGCATGATCTCGTTGCGGCCGCAGGCTATGTACCCTGCCGGGATGTCCTTGGTGATCAGCGCACCCGCGCAGACATAAGCGCCCGCGCCGATGTTGACGCCGCCCACGATCACGGCACGCCAGCCGACGAACGCGCCGTCCTCAACGATCGGCGCCGGCTCCTCGCCGGCCGGGTCGTCCCACGGGATACTCGGGTCAAACTGGCGGTGGATGAAGTCTCCCGCGATCCGGCAACCCGCCCCTATCCGGGAGTAATCGCCGATATGGCCCTTGATCACGGAGTCGTGGCCCACCGTCACGCCGATGCCAAGCCAGGCGCGGCTGGCCACCAGGACCCGCGGCCCGATCACTGCCCCGGGCTGGACGCCGACGTAATCCTCCAGTATCGAATCGTCGCCAATCGTCACGCCTTGCCCGATGGTGGCGTACTGCCCGATCCACACCCGGGCACCGATGGCGGTCGCACCGTCAACCTTTAGCTGGCGGCCATCGAGGAGCGGCCGGAACGGGTTGTTGATGATCGCGGTCGGGGCTATCTGAGCGGTCGGGCTAATCACCGCATCACATCGCGTCACTGGTTCACGCAGCTCTCCGGAGCCGGGAGGTCAAGGAACTTCGCCGCGCCGGTCAGGTCGCCGGCCACGGGAAGATGAGCCAGCCTGTCCCGCCAGGCGTCCAGGTCTGCCCGCCAGGCGCGGATGAACGAGACGCAGGCAAGCGCGGAGATCGCGGTGAGCCGCTTGCGCGCGGCGGCGAGCGACATCAGCGCAGACCCGATCAGAGGTGCGTCTTCGTCCTGCAGCAGCCGTGCCGCTACGTCGTCGATGAGCCGGGATCGTCGTTCCAGCGCGCTCTGCCAGTACGAGTACGTCGCGTCGCTCACGTCCGCTCCCTGGTGTATGAGCCGGTAGAGTCCCTCGGCGATCAGGTCGCCGAATTCCTCGGAGGCAGCACGCCTCGAGTGCGCGAATGGCCGGTATTCGAGCTGGGACAGCATGCCCGCGACCGCGACAGAACGGCGCTGGACCGCATCGAACAAGAAGAGCCAGTCCTCGTTATAAACTGGCGGGAACAGCGTATCGCACTGCGTTACGTCGACGACTAGTGCGCTGCCGCCCGGAAACGTATCCTGCTGACCGCCGGCGAGGCGATGCGCGTGACATACAACCGAATTGTCCGGGTAGTAGCTGATTCCGAAACCGGCAGCCTGGAAGCACGTGGTCAGGGCCGCCGCCCTGGATACGGCACTTGCCGTCAGATCCCTGATGTCGTCGTCCAGGTACATGATCGTGCGCCAGCCGCAAAGCCGGGCAAGCAGCAGGCCGGCATTGCGCTTCCTGGCGATATCCACATGGCAGGAAGGCTCAATGTCGTTTTCCGGATGCGCGGACGTCAGGAACGACAGCAGATCGTCATCAATAGACCGCGGCACGTAAGTAACGAGAGCTTCGCCGCCAGTCGCCTCGCATGCCGGAAGCGCTTGCGCGGCCTGCCCGGGCGTGCTGCAGAGCACCACAAGCGCGCAGCCGATCTCGCTGGCAAGCATGGTCGCCGGCCCCAGCGACGCTGGCCTTATCGTCGGGACGATGATGGCGTCCAGCAGCCCCGGCACCGCTTCGGCGCCGGCCGACTGTTGCAGCAGAGTCGCATGTGACTCGATATGGAATGAGTCACCCAGGTTGCTCCCAGCATCCAAGGCGTTATCTTTCTATTCGCTCTCGGTGCCGGCGTCGTCGTTCTCGGTGCCGGCGTCGCACCACTCAAAGAGAATATTTCCGGGCTTGGACAGATCCGGTGTCAGTGGGTCGTCGTTAACGACCGGAACTCTCATCACAATGCAGTAGGTGGATCCGTCGGGAAACCGCGGGGTGAGATACTGCTGATTGCGTTCGCGCATCTCCGGCTCGATGAAGCACCTGGCCGCGCCGCGCACGCCCCGCGTGGTGACCCCGCCGCAGATCGTGAGCGTCCGCCGTGGCGCTGACGGGTTCGCGCCGCGGGCGAAGAATCCGACATCCTCGACAAGGCTGCCTTTGTCGTCAAGCGCGTACTTGAACTCACGTTCCTTGCCGTCAGGATCATGAACCACTATCGCGCCACGATCAGCGGGATCCCCGGCGTCGATCGGCACCGGGAAAATACGGGAAAACGACGGAGTAGTGGTTTTCCAGACCAATCCGCCGATCAGCACGAGATGATTCGAGATATCTCGCTGCGTCAGGTCCTGCGCGGCCATGATGACAACCTGCGACGTGGGGTTGTAGGCCCTGATCGCGCCGTAGATGTCGATCAGGGTATCTAGGTCGGCGAAACCGGAAAAGCGGACATAGTTCAGGTTGCCCGGGTCAGCGCTCGGTGGGCGGCGATCGGGCTCCAGGCGATAGCAGACCAGCGTGATACGCGCGCCGTCAGGAAAGTGCCACATCGACTGGGCCTCGCTGACCGACGTCCCCTCCTGCCGGGACACTGCGCTGTCTCGCAGGCCGAGCAGCTCGCGCTGGAGCCCTTCCAGACGGTCGCGCTCCGCAGTCGTCAGCTCGGCGGCGGCGAGCATGTGCACCCCGCCCTCGAAGGACCGCGGCGTGCAGAAGAGCCGGGCATAGGCCTCCAGCCGCGGACGCGGCGGAACGCGCCCGCTTGCCGCGTTCTCCCACATCGAGATGGTCGCCGGGCTAAGCGTGTCATCAGAGCCGCCGAGAGCCTGACCCAGGTCGCCCTGCGTGAGCCGCACGAACTCGCGTTCTCGCAGCTCACGCAGGCGCTGGGCGAGCCTGAACGCCGCCGGGCTGGGCTGGGCGCTCGCCATCGTCACGATGCCTCCACGGATCGCACGGAGCCGAGTATTGCGTTATGGATAGTTCCCTGTAACTCACAACCGCGAACTTCACTGAATCGTTACGTTCTTCCAGGTAGAATTACACAGAGTGTTTGTGATCTTTAGTAAATTTTACATGTTTTCACAGGAACTCTACAGGGGATCACGCAAGTGAGCAAAAAGACCGCACGGCGGCGTGTCGCTGACAGGTTCGTGGTGCTGATCTTAGGACGGTGGCCGATGTTGATCTTCCTCGTAGGCATACTGCTGGGCGCGCTCTTCGGTGCGACACTCTGCGTCCGCTATCTTCGGCAGGAGATCGCGGCCAACGTCGGTCCGCGCCTCCGGCAGATCCAGCTTCAGCTCGACAATCTTCAGGCCGAGCTCAACCTGGCCATGACCAGGATTCGCGACTGAACCCTGGGTCGCTGCCGGGCTAGCAGCCCTGCTGGTGCCGAGAAGGTGACAGCACTACCGGAGGCCGGTACCGGCCGCGGCCTGGCCAGCCGCGACCAGGCAGGATGATCCGGTGGGATGGATCGAGCTCGACGGGGCGGCCAATGTCCGAGACGTGGGCGGGCTGCCGACGGATGACGGGCGGCACGTCGCGGAGTGCCGGCTGCTGCGCGGAGACAACCTTCGGGATCTCTCGCCTGCCGACGTGGCCCTGCTTGTCACCGAGATCGGGCTGACCGCGGTCATTGACCTGCGCAGTCCGGAGGAGGCGGCGGCAAGCGGCCCCGGCCCGCTGACGCGCGTCGGGGCCGTACGGCACGCGCGCCACTCGCTGCTGCCGGAACTCGGCGATACCTCCGCCGCCGACATGACTGCGGTGCGCCTCGACCGGGCCTACTCCCGCCACCCGGACGATATCCGGTGCGGCCTCTACCTGGGTTACCTGGAAGAGCGCCCGGATCAGGTAGTAGCCGCGCTTCGCGGCATCGCGGAGGCGAGCGGCACGGCGATGGTCCACTGCGCAGCCGGCAAGGACCGCACTGGCGTAGTCGTCGCCTTGGCGCTGACCGTGGCGAGCGTCCGCCGGGAAGCCGTGATTGCCGACTACGCGGCAAGCGCCGAGCGCATCGATGCGGTCCTGGCCCGGCTGCGCGGCTCGCAGCCAGCGGCAGCCGACATCGACGGCAGGCCGGCCGAAGAGCAAACTCCGCGGGCCGAGACCATGGCCGCATTCCTGGACCAGATGGACTCGCGGTACGGCGGCGTGCGCGGGTGGCTCTCCCGGCACGGGTTCCGCGCCGCCGACACCGCGATGCTCAGGGCACGACTGCTGGAGGCATGACGTTTCCGCGGTCGCCCGGCCTGCCGGCGCCCCGCTGGCCAGGCGGACCAGGACGATGCCCCGGGCCATGCGCCCGGGTGGTCGGCCAGGCCAGGCCAATATCCGAGGCCAGGCGCCCGGCATCCCGTCAAGGTGCCTCCTGAGAGCCGTCAGGAGGAAGGGAGGGCCGACAGCCCTGCCTGGGCCACCTCCATGTCCTGACTGTAGTGGCCGCCGCTGACGCCGATCGCCCCGATGACAGCGTCGCCGATCTTGATGGGGTAGCCGCCGCCGAACACGATCAGCCGGTCAATGCCAGGGGCCGCGCCCATGGCCAGCGGCGGGTCCTCCTTGACGAAGTCATGCCACGCGTCGGTTGCCAGGCCGAAACCCGCCGACGTGTATGCCTTGTCCTGGGCTATCTGGACCGACAGCAGGGCCGCGCCGTCCATGCGGCTGAACGCCTTCAGCACGCCGCTGTCGTCGACGACCGCGATCACGAAGGGATGGCCCATCTGTGCCGCCTTCGCCTCCGCTGCCTCGATCATGGCCCTGGCCAGCGCAGTGGTCACGCTGAGTCGTTCAAATGTTGCTGCCATCCGGTCCTCCCAGCACAGGCCCCGGCGCGGTGCTTCTCGCGGCGTACCGCTGCTCGATCTCGCGCGTCTGGGGCAGCCCGATGAAATCCGTGAACTCGCCAAACGTCGGCAGCGTATTCATTGCCGCAGCCGGAGTCCCTGCCTCGGCGATCTCCTGCAGTATCCACCGCATGGCGGCCGTCGCCGCGAGCAGCGTGCTGATGGGAAAGATGACGATCCGGTATCCGAGTTCGCTGAGGCGCTCAAGGCTGATCGGCGGCGTCTTGCCGCCTTCCGCCCAGTTGAAGAGCAGCGGCACGCCGGGGAAAGCCCTGGCTGCCTCCTCCGCCTCCGCCTCGGTCACGACGGCCTCGATAAACAGCACGTCCGCGCCGGCCTCGCGGTACATCCGCCCGCGCTCGAGAGCTCGCTCCAGGCCCTCCACTGCTCGCGCGTCGGTCCGGGCGATGATCACGAACTCGGGCTGCGTGCGGGCCTCGACCGCGGCCCGGACCTTCGCCACCATCTCCTCCGCGGGGATGACGAGCTTGCCCTCCATGTGCCCGCACTTCTTCGGGGCCACCTGGTCCTCGATATGGATCCCGGCGACCCCGGCTGCCTCATAGACGCCCACGGTGCGGATCACGTTCAGCGGGTTGCCGTAGCCGGTGTCAGCGTCGGCGATCACCGGGATGTCCACGCAGGCTGCGATCCGCCCCGCGCTGTCAGCCATCTCGGTCATCGTCAGCAGGCCCACGTCCGGCCGCCCGATCAGCGCCGCTGAGGTCCCGAATCCGGTCATGTACACGGCCGGGAACCCGGCTTCCTCCACCAACCGCGCCGCCAGCGGATCGAACGCCCCCGGCGCGACGATGGTCTGGCCGGAATCCAGCAGCGCCCGCAGCCGGGCCGCCCCGCCAGGACGGCGGGTCAGCCGGGCCGTCACCAGATGTCCCTGACCAGCCGCCGGGCAGGGCATACATCGATCATCCCGGCCATCCGCGCCCTCCCGGCA
>Ga0182024_10003982_pt1 | contig 34489 bp, 27 predicted proteins | sample P32metaG_FD_120480 | JGI IMG/M metagenome (GOLD analysis project Ga0182024, IMG submission 120480) | Permafrost microbial communities from Stordalen Mire, Sweden - P3-2 metaG (Illumina Assembly) | ecosystem: Environmental > Terrestrial > Soil > Wetlands > Permafrost | place: Sweden: Stordalen...
CGTGTTGCATCAGAACGCCGAGAACGCGGCGAAGGTAGTGAAAGCTGCTGTAGCAGCGCTGCCTCAGGGTCTCGCCCGGACATGCGCCTGCGCTAGCGCTGCGAAGTATGCTGTGCTCACGCAGCCGGACGCGATTCCCGCCGCAACGAAGGAAAAAGTCGGCTTGCTCTTCGGCAAGTATCTGGGTTGGTGAAAACTGGCCGCGCGGCTTCCCAGCCTTTCCGCAAAATGCCCGGAATGGAAGGGCACCGAGCGAGTCAGCAAGACAGCGAATGGTCAAATTGGCAAATCAGATTTAAGAAAACAAAAGAGGAAGAATAATGGCTATAACCGTGGTGGGCAGCGTTGCCTACGATTCAATTGAGACGCCGGCAGGGCGCAAGGACCGCTGCCTGGGCGGTGCGGCGACCTATTTTTCTCTGGGCGCCAGCTTCTTTACCGATGTGCGTGTCATCGCCGTAGTGGGCGAGGACTTTGGCCCCGAGCAGGAGGCCGTCTTCCAGGCACGAGCCATCGACACACGAGGCATTGAGCGCGCCGCGGGGAAAAGCTTTTTCTGGGAAGGCTCCTACCTCGACAACCTGAACGAGGCTAAGACCCACACCACCGATCTGAACGTCTTTGCGTCGTTCAATCCCAAGATTCCCGAGGCTTATCGAGACTCGGAATTCCTCTTTCTCGCCAACATCGATCCGGTCTTGCAGCGCCGCGTCCGCGAACAGATGCCCGGCGTGCGCCTGGTGGCCGGCGACACCATGAACTACTGGATCAAGGATCATCGTCCGGCGTTGCTCCAAATGCTCAAGGGGCTTGATATTCTGCTCATCAACGACACTGAAGCGCGTATGTTGGCCGCCAACAACAACCTGGTGCAGGCCGCGCGCGGGATTCTGTCTCTGGGACCGCATACGCTCATCGTCAAGCACGGCGAATACGGAGCCACGGCCTTCTTCAGCGGCCGCAGCTTTCCTCAAGATGCTAAAAGCCCCCACCATGCCTTCCGTGCCCCGGCGTTACCTCTTGAAGAAGTAGTCGACCCCACCGGCGCAGGCGACAGCTTTGCCGGAGGCTTCTTTGGCTACCTGGCGTCGCAACCCGAGCTCACTCCCGCCGTCTTTCGCCGCGCCATGTTCTACGGCAGCGTGATGGGTTCGTACGCGTGCGAGCGCTTTGGCACCGAGCGCCTGCAGCAACTCTCCCGCAAAGAGATCGACGAGCGCTTCATCGTCTTTCGTGAGTTGACTCACCTTGACTGAGAGGCCCATTGAGCGCACAGAGTGGGCGGCTGTACTGGCCCTTTGCGCGGCTGCCTCAGGAATGGCGATCGTTTGGAGTTGGCGCCACGGCGCCCTTCTCAATTATGGCGATGCCGTCGCTCACCTTCACATCGCGCGCCGCGTCTTCGATTCTCACCAGCCACGCTTTTCGCAACTCGGCTCCGTGTGGCTGCCGTTGCCGCACATTCTGCTCATACCATTTGTCCAGATCTACAGTTGGTGGGCTAATGGATTGGCCGGCATCGTTCCCTCGGCACTGGCCTACCTGGCAGCGAGCGCGGGAATCTATCGCCTCGCGCGCCACTGGCTTCCGCGCTTCCCCGCTGCGCTCGCCCTGGCCCTCTTCGCCACCAATCCCAACCTGCTCTACCTCCAAACCACGGCCATGACCGAGCCGCTCTTTGTCTGCGAGATGGTGTGGATCGCGGTCTGTCTTGTGGAGTGGCGTACTGGCCTGGATCAAAATCCCAAACGGTCCAATCGTCTGCTGTGGTTGATCGCATTGCTGCTGGTAGCTGCCGTTTTCACGCGTTACGACGGCTGGTTCATGGCCCTGCTCGCCTGGTCAGCGATAGGCTTCACACTGGCACGCCATCATCTATTGCGTTCTCCAGCTTTCTGGCTGGCAAGCGTTCTGGTGGTCGCCGCGCCCGCTGCCTGGTTCATTTACAACGCCGCTGCATTCGGCGACTGGCTCTACTTCCTGCGCGGCCCTTATTCCGCCAAAGCCATTGAAATGCGCACCTCCGTGCCTGGGTTTCCACCGCATCCCGGCTGGCACAATCCCTGGGTCGCGTTCGTCTTTTACCTCAAGGCCGCGGAGTTGGACGCCGCCCCTGCCTCGTGGGGAAACGTGCTTCTCGCGCTCAGCCTGATGGGCGCTGCGTGGGCCTGGGTCACGGAACGGCGCCGCACCATCGCCTGGATACTGCTGCTGGCTCTGCCTATTCCCTTCTATACCTACTCAGTCGCCTATGGATCGGTGCCCATCTTTCTCCCCGTTTGGTGGCCATATTCGTGGTACAACCTGCGTTACGGAATCGAACTTTTGCCGGCCCTCGCACTGGGTCTCGGCTTTGTCGCGGAATTCGCAATCTCCGTCTGTGTCCCGCGTAAGCTGAAACCTCGCTGGTCAAACGTGACGGCCGCTGTGCTCTTCGTCGTTGTGGCTCTTAATGCGTGTCAAATGGTGCGCGATCGTCCCCTCGTCTTCGTGGAAGGCACCAAGAACATCGATGCCCACCGGCCTTATGAACTGCAGATTCCGCCCGCATTGCGCGCTCTACTCGGCGAGCGGCCCAGCGGTGTGATTCTGATGATCACCTCGGCCGATCCACAGATTGTGACGCTCACCGGCATTCCGCTGCGCCAGACCATCAACGAAAGCGACCTACAGATCTATCGCGGCGCACTGGAAGCCCCCGCTGCCCATGCAGCCCTGGTGTTGGCCTTCGACGGCGACGAGGTTGACCACGCCGTCCATGCCCATCCGGAGGGCCTCACCGTGTATCGCCGTTTCTCCGCTCCCGGCCAGCCCTCTGCCACGCTTTACGTCTCCGGTACACCCAATGGAACATCCTTTAACAATCGCGCAGGCACAGTGATAGCATCGCTCAAGGAATCTCCATGACCGTAACCCTGACATCGATAGCGGAACCTTTCCAATTCGACCAGTTGGAGCAGATGGTCGTGGCCAATGGCGTCATTGGTCGCCTGCTGATGGCGGCCCTGCTGGGTGGGCTGGTTGGCATGGAGCGTGAACTGAATCGAAAGTCCGCCGGCGTTCGCACCAACCTCCTCATCTGCATGGGCGCCGCGTTCTTCACGCTGCTCTCTCCGATATTGGCCGGCAGCAGCGGCTCCAACAAAGGACAGGTGGCCTCGAACATCGTGCAAGGCATAGGCTTTCTGGGCGCTGGGCTTATCCTTCACAACCGCAGCCGCGTCAGCGGACTGGCGAGCGCGGCCAGTATATGGGTTGTGGCCTCCATTGGCATGGCCTGCGGCGCAGGCCTTTATGCGGCCGCTGCCGTTGGAGCTCTCATTGTCATCGTCGCTCTTGCGGTGGTTGGCCTATTGGAACAGCGTGCCAGCTTGAAGACCTACCCCGTCACTTATGAAGCGCGCGGCAACCATCAGCCAAGCATGATGCAGTCCATTCTTGACGCCATGGACCACGCGGGCCAGCGGCTCACCGACATTGAAGCCGACTCGATTGGCGAAGTCCAGCGCGTCAGCTTTCCTCTGGCGGCGACCAGGCGCCAGCATGAGCGCCTGCGCGCGGAACTCAACGCTCGACCAGACATCGACAAACTTTTAACCTTCCGCGATCCGGAGGACGATTGATCCCCTTCACCAAGGCGCACGCCTGCGGCAACGACTTTCTTGTCGTCACCGAGGATAACGCCACAGGCTACAACTGGGCAGAATTGGCGCGCAATCTTTGCGCACGAACCACGGGTGTCGGCGCCGACGGCATTGAATTCTTCGCCTGGACAGGACCAAAATCCGGCCGCATCTGGCTCAATAATTCCGACGGCTCCATCGCCGAAATCAGCGGCAACGGTACCCGTTGCGTGGCCGCCTGGATGGCCCAGGCGCTTGGTTCTCATCCCGGCGAAGTTCTCGAAATTGCCACCGATGCAGGACCACGCATGTGCCTGATTAATTCGCTCAGCACAACGAGCGGCTTCTCCGTGGAAGTTACAACCGGCATGGGCGTGCCGGTCTTCTCGCCCCGCACCGTTGTTCTGCGCAGCATCCGTCGTGTTGTCGGCATCGAAGTCTTCACCGGTAATCCGCACTTCGTTATCGTCGTCGACAACGCCGATTTTGAAGTTTTCGGCGAGCCATGGAACATCGTCGGCGCGGAAGTCTGCGGCCACCCAGACTTTCCTCACCAGACCAATGTCGAATTCGTACATGTCCTGAGCCCCGATCTTATCGAGATTCGCATTTTCGAGCGCGGCGCGGGGCCAACCACGTCTTCCGGAACCGGCAGTTCCGCCGCCGCCACAGCCGCGCGCGCATTCATGGGCTGCCTTTCACCGCTTACAGTGCTGGCTCCCGGGGGCGCGCAGATCGTCGATTGGGAGGGCGCTGGAGCAGAGCTGCGACTCACCGGCACAGCTTCTCTCATTGCCCGTGGAGAGGCCTTCTCCGCATGACCGCCCTGCTCAAGCCTCCCGCAGTTCCCAACGATGCCCTGGTGGCCGTCGTCTCCCCGGCTTCCACGCCGCAGCAGGATCGCGTCGAGCGCGGACTTCAGGCTTTGCGCGCTCTCGGTTACGCGCCTCAGGCCGCCGACCACATTCTCAACCGCGGCCCTCTTTACTTCGCCGGAACGCCCGAGATGCGGGTGCGCGATCTGCACCACGCCTTTGCCGACGATGAAGTGCGCGCCATTCTTTGCACGCGCGGCGGCTACGGCTCCAACTATCTGCTCGACGCGCTGGATCTGGACCTGATCGCAGAAAGCGCCAAGCCCTTCATGGGCTATAGCGACCTCACCGCGCTTCAACTCTGGCTGCTAGACCAGGTTCAGTTGCCGGCATTCCACGGTCCCATGCTGTCTGCGGATTTTGCACGTGAAGATGGCGTGCATCTGGCCAGCATGCAAGCCGCACTAACCGGACAAAGCTATTCCGTCGGCGCGCCAGAAGGGTTGCGAACCCTTCATCCGGGTCGCGCGCGCGGCACACTGTACGGCGGCTGCCTCAGCGTCTTGGTTGCATTGCTCGGCACCCCTTACGAACCTCAGACCGAAGGCAAGCTGCTTTTCCTTGAAGACGTGAACGTCAAACCATTCCAGGTTGACCGCATGCTCTGGCAGTTGCGCCAGGCAGGTAAACTCGACGGCGTGCGCGGCATTGTTTTTGGCGAAATGCTGGATTGCGTCTCGCCCGGCGCGCCGCCCGAATTGCTGGATGAAGTGATTCTGAGAGTCTTCGACGATTTTCAGGGCCCTATCGCTATCGGCCTACGCAGCGGCCACGTATCGCGCTCCAACGTGACCCTGACATTTGGCGTGGAGGCCGAACTGCACGCCGCCAACCAAGCAGAACTTAGCCTGCTGCAACCGGCAGTGACGCCATGAAAAGACAGGGACCAGGAACTAGGGAACATCGAATAGTTACGCCACTCAATAGACAGGCGGTGATGTTGTGACGCAATCGCCACGGCACATTCATTTGAGCGGCATCTGCGGCACGGCCATGGCTTCTCTCGCCGGACTGCTGCAGTTGCAAGGTCATCGCATCACCGGCTCCGACAAGTCCGCCTATCCGCCCATGAGCGATCTGCTCCAATCGCTGGGCATCCCCATCCTTGAGCCCTACGCTGAGGCCAACCTCACGCCCGCGCCGGACCTGGTGGTCATCGGCAACGCGCTCTCCCGCGGCAACCCTGAGGTAGAGTGCGTACTGGACCAGCGCATTCCCTTCACCTCAATGGCCGCGCTTCTGCGTGAGGAGTTCCTGGCCGGCCGCGAGTCGCTCGTGGTCGCCGGTACGCATGGAAAAACCACCACCACCAGCATGTTGGCCTGGATCTACCAAGTCGCTTCCCAAATGAATCCGGCCCTTGAACCTTCCTTCCTGATCGGCGGCGTGGCAGAGAACTTTGCAACCAGCTTTCAATTGCGTCCAACGCGCACCTTCATTATTGAAGGCGATGAATACGACACAGCCTTCTTTGACAAAGGCCCCAAATTCCTCCACTACTTTCCCGACGCGCTCATCCTCACGCACGTTGAGTTCGACCACGCCGATATCTACGTCGATCTTGAAGCTGTGAAGACGGCCTTCAAGCGCCTCGTGAACCTGGTCCCGCGCCGCGGCCTGATTGTGGCCTACGACGGAAGCACCAACGTCACAGAGTGCGTAGCCCGCGCGTTCTGCCCCGTTCATCGCTACGGTTTCTCTGACAGCGCCGACTGGCGCATCCGCAACCTGCGCCATGAGGACGGCCTCACCCGCTGGGAGGTCTGGCACGACGGCACACTCTGGTCCGAGTTGAAAATGAGTCTGGCCGGTGAGCACAATGCGCTCAACGCCACCGCCGCCGCCGCGCTATCCGCTGGCCTCGGCATCGGAAGGGAACCCATCCAAGCGGCGCTGGCCAGCTTCAAGAGCGTCAAGCGCCGCCTCGAAGTCCGCGCTGTTATAAACGGCATCACGATCATCGACGATTTTGCGCATCACCCCACCGCCATTCGCGAAACTCTCCGCGCCCTGCGCTCCGTCTACCCGCAATCGCGCCTCTGGGCGGTTCTCGAGCCGCGGTCCAACACCCTGCGCCGCAAGGTATTGCAGCGCGATCTGGTGCATAGTTTGCTGCTCGCCGACCGTGTCGTATTGGCCGGCGTTTACCAGCAACAGCGCATCCCAGACGCCGAGCGCCTGCACCCCGAAGATGTAGTTGAAGCCCTCCAGGCGCAAGACGCGCAGGCCGAACTGTACCCCGACGGAGACGCCATCGTCAGCGCCATTGCTCAGCAACTGAAACCCGGCGACGTGGTCGCCATTCTTTCCAACGGCGCCTTTGACGGCATCTATGTGAAACTTCCCGCGCGCCTCAAGGATCGATTTCCAGGGGAACGATTTCCAGGCGAACGCATTCCCCTGGGCGCCGATGGGAAGAACCCGGCATGATCCGCGCACTCGTGCTTCTGGCCACCATCATTGTGCTCGGCGCACCGTCTGCACTGCTCTTCATTCCCTGGGCCGCAATCACCGGCAACGTCTTGCCGCTTTACAACGCCGCGCTGGCCATCGTCCGCATCGGTTATCGCCTCATCGGGATTCGAATCGTAACCACGGGCCTGGACAACGTTCCCCCAAAAACCGCCTGCATCTTCATGGCCAACCACGTCTCCAACCTCGATCCGCCCGCGCTCCTTCCGCACATCCCCGGCCGCACGTCTGCTTTCGTAAAAAGCTCGCTTATGAAGATTCCCGTCTTTGGTTGGGGCCTGAGGCTGGGCGAGTTTGTCCCCGTCAGCCGCGACGGCAGCATAACTGGCGCGCAGGAAAGCGTAACTGCAGCCCGCCGCGTCCTTGAGAAGGGCACGCACATCACTACTTTTGTTGAAGGCACACGCTCGTTAGACGGACGCATGCTGCCCTTCAAAAAGGGCCCGTTCTACCTGGCGATGCAGACCGGCGCGTCCTGCATTCCCATCTCGATCTACGGCACGGAAACCATGATGGCCAAAGGCAGCCAGCGCATCAGCCCCGGCACGGCACACATCGTCTTCCACCCGCCAATCTACCCCGCCAACTTTGCCACGCGCGAAGAACTGCTCGCAGCAGTCCGCGCCGCCATCGCCTCCGGCCTTCCCGAGTGGATGCGCAATTGACCTTGCGTCAACAAATCCGCCAGAACGACGTCCCACTCTGTACAACAACCTACCCCTACATGTGAGCTTCTTATTTCTGCAAGCTCGCGGTCTCTAGCCGGCCTCCGCGAATCCATTCGAGAATCGTCCGGTATTGTTCGCTCGATTCGTTTCCTTGCCAACGCTGTCCGCCATTATGCGTGGCCAGGTAATCGCCGACATTGCCTACGCTGTCCGTTGGCCGCGTGGGTTTGACGACTATCAGGCTCTTGTCGGGGTTGGTAATGTCCACGACGCGCATCGCGTACTTGTAATTTTCCTTGCTGTCCTGGTCTGAGAATTTGCCTTCGGAATTGGGCGGCTCCAGCTTGAAAATCACGTGGCTGGCGTGGCAGAAGACACAGGCCTTACCATCCGGTCCCGGCTTTGCGAGAATCGGCTCAATTTTGGTGACAAAGTAGCGGAAGTCGAGCACCGAGCCGGGTTCCACGTCGCGCAACGCATCGCCCAATTTGTTTCCCTTCAGCACACTCGTGGCAATGAGCTTGAGGCGCGGATTGCTCGAATTCTGCAGCGTATTCATGGCAGCCAGAAAATCAGGCCGCTTCTCCACGTTCCCCACTTCGCGCAATGTATCCAGCGCCGCGGCACTCACGTTGGCGTCTGAGTTCAGCAGGCTGGCCAGCACGGTATCGACTACGATGGGATACTCAAGGGGCTTCTTGATCTTCAATGTAGCCGCATGGCGATTGAGGTAGTCCTGATCCTGCGAGACTGCGCCTCCTGCAACGCCCAAACGCCTTTTCAGAAATTGCGGATTGCTCGCTTCCTCCATAAGAATGCCCAGCGCCGAAGCGTTCAGTTCCGCGAACGCACTCTTCACCGCCGGGGCCGATTGCGGATCGTTTAGAAAATGTTCGAAGCAAACGCGCAAGGCGGCGCGCTGCACATCGGGATTGAAGGAATGCAGCCCTGCCAGTACCTGCTCCTGCAACTGCGGTTCGTGCATCAGGCTGGTAAACGACGAAGCCGCATCGAGCACCTGAGCATAGTTCTTGGGCCGAGGCTTTTCCTCGAGCATCGCCCGCAGCGCTTCCTGGACGCTTGCCTGCTGTTCCCACGCGGAGTCTGCCGGCAGCGCTGCCAGCAGAGGAAGCACAACAGCCTGGCTGTCCGGATTTCCCTTGTTGAGAATCTCCACAACTTTGTCTACGAGTTTCGGATCGGGAGCGGCAGGCGTATCGAGGTTCAGAATTCCACGTTGGCCACCCTCATATACATAGCGCACGGTCTGGCGCACGTCGGTATTCGAGTCTTCAGACAAGTCGAGAGCCGCGAGGGTGAAGCGTGCATCGCCCGCTTCACTCAGCGTGCTGCCGGCCTTCAGCACTTCGATTTTCATGGTATCGTCGGCGCCCTTGAGGCAAGCCAGCAGAGCTTCCTCCAGTTCTGGGCCTGAACTCTTGAAGAAATGGATCAGATCGCTGTCATTGCCTATTCGAGTTTGGAAAAATCCATTGTGCACGTCGTACTTGAAATCGACAGTTTCACGATACGGAGGGTATTCATAGTCGGGACGATGCAAATCCGGCACACCGGTGATGTACTTGGTAAGGACCGCCGGCAGGCCAATCGATACCGTGTCCGCCTTGAGCTGCGGCAACGCATAGTGGCGAATATGGAAATCCCAAAGTGCATTCAGGACTCCTTCGCGACCCAGCGGCGTTCCTTCGCGCAGCACCTTGGCGAGTACCTGCGCCTGATCCCGCACCACAGCCTCATAGCCTGTGTTGATGCGTTCCTTGTCCTCATCCTTTGAGCTGGCCCGAACCCAGGCCGAGAGATATCCCGTGTTCTCGTCCAGAAGATCGTAGACGCTCTCCTCAAGTCCGCGCCGAACCATCGCGTCCGCTTCCGTGTTCAGCCGCGTGGCGAGCGCTTCCAGCGTGCCACGACGCACATCCTGCTTGTCCACTTGCCAGTAGTACCAGCGCCACACCCCTCCGGCAGCTTCGAAGCGAACATAGGGGACCGGATCGTTGAGGTCGCGCTCCAATGCGGCAAGCAATTGTGGATCGTAAGTCAGCTCGCGGAAATGCTGATTGAAGACACGGGCTGCTCCCCAGCGCGTGCGCGCGTCCGGCGATGCGAGCGCGGCGGCCAGCAGTTTGCGACCTTCCGGCGCTGCATCTTGCCGGCGCGAAAGCACCATGCGAAGCGCATAGGCGCTGGCGTTTTGCACCATCTTGGTGGAGTCGCCGAGCCCCTTGATCAGAACGGAGATAGCGCCCGGATCGGCCATGTGGCCCAGGGCGCGAGCAGCGGCTTCACGGGCCAGCGGTTGATCGCTGTCTGCCAGCACTTTTCGAATCTGGCGCAGCTCTGACTCCGGAGCCAGATCCCAATACTGGTCGAGTTGTTGCAGAAGCAGCGGCAGATCTTTATCGGCGAGAGTCTTCGCCGGCGCGGGATACGCCGCATCCCAGTTCTTCTCCTTCGTCGCTCCGGGGTACAACGTCGACAGTGCCATCACAGCAAATTGCGTGGCTCTGAAGGGTGTATTAAATCCCTGGTAAACGGGATCGCCTTCCCAACTGCCTTCAGGCCTTTGCGCGGCAAGCATGGCCTTGACTGCTACGGCCAGGTGTTCGTCAGTCTCAGGCCGGTGGCCGGCTTCAGCCAGCGCCAGCACCGCGTTGTAGGAGATAAAGTCTGCCGGCTTGGCCTTTTTGTCGAATGGATAGGGCCATGCGCCTTCCGGAGTTTCATATTCGTACACCTTGTCGATGAGAGTGGTAATTTGCGGAGCGTACTTGTCGCGGTTTATCTCCGACAGAAGCATAATCTTCCAGCTCAAGTCGATCATATTCTTCGGCTCGTCCGGCAGCGCCAGTTGCTCTACGTGGTCGCGCTGGGCCAGCCAATCCGCCTGGTGCGTTTCGTCGTAAGCCAGGTTAAAGGTATGCCAACTCTGCGTTGCGATCTCAAATGGGCTCACCTCGGGCTCGCAGCCGTCAGCCTCATCTCCAGGCATTACGGTCAGGCCCTTGTAGTGGATCTTGAGGAACTCCGCATACGGGAGGTCGAATTTATTTCTTGGCGGATCATGCGTTACATTCTGCTCGAAAGCGTGCTCAATCAGCGGCAGCCGACTCGCTTCAGTGCGCGCCGTATAAATGATCCGCACCCAGTTGGTGTTGGGCTCTCCATATAGTGGGCGGGTGTTGTTGTAAATGCGATCGGTGAGAAATTCGAGTCCCGCACGCTGCGTCGGGGCATAACCATTCTGCACGGCTTTCAAATACCCGCGCGTGGTGAACTGCGACGGATGGCAGGCGATGCAGAGCTGGGTTTCAGAGTGCTGCATCGTGGTGCGCAAGGCGATTGCGCCGCGGCGCGGCGTGTTTGAGAGCCAACTGTCGCCCATGTTTACAAGAAAATCCATCCCGGCCCGAACCGCTTCATGCGGATCCTTGTTGGGCGGAACGCTGTATTGATAGGTATGCAACTGGTAGGCCGGATGATTGGCAGCTACCCGCGCGTAGTATTCCTGCCCGGGCTGCAGAATGCGAGTACGGAACTTGTAGAGTCCGGGATAATTCTGGGTTGCCTCTACCTGGTAGACAAACTCTCCGTCGTTGAATGGAACCACGTCCGGCTGTCCCGCGGCGTCTTTGCCCATCTGGAAAATATCCACGTCTAGCGGGACGTCTCGATCGGTCACATTCAATACAAAGTAGACCAGTTTGGGCTGCTTCTCGCGGAATGTGAAACGGAACCACTGAAAGCCTTTGATCATCGCCGCGTAGCCGTCTTCACTCTTCGATGGAGCATACGGCCTCTCGTCGTCGCTGCCGAAGATGGTCTGGCCAAATTCGAAGGCCTGGGCACTTTGCCATGTTCCGTTAGGCGCTGCCGCGATCACGCCACGCGTCAGATCGGGCGCACTGCCTGGGATGGCAATCGGACCCTGAAGGATCTTGCTCATCGTTGAGCTGATCTCCGGCGCAGGCGCCGCCGAACCTGATAGGGCCGAATCTGGAGAAATGCTGACAGTGATCGGGCCCGCGGTGCGCGGCCGGAGAGTGAGATAAAAATCAAGGTCGGCCGCGTGCAGCCATTTGGATTCGACCTCTCCCTGTGCGTCGTTTACCGTAACATGGACGGCATCGTTCCCCAAAAGTTTTGCTGGATCTTTGACACCGAGGGTGACGGCGTAGAGCGCTCCTGGGCGTCCGACTCCCAATTGGATCTTCTTCGTCGCTGGAGCCGCTGCTTGACCGGCATGGACTGGCGGGTTCAGGTGGATGGTTGCTGCGACTACCCATGTTGCGATGGCTACCGGAACGATCGCCCAACTGGCAAATCGTCGACTTCCAGGCGTGAACCTCATAATCTGACCTCGTCTCTTGGGGAGCCTTTTGAAGCAATTTGAGTCTGAACCCAAATATCTAAACAGAAACTATATATCCATTGGGCCACGTTCGCACAAAGGCTTTTTCCAATTTATCGAATAGATTCAGTAAATTGTGGAATATAAAGTATTTAGAAGAAGTTTTCAGTCCGGCAGAAGGGACCCAATCTAGTGGAGAGAAACACCTGAATTGACACTTCTCAAGCGTGACGGCTAGTATTCAGCACGCAACGAAACGTCCCATTTTTTCTGGCGATGTTTCGGGCTTGGGGGTGCTTCCCTGCCGGACCCGCAGGCTTTTGGTGAACCGTGGCATGCCATCGTCCCATGGTTTCTCTACTTCAAGCGAATCGGAACTCGTTCATAACGGAAGCGATTGTCTCACTTTGAACTGGAACACCGTATCGGACGGTTCCTCCTGGCATTTGCACCTTCAGCCACGACCGGATCGAATAGTTCAATCTCAAGTCGGACACCTCGTTCAGCAGAGGGAGCATTCATTCATGGTATTCATCAAAGATTTGGTCAACATGCGCGCGTTTAAAACCATTTCGTTGATTTGCATTTTGGGCGGCGCAGTGAGCGGCTCGAGTCCAGCGCGCGCGCAGTCGGCCGCAGAGTGGCTAACCAGCAGCGGAGACACAGCGCGTGACGGCTGGCAGCGATCCGAATCCAAATTCACGCCTCAAAACGTCGGCAAAATCAAGCTGCTCTGGCAGGTGAAGGTCGCGGCCAAGACCATGGGTATGCAGTCGTTCCGCGAACCGTTGATTGTTGCCGGCGTAAATGCTGCCAAAGGCGCGCAAACGCTGGCCATTCTGGCTGCGGCAGGCAATCAGGTATTTGCAATTGACGTGGACGGCGGAGCACTTGTCTGGCAAGCCGATCTGAAGTGGGCATCCCAAAAGCCGCAGGAGAAAGGCGAGGGAGAGGGCTTCATCTGCACCAACGCATTGAGCGCTACCCCGGTTGTTTCACCGGCCGATGCCGAGGTTCGGCGTTTATACGTTCTCGCCAGCGACGGATATCTCCATACTCTGGACCTGTCAACCGGTGAGGAGACCGACGCTGCGATTCAGATGCTGCCCTTGCCTTATGCCAAGCCTTACGGGCTGGACCTGGTCAACAACGTGATCTACACGGTCACAGGCCAGGGTTGCGGTGGCAGTCCCAATGCCCTCTATGCGCTGAATCTCGAAAACAAGAAGCTTACCGTGTCGACACCGCCCCAGGCGGGCATATGGGGCACGGCAGGTGCAGCAGTCGGATCGGACGGGACAATTTATTTTGAGTCTGGTGACGGTCCCTACGACCCTGCCACGGGAGTACTCGCAACCAGCGTTCAGGCATTTACTTTCTCCAACGACACACTCAAGCTCAAGGACTACTACACGCCGACCAACCATGTCTGGCTGACCAGAAGAGACCTGGATATGAACGACACTCCCGTCGTGTTTCCATACAAGGGGCGAGACGTTGTGGTGGCATCGGGCAAGGAGGGCCGGTACTTTCTGCTTGACAGCAAATCGCTGGGCGGCGCCGACCATATGACTCCGCTCTTTCGCAGCGAACTTATCTCCAACAAGAACGTAAATTTTCAGACGGAAGGCACGTGGGGAAGCCTCGCCAGTTGGGAAGATAAGAGTGGCACGCGCTGGGTGCTTGGACCGACCGGCGGCTATACGAACGTGAGATTCCCAAAGACTTATGGGCCCACGCCGCATGGTGGGATGATCGCGCTGAAGCTGGTGGTGAAAGACGGCAAACCTGAATTGGAGCCAGCCTGGCAGTCGCGCGATATGATCACGGCCGAACCGCCGGTGATTGTGAACGGGGTGGTATTCGTGCTGGCGGCCGGGGAGTTTACCGGGCAGGCCAATGACGACGTGGGCGGACTCTACAACGCCGTGGAACGCATTCAGCGTTCCGTCCCAGCCAAGCTCTATGCGCTCGACGCATTGACAGGCAAGGAGCTTTATTCGAGCGGCGAACAGGTCAAGTCATTTCTTCACCAGGCAGGCCCTTCCGTTGCCGGCGATAAGATCTTTTTTGGAACTTTTGACGGAACGGTTTATTGCTTCGGTCTGAAGTAAATTATGAGATTGCATTTCATTCCGGTGGGTTGTGAATTTCTGAGTTCAACGAATAACCATTGAGGAACGTACAAGTGAAACCAAGACACTCGAGATGGACCGCCGGACTGTTTTGTGCCGCTCTCGTTTTTTGCGCAACCGTGACTTCTGCGCAGGACGGCAGGGGCGACTGGGCCTTGCCCGGCGCGGACCCGGGTCAGAGCGGATGGCAGAAGGACGAGTCGGTTCTCACTCCCGAAACCGCAGCCGCGAATTTCAAGTTTCTTTGGAAGATTCAATTGGGCAAACCGGGGAAAACGGACCGGTCATTCAGCGAACCGTTGCTCGCCGGCCGCCTGATCAACGCTCAGGGCTTCAAGGACATTGTGTATTGGAGTTCGGCGGACACTCTCTACGCTGTGGATTCCGAACTGGGAACCGAAATCTGGAAGATGCAGTTCAACGTGCCTGCCGGCAAGCCCGCACCAGGATGCGGTGTATCCAGCTTGAGCATACTGATGGAGCCGCCCATAGTAATCAACTTCCGTACGCGGCCCAGGCGCGCTCCCGGCACTCCCAGACCTCCCGTTCCACCAGCTGCTGGGCCAAGTGAGCGCCGGCTGGGCCTTGCACCGGGAGGAGGCTACTTCGGGCTGAAGGGCATTTACGTCCTTACTCCCGATGGAATGCTCCACGAACAAGTGATGACCACAGGCGTTGATTTCGCGCCCCCCGTGAAATTCCTGCCTGCTGCGAATGGAAGCGCGTTTGGATTAAACTTTGCGGACAAAACCATCTACACCGCAACCGGTCGTGGCTGCGGTGGCGTGCCCAACGGCATGTGGGCGATCGACCTGACTTCCGCCGACTACCCCGTTGCCAACTATGCGGCGCCGAATGTGCGCCCGCTTGCGCTCACCGGGCCCACGCTTACTCCAGATGGTACGTCGATTTTCGTGACCGGCGCTGGCGCTTCTGACACGAAAGATGAAACCCACGCCGGCAGCGTGGTCTCTCTGGCGAAGGATTTGAAGGTGCAGGATTGGTACACGCCTTCCGCTGGAATGGGCAGTTTTGAAAATGTTTCTCCGATCACATTTACCTACAAGGAGAAACAATTCGTAGTGGCGCCTGGAAGTGATGGAAGCCTGGCCCTGCTGGATGTCGCATCGCTCGGCGGCGCGGATCACAAAACGCCGCTCTTCGAAACATCCCCTATTGCAAAGCCGGGCGAAAAGCATGTGTGGGATGGTTTCGCGAGTTGGCAGGAGAAGAGCGGGACAGTCTGGGTGTTTGCATCGGTCTCTGCCGGGATATCACTCAGCGACAGCGCCATCCAGGTGCATGGGCCATCCACGCATGGAGGCGTAGTCGCATTCCGGCTCGACGACACGAATGGGAAGCTTGCACTAAATCCAGTCTGGATCTCGCAGGACATGGTGAACCCCGCTCCTCCGAGAGTCGCGAATGGCGTAGTGGTTGCTCTATCCGGCGGAAATGCTTCTACCCACGCCACGCTTTACGTATTGAATGCTGCGACAGGCGCAGAGCTCTATTCCAGCAAGGATCAGATTCCCACTTACACGCAACTGTCGGGTGTTTCGATAGGTGATGGTCATGCATTTTTTACAGATCGCGAGAACGTGCTCTATTCGTTTGGAATTGGGATTGAGCACTAAAGAAATTGATTTTGTACGGCAGGGATCATCTTGAGAAGCATCCAGATTATCGGCGAGGAGAATACGTAATGTTAGATCGAGCAACTGTCCAGGAAACCGTAAACGCAGGAGCCGGCGTACTCCGATTAGAGCCCTCGTGGGTGCCTCGTTCCTTCATGATTCCGGGGCGCAGGTTGAAGCTTCATCCGGATGACCTGTACGCCTTTGGCGCGCATAGAGGTGGAATCAACGAGCGATGGTTCTCGTCGACCACCAAGGCTTCGAACGGCCCCGCGACCACTGCCGACGAAGGCCTCAGCTATGTTCACCCGGCCAAAGGGAACAAATTCCTGCTTAAAGACGCAGTTGAATGTGCAGGGGATCTTTTGCTCGGCTCGGACGTAATGGCACGCGAAAGCGGCTGGAACCTGCTCTGCAAATTCTTCGATAACCTTGGCCCGATTCCGCATCACATGCATCAAAGCGACGAGTTCGCCAAAAAAGTTGGGCACAAGGGCAAGCCGGAGGCTTATTATTTCCCTCCGCAATACAACCAGATCGGCAATGACTTTCCCCATACTTACATGGGTCTTGAACCTGGGACGACTAAGGACGATATCCGGCGCTGCCTTGAAAACTGGAACCGCGGCGATAATGGAATCCTCTTTCACTCCCGCTCGTATCGTCTTGAGCCGGGCGCCGGATGGCAAATCGATCCAGGCATTCTGCATGCCCCCGGCTCGCTTGTTACGTATGAGCCCCAGGTCAACAGTGACGTGTTCGCCATGTTCCAGTCCGAAGTGGAAGGCCGCATCGTCGATTGGAGCCTGATGACCAAGGACGTTCTGCCCGAGTTCCATCATGATCTCGATTACTTGATCAGCATGCTCGATTGGGACGCCAACGTGAATCCGGAGTTCGCCAAGAGCAACAAGAGGCGCCCGGTACCGGTTCGTCCAATTGAGGAGATGCAGGAATCCGGACACCAGGAACTCTGGATCACTTACGGTGGCAAGTACTATTCGGCAAAAGAACTCACGGTCCTTCCCGGCCGCAGTGTAACCATCAAAGATGCGGCTGCCTATGGCCTGATTCTTACGCAGGGTTATGGATCTATCGGCGGGACTCCAGTTTCCACTCCTTCCATGATTCGCTTCGGTGAACTTACCGAGGATGAGTTATTTGTTACGGCCGCCGCAGCGCGCGACGGCGTGGTTATCAAGAACCCGAGCAGCACTGACCCGCTTGTAATCCTTAAGCATTTCGGCCCCGGCAATCCGGATGCGGAATCGCTGCGAAGGGACCGGTGAAAGGGGAACTGTGATGGGCGCCACCAAACACAAATTCCCTGCCCTTCACAATGCAATGTGGCCCGGCATTGTGGGTAAGGGCTCTGACTCCGAGCCGGCAATCGACTTGGATACGATGCTTAGCCTGACCGCTGCGGCTGAGGTCGATGGAACTAAGTTCGACGGCGTGGACCTGTTCTTGTCACTACCTCACACCGACATTGATTCAACCGACGACGATCTGAAGCGGCTCGCCGATAAGTTGGCTGCGCATAACCTCGTGGCCGGCTCATTGGTGGCGCCGGTTTGGCCTCCGACCGGTGGAGGATCGGCGATGGGATCGGAGGAGGAGCGAGGAAGATTCCTCACTCAGGTCCGCATAGCATGCGCCATCGGCCAGAAGCTGCGGAATCTTGGCATTCGCAAATCCGGCGTCGTGCGAATCGATTCCGCTGCCGGCCCTGCCGCATGGGCCGAAAATCCCGTCACAAACACACGACGCATCGCTGAGACATTTCGCGAGGCCTGCGTCATCGCTGAAGGATACGGCGAACGCCTTGCTGCCGAAGGCGAGATCTGCTGGGGCGGCATGCACGGTTGGAAGCACATGGTTGAACTGCTGGAGATGGTGAATCGCCCAAAGACGCTGGGCTTTCAGGCCGACATGGCGCACACCATGCTCTATGCGCTGGGTTACAACTCCATCGAGAGCCGGTTGCTCCCCGCGGATTATGACTGGTCCGATCGCAGCATCCTGCTCGAAGCACTGCGCCAGGTGGCCCATGCGTTGCGTCCCTGGACGATCGACTTCCATGTGGCGCAGAACGACGGCACTGTCAAAGGCTCGGGCTCGCACGATAAGACCGGCCGTCATTGCCCACCCGACGATCCCAACGGCAAGATGGATATTGTCGAAGTCGCGGGCCTTTGGATGCGCAATGAGGATGGCACTTCGGGCCGGGCCTTCGAACACATCTGCTGGGACGGTTGCATGTTCCCCAACGCCATGATGACCGCGCCAGAAACCTGGGTCAAGATTCTTGCAACCATGATTCAGGTGCGCGACGCGCACGGTTGGGACTAAACCACGGAGACCTTAGCTTTGGCCAAGAAGGAATTGAATGTCGGAATTGTCGGCTACGGCTTCATGGGGCGGACCCATTCGAATGCGTATTTGCAGGCGCCGCGCTTTTTTGACCTGGCCTACCATCCGGTTTTGAAGGCAGTGTGTGCGCGCAATGCGGATCGCGTCAAAGGGTTCGCGCAGAACTGGGGTTACGAATCTGTAGAGGCCGATTGGCGTGCGCTGGTTGCGCGCAGAGACATCGACCTCATCGATATTGCCAGCCCAAACGACACTCACGCTGAGATCGCTATTGCGGCGGCCAGAGCCGGGAAGATGGTTCTCTGCGAAAAGCCGCTCGGACGAACCGCGCAAGAGGCCATCTCGATGGTCGACGCGGTCGAGTCAGCCAACGTGCCGAATATGGTCTGGTACAACTACCGGCGCGTTCCCGCTGTGATGATGTTGAAGCAGTTGCTTGATGAAAATCGCTTCGGCAGAATCTTTCACTATCGCTCGCAGTTTCTACAGGACTGGACCATTTCGCAAGACCTGCCCCAAGGCGGCGAAGGTCTGTGGCGATTGGATAGCACAGTCTCTGGCAGCGGTGTGACCGGAGACTTGCTGGCCCACAATATCGACATGGCTCTGTGGCTCAATGGCCCAATTACTGAGGTCACGGCCATGACTGAGACGTTTATCAAAGAGCGAAAGCATTCTCTCACTGGCCAGGTTCAGCCAGTCACGATAGACGATGCCAGCGCATTTCTTTGCCGATTTGAAAATGGCTCCCTGGCCCTGTTTGAAGCCACCCGCTACGCACGCGGACACAAAGCCCTCTTCACGCTTGAAATCAACGGCGAGCGCGCCTCAGCTTCGTGGGATCTCCACGACCTGCATCGGCTCAATTACTTTGACCATCGCGATGAGGGCCAACTGCACGGCTGGAAGAGCATTCACATCACGGATGGAGATCATCCATACATGAAGAACTGGTGGGTTCCGGGGCTCCAGATTGGATACGAACATACGTTCATTCACCAGGTCGCCGATTTTATTCTTGCGCTCGACGCCAACCGTGCCGCGGCTCCAACATTCCGTGATGGCCTGGCCACCGAGTATGTAACCGACGCCGTCTTGAAATCCGCAAAGACAAAACAGTGGGAAGCAATAACCGCCGCTTGAATGCCTGCGGCGGTTCCCTTCAGGAGGGAACATGACACTTGGACTCGGTTATTCAAATCGGAGCGCACGGGGAACAAGTGTGGCTTCGGCAATTGACGTTTCGATCCGTGCATCAGCGGCATTCTTGATTTGCCTGTGCACTAACAATGCTGTCGCGCAACAGCCAACACCCGCGCAGCAGCCAACTCCAGCGCAGCGCCCTAGGCCGTCGTTCCATTTTGTGCAGCCGGAGCCGATCAACTTCGACGATCATGACGGCTGGACACAAATCTTCGATGGGAAAACCCTCACAGGCTGGGATGGAGACACGGATGTCTGGCACGTGGAGGACGGCGCGATTGCTGGAGAATCGAGCCCCGAGCATCCTTCCGGCACCACGAATATCATCTGGCGCGGCGGCGAACCTGCAAACTTCGAATTGAAAATGGAGATGAAGCTCGAAGGAAGCGGCGCCAACGGCGGCATCCAGTATCGCAGCTATCATGTCGACCCCAACCTTGGGCCTCTGCCCGCGGATTTGACTCCCGAGCAGAAACAGCGACGGCAGCAGCAGCAGGATCTGGATCGGAAGCACGCCAAGTGGAACGTTGGCGGATACCAGGCCGATTTCGATTTCAAGAACCAATACACGGGCCAGCTCTATGAGCAGAGTTCCCCGCGCGGCATCATTGCCTGGCGTGGTCAGGTTGTGGCCGCTGAGCCAAACAAAAAGCCGACACTGCTGGCCACTCTGGGCACCTCCGATGAATTGAAGTCCGTGATCAAGGCCGGTGATTGGAATCAGGTGGAGATTATCGCGGATGGAAACACTCTCACCCACATCGTCAACGGGCGAATCATGTCTGTTCTTGTTGACACGGATCCGAAATTCAGCCAGGCAAAGGGGTTGATCGCAGTTGAAATCGAGGGCCCCGGCAATGTCAAGATCTCACATCGAAACATCTGGCTCAAAGAGCTTCCATAACTACCCTTGCGCGCACAATGAGGCAGCCCTACCAGCGAATTTGTAACTGCGCCTCAACTTAGCAACAGCGATTTCCTGGGATACCTTTGTGACTGGAATTACGTTTAGAGGCCGTCAAGCGGCCAGCCTGGAGAACGACCTTCTGCGCGTAACGGTCCTTGAAGAGGGCGGTCATATAGCGGAGGTCTTCGATAAGCAAGCAGGTATGAGCCCGCTCTGGATTCCGCATTGGACTTCGATTGAACCATCCGCTTTCGGGCACGAACACGTCAGCCAGTTCGGCACGGGCGCGGATGCAAAACTGCTGGCAGGAATCATGGGTCATAATCTCTGCCTCGACCTGTTTGGGGGGCCATCCCATGAGGAAGCTCTTGCTGGCCTTACGGTGCATGGAGAGGCGTCCGTCGATCGATATGACATCGCGGAATCCTTTGGCAAGCTTCTTCTCGAACTGACGCTTCCTCTGGCTCAACTCAAGTTCAAACGAACAATTGAGTTACACGCTCGATATGTTCGTGTTCATGAAACTGTTGAAAATCTAGCTGCGGCGGATCGACCGCTTGCATGGACGCAGCATGTAACTCTGGGCCCGCCATTTCTCGACACAGCGACTACCCAATTCCGCGCGTCCATGGCACGTTCGATCACTTCGGAATTGGAATTTGGCTCCGATGATTATCTGAGACCCGCGACTCAGTTCGAATGGCCGATGGCTCCCAGGTCTGACGGGGGGCAGGCAGATTTGCGGCAGATGCATAAAACTGCCCCGGCCAGCAGTTACACAGCACATCTTGCGGACTTACAGAGCGACCATGGATGGTTCGTCGCATTTGCGCCGCAATTCCGATTGGCATTCGGTTACATTTGGAGGCGCTCGGATTTTCCATGGCTGGGTATTTGGGAAGAAAATTGCAGCCGCCAGGCTACCCCATGGGACGGCCGGACAGTAACCCGCGGAATGGAATTTGGTGTCTCGCCTTTCCCTGAGACCCGGCGAGAGATGATTGAGCGCAATCGGCTTCTGGATGCGCCGGCCTACAAATGGATCCCTGCCCGCGGACGCCTCGAAGCTGAGTATTGGATCGCATGCCAAATTGCCGATGCCGTGCCGGAATCTCTTGCCTGGCCTGGAAACTGAACAGAACTATTAAAAAATCAGATGATCCTTCTTCGCATCTATCTTCTTTGTATCAACATTGGGAACGCTTTTCAGATCTTCAATTGATTTGAAGCCCTTGACCTTGTCCCGATAGGTAATGATGGCTTTCGCATCATCCAGGCTCATATCCAGCATTTCGGCAATCTGCTTATCTGTCGCCATATTTACAAATATCTTCTGCACCGCAGACGGAGGAAAGTTCGCAGTTAGATAGTCCGCTACGTCACTGAAATCATCATCCGATCCCTTTGCGCCCAGCCGAGCCATCTTGGTAATCGTGTTCTCCCAGCCCACTCGGTTTTGTCCATAGGCCAGAATGATATTCGGTGAGTGGCACTTGGAGCACAACCGCATGACGGCTTCCCTTCCGTCGCCTGGAGGGAATTCGGGGTGGTTTGGAGACTGGTCGGTGGTAGCGCTGGGACTTAGCGTCTGGCCCGCCGAAGCCGTTGTCCGCGTGAAGATGCAAAATGCAATTAACCCCGCGAAAGCTAGCGTTAGCGCCAATGTGTGCAAACCGCGATACGTGATTCCATTGCGCCAAACCCGCTTCACTGCTGCTCCTCTTCTTAAGTCGATGATGGCGGTCTTCGCCAACTGTTATGCTAGGCCTTCACTCGCGTCAGCTTGGTTACTCTGCCAATGTGGTTCCAGTCCGAGACATAGATGTTTGCATTACGGTCTATGTAGCAGCCATGCGCAGCGCTGAAGACTGTTGCAGGAATACTGTCCGGGCTGAGACCGTAATTGGCCCACTGGCTCTGCTGCGGATTATCACCGATAAAGGCGACTGGCACGTTGTTCTTGTCGAGGATGGCAACTCTCCCCTGTAACTCCGAGACGATGGCGTGGTCGCCATGAAAGCTCACCTGGCAAGGTCGCCGCATGTGTTGCGTGACGTGGCCGACAAACTTGCCGTCAAAGTCAAAGTGGCTGAGACGAAGGTTTTCCCGATCGCAAACCAGCAGAAGCGGCTGGTCGTAACGCGTGTCGACGGCCAATCCATGACAGCAATCGCATTTTCCATTCTCAGTGCCATGGCCTGCAAAGCTCGATTGATAATTGCCGCGTTTATCGAACTTGAAGATGCGAGAATCTCCGTAGCCGTTCGCCACAAACATTGAGCCATCCGGGCCAGGCACGACGGCTGTGACTCTCCACTCGTTTGGCAGTTTGAATCCCGCTTCGGCAGGCGCTCGAATCTTTTGCGCTACCGAGCCGTCCGTCTTCATTTTCACCACCAACCAATTCTCCGCAGGGGTCCCTTTCTGCACGGTGGCATAGAAGAACTCTTCACCATCTTCCGCGCTTAGATGCAGTGAATGTACCTCGGGGTATTGATTGGCAATGGTCTTCAAAAGATGGCCGTCCGAATCGTATACAAGAATGCCTGTTTCGCTTTGCGTACTCACATACACATTGCCGGCTTTATCGCTGTTGATTGCGCCGTGAGTTCCACCGAATTGCTTCCCTACCGGCAGCTGTCCCCAGTTACGAACAACGTCGAAGGTCCACTCTCCATTTCCAGTCCGGTATTGGGATGCGCAGCTTTCTTCTTCGCGATTCTCTGCACGAACGGACTCTGTGCCGCCCGCGAATGCCGCAAGCGCCGAAGCCGCGGCTGCGGTGGTGAAGTTGCGCCGATTTAATTTGGCCGGATTTGTAGCCATCAAGTCGGATTCCATGATCTTTTCTCCAATCGACGTACAGACCATTCGAGATTGCAGGCTGCCGAGTTCAGCGAGCGGAATCCTATCGGCACACAAGTGTCTCATACCGATAGGCTTATAAATCTACACACAGAAAATACCCGCCAATATACCCCCGGAATGAAGGGGCTTGAATCTCGTGCCAGATGGATTCAAGTTGACGTCTCCAACTTAACATCGTTCTGTTGTCCCTTGAACCCCGTTGCCATTCCACCCCGGCTTAGAAGTCCCTTCCGGCCACTTCCCTCTGCCTTGCTGCAATTTACCATAATTTGCCTTTGTCAAGTGTTTCTATGGGGTTTGGCCACATGAGCGTTACCGTGCCCTCCCACAGCTTACTGTGGAGACTTCGCACGATTTTCCCCAACAATTTTTGGGGGATTTTTCCAATCGCCTCGGTTCCAATTCTCCTGAAACACACTGGCCGTTTCTGGGGAGGTAGCCCACAGCGCAAGTGAATGGAATCCGAGTTGAGAACGGGTTAATGCCGATATGTAGGTCAGAGCATGACGCAGCGATATTCATTGAACTTCTCGGTAATGGGGAGAAACATTCTGAACAATGTGAGTCTTGCACAGCCGGTCGGGGTGCTCGAATCGCCGTTGTTCGGCAAGTCCACTGCACTTTCCGGAGGATTCTTTTCGTACCCCGCATCCAATCGCAGCATCAATCTGCAGGTCTCGTTCAGCTTTTAAGATTGGAATCACAGGGAAGAGTTTCCGTTTAGATGCCCGTTGCGTTATCAATGTGTACCGCTCGTGAGCACTGGATATCGAAACGGAAACCACCAGGTGGCTCGCGGGCTAAGAAGCAACTCATTTTGAGGTACTCACTTCAATCTGCATATTCCGCCCGCAAGATTGCGCAATTCCTGAGTTTCGGTTGTATCCTCGGCATCCATGTAAGTCTTTGTCAACAGAAATGCACGAGTCTGCTGTGCGCGCTCTCGAGAGCGCGTTTCAATTCCGATCCGGAGCTGCTGTTGCGTACTCTGCTCTCGCGTCAACAACTGAAATTGCCTGCCGGTACCAATTCTGCCGCTCTTGAGATCTCTTTGAGTGCGCCGCCAAAGTCCGCATGGCCTTTTTTCTTAGCTGCTGCAGCTTGCTTGTAGAGCTGATCCGCAGAAGGACCGCACAACTTCGCAGCTGACCGATTCCAATCAACTTTTTCCTCTTCAATTTTCAACCGGACACATGGGGGAACCATGCTTACGTTAACTGAGAATCAAGTTTTCCTCGCGAGGTTACCCATTTGCAGCATAAAGTTACCGATCGGTTGGCGAGAAGCAGTTTTATGGATAAGGGACACCCAGACGTGTTACTCCATAAGTGCCATTGTTTGCCTGGCGAAGTCCGTGATGAACTGCTTAATGAAATTCAATTTGCAGCACGGAGGATTCGTCGTCATGTCAACATTCTCAAATCGCCGCAGCATTCTCACAATCGGGCTGATCGCCCTGGTGAGCCTGCTTCCTTTCCGCGCATTCGGCGCGGCTCTCAACTCCAACACCGCCAGCGTTACGCTCACGGCTACCATGCCTGAATCATTGACCGTTTCCGCCACACCTTCCGGCGTGACCTTCAATCTGGTTCAGAATGGGACCGCCGCGGCGAGCCTACCGATTGCCATTACGACAAGCTGGGTCTTCTTGACCACTCGCGGCAACATACAGCTTGACGGCTACTTCGCATCGGCAGCTTCCGCTCTGACGGATGGCCTCTCGACGCCAGACCTCATTCCCACCTCGGCAGTCCTGGGTCAAATGACGACTGGGATTCCCACCGCGTATACCGCCTTCACCTCGACCCTGACGGACGGGCTTGGTTCAGCCGGCGCGGGACTCGAGCTGTTTACGGTCGCCCTCAGCGCAGCCAACCGTGAGGTCAGCCGCACGGACAACCTCAACCTTGAGATCAACACCACCTCTCTGCCCCAGTTGCCGGCAGGCACTTACACCGGGACGCTCACGCTTCAGGCGCAGGCTCTGTAATGCGGATCACGTCTTCGTGTGGGCAGGACCTGGCTGTGCGCATCAAGGGGCGGAAACGCGCCGCCCTCTTGTGCGTGGCAGCCGGTCTTGCTTTCTGGCCGGGCGCGACAATGTTTGCTCAAACCATCCAGCCGGTCATCAGCGAATACACGGTGAAGGCTGATGGCAGGTTCGACTTGACCAACGATACGCTGACGCCAGTGGCCGTTGTGCTGGAGCCAAAAAGCTTCAGCATAGGACTCGACGGGAAGGGGACGTTCCGCCCGCTCGATCCTTCAATCCACGTGGAATTGTCCACGATGAGTGTCCGGCTGGAGCCGCACCAGACCTACTATGTGTTCTACAAAGCACACGCCAACACGCTTCCTGCCTGGTTCACAGTGTACGCTGTCTTCTCGCCTATTCAGAAAGGCGACGGGGTGAAGGTGCGCATCATGCTGCCCCACACGGTGTATCTCTACCAGAAGAAAACAATCGCCAAAGAGGCGATCGATGTTCAGAACGTTGCATATCTCACCGGCCGGGATACTATCGTTTGCGACCTTGACAATCTAAGCCCATCCCTCGTCAGGGTCCAGGAGGTGAGCGTTGCCGGTGGCAAAGCGCCTGTGCTTGCCAATGGATTTCCACTCTTGCCCCACAGTCCGCGGCATCTCGAGATTCCGTGGAAACAAGCAAGTCCGCCCAGTTATGTAGTCCTGCACTTTCCGCACTTCGACGTGAAGGAGCCGGTGAGTGTCAAGGACCAATAGCGGTGGGGCATGCGAGGCACCATATGCTCCGCCTGTTCTGCATTTCCGGTTTGGTGCTGTTCGCGAGCCTATGCCTGCAGCCGTCTCTTTTTGCCCAGGTCTTTGAGGTCGGCGGAGGAACGTCGTCGCTCTATCAGGCAGGCGGCGGCAGCATCACCATGCATGCTTCCAACTACGATGTCACCATGGGGGCAGGATCGATCGACGGACATATTCTCGAGGGTGCGCGGCTCGTCAAGGCCACGCCGCACGCTACATACATCCTTGGGGACGATCGTATCGACTTCCGCCTTCCCACCGACATCTTCGATTCGAGCCATTTTCTGCTGGCCCGGGGGGCCGGCATCAGCACTACCCGTGGCACGACGGACATCCTGGCCTTTGCGGGCGCCATGGCTACGGATTACAACAGCCCGTTTTTCGACGGAGAGAAGACCAACGATCCCGCGGGGGTCCTCTTTCTGACCAAAAAACTGAATCCCCACTGGCAGCTGTTTTCCGACACCATCGCCTCAAAACAGGAGACCAGCATTTCGGCAATTCAATGGGCTCCCCTGCCAAAGCTGAATCTGGCGCTGGCTGCCGGAGTAGGCGCCAACAAGCCTTATGCGGCCGCCAGCCTTCAGTTTTCGCGGCGCTGGATCGACTGCGACGCCGCATTTATCGAGGCCGGCCAACAGTTTCATCGCGTCGCCCTGGTCTCTCCGCAAATGGCCGAGCCTGACCGCGGGAACGTGTTAGTTACGATCAAGCCATTCGCATTCCTCAATTTCACCGGCGCTCATCAGAACTTTCTTGTATCGCTGTACCCGAGCACGACCAACGTGCGCAGTTCTGTGGATCAGGGATCGACCGGCTTACGTATCCTCGGAACTCAGATGAACGGCACAATCTATCACTCAACGTATCAGGACGAGTCGAACCATGCCGCCTCGCTTTCGGCCACGCGGAACTTTACTCAGCGGTTGCAGGTGATGGCCAATTATTTCGCCAGCCGTCCCAAGGGCTCCGCTCCCACCAGCAGCTTCATCTCCACGTTTTCTGAAGTGCTCACTTCTCGCCTGACCGTCAACCAGAATGTCACCACTTCGGGCGGCCATACCGGTGTAACTTTCGGCGGTCAGTTTCTATCGAACCTGGTCACCATCGGCGCCAACTATGAAACTTTTTACGTGCCCGCCAATCACAGCTCTCCTTTTGAACAGGTACTTCTGCTCGACGTGAAAATGAATCTCTTTGGGCGCCTTGCCTTGCATGGCGCATCGTTCGTGGACCCGACCGGGCATCTTCGCAATACCGTGGATGCAAGCACCGTTATGGTTCATGGCCAAAGCAACGGTCCCCAGGTCGAACATGTATCCATGGAGAGCGCCGTCATGCGCGGCTGCGTTCGCGATACTACGGGACGCCCGGTTGAAGGCGCGGCGCTACTTATCGACCAAAAGATGGTTTACACAGACTCAAACGGCTGCTTTTTTGTGCGGGAGCATAGGCCTACTACCCATAAGCTTCAGATAGTTCTTACGGAATTTCTTGCCGACGGGAATTGGTATGTCGCCTCCGCGCCGTCTACAATCACGAGTAGCCCGGAGAAAGACAATGTTGAGATACCGATTGTCGTGGTAGTGACCCATGTTCGGACCGAGAGTTCCATATTGGAACCCTCTGTGAACACTGCATCATCCCGATAAATAGAGTATTTTACAATTATGCCGATAGCCCGGTTATTCGAGGAACCAAATGATGCGATTCAACATGCCAATGTATTGTGCCGCAGTTTTCGTATCGCTGGCTCTGGTCCCCCCGGCAGCGACCCTGGGTCAGGCGGTGAAAATTACGCACAAGATGGCGACGCCGGAGGCGGGCGGGGGTTTTCTTGCCGTGAGCGCCTCGCCGTCTGCGGTAAGCTTCAATCTTGTTGCAAAGGGATCGGCCACCGGAAATAACCCGGTCAGCGTTACCACTGGCTGGACGGGGCTAATGAACGACACCATCCATCTTTATGCTTATTTCACCAGTGCGAGTGCCGCGCTCACCGGGAATCTCAGCGGTGACCTCATTCCAACCTCCTGTGTCCTTGGAAAGATGACGACCGGTTTGCCGACCAGCAATACAGCTTTTACGCAAACCGGCCCTTTTGGCGGCGCCGGGAACAGCCTCGAGTTGTTTTCTCAGACTGTAGCAGGAAATGGGTTGAGCTTCCGCACCGACGCGCTGAGTCTTACAATCGATTTGACCAGCCTCCCCACGCTCCCCGCAGATACATATACCGGCACACTGATCATTGAGGCTCAGGCTCTCTAGGTGTAGCTCAACAGAATCTGGTGCTCTTCAGACAGCTTCTCGTGAGGATGGCGCACGTTCAGATCGAAATACTGCTCCCGCTATAAACCCAGAACCTGCTCCGCCCGAACCGCCGGGACTCGCTTGCTGTTCGCCACGCCACGCCGCCGGTACAGCAACCCGTTCTAGCCCTGATCTTCATATCTCTTCCGCCAGCGACGCAGATAAACTCTCTACTGGCCGGGCAAATGCCTTCAAGGCGGATCGCTAACTCTCTTGAGGTTGCTAAGTGACCCGGCCGCGGTTAACTCAGGATTTCGAATTGATAACTTGCGTTGATCGGACGCGAAAACTCCATTCAGAATTCTTCAAAACTATTCAACATCCTTGACTTGGTCTTTGATCTTAAAGGGATTATACTTCGGGGGCATGAAAAGTCAGGTTCTTCTCGCCGTTTTCACCGCCTCTGCCATCCTGTCAATCGGTTGCAAAAAGTCCGCATCGCCGCCCGGCGCAGCCTCCCCAACCGCTGACTCCGCCAGTCTGGCTGACCGGCTCAAAGCGGTCCAGACCGGCGAGACCAATACGCAAGCAGCCCTTCCTCACTGGAAGCCTTTCCCGACCAATGACTCTGTCATCCCAATCCCTTTGCAGCGTGGCCTCGAGATTTTAACCGTCGATCCAAATCGGGCCAAAGACCATCCCAATGAAGCCCCGCTCTCCGCGTTGATCGTGGCAGTCAACTCATCCCAGGTCCTTGTGCACCATCACAACAATCCTCAGGCCGACAAGGAGCGCCACGCGGGCCAGCTCTCCAACGAAGAAGGCCTGTCTAGCCAGCCACAGGCTGAAGTGGACCACCGCGAACCCGAGTGCGAGATTGTTGTGGACCGCGCCGACCTCACCGCCTCGCATAACCTCCGCAACTACGTCTGCCAACGTCAGACGGAGCACTATCCGGATACCGAACCTTTGGGTGTCTCCACTGAAGTTTTGAACCAGCTCCGAGCCGGCCACCAGGCGGATTTCCACTTCATTCCGGATAGTGAGGCCACTTCATCGATTGGCCAGGTCACGCAGATGATGGGCAAATCCGACATGCCGCCGCTTACGACGCATGCTAACCTGCTGATGTTTTCCTGCACGCTGCATCGCGTTGAGGCCTACGACTTTGCTTTTCCGGTCCAGCTCAATGATCAGCCGGTGCAGCTCCCCGCGTTGCACGCAATGTGTTCCTTCCCCGACAAAACTGAAGCAAACCTCTACCTGCTCGACGAACCCGACAACCCCCTTCTGCTGTGGAACAACATGGGTGTACTGCCGGAAACGATGCAGGTAGTGCGCATAAAGTTGTCGCGTTAACCGTATTGGGATCCGTTTTCAAACCCATCGCCGATCACAGCGCTCTTGAAGGCAGCATGCGCGATCGCCACGACCAACTGCGGCCATAGCGGTTCCGCAATTGCTATACCCCGGAATCGCCGCACTCAAGTGGCTTTTTCATAAAGAAAAAACCACCTTTCACAGCACTACAACCTACTATGCCCGCTACTGACTTCTGCCGCACGGTCAGAGTGGATCGTTCCACCCTCAGTCCCGATTCCGGGACATGCTCCAGACCTCCCGCGATAAGAATGACCGCCTTCAACACGCAACCGCTGAATCTACAACGAGTGCCTTTGATGGATGTGGACTTCGCTGTCATTGGCCAGCTCGTCCGGCGCCGTATGCCTCATATCCGGTTCTTGTCCATCGGCTCGCGTCTTTGCTCCACGCTTCCTTCAGACCTCACCTCGCGATGACGCCCTCCCTCCGCGTGCTGGGGGTGCGAGGGACTGAACGCGACTTCGTCGCGTGGGTTGCTTTCCAAGGACGGGTGTGAGTCAGGCGGCACGACTGAAGTCGTGCCCTGTTACAAGGCGGCGGAGGACGGCTGCGGGCTGTTCTCGTTTGGAGGTGGCGGGATTTGGGGAGGGATTGGCGGGAGGCGTTCGTTTGGGGATGAGGGCTGGTGAATTTGTGGGGGTTTTTGGTGCGGCCGAAGGGTCCGCGGCTAAAGCCGATCTCGTTCGAGGGCTCGATTCAGGGGCCTGAATGCCCCTGCTCCCTCCGTTGGGGCCCCAGCTCACTCCGCTAAGCACCAGCTCACTCCGTTGAGGCAAGGCACGTTCGGTGAGGCCCGCTATTCCCGCCTTGAGGCACGGCTTCCTCAGTGTGCTAAAGGGGGCGAGGCTTGGACGCATCATTGTTTAGCGGCGGAGATTGACCTTTGCCAGATCGACGATCTCGTTGCCGCGGCCATCGAGAACGGCTTTGATCATGAACAGGCTGAAGCCTTTGATCTGATCGACAGTAATGGTTGGCGGCATGGAGAGTTCCTGGCGGCTGACAATTGCTTCAAGCAGGACAGGCCCGTCATGGCGCAGCATCTGCTCGATCATCGGTCTGACCTGGTCCGGCGTTTCGGCTCTGAGCCCAAGGATGCCCGCGGCTTCCGCCATCTTTGCGAAATTCGGGTTGCGCAGATCGGTTCCAAAATCGAGGATGCCGGCTGCCTTCATCTCCAGCTCGACGAAAGCCAGAGAACTGTTATTGAAAACGATCACCTTGACCGGCAGATTCAACTGGGGGAGGGAGAGCAGATCGCCCATGAGCATGGCCAGCCCGCCGTCGCCGGAGAGAGAGATCACCTGGCGGCCGGGGTGACTGACCTGGGCTCCAATAGCCTGTGGCATCGCGTTGGCCATGGATCCGTGGGTGAACGAGCCGAGCAATCTCCTCTTGCCGTTCATGTGCAGATAGCGCGCGGCCCAGATTGTCGGCGTGCCCACGTCGCAGCTAAACACAGCATCCTCGGCCGCAAGCTCATTGAGAACCTTCGCCACATATTGGGGATGGATCAGCTTTTCTCCAGATTCGGCTGTGGCCAGATCGTCCAGGCCCTTGCGCGCCTCGGCATAATGCTTGAGCGAAGCGCTCAGGTGCGCCTCGTTTTTTTTGGTCTTCAGCTTCGGGCTGAGCGCGGCGAGGGTGCATTTCACGTCGCCGACCAGGCCCAGGTCAACCTTGGTGCGGCGGCCAATCTGCTCGCCTCGAATGTCTATTTGGATCGTGGTTGCGTCTTGCGGATAAAACTGCTGGTAAGGGAAGTCTGTCCCGAGCATCAGCAGGGTGTCGCAATTCATCATGGCGTGATAGCCGGAGGAGAAACCCAGGAGCCCGGTCATGCCCACCGTGAAAGGGTTGTCGTACTCCACAAACTCCTTGCCCCTCAAGGCATGAACGATGGGGGCTTTCAGCTTGCCGGCGATTTCGATCAACTCCTTGTGAGCTCCTGCGCAGCCGGCTCCGGCCAGAATCGTGGTTGCCTTTGAATCATTCAGCATTCCTGCCAGCACGGAGGTTTCGTCTTCTGAAGGGCAGACCACCGGCTTTGCCTGGTGGAATTTGATGCGCGGGCGTTGCACTACGGCATCCTGCAACGCGACGTCGCCAGGCAGCGCAATCACGGCAACTCCGCGCCTCGATATTGCTGTCTGCATGGCAATCTCAAGCACGCGCGGCATCTGATCGGGGTCGGAAACCAGCTCGCAATAGTGACTGCACTGCGCAAAGAGATGTTCCGGGTGGGTCTCCTGAAAATAACCGCTGCCCATTTCGTTGCTCGGCACCTGCGCCGCGATGGCGAGGACCGGGACGCGGCTGCGGTGGCAGTCGTAGAGCCCGTTGATCAAATGCAGATTCCCTGGGCCGCAGCTTCCAGCACAAACCGCCAGCTCTCCGGTGAGATGGGCTTCAGCGCCAGCGGCAAAGGCTGCCGTTTCTTCATGCCGCAGATGAATCCAATCCAGTTTCCTGGTTGCGCGAATTGAATCGGTGATGCCGTTGAGCGAGTCTCCGGAGACACCATAAATCCGCCGCACTCCTGCCTCAGCCAAAACCTCCACCAACAGTTCCGCTACGTTTTTCTTCGCCATGACGACCTCCACGCTTAGAGAATGTTGAGGGAACCTGGCTTAGCTCGCGGGCGTGGCTTCCCTCTCCGGCCACACCCACGCAAATATCAGGGCAACCCCAATGCCAATCGACACTTCTGCAAAGCGATGAAACGCGATGAGCCACGGAGGTTGCTGACGCGGAATCAGCAACACAATAGCAACGGTCATGCCGCCGAAACGATATGCGCTGTTGCCTGAGCGCGTGACTGCGCAGAGGAGTCCCAGGATGAAAACGCAAATCCCGAATACAAGCACGTACGGCGGCAAGAAACTCGCCACAACTCCGCCAACAACCGCTCCGAGCAGGGTCCCGACAAAACGCTGCGAGGAAACTGCGAGGGCTGCGCCCAGAGACGACTGCGTGATGACCAGGGTTGTGATGGGCGCCCAGTAAGATTCCGGCAGCCGGAACAACCGTGCAACCAGCAGCGAAGCCACCGCCGTCACGGCAGTTCGAACAGAATGCGTCAGCACGGGCCACCACGCCCGTCCGGCTATGCCTTTCGCCATTTCCCTTCACCTGCCCGACAATTCTCATGAAACGGGGTTTTCGTGATGCATCTTCGTTCACGAGCCAATATACCCGGAGTGGCCAACAACAGGCACCTTTATTTTCACTCGCTTTCACGTTGAGGGCCTAGAGCATGGGCGGAAGGGACTGCCGCTGAAACCGAAGTGCTTCGCGTTGAATTCAATGAGCCATCCTAAGCCACATCATGACGAGTAAGCTGAGAGCATGGTGGAGTGATAGCGCCGGACGTTTTGTTTGGCATTCCGCGTAGCCAAATCACGGAGAGACATATGTTTCCAAAGTGCGGGGCGCGACTAGTTTTCGCGATGTCAATTACGATGTTGCGGTTTGCCGTTGCGCAGATTCAACCCAACGCACGCCTGTTTGTTCCGGTGGACTCTAATGCAAACCCTCCATTCCACGCTGTGCCATCGACGGCCGGGCCGGTGCTGCGCTACGAGGCTGGATCGACCGTCAAGCTTGAACAAGTTCTTGGCGAAGAAGACAAACAATTGCATTAGAGGACACTCAGCCAAACTGTCACAAGATACGGGATTGAAGGCACTGACCTGGGCAATTCGTTTGAGTACAATGGGCGAGTATATTTTCTATTCGGCGACACCGTGGGGCGTTTGGATCGCGCGCTCGACACGATCGCGACGACCGATGCAGACGATCCCGAGCGCGGCGTTCGATTGGATTTTCTGAAGTCCGGCAACGATTATCTGACCATCCAACCACCAGGGATCAGCATGGGGGCATTCGAGGTTCCCGTGGCGGGCATAAGCCTCGGCGGCCAGGCGTATGTGGCCGTTTCGACGAACCACTCCGAGGATCGATCGACGGATCGTTCCGTGCTTACGAGATTCACCCCGCCGGCAAATTTCCAGGCGTTGCGGACAATCTCTCAGCTCCCGGAGGGGCACTTCGTCAAGATGTCGTTGCACACTGAACCCGGGACGATCGCCGGACTGCCTCCCGGCGGGCCATTCATCCTCGTTTGGGGCACAGGCCCCTATCGCAAGAGCGACGCGTATCTGTCCATCGTGCCGGCGGCACAATTCGAAATCGGCAAAGGAACGCGGTATTTTGCAGGAACAGATGCGGGGAATGCTCCGATCTGGAGCGAGAAGGAATCGGACGCCCGCGCCATCGTCCAAAACGGCACGATGAGCGATCTTTCAGTAACGTGGTGCAAGGATCTTGGTATTTGGCTGATGACCTACGACAGTCGGGAGCCAGCGCCGCGTGGCATTCTGTTTTCGTATTCGCGGACGCCGTGGGGGCCGTGGAGCGAGCCGCAGATCATTTTCAACGCAATGCGCGACGGCGGCCTCGGCAAGTTCATCTACAATCCGCAGGCAGATCCAGACGATAGTCTTGCAGGACCCGTAATCGGAAAGGGCCACGCGAATCCTCGTGCCGTTCATGGTGGCGCTTACGCGCCATATGTCATCGAGCGGTGGACAAAGGTGCAAGGTTCCGAACTCAGCATCTACTACGTGCTGTCAACGTGGAATCCCTATGTAGTCGTGTTGATGAAATCACGGCTCCATTTGGAGTAGTGCTCGGCGTATGAATCGAAGAATCCCTTCGCGAGGGAAAGCATGCATTCTCACCCCGATGGTGTGCATAGCTTTCCCACGAAGGATAGGGTTATGCCGTCCTGCCCTCGCGGGGACAGTGACTAGCTTACGTAGGAGCCGAGGGTGGTGCTGATTCCCTGGAAAGCAGAGTTGAGGCCGCCAGCCAGAGCCTTCATGCCTGCGGTCGCGCCAAAGGCAATCAGAGCAACAACCAAAGCGTACTCGACCAGATCCTGGCC
>Ga0182024_10003983_pt1 | contig 34487 bp, 31 predicted proteins | sample P32metaG_FD_120480 | JGI IMG/M metagenome (GOLD analysis project Ga0182024, IMG submission 120480) | Permafrost microbial communities from Stordalen Mire, Sweden - P3-2 metaG (Illumina Assembly) | ecosystem: Environmental > Terrestrial > Soil > Wetlands > Permafrost | place: Sweden: Stordalen...
AATTTTACCACGCAGGCCGCTCAAGACATTCTCAGCAAAATTGAGCGTGATCCCTCGGAAATCCGGCATTGGCGCCAGCTGCTCATCCTGTGCTTTGACCAGAAGGCGGTGGAGACGCTGCAGATCCTGCAGGTCGTCTGTTCGGCCATCGACCAGATCTGGAACAAGAAGCGACTGCAGGCCAAGGAGGCCCACGAGCTCGCCAAGCAGAAGCAGCGCGCCACCGGCAGCCGCGAGCCGCTTCCCCCGCTGTCCGTGACCTCGATCGCCCTGACCGGCAAGCAAAAGGAAACGCTGATCAAGCTCTCGCGCGAACCGGAATCGCTCGAGATGCTCTTTCGGTTTGGCCGCCATCTTGAGCAGGACTTCGACCTGCCGCAATCGGCCCACGCGATCTATTCGCGCGCCCTGGCGCTCGAGCCGGAGGATGACTCGCTTTTAAACAGGTTCCGGGAGGCCATCCAGCGGATCGATGCGCAGGCGGCGAAGAAGGGCGAGACGACCGAGCATATCCCCAAGCTCGATACGGTCATCGCGCCGGAGTCGATGGGTGTGAAAAGCCCCAGCCATCATCGCCCCAGCGCCGCGGCGCTCATCAAGCGCACCGGACGGCTTTCGGTCGACCGCAGCCGCATCGAGCCGGCCCGCCCGCCGGTGAACGAGACTGCGTGGCCCGAGACGCAGAAGCGGCTCGATGAGAAAATGACGGCCTTGGTCGGACTGGCCGCGCAGGTGTGCGAGACCGCGCCGCGTCCCATGCGCCTGCCACGCTCCATCGCGCCTTTCCAGTGGCTCGAGTTTCTCGAGGGCCACATCAGCATGCTGCTGGACACGCTGGCGGCGCAGGACGTCAACCTCAACATCACCACGAATCTCGAGGAGGCGCCCCGCTCCGACGTCGAGTCGCGCACCTATCTCGTCACCGCGTTGATGGAGGAGATCGAGCGCGAATTGACCGCGCTCAAGCCGGCCAAGCCGCCGGGGAAGGCGACCGTGCGCCTGCCGGTCGCGGGCGTGGACGACATTTTCGACCGCATCGAGGCCGGCGCGCTCGCCGAGGCCGAGGCGCAGATGCGCTACCTCGACCGCTCCGTGCCGAAGGACCAGGCCAGCGAGGTCTGGTTCCATCTCGGGCTCGCGTTCCAGAACAACCACGAGAACCAGCGCGCCATGGTCGCCTACGGGCGCGCCTGCGAGCTGAATCCGGCCAACCTGCAGGCCTGCTTCAACAGCGGCATGATCCAGCACGAGGAGGGCATGCTGCACCCCGCGCTCAAGAGTTATGAGCGTTCGCTGGAGATCGACCCGCAGCAGGCCAAGATCTGGTGCAATCTCGGTGCGCTGCAATTTCAGCTCGGCGAATTCCAGAAGTCGGTCGACTCCTTTAACAAGGCCGTTGCGCTCAAGCCCGACTACGCGCGTGCCTGGGACAATCTGGCCGGCTCCCTTTGCGCGCTCGACCAGCTCGACGAGGCGGAAAACTGCTGCCGCCGCGCGCTTAATTTCAAGGACGGCTACGCCGATCCCTATTTCAAGCTCGGGTCCATTTACTTCCAGCGCGGCAGCATGGAGGAAGCCGAGGAGGCGTTCCGCAAGGTGCTGGAGGTCAATCCCGGCTATCCGCTTGCGGGCCATTACCTCGCTATGGTGCTGGCGCGCACCAAGCGGCTGGAGGAAGCGCTGGAAATCTGCGAACGCGCCGCGACTCCCTCGGGCGAGACCGAACTGCCGTCACAAGCCTGGATGGAAATGGGCTTCAATCTCTACGAACGCGGCGAGTACGAACTGGCCATCCGTGCCTACGAACGTGCGCTCACGTTCACACCGGAACGCGCGGTGGTGTGGCTCGACGCCGGGGTGGCGCACCAGCAGATGGGCAAGCTCGACCAGGCGCGGCGCCACTACGAGCAGGCCGTCGACCTCGAGCCCGATCTCGCCCGCGCGTGGCACAATCTCGGGATGGTCAAGCAGGAGCTCGGCGACCGGCAGGGCGGCCAGGAAGCGCTCGACGAGGCTGAGCGGCTGCTGGCGCGCGGACGCTAAGCCAACAAGCTATTGCGTGACCGGCGTCGACGCCGGGGCGTTCGTGGAAGCCGCCGCCGCGGCCTCCTGCTGGGCGTACCGCACTTCCGCATCGGCATCCGCCGCGGCCTTTTGCGGATCGTAACCGAACTGTTTCTGGATGTTCGGCGGCAGAAAGGGAAAGAGGATCTTCGTGATGCCCTCGTCGTGGCTGAAGGTGACGCCGTCCGACTCGACCTTGAGCACTTTGCAGTTCTGGAACGAGCGGCCGTCGAGCGTGTTGATGTTGCCGAGATTATTGGAGTCGGTGGCGACCGCGACCGTGGCGGCGTGGGCGGCCTGGTCGATGGCTGACGAGTGCGTTTCGGGCGCGATCACTTTGACTGCCGGCAAGAGCGCCGGCGTGGGGCGGGGGGCGGCGGTTTGGGTGTTGGTCGTGTCGCTGACGGGATTCGATTTGGCCTTGTCCTGCAAATCGGACACTTGCTGCTGCAGCGCGGCTACCTGCTCCTCATCCTGGTTATGCTGGTAATAGGCAAAGCCCGCGATGCCGATGATGACGATCATGAGGAAGTAGTTCATTGTATCTTCTTGGGGGAATGCCGCCCGGCTACGTTAAAAAGAATCCTTCGTCTTACCAATCCTTAAATGGCGTGCACCCTCGACAAGTCGGCGCCCGGCGGCAAAAATGAAGCATGACCATCATCCTGACGAAGGATTTCGATTTCGAGTCGGCCCAGTCGCTGCCGCAGTTTCCCGAGGGCCACAAGTGCCGCAGGATTCATGGCCATAGTTTCAAGCTCACCGTCTCGGTGCAGGGACCGGTCGACGAGGCTTCCGGTATTTTCATCGACCATGCGGTGATCTCGCAGGCAATGCGGCCCATCCTCGAACAGCTCGACCACGCTTATCTCAATGACATTCCGGGCCTGGAAAATCCGACCATCGAGTTGATGTCACGCTGGCTTTGGGAGCGTCTGGCGCCGCAATTGCCCGGCCTTCACGAACTGGTCTTGCACGAGACGCCCCGCGCGCGTTGCGTCTACCGGGGAGACTAGCATTTCCCCAAAGAAATCAGGCGACCACCCTTGCGGAATGGTCGCCTGATTAGGGGGAGAATGAATGAAACTTACATAGGGTAGGACACCCGCACCCCGCTCGGCGTTCAACTCAACCGCAAGTTTATTTGCCGTCGGTTTGCAGCAGCCGGATGGACCCGATGAAATCGTCGTTGGCCATGCCTTCCTTCATGCCCTTTTCGTAGAACTTCTTAAGCGCTTTTGCGACAGGAAGATTAACGTCGCCGGCCGTTTCCAGCGCCAGGCGTATATCCTTGTCAATGTGCTTGAGCGAGAACTGCGGCGAATAGTCGCCCGCGCGATATTTCGGCTCCTTCAGGTCGGAAAAGCCCGAGCGGGCAACGTTGATGTGCAACGCCTCGAAATACTTATCGTCCGGAATGCCGGCCACGCGCGCCAGGGTCAGGCTTTCCGCCAGCGCCTGGGAAACCAGGGCAATGTTCAGGTTCATCGCCAGCTTGAGCGAGGAGGCCGAGCCGATCGGCCCGATATGCAGGATGGACGTGGCCAGCCGCTGCAAGACCGGTTTCGCCAGGTTGATCACCGACTCGTCGCCGCCGAGATAGAAAACCGTCTTGCGCGCCTCGGCTGCCGGCTTGCTGCCGGTGAACGGCGCCTCGAGGAATTGCGCGCCGGTCGCTTCCACCTGCTCGGCGAATTTCTTCGTCCAGGCGGCGGAGATGGTGCTGGATTGCACGACCAGCTGGCCGCGCTTGAGATGCGGCAGGACGACGTTGAGGATCGACTCGACCGCAGCCGGGTCGGCCACGACGATGATGATCATCTCCGCGTCGCTGACGGCGTGCTCGAGATTTTCCTCAAAGAATTCAAACGTCTTGGGCGTCCGATTCCAGCCGCGGACGGTCAGGCCGTCCGTGTGCAGGTTATTCGCCCAGGCGCTGCCGATGATGCCCAGGCCCAGTACAGTGATGCGTTGCATACCCAAAGTGTGAAGCCATGGGCGAGGTTTGCAACCAGCGCGTTCAACCCTTCGCCCGCTCCCGCTCAACGAGATTTCGCGATGCTTTTCAAATGAGTGACCAGCACCAGAAGAAGGCAGAGCACGGGGACCACTCCAATCGCCCACCGCAACCGCAAGATAAGAAGTCCGCTCAACAAAGCGCCTCCGCCATAGACAATCAGGACCAGGGCCAGAAGCCCCAGCCGGCGCGGGGAGGGTGAAATCTGGTCTGCAGGCGGGGCCAGCAGGTGACCGATGCCCGTGACGAGACTCGTCAACGTGCCGGTCACTGCCGTGTTGGTCACCCCCGCGATGGTCAGCCGGTTGAGTGTGGCGGATTGAAGACCCATCGCGACGGCCAAAAGGGCGAGCAGAACGTAATGAAAAATTCCCAGCTCCGGAAATAGCGCCCAGCAAAGCGCGAACGTCGCGAGCAGGACAATTTCCAGTGAGATGGTGCGAATGAGCAACTGGCGCCAAGCCGTTTCCACAAGAGTACGGGCGAGTACCGCCCCCAGGATGATCCCGAAGGAAAACATCACCAGGACATAGAGCGTGCGCAGCACCGTTTCCCGCTGGTGCTGGGCCAGGGCGATCCCCAGCAGCACGACGTTTCCGGTCATGTTCGAAGTGAAAACGCGGCCGAGGCCCATGTAACCGGCCGCATCCGCGCTGCCCGCGACGAAACTCAGCAGGAGAAGGTCGCGGGCTGCATCAGGGCCGAGATTTTTCATTAATACGGACCTGCGGTTAATCGCTAGCGCTGGTCGTCAGGCAACAATAGCAGGAAGCTCTGCGCGACCAGCAGCGAGGTCAGGAAAAAGAACGCGATCTCTTCCCACGGCAGGCCGGCGATCTTGTGTCCCGTGATCTGCTTCTCGTCAAAGAACCAAAGGCCCGCCCGCACCGCGACGAGGTCGGCCAGCGTATAATAGAGGCCGAATCCGCAGGCCATGATCGCGAGCAGGCCGAGATGCATGCTTAAAAGCAGCGGAGCGAGGATCCATTGCAGATAGAGGACCGGTAGGAACCAGACGAGGTGCAGTGCATACCTCAAATTCGGACTTTTTCCACGCTGCTGCCTGCGCAGCTCAAAACCGAGGACGATCCAGGCTGGAATCGATATGACCACGCAAATCCCGGTGATGATGGAAAAATGAAAGAAGAGCGGATGGCGAAACAGCGGAAAGAGATGAAGGAGCGCCCGCACTCCGAACATGACATTGAGACTTTGCAGGACGAAAAAGAGATATTCTTCCACCGGCAGGTAGCCGAGCCGGAGCGTGTACTTGTTGCACGGAAATCCCCAGATGCCCCAGCGTGCGGCGACGTTGTCCCAGGGGGTGGTGAAAACGACGGCCGCAAGGACGACCCACAGGATGGCCAGCGCGGTTCCTTCGGTCCACGTTCCGCGCCATCCCGCCAGGATGAGGACAAGGAGCAGCGGGACGTTGAAAATCCAGTGGAAGCGGAAGTAGGTCACGCGAGCGGAAGTTAAAAGCGGAAGTGAAAAGGAAAAAGGAAAAACGCGGAGCGAAGAGCGCCACCGCGCGAAGCCTTTCTCCTTTTCCCTTTTAACTTCTACTGCTGTGCCCGCCCGGTCGGCACGGCGTTGGTCGACGCGCCGGACGTATTCGCGGGCGCGGCTTGGGTGGATCCCTTCGTGCCTTCAGACGCATGGAATCCCTCGTCGAACGGGCTGGCGAGGGCGTCGTCGGACGAGCCTGCGGCAACGGCGGGAACCCCGGGACCGGCCGCGCCGGGCACGGTCGTCGTGGCCGCCGCGTGATGAGCGAAGACATCCTGCAAATGAATCGCCTCGGAGGAGCGCAGGCTCGGATTGAGCCAGAGCGCGACCCGCCTCTCGATGCCGTCGTGGTCCTGGTAGAAATCGGGCCGGAAGATATAGAGTTCATTGCGCTTGGCGTCGACCGGGGGCGGCGACCAGCGATCGGGCAGGAACATCGTGACCCAATAGACGACCTGGCGCGGATCGGCCGGCATTGTGTCGCCGTCGTTCGTCATTATCGCCTGGACGGGTTTCGTGGGATGTACCGCGTTGGCCTTTTCCTGTGCAGTCATCGGCGCGAACATCTGGCCATCGCCTAGATTGACGAACTCGGCCGGGTGAGGGCCGGGCCGGTCGATTTTGCGATAGGTCAGGTAGGAGTGCATCGAATCGGTCGATTCCTCCAGCAGTCGCTCCAGGTCGGCGCCCTTGGCGATCACGGTCGGGGTGATCGGTCCCGCAAACTGGGCCCGGGTGACGAACGTCCACTCGTCGATCTTGGTGAAGCGATCGGCCGGCGGTTCGACGAAGTCGCCGTCACTATCCACTTCTCCGCTGCGCCAGCCGATGCCATCCGGTGAGGATCGAATCTCGACCGTCTGCGGCAGCCACTGCGGGCCCGGATACCAGGCCCAGACCTTGTCCTCGCCGCGTTTCCAGTAGCCGTAGTGTTCGGTCAGCCAACTATGGGGCGAATTGCCCTTCCAAAACCAGCCGTACTCCGAATAGATCCAGCGCCCGTTGGTATAGGGGGCGGCATGGTCGAGCGGCGTCCACGTCCATTTGCCGTCCACTTGCGCCCACGTCCCATAAGGATTCAGATCACTCATGGCCGTATCGAAATCGATCTTGCCGGGATCCGAATAAGCGGTGAGGCCGGCGCGGGCCGGGGCGCCCAAGGCGAGCAGGAGCAAGAGCGCAGCCAGGGCTGTTTGCACGAAGCGAAAGAGAAGCGAGGCCGGGCGCATGGGAGAGCCCGAAATGTTAGGAGCTTGATCACGATCCCGCAAGAAATCCCATGTCACAATTCTGTCACAAACCGTTGAGGGGCGTTGATAGGAGGAAAAAATTCGGACCATGAAAAACGTCATGAAGACGAGAGCTTTGGTCACGAATGCCGCGGCCCTTTTAACTCACTTTGATGGAAAAATTGTCGTTTCCATTGACGACTCAACGCAATTTCGTGCTAAATAACATTGATGGTAATAGGCGTTTTGTCCCGCTATGCGCGGCCCATTTTTGCTCTGGCGATTGCCAGCCTGCTACCCATGCTGGCCCGGGCCGACGACCAGATCACGCAGACGAACGGCAACGTCATCACCGGCCAGATCACGGGGGTCTCCAACGGTGAAGTCACCGTGAGGACCACAACCTCCAACGGCGGCCAGGCAACGGTTCCGTATCAACTTTCCGACATCAAATCGGTCGTCATGACAGCGCCGGCGGAATTGACGCAGGTCAAGGGACAGGCGCCCGATGCAGTCGTCGCGAAGCTGGCTCCGCTGGTGAAGGCTTACGCGGGATTGCCTGCCGATTGGGTGCTCGACGCCATGGGCCAGCTCGCCGACGCCTATACCGATCTCAAGCAGGACGATCAGGCGAGCGCCATTTACGCGCAGATCAACCAGCTTTATCCCGGCAGCTCCTATACCAATATCGCGACGGCCGGGCAGGCCAAGCTTCTGCTCACCCAAGGCAAGGTCGATGACGCCATGACCACCTTGCAGCCGGTGATTACCGCCGCCGACAAGACCGTTTCCCCGGGAGCGTCCGATGCGCGGGCCTATGCGGCGGCGTTTCTCGTCTACGGCCAGATTCTCGAGGCGCAAAAGAAATTTTCCGATGCGCTGGAAGCTTATCTCACGGTGAAGACGGTGTTTTACCAGAACCAAACCCTGGTCGATCAATCCGACGAATTGGTGAAGAATTTACGCGTAGAAGATCCGGGCGTCAGTGTAAACTAGTTGCGCCCATTTAACCGTTTTCACGACTCCGCCCCGCTATTTTTATGTCCTCCCACCTCACTCCCTCCATCGCGAAAGCTTTCCTGGCCGTCCTGCTGCTGGGTGTTTTCTCCCTGCTGACCACCAGCCTTCACGCCCAGACTGCCGCGCCGGGCGCTGCCCCAGGCGCCGCCGCACCGGGGGCCCCTGATGCGGGGACACCCGATGCAACGGCGGCAGCTGCAACGCAGGCGCCCACCACGCTGACCCAGCTCTTCGTGCAGGGTGGTCCGGTGATGTACGCGCTGGTCATCGCTTCGATCTGCGTGGTCTGGTTCACCGGTGAAGGCTTCTATACGCTGCGTGCGGGCAAGCTGGCGCCCAAGGCGCTGGTCGCGCGGCTGCGCGAGGCATTTTCCTCGGGCAACTACCAGGAGGCGTGGAACATCTGCCAGTCGAACAAATGTTTCCTCAGCAACGTGCTGGGCGCCGGGCTGGAGCGCGTGGGTCGCGGCAAGGACGCGGTTGAGTTTGCCGTCGAGGAGACGGCGCTGCGCGAGGCGACCATCCTGCGCACGAACACGACGTATCTCTCGGTCATCGGCGTCGTCTCGCCCATGATCGGTCTGACCGGCACGGTCTGGGGCATGATCAAGGCGTTCCATACGCTGGGCCAGAACGGCATTACCGATCCGTCCAAGCTGGCCGGCAACATCGGCGAGGTGCTCGTCGCCACCGCCTCGGGTCTCCTCGTGGCCATTCCGGCCTTCGTTTTCTTTTACATCCTCAAGTCACGGGCGCAGGGCGCGATTCTCTTTGCCGAGTCGCAGGTCAACCACCTGCTCGACGAAGTGCCCTACGAACAACTCGCGGGCGTGCGCATCGGCGAAAACTTCTCCGCCGACCAGGCCGGCAAGCTCCGCTCCGCGCGATCCGGCACGTCGCAGAAGGTGTCGCGCACGGTGACGACCAATTGCCCCTCCTGCAATGCGCCCATCACGGTGGGTACCACGCCATGTCCGAATTGCGGCACGGTGCTCGACTGGGGTAGCTAGTTTTTTTGAGTCATGGCTTCCAACGCCAATAAACGATCGCGCGGCCGTAAACGCCTCGAGGACGAGGGCGACCCGGAATTTCAGGTCGCGCCCATGATCGACGTGCTGCTGGTGCTCACGCTTTTCTTCATGAGCATCACCTCGACCGAGCTGCTCAAGAAGGACAAGAACCTGCAACTCGCCGACGCCAACCAGGCCAAGCCAGACCACTCTCATCAAAAGGGCCAGATTGTGATCAATGTGTCGTGGAACCACGAAACCAACACGGCGGGATTTTCCATCGACAGCGTGGCCTATCCTGACGCCAACTCGCTGCAGGGCTATCTGGCGAAGCAGGTGCAGGGCGATCCGAGTTCCTATGCGCTCGTGCGCGCCGACCGCGATGTCCAGTACAGCAACGTGTCCGACGTGATGGCGGCGTGTGCCGCCGTTGGCATCAGCAAGGTCAGCTTTGCCGTGATCACCAGCGGAAACATGAAAGCAAAAGCGGCCGCGGAGGCGGCCGCCACCCAATAATTATATGGCAGGCGGAGGCGGAAGCGACGGTGAGTTCGGGCTGCAGATCGCGCCCATGCTCGATATTTTGTTTGTGCTGCTGCTGTTCTTCATGGTCGCGGCCGGTTCGCAAAAGCACGAGGCTTCCATTGTCACGCAGCTACCTGGCGGCGGATCGGGCCCAAGCCCCAAGATCCCGGTCCAGGTCACCATCGATGCCGACGGCCAAGTCAATATCAACAACGCCCCGGTCGATACGACCACGGGCGACGACCTTCCCGAGACCATCAGCCGCCTGAAGGCCATCCTCGGCAACAATCCCACGCAGCCCATCATCATCTCACCCACTGCCAGCACGAAGCAGCAGCGAGTCGTGGATGTGCTCAACGCCTGCACCGCGGCGGGCGTCAAGGACCTGGCCTTTGGCGCGATCAACCAGTAACCGCGGACCAGCGCGCGGTTCGCCGTCAGCGGCAGTCGTCGACCTCCGGGCGAGGAAGTAAGCGCATCGTCGGTTGAATCATGCTCTCAAGATTCCGTCATCCTGAGCTTGTCGAAGGATCAGACACGGGTTTATCGAGCGTACGAGCGTGATTTTCACAGGGCAAGTCACGCTGCCGTGGAAAGACGAAGCGTGTCTGATCCTTCGACAAGCTCAGGATGACAGCGCCTTTTTGCGTGGCGCGTCGCGACGAAGGCCGGCGCTGGAAAGAGCGACGGCTATCCGTCGCCTTTCACGCCGTCCCTAATGCGTTACTGGCCGGTCGGCGGAGCCGATTGGGTCGCGGGCGGCAGCGGAACCGGTGTTCCCGCCGGGCCGCCTTCTGGCGGCGCGGGGGCAGGCGGTGGCTCGACCAGGGGGATATTATATTTGACGTTGCCATCGGTCAGCAGCTTCTCGGTGTAGTCCCTTTTTTCCTGGGTGCCCTTTTCCTGGATCAACTCCTGCACGATGGGCGCCCGGGCCTGGTCGATGGAAAGCGTGCCGGCCGGCTTGATCTCGGTCACCTTGATAAACTGGTAGCCCATCGGCGACTCGAAGACGGGGCTGAGCACGCCCACTTTGCTGGCGAACGCCACCGCGTCGAACTCCGCCTCGTTTTCGCCACGCTGAAAGTAGCCGATGTCGCCGCCCTTGGGCGCGGAGTAGCGGTCCTCGGAAACGTCCATCGCCACCTTGGAAAGGTCTTCGCCCTTCGCGACGCGGGCCCGCGCCTGGTCGATCTTCTTTTTCTTGGCCGCTTTCTCGGCGGGGGTGGTCTTCTCGTCCACGACGACCAGGACCCGGCTGGCCCGCAGCTTGAGCGGCACGTTGAAGAGCTCCTGGTGCGCGAGATAGAAATCGTTCACGTCCTTGTCGGTCGGATTGACGTCGTGAAGGGCCTCGGCCTCCATCGTCTTTTCGATGAGCACTTGTTCGTTGATGCGCTTCTTCAGTTCATCCTCGGTGACGCCGGCCTGCTTCAGCTGGTCCTGGAAAGCCTGCGGCGTGGGAAAGCGGGCCTTGAGCCGGTCCAGGGCGGAGGCATCGTCCTTGTCGACGTCCGGGAACTGGTGGGTGGCCGCGCGCGCCAGGAGCAGCTTCTCCAGCACCATGTCCTTGAGCACGGTCGTTTCGAGCATCGGCATGCGCTCCGGGCCGACCTGGGCCGCGGTGATCTTGCGTTCCTGGAGGAAGCCGTTCACGGCCTGGTCGAGCTGGCCGCGCGTGATCGTCCAGTCGTCCTTTTCGGCCACAATGAACTTCGGGTCATGCGGATCGCTCACGCGCGGGTGGCAGCTGGCGGCGAGGAATGCCGCTGCGGCAAGAAGGACGAGTTTCCCGAGAAGCGGGCGAAGGCGGGAGAATGGGGCCATTCACGTATGTAGCGGGCGCGCCGCCGCGTGCAATCCGATTATCTTGATGGAGCCTGTTCGATGAAAAGGAGGCCGGAGCGGCGGCGCGCGAAGCGCCCGCGGCTGAGGTTGATCTTTGCCGGTTCGCGTTTCTCCAGCAGGCCGCGCACGGACTCGACATCGGCGAACGCGACATCGGAAATCCCGCGTGCCTGCAGCCACCGCAGGATGGTGCGGCGCTGCTGCGCGAGCGGCGCGCTGCGCAAGTCGGCGACGGGCAGCTCGGCTCGGCCCGCAAGCGTCGCGCACAGGGAATCAAGCCATTCGCTTTCGACGCGGGCGATCTCGGCCGCGCGCCAGAGCTTTTGCGGCGTTTCCGGTCCCGCGATTTTCCGCAGATAGGGGAGCAGTCGGTGGCGCACCAGGTTCCGGCGATACCGTGTATCGGTATTGCTGGCGTCTTCACTCCATTTCAGGCGCCGTGTGCGGGCGTAGGCGATGATTTCCTTCTTCCACAGCGCCAGCCAGGGACGATGAAGGACGAGCCCGCCGTGCGGGACCTGCGGTTCCATGCCGCGCGCGCCTGAACCCGAGCCGCGCAGAAGCTGGAGAAGAAACGTCTCGACCTGATCGTTCGCATGATGGGCGAGGACGAGATCGGTCACGCCCAATTTTTTCGCGGCTTGGGCGAAGAAGGCGTAGCGGGCGGCGCGGGCGACGGCTTCGCTGCGTTGCGTCGCGCGCGATTTGCCGACCACGATTTTCAATCCGTATTCCCGGGCCAATGCGCGCATGACCTTCGCCTCCGCCGTGCTTTCCGCACGCCAGCCGTGGTCGAAATGCAGCACGACTGGCTTGCGTCCCGTCGCGACCAGCGCCGCCAGCAGTGCCACCGAGTCGACTCCGCCGGACACGGCAACGAGCAGCCGCTCCGGCAGGCGCGCGAGCGCCGCTTCGCAGGGAGGGACCGCGGTAGCCATGGACATGCCTAGCCGCCGTAACCGCTGTGCCGGCCCTTGCGGCGCATGCCGCGGGAGATGCGAAAGACCCGGGGCTTCTTCCCGGTCGGATCCTCCGCGTGGACGACGGTGATCTGGCCGTTGAGTTCCAGCGTGGCCAGGTGCACGTCCTTGATGTCGTCACAGCCGGTCGAGCGCAGGGCGCCGAGCAATTCGTCCATGCTCACCGCTTCCTGGTCGAGCGTCTTCTTGATCACCTTGCCGTCATAGATCAGGATTTCGGGCTCTCCCACCAGGAGCTTTTCGGCCTTGCGATTGCGCGCGGTCAGGAAACTGACGAAGGCGTTGAAGGCGATCAACGTGGCGGCGAGAATGAGGCCGCCTCCGACGGAATTATCTCCGCCGTTCATCGAATCCTGCACGGCGTTGCTAAGGACGAGCAGCAGCACGAGATCGAACGGCGACATCTGGCCGATCTGCCGCTTGCCTGTGACGCGCAGGATCAGGATGAGGAACCCGTAGACGATGACGGCGCGCAGGACGAATTCCCACCACGGCAGGGAGAGATGCCACATGGCGTTGGTTTACCGCAGAGTGGCCGCGTTGGGAACAGCGGAGGATGTCGCCGCGCGGGAACGACTCAAGCGAGCGCCGGTGCCGGGTCGGCTATTTCCTGGTAGCGGCAGAGCTGGTCGGCGCATCGGGTGAAGGCGTCGTGGCCGCGAATGATCTCGATTTCGACGCGCAGGAAATAGGTCGGCAACAGCCGCTTACTCACGCGTGGGAAGCGGACGATGTCCTTTTCCGTCGTGATGATGGCGCGGGCGCCGCGAGTCTTGCTGCGCTCCAGCATCTTGGTGACCTCGCCCTCGCTGAACCGATGATGATCGGCAAAACGCCGTGCGAAAATAATATCCGCACCGAGCTTTTTCAGGCCCTGCTCGAAGCTTTCCGGCCGCGCGATGCCGGAAATGGCGCCGACGCGCAGCTCCTTCAGGAACTCGAGCGGCTTGATCTCGTGCGTGGAAATTTCCTCGAGGTGGATCGGCTTGTGGGCGCACTCGACAAACTCGGCGTGGCTGTTGTAGCGGCGCAACTCGGCGCGCAACTCGGAAAGATCGCGACCGTCGCACTTCGTGATGAAAATGATATGGGCGCGGCGCAACTGCTCGGGGGCCTCGCGCAGCAGGCCGCGCGGCAACAGATGACGGTTGGCAAAGGGCGCCTCGCAGTCGACCAGTACGATGTCGATGCGCTCCTTGAGGCGCAGGAATTGCAGGCCGTCGTCGAGCAGCAGCGTGTCGGCGCCGTACTTGCGGATGGCGTGTAGGCCGCTCTTCACGCGGTCCTTGTCGACCAGCACGAGAACGTCCTTGAGATTGGACGCGAGCATGAACGGCTCGTCGCCGGCGAGGTCGGAATCGAGCAGCAGGGAGCGGCCGTCGGAAACGACGCGCGGGGGATGGCGGTTCTCAATGGAGCGGAACTTGTCGAGCAGCTCCTGCGGAAACGGTGCGGGCTGGCTCTTGTAGCCGCGGCTGAGGATCGCCACCTTGCGACCGCGCTTGGTCAGTTCGCGTGCGAAGAGTTCGACCACCGGCGTCTTGCCCGTGCCGCCCACGGTCAGGTTGCCCACGCTGATGACCAGGCATCCCAGCGCGTGGACCGAACCGAGCCGCGATTCATACCACCAGAGCCGGAAGCGCACGCCGAGCCGGTAGAGTCCCGAGAGCAGGAAAAGAAAAAAGCGGAACGCGGCGGCGCGAAAGCCCCAGCGCCGCTCCAGGATCACGTCCACGGCGAAGCGCTCGACGCGGTCGAAGAATCGGTTGGATGTGCGGGGCACTGCGTATCTATCTCACAGGCAACGACGCCCGCCAAGTCCTCGAAGTCGCCTTAAAATAAGAGTTCTGGCCTGCCACCGCCGCTCCGATAGATTGAAATACCTATGAGTTTGAGTGGTGAGCCGGGCGAGTCCCCCGTTTTTCTTCCGCAGACATGGATTGATCTGCTGACCACGGCCACGGCGAAGCACGACATGTTCAGCGCCAAGACGCTGATGGTTGTCCTGGACGGCGTGGAGCACCTGGCCTTGGCGCGGCTCGAGCCCAACTGCCCTTTTGTCCTCTCAAGTTTTCACGCCTCGCTTTTTGAGCGATTGCTCAGTTCGTACAACAATGCCGCGCTGCTCAAGTCGGTTGGCACGCAGTACCTGGGCGAATTCCGCATGCCCGGCGTCGCGCTGAAGCATTTTGAATTAGCCAAACAGATGGCTCCGGCGGATCGCGACATCGAACAGCTTGAAAGGACCGCGACGCTCGCGCTGGCGCAGCAGGCCAACATGGAGGCCGCGCATACGCCGCTGGATGAGGGTCTCGTCGGCAAGCCGGATGCGAGCAAGGTCATCTTCAAGACGACCACTCGCCTGCATCGCGTCGAGACCCGCATGCAGCTCAATGCCTCGACCGGCGCTCTCGAGCGCCGCCAGGAAGCGAAGCGGGAGACGCGGCGGCTCGCCCCGGGGCCAGCCGCGCAGGTGCAGGATTTTTCGCGCGCTTTCGAACAGATTCGCACCTTCATCACGCAGACTCTTTTCTCCGACGCTTTCGCCGCGCTGGCCGACCTCGTCAAGGCAGGCGCGCCGGTCGACGAGGCGCAGACCTGCTACGCGCAACTCGGGCTGGCGGCGTTTGAAAACAACCGCCTGGCCGATGCACTGGCCGCGTACCTGAAGATGCGCGACATGGCGCCGGAAAGCGTCGAGGGCTGGTACAATTGCGGCCTAGTTTATCAGAAGATGGCGATGTCCGACGAGGCGCTCGATTGCTACGAGGAGGCCTCCCGGCTTGACCCGGACAACGCGCGCACCTGGTGCAACCTGAGCTCGATTTGGTTCGACCGCGGCGACTACGCCGAGGCCGAGACGATGGCGCGCCATGCGCTGGAAATCCGGCCCGAATATCCGCGCGCGCTCGATAACCTGGCCGCGACGCTCAGCGCCATGGATCGCCTGCAGGAGGCGTCCGAAGTTTGTCAGCAGGCAATCCGGCTCCAGCCGAATCTTCACTCAGCGTGGTTCAAGCTAGGCGTGATCAAGTTCCAGCAGGACCAGTTCGTCCCGGCCATGGAGGCGTTCAACCTCACCGGCGACAATCCCGATTTCTTCCCCTACGTGCTCTATTACCTGTGCATGATCGACGCGCGGCGCGGTCGGCTGGATGAGGCGATCCAAAAGCTCGGCGATGCGCGCGCGGCCGATCCGCTCAACGAGCTCGAGCCGCTTGCGCTCAAGGAAATCGGTTCGGTTTGTACGAAGCTCGGCCATCATCAGGCTGCGGCCGACGCCTACGGCCAGATCACCATGATCCAGCCCGAGGACTGCTCGGCGTGGCTGGCCACGGGCGCGGCGCATCACCGCATCAACCAGTTTGCCGAGGCCGAGGCGGCCTACATGAAGGTGACGGAGATCGAGCCGGAAAATCCGCTGCCGTGGCACAATCTGGGTCTGCTCGCGTCCGACCAGGGCCAGCATGAGCGGGCCAAAGACTGCTTCCAGCGTGAGGTTGATCTCGCGCCCGACGACGCCAAGGCTTGGTACGATCTCGCCGTGGCGTGGCAGAAGCTCGGCAAGGAGAAGGAATGCGCGCGCGCCTTCGAGCAGGCCGAGGCGCTTGTCCGCACCAACTCGCGCAAGACCAGCGACCTTTCCGCCGCCATGAGCATCGTCCGTCGCCTAAATCTCGGCGACCGCGTGCTGAAGACCGGCGAGACGAAGTGAACGAGGAGGACGCTATTTTCTCGCGCGAAAATAGGCTTTCAACGCATTTATCAACGGCTTGATTTCCTTCTGCGTTACCGCCCAGACGATTTTAAAATCGACCGTGCCGTAATCATGCGCGATTCGGTTGCGTAATCCGCGGATCGCCTTGAACGGAATGGCGGGTAGGAGCAATTCGGTTGTCTTATCGATCTTGTGGGCCGACTCGCCGAGCACGGAAAGACGTAGAGCGACCGCGTCACGCTTCTCGCTGTTGTGCCAGAATTCATCGAAAGTGACGGCCCTCGTGTAGCGCTCGATGAGCTGGGCGGCCTCCTGCATGTCGTGAAGGTAAGTATCCTGATTTTTAGGTTCCGGCTTAGGCGTCATAGATGATGCGCGCGTCGGCAAGGATGGAGTTTCGTCGGTAGGGATTGGACATCTGCTCCACCGATTCGCGGGTGAGCAAATGAACCGGAACGCCGAGTATCCCGGCCATTTCCTCACCCAAGGCAAAAAATCGTAGCCCCGGATTTTTGGAAAAACTTGCCAACAAATCGACGTCGCTGCCGCGTCGGGCTTCGCCCCGGACCGCGGAACCGAAGGCTTCCAATCGGATGATTCCGTTTCGGCGGCAGAATCCAGTCAGCAATTTTGCGATGGTGTCTGGTGCGGGTGGAACTCGCAAGCGGCGGGGGACGGGCAAATCACCAGCGCGAACGGAGCACCAGTACGCGGCGGCCTTGGCCCGGTTGGCCTTGGTCTTGGCAGGCGATCGGGCCTGTCCTCCCTTGCGGCTAAAGGTGGCATGCGTCATCGCCTTATGCTAAGCGCTTGGCATCATTTGTCGATGCCATCTCGCCTGTTTAAATCTCCATCTCAACCAGCTGCCGCCGCTCCGTCGCGACCAGCACGGTGGCGCCGATGATCAGTGCGCCCCCTATGAGAAGATTCCAGCCCAGCGCCTCGTTCGCGTAGTCCACGCTTGCCAGGCGTGAAATGACACCGGGCAGGAAGGCGCAGAGCATCGTCGCGATCACCGGTTCGAGGCAATAGATCAGCCCCGCTTCGGTCGCGCTGACCCAGCGCTGCCAGCGGTTCATGATGTAGTAATTGATCGCCGTGCAGAAAACGACCGTGGCCACCATCAGCGCGATTAAACCCGGCGTGGCGAACAGCGCGTGCCCGCCGGCCACCGTGCCGCCAAGCAGCGGAAATGCCGCCGCGAAGAAAAGTCCGATCATCGCGAACATCAACAGCGTGACGACTCCCGCCCGGTTCGCGGCATAGCGCGGCCGTTCCACCCAGACGATCTGCCCGGCGAAGAAAATGGTGCTGATGACGATCATGCCTTCGCCGAAGGCGGGCGAAAGATGCGTCAGCAAGCCGGGACTCAGCAGGGCCGCGCCCAAGAGGACGAGCAGACAGGCGCCCGTCACGCGCAGCGTGGGCCAGCGACGATCGCGGCAGGCCACGATCAACGGCACGACCAGGGTATAGAGCTGCGTGAGGAAGGCCGACACCGACGCGTTCGTCTGCGCCAATCCCACCGTTTGCAAATAGAGTCCTGCGCCGCCGAGCAGGGCCAGTCCTCCCGCCTGGCTCCATTCTCGGCGCGAGACCGAGCCCAGTTCGCGGGCGTAAAATGGCAGCAGCACGAGGGCAGCGCCAAGAAAGCGCACGGCCATGTCGGCCGCCGCAAAGGCGGGGAAGGGGACTTCCGGCGCCCACGCCCGCTGTGCCAACTCGAGCCCACGCAGGATCGGAAAGCTCAGTCCCCATAGCAGTGTCGCGCTGAAGAGCATCGAGCGCGCACGACGAATCGGAGGTGGTGGCAGCGCCGTCATCCTCAAGTATAGCTCTGTCTTTTCGTTTTGCTCAAACCCCGGTGCGACGATTTTTGACAGCCAACCGCAACGCAACAGTCTTGCTTTCCCTCGCAACGTTTGCGACCCCTTGGGGATGCATCTCTCCGGCAACGCGCCGCAAATTCGCGCCCATCTGGCCAAGGGCCGCCGTGTCGTGCAGATCGAGGCCGAGGCGCTCCGGGCCGTCCAGCGCCGGCTCGACGGCACCTTCGGCCTCGCCGTCGAGGCCATGCGTGAGACGATCCAGGCCGGTCGAAAATTGATCGTCACGGGCATCGGCAAATCGGGCCAGATCGGCGCGAAGATCGCGGCGACGCTTTCCAGCACCGGCGCGCCCAGCGTGGTGCTCGACGCCGTCAATGCGTCCCACGGGGACCTCGGCATTGTCGCGAGCGGCGACCTCATCCTGCTGCTCAGCTACAGCGGCGAGACCGAGGAAGTCGCGCGGCTTCTGCCCAGCCTGAAGCGGCTCGGCACGGGCATCGTCGCGCTGACCGGCAATTCGAAATCGACCCTGGCCCGCGAGGCCGACCTGCACATCAACGTGCAGGTGCCGCGCGAGGCCTGCCCGCATAATCTCGCGCCCACTTCCAGTTCCACCGCGATGCTCGCCGTCGGCGACGCGCTGGCGATGGTCCTGCTCGAGGCGCGCGGCTTCAAGAAGGACGATTTCGCGGTCTTTCATCCCGGCGGGACACTCGGCCGCAACCTACTGCTCAAGGTGCAGGACGTTATGCGGCCCGCGGAACAGATGGCCATCCTGCCCGGCACGGCCACGGTCAACGAGGCGCTCGATCTCTTGGCAAAGAAGCGTTCCGGCGCGGCCGCCGTTGTCGACGCGCAGGGCAAGCTCAAGGGCATCTACACCCACGGCGATTTCACGCGCGGCTACCGCAAGGACGTGAACATCGGCCGCGTCCGGCTCGCGAAGGTGATGACCGCCGGTCCCATCACGGTGCGGGTTGACAAGATGGCCGTCGAGGTGCTCAATTTATTCGAAGCAAACCGGATCGACGACCTGGTCGTCGTGGACCGTCAACACCGCCCGGTCGGGTTGGTGGACGCTCAAGACCTTGCGAGATTCAAACTGATTTAGCATCCCCAGATTTAGAGAAAGACTCCCATGCCCAACGCGAACGAAATCGGAAAAGGACAGGCCATCAAATTCAACGGCGACATCTGTATGGTGCTCGAGACGCAGCACCGCACGCCGGGTAACCTGCGCGCCTTCGTGCAGGCCACGCTGCGCAGCATGCGCACCGGCAAATCGTTCGTGCAGCGCTTCAACTCCAACGAATCGCTCGAGATCGTGCCGATGAGCCGCAAGAAGTACGAGTTCAGCTACAAGGACAACTCGGGCTACCACTTCATCGATCCCGTCACCTACGAGGACATCACGTTCCAGGAGGATTTCGTCGGCAAGGTGAAGGATTACCTCACCGAGAACCTGGCCTGCGAAGTCATCTTCACCGACGAGAAGGCCGCCGACATCGAGCCGCCCGCCGTCGTGGAATTGAAGATCACCGAATCCGCCGAGGGCGTGAAGGGCGATTCCGCCAACAACGTGCAGAAAAGCGCCGTGCTCGAAACCGGCCTGACCGTGCAGGTCCCGCTCTTCATCAAGGAAGGCGAACTGGTCCGCATCAGCACGACAGACGGCAAGTACCTGGGCCGGGCGTAAGGTTACCGGGGTCTTGCCCGGCGCGCTTTGACAACGCGCACAAATTCCTGTCCCTTGGAGCGAATGCCTGAAGCTTGCGCCATCAGTGGACTCGTCAAACGCTTCGGGTCGAAGGCCGCGGTGGACGGGCTCAGTTTCAGCGTGCCGCCCGGCATGCTCTACGCCTTCCTCGGTCCCAACGGCGCGGGCAAGACCACGACGCTGCGCATGGTCGCCGGCCTGATCCAACCGGATGCGGGACAGATCACCGTGGACGGCATCGACGTGATCGCCGAGCCGCGTCGCGCCAAGCAGGTGATCGCGTATTTGCCGGATGACCCCGTGCTCTACGGCAAACTCAACCCGATGGAGCACCTGGAATTTGTCGCCGGATTGTGGGCGCTCGATGCGGCCACGGCGCGGCGCGATGCCCAGGCGCTGCTGGAACGGCTCGGTCTCTGGGACCGGCGCCACGAATGGATCGAGACCTACTCGCGCGGGATGAAGCAGAAGGTCGCATTGGCCAGCGCGCTGATTCACCGGCCGCGGCTCATCCTGCTCGACGAGCCGCTCACCGGACTCGATGCCGGCGCCGCGCGGCTCGTGAAGGACATGCTCTCGGAATATCTACACGCGGGCGGCACGGTCATTCTCACCACCCACATCCTGGAAGTCGCCGAGCGGCTGGCCGAGCGCATCGGCATCATCGGGCAGGGGAGGCTGCTGGCCGAGGGAACGATGGCGGAATTGCGCTCCCATTCCGGCCAGGCCACCGGCTCGCTGGAAGATATTTTCCTGCGGCTGGTGGAGGAGCAGGAAGTCTAGGAGCACTCGCGCCTCCTCTGCCGTCATCCTGAGCGAAGTCGAAGATCATTTTGACGAGCGTCAGTCGGTAGCCGTCGACCTCCGGGCGACGGAGTCGGAAGCGCGATGCGGTCACGCGATTAAGAAATCACTGCCGCGCGCGGCGGTAATAGCAGGCCAGCCAGAATTGTCCGGCCGCGCCGATAACGCCGATTGCATAATAGCTAAGTCGTTCCAGGCTCTCCACGCTCGAGAGCAGGCTGGGATCGATCATGCCCTGGATCTCGGGCGAGACCGAAATAAACGTCCCATGATAACCGCCGTAGACGAGGAAGAGCACCGCGAACAGGCATTGGTTCCACCAACCGTAAATCGAGCCGCGCACGTCGGCCGCCAGAAAGAGGACGTACACCTTGAACTCCACGACCGTCATGCCGATCAGAAGCGCGCCGCTGATGAAATCCTCGAAGTTTGGGCCGGAAAGAAACGAAACGCACGTGACCAGCGCGGAAAAGAGAAGCCAGAACCGGCTCCAGTAAGCGGCGCGCGCCCGCTTCAGCAGGCGCTGGCCCAGTTGGGTCAGCGCAGGCACATCGCCCGTCTGCAGAAAATCCTGCACCGATTCCGTCCGGCCTGCTTCCCGGAGGAGTGCCTCCAAAGTCGTTTCCGGAATTTGGACCAGCTTCGCCATGGAAAACAGTAGCACGAGTGACAAGCGTCCACTATCCGTGCGGTGAAATTCTAGCTTTTAAAAATCAGTCATCCTGAGCTTGTCGAAGGATCAGACACGCTCCGTCTTTCCACAGCAGTGTGAATCGAGCTGTGAAATTTACACCCGTGCGCTCGTTCCACCCGTGTCTGATCCTTCGACAAGCTCAGGATGACGGAGCGCATTTGCATAAGCGAATGCGGTATATATATAGACCTGTATGTTCGCCGCCGATTCAAGCGTCAATTCCATCGGACCCTCCCACGCCTGGCGCGCGGCGTTCTCGCTCATGCGCGTCGATCTGCGGCAGGGTCTGCGCAAGCATCTCGCTGCGACGACCACGCGCGACTGGCTGCTCAAGGCCGTAGGCCTTTGCTTCGGCCTCGGTTTCTTCGCCGCGCTGCATCTCGGGGCCTATGAGTTGATCACCTATACCCTGCGCAGTCCATCGGATCATCCGGCGGAACTGCTCACGGGCCTCGGCGCCTCGCTCTGGGCCTTCCTTCTTTTCGTCATGCTCAGCGGCGGACTGGTGCGTGCCATCGTCGTGCTGCACGAGCAGGACGACAGCAGCCTGCTGCTCAGCTCGCCGGTCTCGCCGCGTGCCGTCCTGGCCGCGCGACTCTTCGGCAACGCGCTTCAGTCCTGCCTCGTCGATGGTTTCATTATCATTCCGTATCTCGACATACTCATCTTCGGTGAGGGGCAGTGGCGGTTTCTCTGGGGCTTTCCGGTCTGGCTCGCGCTCGCGGTTAGCGTCACGTGTCTCGATGGACTTTTCTCCTTCGGAATGATCCGGTGGTTCGGGCTGCGTCGCGCGCGCATGCTGTCGCAGGCGGTGCCGTTCGTCCTGATCTTCGGCGTCACGTTCTTCGCCGGGTCGATCAGCCTTTCGATTGCACGGATGAACGCCGCGGGCGGCTCGGCGCACATGCCGCCGGAGATGCAGGCGCATTTCATCGCGCTCGCCCACACGCCGCTCGCCGTTCTTTCGCGCGCGGGTTCGGGAGATGCATTCGATCTAGCCTCTCTCCTGATTTTCGCGGCGCTGCTCGCGTGGGCCACGCTGCGCCTGACCGAACGCGCCTTTGTCGAAGGCACGCAGAATCTCGCCGAGAACACCGCGCCTTCCGCACCCGCGCGCGATTTCCGTTTTCGCTCCAACCTGCTCGTGCTCGAGATGACGAAAAGCATGCGGCTGGTCGTGCGCACGCCGATGATGATCGTGCAGTGCTTCGCGCAGGTGCTCACGCCGGTCGGCATCGCGTTCGTGCTGGGACGCGACGATCCCGCAGCGGCCACGGCGTTCTTCGTCATCTTCACCGCGGGCGTGCTCTCCGGCATGTTCACCATCGCGGCGGGCACGGTGGAGGAAGGTGACGAGCTGCTCAACATGTCGCCGCGCCTGCCGCAGCTTTTTCGCTTCGGGAAAATGACGGCGGGCTGCGTCGCGCCGCTGACGCTGGCGATCGTCGTTGCGCTGGGATTAGTGGCGTGTGGAAAATTTTTGGATGCGCTCGCCGTGATCGCCGCCGGAATTCCACTGGGTGTCGCATCGAGCATCGTTGGCGAAACTTTCGCCAAGCCGGTCAGTCCGGGAGTACGACCGAAACTACTCAGCGATCCGATCATGATGATCCCGCTCCTTGGGATGCAAATCATCAGCGGCGCGGTCGCGGGCGCCGTCGTCTTCAGCGCCGAATACTCGGCGACGTTTCTCAGCCTGAGTTTGCTGGGAAGTTACGTCGTCTTCGCATTGGCTGTCGGTTTCGCGCAATTACGGAAGCCACTCTTTTGAGCGGCAGCTTCTGCCCGCCTCGGCAGGATTTGCCCGCTTTTTGGGTAACTGAATTAGGCGACGGACGATTCTCAAAATATTTCTTATAAATATTTTTTCGAACCGCCCCGAAAAAACTCCCGACCGTGTCTTTGCGAGCACGGGCTTGCATCTGCGTTCGAGTTCCGTAGAATGTCATACTTGACCGATTCGGTCGATATTGCCATGCACGCTCCCCGCCACGAAGTCACTTACCTCGATAATAATGCCACCACGCGCGTCGCGCCGGAGGTGTTCGAGGCCATGGTGCCGTTCCTGACCGAGTATTATGGCAATCCCTCCAGCGCTTACAGCTTCGGCAAGCGGGTCGAGGGGCATTTAAAGGAAGCGCGCGAGAAGGTCGCGGCGCTGGTCGGTGCGACGCCGAAGGAAATCATTTTCACCAGTTGCGGCACCGAAAGCGATAACGCGGCGATCTGGTCAGCCCTTCAGACGACGGGCAAGAAGCACATCGTCACCACCCAGGTTGAGCACTCGGCCATCATCAACCAGACCGAATGGCTGGAGAAGAACGGTTACGGCGTCACCCGCCTGGGCGTCGCGGCCGACGGCACGCTCTCGCTCGCCGACGTGGAAAAGGCCATTCGCGACGACACCGCCATCGTGTCGATCATGTGGGCGAACAACGAGACCGGCGTGGTCTTTCCCGTGGAAGAAATTGCTTCCCTGTGCAAGAAAAAGGGAGTTCTTTTCCATACCGACGCGGTCCAGACGCCCGGTAAAATAGATTTACGCCATGTGGCCAAAAGCGACATCGATTTTCTTTCGATGTCGGGTCATAAGCTTCACGCACCCAAGGGCGTGGGCGTGCTTTACGCCAAGAAGCGCACCAAGATTGTGCCTTACGTGATCGGCGGAGGCCAGGAGCGTGGCAAGCGCGGCGGAACCGAAAACGTGGCGTCGATTGTCGGCTTGGGCCGCGCGGCCGATTTGGCTCTTGAATATCTTGCGGAAGAACAGGTTCGCGTGAAGACGCTGCGTGATCGTTTTGAAAATGCGCTTCTGGAACGCCTGCCCAATCTCTATATCAACGGCAATCGCGAGCAGCGCCTGCCGAACACGGCGAATATCGCCTTCGATTTCGTTGAAGCAGAGGCAGTTCTCATGCGTCTTGATGCAGTTGGAATCTGCGCTTCATCCGGCTCGGCCTGCACCACGGGGTCGCTTGATCCCTCGCATGTTCTTAGCGCCATGGGCCTTACACCCGCGCGTGCACGTAGCTGCGTTCGTTTCTCCTTCAGCCGCTACAATACCGATGCCGATATCGATCGCGCTCTTGAGGTCATTCCTCCGATGATCGAACAGCTTCGCGCCATGTCACCGCTTAATCCGAACCATACGGATAACCATGATTATGACGTAGTTGCAGCGCGTGAAAAAGAAGAGAAGCTCATGGCCGAGACCATGGCTGCGATCAACGAGTAAGTCGCCTTTTTCCGGTCGAACTTACCTATCTGCCGAGGCACCTTTGCCCAGCCTGCCTTGGCATGAGATACTTAAAAAAGTAGTTAAGTAGATTAAGGTCATCCGCTTAAGGCGGCGTGATTGGCAGGCAAAAAATGCGTGTGCTTGGCAAGGTGGAACACCGTCTGCTAAAATTCTGACCGCATGGCGCGGCTGCCCCGGATAAAATCTCCTCAGCCGGATGATCCTGCAATATCCGCGCATTGCTAAACAATTTAGTACAAAAGAATTGACTCCTTCTTTCTTTTTATAGAAGAATGCGTAAAAAATGACCCTTAAAGGCCGATAGAAATCTTGTGTGAAAAAGAAATCTCCTCCCTACGCCTTCATTGGCGCCATTCTTCTTTTCTTCATCGCCCTTATTTTTCTAGTGCAGTGGAAGAAGGCGAATGACCAGGAAAAAGCGGCCGAGCTCGCTGCGCTGAAAGCAGCCGACGACAAGCAGCTGGCCGACGCACAGGAGAAGCAGGTCACCGTTTCGCCGACGGCGACCAACATGCGCAACGTCCTCTATGCGACTCAGCCGGTTGAGCCGGGCGTGCGCATCAGCCCCGCTTTTTACGAGAAGAAGCTCACGCCGAATGACATCCTTCCCGACGCCTATAACGACCAGGCCGACATCACCGGCTGGGTGGCCATCCGCCACATCGAAAAGGGCGATCCGCTGACGCCGCGCAATATCGGCAAGACCCTCCCTTATCTTTCCCAGCGCATTCCTCCCGGCATGCGCGCCTTGTCGCTGCCGATCTTCAATGCGGACGTCAATGACACGGGCGGCTTCGTGGTGGACGGCGACCGGGTCGACTTGCTCTACACGGTCAGCACGCCCGATGGGGGCTTGGGCGTCAACACGCAGACGATCCTGCAGAACATCAACGTCCTGTACGTGCCGGGCCCGCCGACGAAAACGGACATCACTGACGGCCTTACCCCGGCACCTCCGCCCGGCGATATCATTGCGGTGACCTTTGAAGTAACGCCCGAGGAGGCGCAGGAGCTCGTCTTTTTGAGCGGGGTCAAGAACGGCCGCTTCAGCATGATCCTGCGTTCCCGCAAGGACGACAGCGAGGTCAGGATCAAGCCGTTTAACGCGACCGATTACGATCCGACCAACCTATCGAAAGTGCAGCGGACTGCCGATAAAAGCATCGAGCGGGTGAAGGCGCTGGCCGCCGAAATCGCCGTGAAAGAGAAGCAAGACCAGGGAAATACGAATGAAACCAACACTCCTCCTTCCACTCCGTAGACTGGCGTGGGTCGGATGTCTTGTCGTCCTGACCGCTCTGTCGGTGCGGGGGCAGGAGACGCCGGCCGTGGCCCAGCAGGTGGATATCAACTACGACCAGCCCAAGCTGGTGACGCTCGACCGGCCGGTCGACAGCTTCTCTGTCACACCGGAGAACGTGGTGCGGGTCACCAAGGTCGACGGTTCGCCCAACCAGCTCTCGATCGAGGGCATCAATGACGGCAACGCGACGATGACGGTCAAGAGCGACGGCCGCACGCTGGCCTACGATCTTGCCGTCAGCCCGGCTCCGGAGCGGCTCTACATCAACCTTAACGAATCCAAGCGGCTGACCTTCTCCAACCCGATCGACGACACCAGCCTGTCGCAGAACGGCATCGTCAAGGTCATCCAGCCCGACTCATCCGACAACGTCCTGCTCGTGGAGGCCGATGTGGCCGGCAAGACCACGCTGACGGTCTATGCCAAGGGCCAGATCTATCGCTACTTCATCTCGACCTTCGAGAACCGCGGCGCGGACGTGCTTGAGATCGAAAACGCCTTCTCGGCCAAGGGTTACCGCAACCTGACGGTCACTTTCGACAAGGATCAGGCCGTTCTGGCCGGCACGGTGCCGACCCAGGAGGAGCTGGATGATGCGGTCAACATCATCAAGCAGTACACCCAGTTTGTGCAGGTCAAGGCGACGCTCGGCCAGGATGCGGAGGAAAGCGAATACACGGAGCAGGAGGCGATCATCATCGCCAACATCCAGCGCATTGCCGATGTCCCGGGCCTCACGGTGCGGGTGAAGTTTCCCTCGCCGACGGTGATCACGACCAGCAGCTACATCAAGTCGACCGGTGATTACATCGCGCCGACCACGACGACCACGCCGCAGGGCGGGACGATCCGCGGCTCGGGCTTCGCCCCGCCCACGAAAGACCCGAACAATCTCAACTCAGCTACCTCGCTCGAACCCGTTCCCCAGCAGAATACCACCGAAACGGTCACCACGACCGAAGACTCGACCATTCCCGAAAAAATCTTCCTTTACGGCGACATCCAGGATGACCTCCAGGAAGCGCGCATTGTCCGCGTCGCGCGCACCTTCTGCCCTTTCATCGTCAATTTTCTCACCATCCGCGACCCGATCCAGCTCCGCACCCAAATCCGCTTCATGCAGGTCACCCACACCACGAACAAGGACACCGGCGTGTTCTGGTCGGGTAACGGTCCCGAGGGCGGCCCCACGGTCACGCTGGGCTTCGGCAACTCGATGTTCAATGAGCTGGCGACGCTCGACGCCGCGGGCTCCTTCAGCAATCTCTTCACCGGCGCGGTCGGCGTGGCGGGTTCGCTTAATGCGCAGGCCCAGCTTGAACTCTTCCAAAGCCTCAACATCGCGAAGCTGATGCAGCGGACGGAGCTGTTCCTCACCAACGGCCAGCCCGGCTGGTATTCGGATGGCGAAGTGCGCTCGTACGTGGCCTCCTCCAGCATTTCCATCACCGATCCTCCCGTCCAGACCCTGGCGTCCTCGGCCGTCTTCCTCGGCGTGAACATGGACATCGCGCCGCTCAATATCACCAAGTCGGGCGGAGCGGAGCCCAGCGGCCAGAAGATATTCGGCATCCCCGGCAGCATCGGCGTCGGCGCGGGCGGTTCCTCGGGCTACACGCTGGAGACGAATACGGACAACTCGGCTGACCAGGTCAGTCAGGTCACGCAGCCGATCGAGAAGGCCGGCACGACGCCGATCATCGACGATTCGGTAAAGTATGTGGATGAAAACGGCCTTATCGGCATGGACGTTTCGACCCAGCTTTCCATTCCCAACGGCACCTTCCAAACAGTGCAGTTCGGCACGACGGGCGGCTTCCTGACGCTGCCCGATTTCTTCGTTCGCAGCACCCGCACCCGCGTCAACCTGCGCGACGGCCAATCGGTGGTCATCAACGGGTTGATCGATGAGCAGACCACCCGCGCGATCACTGCCGTGCCGTTCCTGCAGAACATACCGATCTTCGGCGCCCTGTTCCGCAATCCAGTCGATTTCAAGAGCAACGAGGAAGTCGTCGTGCTGGTCACGCCGCACATCGTGCGCATGCGCGATCCGGACAGCTCCCGCTTCCCCAAGCCGGCCTATCCGGAAATGGAAGACCTGGCGCGCGAAAAAGGCGAGATTCCGATCATCAAGCCGGTACCGTATGACAGCCAGGCTGACGATGCCGACCACCTCCCGATGAACCACGACAGCAAGGACGCGAAGGACGCCCAGACGAGCACGGATTCCGCGGATGTCCCCGGCTACGTGGCCGAGGCGAGGGACAATGGAGAAAACTCCCCGACCGACATCGTGCCGGAGCCGGGAACCATGTCCCATCGGGCCTTGCCGGTCACCGAAGCGCCGGCCGACGAGCCGCTGCGTCCCCATGTCATTGGGGCGATGAAGCCGACGCTGGAACCGCCGTCGGAAGCGCCGCTTCCCGCAGCGAAGCCCCACACGACCACGACTTCCAACTCGAGCTCGACGCCCGCCTCCACTACCACCTCAACTGCCCGGGCCAGTGAGGACGTTCCCGTCGGCACCGGCCTGACCCCAAACTCGACGCTGCCATGATCGACGTCTTTGTCGTCCACGATGACGCGGAGCGTTGCGCCGCCATCCGCAGCGCCATCAAGTCCAGCCCGGACATGACGCTGGCCAGTGAAACGCAGACGGGCAGGGAAGGCCTCTTTGCCGCGGCCACCATCCTCACGGGCCACCCGCGCATGCTCATCGTCCGGCTCAACCTGGGCGACATGACCGGTTTTGACTTTATCAATCAGGTCCGCCTGAAGGCGCCCGATCTCTACATCATCCCGGCTTTGGAAGGCACCGAGGGCGGTCAGGTCTGGCAGAACCTGTTGCAGCTTGAACTGCGCGACGTGCTCGTGGGGCCGCAACCCCCGGCGGAGATCGCCAAAGTGCTGGCTGCGGCCGCGCCCCGCGCCCAAGAGAGATTCGACAAGAACCGCGCCCCGGCCCACATCCAAGGCGAGTCATTTGTCATCTCGGTCGTCTCGGCCCGCGGCGGGGTGGGTAAGTCGGTCATTGCGATCAACTTGGCTGCTGCCATCGCGAAGCTTAACGACAGTGTTACGCTGCTCGATTTCAGCCTCACCCCCGGCGACTTCGCTGTAATGCTCGATGACGTCCCCCGCAACAACGTCATGGACGCGGTGCAGCAGGGCGGCTCGCTGGACGCGGAATACCTCAACAACACGCTGGCGCCCCATCCCCGGCTCCATTTCCGCTATCTGGCGTCGCCGAACCAGGAGTTCGATCCCTCGGGCTTCGACTACAACGTGGGCCTGGCAATCATGCAGGCGACCCGCACCCTGAGCCAATATGTCGTTGTCGACACCGGCATGGCGATGGCCGGGGCCACGGTGTCCGCCATCGACGCCAGCGACGTGATCTTTCTCGTCACCAGCCGCGACGTGGCCCGGCTGCTCTCGGCCAAGGCGATGATCAAGTTCCTCAAGACCGACCGGCAGGTGACCAACCAGAAGCTCAAGGTGCTGGTCAACGAGGCGGAAATCGGCGCGGAAATCTCCGAAAGCGAGATCGAGTCGCTCCTGGAACATCCGGTGGCGGCCTATCTGCCGTGTAATGCGGGGCCGGTCACATTCTCGATCAACAGCGGCGCGCCCATCGTCATTGCGGAGCCGCATCACCCTATCTCGGTGGTTCTAAACAAGCTGGCAGAGCTCTCTTTTTACCGTTGGCAGGAAAAACCTGCCGATGAGGCTAAAAGTACCAAACGGAGTCTACTAGGCCAAAGGGCCTCACAAAAGGTGGGTGTCCGCTAATCGGCGCATGATGTGCTCCGATAAGTAGAGAGAGACCCTATGGCCATACCACCCCCTGCTTTCAATCGTCCCATGGCCCCTGTGCCGGGTGCGATTCCGCGTCCCGGCGGCACTCCGGGCCGTGTTCCCCAAGGCACGCCGCCTCGCTCACCCGGCGGCGGCATTCCTCCCCGACCGACCTTGCAGCCCGGGCCCGCCACCTCGGCATTGCCCACGCTGAATACGCCCACCTCGGCGCTTCATTCCGGTGGCGGCAACAGCCAGACCCCGCAGCAGCAGCGACAGAATGCGCAGCCCGATGCGGCGCAGGAATTCGTCATGCAGTTCAAGAAGCAGTTGCTGCCGTATCTCGTGCAGCAGCTCGACCCCAAGCTGCTGGAACGGGGCAACGAGGCCGCGCTCAAGCACCGCATTGAAGAGTTGGTCGACGAGCGGCTGACGGCTGACAAAGTGCCGATCGGCCGCCAACTGCGCGTCAAGCTTCTCGGCGACATCATCGACGAGATGGTCGGCTTCGGGCCGCTCGAGCAGTTGCTCAAGGACGACACGATCACCGAGATCATGGTCAACGGCCACTCGACCATTTACACCGAGCAAAAGGGCCGGCTGCTGCTTTCGCCGATCAAGTTCCTCGACGTGGAAAGCTGCCGCCGCGTCATCGACAAGATTCTTTCGCCGCTGGGACGCCGCGTGGATGAATCGAGCCCGCTTTGCGATGCGCGTTTGCCCGACGGCTCGCGCGTCAACGTCATCATCCCGCCGCTCGCGCTCAACGGGCCGGTCATTACCATCCGTAAATTCAGCAAGAGCCCGCTGACGATGGAGAAGCTGATCGGTTACAAGGCCCTTTCGCAGAGCATGGCCATGCTGCTCAAGGCATGCGTGCATTGTACGCTGAATATTGTCATCTCGGGCGGCACCGGCTCGGGCAAGACGACGATGCTCAATGCACTTTCGTCCTACATCCCGGACGGCGAACGCATCGTCACCATCGAGGACGCCGCCGAGCTTAATCTCCAGCAGGACCACGTCGTCCGCCTGGAGAGCAAGCCGAAGAACATCGAAGGCAAGGGCGAGGTATCCATTCGCGAACTGGTGAAGAACAGCCTGCGAATGCGCCCTGACCGCATCGTCATCGGTGAGTGCCGCGGCGGTGAGGCGCTCGACATGATCCAGGCGATGAACACGGGTCACGACGGCTCGCTCACCACCACGCATGCGAATTCGCCCCGCGACGCGATCTCCCGGTTGGAAACGCTCGTGATGATGGCGGGCATGGATCTGCCGCAGCTGGCCATCCGCCAGCAGATCGCCGGCGCGGTGCACCTGATCGTGCAGATCAGCCGACTGGCCGACGGCACCCGCAAGTGCGTCTACATCACGGAAGTCCAGGGCATGGAAGGCAACATGGTCACGCTCCAGGACATCTTCAAGTACGAGCAGACCGGTGTGAATTCCGAGGGCAAGCTGATCGGCATCACCCGCGGCACCGGCATCGTCCCGAAGTGCCAGGCCAAGTTCAACGCCAACGAACTCAACGTCCCCGTGGAGATTTACCAGAGCGTACTTCACCACAACAATCCCGAGTATCCGTAGCCGTTGTATGCTGATCGTTGTCATCGCCGTCTTCCTTCTGGCTGCGCTGCTGCTGGCGGCGTACGGCCACCACCAGACGCGCCAGTCGCCCCAGGTTGACCTGCGCGAGAAGCTGAAGAACCTCGCCAAGGATCCCGAGGCGATGGCGCGGGAGATCGAGCTGGGCGGAGAAAAAAAACGGGCGTTCGACAAGATCGATTTCCGCTCCCTCTTTGCCCGCTTCACCGGCCAGAGCTACATGGACAGCCTGGAGAAGGAGCTGACCCAGTGCGACATTCCGCTCAAGCCGGGCGAATTTTTGGCGACCCGGGTCGGCGTGATGGTCTTCGCCTGTCTCTTCACGGGCCTCATCAGCCGCAACGTCTATACGGCGCTGGTGGTGCTCGGCATCGCGTCGGTCATCCACATTCCGATCCTGAAGATCAAGCGCAGCATGCGCGTGAACAAGTTCGTGACGCAATTGGCCGAGTTTCTCGTGTTCATCACCAATTCGCTGCGCTCCGGCCAGACCTTTCTGCAGGGTGTCGACATTGCCAGCAGGGAATCGCCGAACCCCATCGGCATGGAGTTCCGGCTGCTGCTGAAGGAAACCAACCTCGGCGTCCCGGTGGAAACGGCCTTCGCCAACATGCTGCTGCGCGTGCCGAGCGAGGACCTCAAGATCGTCATGAGCGCCTTTAGCATCCAGCGCAACGTCGGTGGAAATCTCGCCGACATCATGGACCAGGTCGCGGCGATGATCCGCCAGCGCATCCAGATCCAGGGCCAGATCAAGGTGCTCACGACGCAGGGCAAGCTCTCGGGCGCCATCGTCGGGTTGCTGCCCTTTGCGCTGGGCGGCATCATCACGCTGATCAACTACGACTACATGAAGAAGCTGTGGACGCCGTGGTGGGACAATCCGGAACCGATCGAGCGTTTCCTGGGTCCGCTTTTGCTGGGCGGGGGCATCCTGATGGAGCTCATCGGCTGCTTCGTGATTTATAAGATTTGCGACATCGAGGTCTAACCATGGACGTCATGCTCATCATCACCGCCTTGTGTGGCTTCGGCGCATGCCTCCTGATCGGCTTTGCCCTGCAGCCTTCGTCGGAGACATCCTCGATCAGCCAGCGGCTGGAGGGACTCAAGGCGACTTCGCAGAAGCGGGCCGCGGGCACGCTGCGCGACAAGGACGAGATGAACAAGAGCCTGTTCGTCCGCATGATCCTTCCGCTCATCGACAAGTCCTCGAAGTTCTTCAGCCAGATGACCCCGACGCGGTCGCTGGACCGGGCGCGTATCTCCATCGTGCAGGCAGGCATGCAGGGGAAGGTGACCCCGGCGCAGATCACCAGCTTTTCCTACATCCTCATGATCCTGGTGCCGTTCATGTCGCTGTCCTTTGCGGGGCTGCCGACGGCCCTGATCTCCAAATCGACCTTCATCCTCGCGATCGGCGCATTGCTCGGTTATCGGCTGCCTTACGGCTACATCCAGGGCAAGGCCAAGGCGCGCCAGCATGAGATCCGCAAGGCGCTGCCGTTCACGCTCGATCTGATTTCCATCAGCGTGGAGGCCGGCATGGCGCTCGACGGCGCGATGCAGATCGTGATGGAGAAATCGACCGGCCCCATGGCCGACGAGCTCAGCCTGACGTTGCGCGAGGTGCGGCTGGGCAAGGGTCGGAACGAGGCGCTCGTGGACATGGCCGACCGCGTGGGAGTCGACGATCTCAAGTCATTCGTCACCGCCGTGACCTACATCGCGCGGTTGGGCGGCTCGCTCGTCGACGTCATCCGCATCCAGGCGCAGGCCATGCGCATCAAGCGCCGCCAGCGGGCCGAGGAAAAGGCGATGAAGACCCCGGTCAAGATCATGATCCCGCTCGTCTTTTTCATTTTCCCCTCGATGTTCATCGTCATTCTCGGTCCGGCCGGCATCAGCATCATGCAGTCGATGCAGCAGGTCCCGGGCAAATAATTATCGGCAAAAAATCCCCACCCATCCACGCTGGAACTAGCTGGTTAATGGCTCAGGAATTGCGCAGGAAGTAAGGTTCATGGAATTTGTCATCCGCCCATCCCCGGTGGCGGCGCGTATGCGCCGGCCATGGGCCTCGACGCGGACACGCGGACAGTCAACGGTGGAATTCGCGCTTATCATCCTGCCGCTTTTTGCTATTTTCTTTGCGTTGGTTGACTACGCCCAAATTTATTTTTACGAGAACTCGCTGCAGAACGCGCTGCGCGAGGCGGCCCGTTTCGCCACCGCAGGCAGCGTCATCCCGCAAACCAATGCGCAGGGTGAGGAGTTTGCGACCAATAACGGCGTGGCCGTACCCCTGGCGATCAACGATTCCGAGGGACGCCAGGCGTCGCGTTACGGTTGCATTCGGATGTGGTTTCAGTCTAACTGTGTGATCTCAGTTCCAGGCACCAACGTCCAGGTCGTGAGCGCATCGGCGCTGCCCGGCGCGCCGCCCGTCATCGTGACGAACAATGGCATCGTGACGTTGATGCAAACAACCACGACTGCGGCGACCCCCGGACCCGGAGCCGCGGATGACTACATCCAAGTGACGGCGACTTACTCACTGCACACGATCACGCCGCTCTTCACCTTTTTTAGTGGTGGCTTTAAACGCGGGCAGAGCATCAACATTTATCCGGTGCGTGTCTCCACCATCGTGAAGAACGAGCCGGCGCTGCTCAACTTCGAGCACACCAACATGTATTCGGACGAGTCGCCATGAGGTACTTCTCCCATCTCGCGCGGATGCGCCAACGGTGCAAGAGCCAGGCTTTCGTCGAATTCGCCTTCATCCTGCCGCTGCTGCTGGCCTTCATGTGCGCGATCTTCGACTACAGCTTCATGATCATGCGCATGCAGGTCATGGCCATGGCCGCGCGCGAGGCGGCCAACACGGCGACGCGGCAAAGCCCCAATATCGCCATGACGGTGGGTGCGAACGCCGGTTACGCCGCGGCGCGTTCGGCGGGCGTTGATTTTGCCTCGGCTTCCGGCGGCTTGATCATCACCCACGTCTGGTACAACAGCAGCGTCTCGCCGACGCTGACGCTGTTGCTCGATTCCAATTACGTCGGCTCGGCTGCCGCGACCAATTCGCCGGATGACTACTCGGATGCCACCAATCCGATCCCGGCCGACTCGGAGGTTTCGATTGGCGGCCTTTACGCGCCATCGGACGCATATTCGACGAACGCGAACACGGCGTTGATGAATTCGAGCCACATCCTGGCGGCGGATCCCGACGGGGCTGCGGGGTGGACCTCGCGCTACCGCCAGTTGCCTTTTCCGGCGAGCAACCTGATCGATAACGACACGCGCGGCGTTTATGCCGTGGAAGTGATGTACACCAATTCGTTCATCACGCCAGTGGGCAATCTCCTGACCACGTTCGACAACGCTACAGGTCATGGCTTTTTCGCGCCTCCCATTCTCTATGATGCGGCGTTTTATGGCGTCATCACGGGCACGCCAACGTCGGCCGTACCGCTGCCGGTGACGGGAAGCATCCCGACCACGCCTATTCCGGCGCCCCCACCCCCACCCCCCCCCCCCCCACCC
>Ga0182024_10003984_pt1 | contig 34484 bp, 31 predicted proteins | sample P32metaG_FD_120480 | JGI IMG/M metagenome (GOLD analysis project Ga0182024, IMG submission 120480) | Permafrost microbial communities from Stordalen Mire, Sweden - P3-2 metaG (Illumina Assembly) | ecosystem: Environmental > Terrestrial > Soil > Wetlands > Permafrost | place: Sweden: Stordalen...
ATGCTCTATATTGGATTCATCCGGCAAGCTGGGCCGGGACTTCCAACACATCATAGCGAAGGCGTGAACCCATGACCTATTTGGATATCGTTTTTAAATATGGAGCCGTTCCCGGCGAGAACGAAATGCGCGCCATTGACACCATGCGCGAGGTTTACGGAATTCGGCGAGTACGGTTCAACCCCAAAGACTGTACGGTGCGAGTCGAATTCGATGCTTCGCGACTGAAACAGGATGCCGTGGCGAAGCTTTTGCGAAGTGCGGGAGTTGATGTGCGGGAACCGGTTGTATTGGCGTAAGCTGCGCCAACCTCGTAACCGGCAATTTTTCCGGGTTGCAGTCGGTCGCCGCAGGCGACAATCCCAGGGCCTTTGGCCCTGGGATCTGTTTGCCGCTTCGCATACTTAAGACGGGGGAAGGCTCGCACAGCGTCTAGGAGACAGAAAGCAAGGGGTGCTCACAGAAAACCTCTGGCCGAAGTTACTCTCTGAAGCACCCCGTTGCGCGCCACTTCGTCTGCCATTTTGTTTAGCAAGCGGCGTGCCGTCCCGCAAACGCTTCAAAACAAACGGAAGCAAATTTACCGCTCTGTAGGAATTGCCCAGCCCTGAGAAAGATTTACTTCGGAGGGGTTCGGGCGAAGCCGAAAGGCGTTCGCGAGTTAAAAGCTTCTCGCCTTAAAACTGGAAACGGAATGCCGATGCCAGAGGGAAGCGCCGTTTTCAGCAAAACGAATCTTCGCTATAATCGAGCAACGGTTAGTCCCCGCTACGCAGATTTGCGCCCTTAGCTCAGCTGGATAGAGCGTCTGGCTACGAACCAGAAGGTCGGGAGTTCGAATCTCTCAGGGCGCACCATTTCTTAATACCTACTCCTATTTGGGGTTACGCACACGGCAAGTTCGGCTGTGAGCTACCTGCGGAACAGGAACCCCTTGCGCGGCTGAGGTCAGAAGCATAACTTCATTTGGGTGATCTTTCGTCGGTGCAGTGGAATTCTTCTACACGTCACATCGCTGCCCGGGGGCCACGGGATTGGCGATCTTGGGAGTTCCGCCCATGAATTTGTGGAGTTTCTGGCCGAGTCAGGGCAGAGAATCTGGCAAGTATTGCCATTGAGCCCCACGGGATACGGCGATTCTCCTTACCAGTGCTTTTCGGCATTCGCCGGCAATCCCCTATTCATTGATTTGACAGCGCTTCAGGAACAAGGTCTTCTGTCGCCGCAGGACCTGGTCAGTGTGCCGAACTTCCCTGAGGAGCACGTCGAGTACGGCCGCGTAATCGATTTCAAGAACGCTCTGCTTCGCAAAGCCGCTCAGACTTTTCTTGCGGACTCTGCTCACACGGACCGCAGTGCCTTCGACGTCTTTTGTCAGAATAACAACGATTGGCTGGACGACTATGCGCTCTTTATGGCGTGTAAGAGGGTCTACAAAGAAGTGGCCTGGGCGAATTGGGATCCGGGAATCCGGCAACGGGACTCTGCCGCACTAAAGGAATGGCAAGAGAAATTATCGTCCGAGATAGAGACTCATAAGTTCGCGCAGTTCGAATTTTTCCGACAATGGGAGACGCTAAGAACTCATTGCCGTGGTTGCGGAATAAGCATCATGGGCGACATCCCGATCTATGTCGCCCACGACAGTGCTGATGTTTGGGCTCATCCTGAACTGTTTCGTCTGAATGAACAAGGCGGACCAACTGCCATAGCCGGGGTTCCACCCGACTATTTCAGCGCGACGGGTCAACTTTGGGGAAATCCGCTCTACCGGTGGAATGTATCGGCTGCTTCCGGTCACCGCTGGTGGATTGATCGTTTCCGGGCGTCGCTCAAACTGTTCGATCTTGTACGACTGGATCACTTCCGCGGTTTTGAGGCCTTTTGGGAGGTTCCTGCCGAAGCCTCGACGGCGGCTGAGGGTAAGTGGGTAAAAGGTCCTGGGGCGGAGTTTTTCCGCACCTCGCAAACAGAATTGAAGGAACTGCCATTCATTGCCGAAAATCTTGGTGTAATTACTCCTGAAGTAGAAGCTCTTCGCAAGCAATTTGGCTTCCCCGGCATGAGCCTGCTCCAGTTTGCCTTCGGAAACGATCCACAAGGGCCGACCTTCCGCCCGCACAATTATTCTCGCGAACTTGTGGCTTACACGGGTGGGCACGACAACGACACCACGGTTGGTTGGTGGACCAGTTCAGGTGTAGGCGAGAGCACGCGAAGCGCGGAAGACATCCGCGAAGAACGTGATTTCACCCGCGCATACTTAGGGTTTCAGAACGAGCCCGTCAATTGGATTTTCATCCGCACGGTGCTGGCGTCCGTGGCAAACATCGCCATCATCCCGTTGCAAGATGTATTGGGTCTCGGGAGCGACGCGCGCATGAACTTGCCTGGCACGTTAGTCGGAAACTGGAAATGGCGTTACAAACCAAGCGCTTTGACGCAGGCGATTCGCGAGCAACTCAGAACGCTGACAGGTCTCTACGATCGTTGAAAGATCCCTGCGACTGTTTTGCTTTTGTCTCCTCATTCCAAGGACTAGAGCGGGGACAGTTCGTCTTCGTTCTCCTCATTCTTGCGGCGAACAAACTTCTCCTCCAGAAAACGCTGGGCCAAATCCCGGCCGCCAATGCCGAATGCGATTGCCAATCCAAACATGAGGGCGCCGAAAGCAATGCCGAAGGCGACCAGCATGGTCTGTTCCGCAACTCCCAACTCTTCAAACACAATAGAAAATACGAAAACAACGATGATACTGCGGACAGCAAGGCTCAACACCCGCGGCGAAGGCATATTCGCATTCACTGCAGCCAGCAGAACCGCGCGAGAAAAGTAGCTGGCTGCCAGCAGTCCAAAAAAGAGAATGAACATCGCTACGAATAGACGCGGCAAGAAGAGAAAAAATCTTGCGATTTGCTCCTGCAGGCCCAGGATCCCAAGCACGCTCACGCCCAGCAGAATGAAGCCGAGCCAGGCCACCCAGAAGACAAACCGGCTCAACACTTCCGTCGCGGAGGGCAGAGACGCTTTGATGAGCAGTTGAGAGGCGCCGGCATTTTCTGAAAGCTTATCGAACTTGATCAGCCGCAGAATGCTGCGCAGCACCACTTTCACAACGTAGGCAATTGCCCAGCCCACAAAGGCCAGGATCAGCATTACGATCAGACGAGGAAGGTAGTGCGCGAAAGCTCTGGCCAGTTCGTGCAACGCCTGACTTAGTTCGCTCACAATCATTTCCCGCATAATAGCCTCACTCTCTCGATTTCCACATCTGTAGCAGATATGGTTTCAATCGCTCGAACTCAAGGCACAAGCTTTCGATATTGTTCTCGATCTCGTTCGCAGACGCGTTCCGGTTCTCCATAAGGAACGTGAATACTCTGCCGCGGAAAAGCGGGGCCAGAGCCTGAATAATATGGTCCCGATTGATCACAGATCTTTGATACGCCGCGGCGAACTCATAAAGAGTTTTAACCCACAATTCCTCAGAGTAGCGAAACTCTTCTTCTCCCAGGCGGGCAATGCGCTGGAGTTCCCCCACGGTGGAAGGAGAAAGAATTGCCTGAAAGACGGACTCCAATTCGGCAACTCCGGTCGAAAACATCTCGCGCAATCGTTTCCGATTTACGCGCATTGGACCCTCCAGCAGTTCCTGTTCGGGGCCCGTAGTGGGAACCTGCTTCGAACCGGCCACCGTACTCCAGATGGGAAAGTCCGACTCTAACGCGGAAAAAAGAGCGCCTACGGTTTGCCGCAGCGTCGGTACCAGATCTGCCGCGCGGCGCTCGGTGTGCTCTTTTTCTCCCAGAAAGGATTGGCTGATGCGGTATCTTCCGCTGATTGCAGCCAGCGTAAAGCGGAGTTCGAGACCGACCCCTCCGTTTCCATTGTGCCAGCCATTTTGCGCCAAGAATTGGCTCCCGAGACGGTTCGAGAACCCGAACTCGGTCACATAGGGCTCACGGATTCTTAACCCGTAAAGTGCGCGGACCATCGGATACAGCAAATTCGTCATCAAGAGTCCATCGAACTTGTGTCGGCGGTATGTGGGCAACACCAGATCGAAACCGTCGCGAAAAATAGGGCGTAGAAGGCGTGAAATCCATTCTGGCTCAATCTTCGCAGACTCCGGTGACATGACAATACAGGCCTTGGCTCGGAGCAGTTCGGCTGCAGCCAGGATCGTGCGCAACGCAACTCCGCTGCCTGTGCCGTTGGTATAGGTCGTGCTGATTGAGTGCAGCGTACGAAGCGCGTTCAGATTGGCCGTTGGACGTAAGTCATCGATAGAAATTCCCGTAACCAGCCCAGGAGTCCCATCGCGCGATCCCCCGTCGGCATTAATGATGACGGCTCTTTCGCGCGGAAAGTCGCGGAGAATGCCGCTTCGAATCGTCCCGACGATTGATCCGATCGTCTTGGCATTATTGTAAGTAGGTAGACCCACAAGGAGATCGACTTCGCCGACATTGATCAGTTGGCGAAGAAAATCATCCGTAAGAAAAGTTTCATCTTCCAATTTTCAGCTCTGTGCGAAGATCGCTTCCTGTGAATGTCACACTCGCCGCAGCCGGAACCAATAAAACTGGTAAGGACCCAGCGTTAGCAGATAAGGGAGGTCGCCCACGCGCGGAAATATATTATTGCCGAACATCTCGATCAGAATATTTCCCTTGTAGCGCCGCAAATCCAGTTCGACCGCCTGCGCCGTGCTCGAAAGATTATTGACCACCAGCACAGTTTCCTTGCCCAGTCGCCGCAAGTAAGCCAGTATTCTGTGGTTGGCGGGATAGAGAAATTCGATCGATCCTCTGCCAAACACGTCGCTCGATCGGCGGACCGTTATGATTCGCTGCATCCAACGGAGGAGCGAATGTTCGCTTTCTCTTTGAGAGATTACGTTCACGGCCGCATATCCATAGACAGGATCCTGAATCAGCGGAGCATACAAGCGTTGTGGCTCCGCCACTGAAAAGCCGGCGTTCCATCCACCACTCCACTGCATCGGAGTCCTTACTCCGTTGCGGTCTCCTAAGTTTATGTTGTCGCCCATTCCGATTTCATCGCCGTAATAGATGATCGGAGTGCCTGGGAAAGACATCAGCATTCCGTTCATTAGTTCGATGCGCCGGCGATCGTTGTTCAACAAGGGCGCTAGCCGCCGTCGAATTCCGAGGTTCAGCCGCATCGTCTTGGTTTCGGCGTACATGTCGTACATGTAGTCGCGCTCCATGTCGGTCACCATCTCCAGGGTCAACTCGTCATGGTTGCGCAGGAATATGCACCACTGGCAGGAGGCGGGGATTTCCGGAGTCTGCTGCAGAATCTCGGTAATCGGCTTTCGGTCTTCCAGCTTCAGCCCCATAAACATCCGCGGCATCAGGGGAAAATGAAACGCCATGTGGAATTCGTCTCCATCCCCGAAATAGGGGCGAAGATCCGCTGGCCACTGGTTGGCCTCCGCCAGAAGCATCCTACCGGTGAATTGTTCGTCGAGTTTTCGCCGCAGATCTTTCAGGATGCTGTGGGTCTCCGGTAAGTTCTCGCAATTCGTGCCCTCTCGTTCCACCAAATACGGTATGGCGTCGAGCCGAAAGCCATCTACGCCCATGTCCAACCAAAACTTCATTACCTCCCACATCTGTTCCCGAACCGCAGGATTGTCGTAATTCAGATCGGGTTGGTGACTGAAGAATCGATGCCAATAGAACGATTTCGAAATCGGATCCCATGCCCAATTGGAGGCTTCCGTGTCGATGAAAATAATGCGAGTTCCCTTGTACCGTTCATCCGTATCACTCCAGACGTACCAATCACGCCGAGGATTGTTCCGCGAACTGCGTGCCTCTTGAAACCACGGGTGTTGATCAGAAGTGTGATTCAACACCATTTCGATGATGACCCGAATTCCCCGCTCGTGGGCCGCGTCAAGTAGCTCGCGGAAATCCTCTAACGTCCCGTAGCTGGGATGCACTGAGTGGTAATCTGCGATGTCATAGCCATCGTCGCGCAGAGGCGAAGGAAAAAATGGCATCAGCCATATCGCGTTGATCTTGAGTTCCTGAAGGTAATCGAGCTTCTGTACGAGGCCTGGGAAATCCCCAATACCATCCCCGTTGCTGTCGTGGAAAGTGCGAACGTGTACTTGATAGATGATCGCATCCTTGTACCAAAGTGCATCGTTCGTTAGTGGCAAACTCGTTCTTCTCCTCGTAGCCCCGTTAGATCTCGCCAACGCAGCGCAAAACGAAAGTTTATACGAAGTGACAACCGAAAATGGTACAGTTCGCCAAAAGCCAGTCGCTGATCAACAAGGATCTTTTGTTGAGCGCCGCCCCATCCCGGCACGGTAGCAGGAAAATCGGCATCGGAAGCGGGTTTCCGGCTGCCTTGAGGCCAATCAGGTCCAGGAAAATTTCTTTCTCTCACGGCTTCTGCTAATCTCTGTTGAGCCCTGACGGTTTATGGTTCGGTCCCAGGCAATTTTCCAGGGTGCCTCGTTCAGCTGACGTCGAGTCAATTCGCTATGCCTCACAGCACTCAAAAGCAAGATATGTCGGTGCTTTCGCGGGCAAAGAATGGATTGAGTTATCTAACGGCGAACGACTGGGCGCTGGTCGTCGACAAGGCAGTTCGCAGGCAGTTCAAAGCGGGCGAGACTATAGTGCACAACGGCAAACCAACGCATGGTCTGTATCTTTTACTGAAAGGCACTGCCAGTGTGCAGATTGTGTCACAGCATAAGACATTGCTGGTGAGTGAGGGTGAAGTTTTCGGCGAGATTTCGTTTCTCGACGAACTGCCCGCAACGGCGGATGTAGTCGCGAAAGAAGCGGTCGAGGCGTTCTACCTGGATCGGCCGACGCTACAGACATTGTTCGAGCTTTTTCCCCACCTGGGTTCGCGCTTTTACCATTCCCTCGCCGATATTCTCTCGCGTCGGCTGCGGGAAATCGTTGGATCGGGATCGCCGGTCGCAGCGAAAGCTTCCTCAAAGCAGGCTTCTTCCTAACCGGCTTATTCCTAAAAAGATTAGCCGCAAAAGCAGGGCCGGGGACGATAGTGTGCTAGCCTGAAGTCGGTTCGGCGCGACTGCGACGAACGGCAGCCGCTGCGGCGCTAGTTTAGCTTTCTTGGCTCCATGATCGATCCCGTCAATCTTGATCCGGTCAATCTCCGACTGGCGCTGCTGTCCGCCGGTGTGCTTGGCTTTCGGCATGGTCTGGACTATGACCACATTGCGGCCATAACCGACATCAGCAGTGTGCAGCGCAAGGCCAGCGACGCAATGCGTTTTGGTCTGCTCTATGTAGCGGGGCATGCGGCAACTGTGGCCGTGCTGGGCTCGGCGGCGGTCATGTTCCGATTGTCTTTGCCTGCAGCCAGCGATCGCTGGGCAGAGAGACTAGTGGGAATTACTTTGCTCGTGCTGGGATTGTATGTGCTGGGCACATTTTTTCGGCCTTCGGCGCATAGCCATGCCCGTCCTCGAACCCGCATTACGTTATTGATCAACGGAGCATTGTGGATCTATTGGCGATTGAGCCTGATTTTCGGCGGTACGCGAGTAGAGGCGTCACAGGTATTCAAGGATGGATACGGCACGAGGTCGACTTTCCTGGTGGGGGTAATTCACGGCTTGGGAGCTGAAACGCCCACACAAATTCTTCTGTTTCTCATGGCGGCGAACCTAGGAGGAACGGGTGCCGGCTTGTTAGGTCTTTTGATGTTTATCCTGGGATTGCTTGTGATGAATACTTTGATGTGCGCCTCGGCCGCGGGATTATTCTCGGCCACGCTGGCGAAACCCAATGCGCTGCGCGCGCTAACCTTGGCGACCTCTGCCTACAGCATTGTGGTGGGGACAATATTCTTGTTGGGCTCCGCGTCGAAGCTGCCTTCGCTCACCGGCTAATGGCTGGCGGTCCGTAAATCATCAACTGTTGATTTTTGTTCAGTTCTTCCCGCCAGCATAATCCTTTGCTTGAATTATCTTTCCCACTGCACATTTTAAAGAAGAGCACTTCGTTATTCGTCGTTGTGCCTAGGATTATCTGGGATTATGTCGAGACCTTTTCCCCGGACCCCGCCATTACCCCGGTAATCTGGCGGCGGGGATTACCGTTGACCCACCCGCCATGTCGTCCTTAGATTGCCTGCAGGGGGTAGTATGAAAGACATCCATGAAGTCCTGCGGCAGAAGCAGGCAAAATACGCCCAACTTGGTAAACAGATCGAGATGCTCCAGCAAGCCGCGGAGAAGTTACGCGAAGTAGCGCCGCTTCTTGCTGAGAACGATGATGAAGATAACGTCGTGCTCGCCGAAGTCGACGAGGCTTCAACCGCAGACTCAATGGCGGCTAAGGCAGCCGCAGGGGCAGGCAGTCCAACCGCATCCAAGGCCGCGCGTTCCACAGCTCCTCGCTGGCCCTAATTCCGCAAGAATTGGCATTCCCGAACGGTTATGACTCTTCAGGCACTATTGGTTTCGACCGACGATCAGGCCGCTGAGGTCCTGGGAAGAGTCCTGCCTCCGTTTGGCATTGCGGTGGACCGTTGCAGCGATCGGGAGACCACAGTCACACGAATCCATCAACAAAAATTCGACGCGCTGATTGTCGATTTTGACAATCCAGAAGCAGCCGAATACGTGTTGCAGCAGGCGACGAAGTTAGGTACCGAACCCTTGAGCATTGCTCTGGTGGCGGATGCGACCAAGGTGCGCGAGATTCTCACGGGTGGGGCACATTTCGTGCTCTACAAACCCCTTTCCGACGATGCGGCGAAAGCGGGTTTGCGCCCCGCGGCGGCCTTGTTGAGCCGGGATCGACGGCGGGCATTTCGAGTTCCGGTGCAAGCTCCGGTAGAGATCAAACTGCAAGACGATCGCAAGGTAGACGGAATCCTCCTGGACCTTTCCGAAACTGGCATGGAAGTGCTCACGGCCGAGCCCATGGCGTTTGGAGCGGTGCTCAGTTTCCACTTCCAGCTGCCGAATAACGCTTTGCAAATGGACGCAGGCGGTGAGGTGGCTTGGGCGAATCCCAGCGGGCAGACCGGCGTGCGTTTCGTGAATCTGACGGAAGCATCTTCGGCGCACCTGAAGACCTGGTTGCAAGCCGCGGCGAGCAGCGCGCCAGCAGGCCCTGACGAAATTGTGCCTCATTGCAAGCTTACTGACTTGAGTCTGGGTGGCTGCTATGTTGAAACCAACGCGCCGTTTCCGGAACGTGCACTCATTGATCTTTGCCTGAAAACGGAAGAGATGGAAGTGCATACCGAAGGCATGGTTCGGGTGGCTCATCCGGGCCACGGAATGGGAGTGGAGTTCCCTTCCCGTACAGCCGAGCAACGAGCTCAGGTTGGGAATCTGATCAGCTTCTTGCGACAAAGTCCCGCAACTATGCTGGAACTGGATATTTCTCCGCGGGCTCTGGTTGCCGATCTCAAGCAATTTGAACCGGGAGAACAGAGGGCGGACGAACCGGCGGAAGATTTGCACGATCCCTTGCTCGAACTGCTGCGTCGTGGCGCCCTGTTACAGCAGGACGACTTCCTTTCAGAGCTTCACCAACAGCGTAACCCTGAAGCCGTTCATTCGGCGTAGGTCTCCCACCCCTCACTTTCTGTTTTCACGCCATCCCTCTTCGCAAGCCTCCTCCTTCGAACGTGTCCGTCGAATCTCCACTGTGTGATGATCTCAGCATTCGGATTTGGGTTGAAGTAGACTGTCAGCAGTTTTCAGTGAGCGCAATTTTCTGCGGAATGAGGGGGAACGGTCTGGAAAGAACCAGCGCAGCTGAAAGTGTTCTCATAGAGCGGCCCGGTAGATCGGCGCCGGTGTCGCTGTTATGGACGCCGCTGTTTGTAATTGCAGTTGCCGCCTTTGCGGTGGAAATGCCCTTCTTCTTTCTCGGAACTCCCTCGGGACACGATGTCGAGTTTCACCTTTATTCGTGGCTGGAGGTTCTGGCGCAATGGAAGCAAGGGATTCTTTATCCGCGATGGGCTTCCATGGCGCACTTCGGCTATGGCGAGCCGCGATTCGTATTCTATCCGCCTGCGTCGTGGACACTGGGCGCTTTGCTCAGTGCAGTCTTTCCCTGGACCGTCGCGGCCGGCGTTTACATATGGATCGTGCTGGTAGCGGCAGGCGTGTCGATGTTTGTGCTCGCGCGGCGATGGCTTGAACAGCGCGACGCCATCTTCGCGGCAGTGCTGTATGCTGCTAGCCCCTATCATCTCGTGATCGTTTACTGGCGCAGCGCCTTCGCCGAATTGCTGGCAAGTTGCCTGGTGCCGCTGTTGCTGCTGTGCGTGCTGAAGGCTGTGGAGAAAGGCTGGCGCGCGATGATGCCGCTGGCGCTAGTATTGGCTGCGGCCTGGCTGACCAATGCTCCGGCCGCGGTGATGATTCACTACTCGTTGGCGTTGTTGCTGGTGTTTTTCGCGTGGCAGCAGCGATCTCCACGTCTTCTTTGGATAGGAACGGCGGCGGTCGCACTGGGAGCATTGTTATCGGCGTTTTATCTCTTGCCGGCAACTTACGAGCAGCGGTGGGTCAATATTTCGCAAGCCGTGTCGGAAGGATCGCGTCCGGCGGATAATTTTTTGTTTGTTCACAGCACGGATGTCGATCATGACAATTTCAATCGCATCATCAGTTGGGTTGCCGTCTTGGAAATGGTCGTGATTTTCTCATCTCTGTGGATGACCCGCCGCCGGCGTGAGACTCGCCCCGAGGTTCGGGGCGCGATGTTGACGTGGGCGGTTGCCTGCAGCGTGCTGATGTTTCCGGTGTCGACGTTGCTGTGGAAAGTTTTGCCGAAGCTGCAATTCATGCAGTTTCCCTGGCGCTGGCTGCTGTGCTTAAGCATGATCTTTGCGATTTTCGTGGCGGCGGGAATGCGACGCTGGTGGTGGAGAAGCGCAGTCTGTGCGATTTCGATTCTCGTGATCGTGATGGTGTGGCATCGCATCCAGCCACCGTGGTGGGACGATGCCGGTGATCTTCGCGAGATGCAGGACAACATGGAAGACCGCGTCGGCTACGAAGGAACCGACGAATACGCGCCGGTGGGTGCTGACGCTATGGCCATCGCAAAAGACGCGCGCGATGTAATCGTCGCCGGGCCGGCACATGCGGCGATCCGCGTCTCGAGCTGGGATGCCGAGTCAAAAACGTTTACGGCAGATATGTCGGCGCCAGACCAATTGGCGCTGCGTTTATTTCGCTATCCGGCGTTTCAGGTGGATGTAAATGGACGCGTGGTGCAGACGGCGAGTACAGATACTGGACAGATGCTGGTTCCGGTTGAGGCCGGCATGAATCATGTGCAGATCAGTTTCATTCGCACTTGGGATCGGACCTTAGGCGGATGGATTTCTTTGCTGACCGTGACCGCGCTGGTGATCTGGACTCTTCTGTTACGAAGGCGCGGCGTAGGACTTCAGACGTCAGACATCGGACCTCAGACCTTAGACCTCAGCCTTAAAGGTCCGATGTCCTAAGTCGGAAGTCCGAAGTCTAAGGTCGAAGGTCTGTAGTCCGAAGTCCGAGGTCCGTTTTATGCGACGTGTCCTAATCGCTACATCGAATCCGGGGAAGCTGCGAGACTTTGCGGGGGCGGCCAAGCCGCATGAAATCGAAATCGGCGGCATTCCGGATTTCGCTTCCCTGCCGACTGTGGTCGAAGACGGCCTCACATTTGAAGAAAACGCGCGCAAGAAAGCGGAAGAATATAGCCGCTACGCGTCGGGAGAAATCGTCGTCGCCGATGACTCCGGTCTTGAAGTCGACGCGCTGCACGGGGATCCTGGGGTGCATTCGGCGCGCTATGCTGCTCCGGAAGTTCATGGCGTCCAGCCTCATCTCGCAAACGAAAATACGGATGACGAAGCAAACAATGCGCGACTGCTGCGCGAACTGAGAAATGTTCCGCGAGAGAAGCGTTCGGCACGGTTCGTCTGCGTGCTTGCCGCTGCGCGCGATGGGAAGACGCTTGCCACATTTCGCGGCACGGCGGAAGGAATGATTCTCGATGCGTCGCGAGGAACAAACGGCTTCGGATACGACCCGCTGTTTTATTTTCCGCAGATTCAGAAAACCTTTGCCGAACTGAGCGCTGAAGAAAAATCCCACCACAGTCATCGGGGCGCGGCGTTTCGGCAGTTTCTGGCGTGGTGCGACAAGGGCATCCAAAAAGGATCGAAAGGATAGGAAGAATCGCAGAGAAGACCGTAAAGATTATCTACGTAGTAAAGACAATCTTTCCCGAGTTGAATCGTCGGCAATAGCTTTCGGCCGATAATTTTGGGGTCATCCTGAGTGCAGCCGTTTTTCAGGCGGAACGAAGAGCTTGCCCTGAGATGAAGTCGAAGGGATCTCCCACTGGTCGTATCTATGGGAGATCCCTCACGCGGCTGGAGTACGCCGCGTTTCGGGATGACCGCATCGTCGGAGAATAAATTAAAACTGGCCGACCACCGAGTTGTCGCGTTCCTTGACTTCACTTCTTCCGTCACCCGATAATAAAAAGTTCTCTTGTCATCCTTAAGCTAATAAGCTGAATTCCTAAGGAGCTTTTCGTGGCGTCAGCCAGTTCTCCTGCTCCCGCTGTAAGTAACATCGCGCATGGAGTCGCGCCGTTGCGAGCTGGTCACGGGTCTTCGTTTATTTTGCGCCGGCTGCATTCCCTTTCGGGCATCGTCCCAGTTGGCGCGTTTCTTTTCGAACACATTCTGGTTTCGAATTCAACCGCCATCACTGGCCCGGATGCTTATGCGCGGCAGGTCAGCTTTCTGGCAAATCTGCCGCTGGTATTTTTTCTGGAGCTGTTCGGCATCTGGCTGCCGATTTTGTTTCACGCGCTCTACGGCTTCTATATCTGGTATCGCGGGAATGGAAACACAATCGCTTACCCGTGGTCGGGCAATTGGATGTATACCGCACAGCGCTGGACGGGCGGCATCGCGTTCCTCTACATCGTGTGGCACACATACACGATGCGATTTACGGGGACGGACCTGCATGACAATCCTGCCGCATCGTTCGGCAAAGTCGCAGCGGAAGTTCACGATCCCTGGCTGCTTGCGTTCTACGTTATCGGCCTGATCGCGGCGTCGTGGCACTTCGCTTACGGCATCTGGCTGTTCGCGGCGAAGTGGGGCATTGTTTCCGGCGATAAAGCGCAGCAGAGGCTTCTCGGGCTTTGCCTGGCATTTTTCATGCTGCTGAGCGTCGTGGGTCTTGTGAGTCTATACACGTTCCGCGAGCGCTTCCAGGAACCGCCGGGGCCGGGCGCAAACATTGTGGAGACGCAGCACGCGACTCCCAGCAGCGGAAGGCCGGTGCAATAAGATGGCGACTCCCAAAATTATTGTCGTAGGCGGTGGACTGGCCGGACTGTCCGCAGTCATCAAGATCGCGGAGATGGGCGCCAACGTCGATTTGTTCTCCATCGTTCCGGTGAAGCGGTCGCATTCTGTGTGCGCTCAGGGCGGCATTAATGCCGCGAAAAACCTGAAGGGTGAAGGCGATTCGACGTGGCAGCACTTTGACGACACCATTTACGGCGGCGACTTCCTCGCCAATCAACCGCCGGTGAAAGACATGTGCGACGCCGCACCCGGCATCATCGACCTGCTCGATCGTATGGGTGTTCCCTTCAATCGCACGCCCGAAGGTCTGCTCGATTTCCGGCGATTCGGCGGAACCTTGTACAACCGCACGGCCTTTGCCGGAGCCACGACCGGACAGCAATTGCTTTATGCTCTCGACGAGCAAGTCCGCCGCCACGAATCAGAAGGCAAGGTGAAGAAATTCGAGCACTGGGAATTTCTTTCCGCGGTGCTTGATGACGGCAACGTCTGTCGCGGCATTTGCGCCATGGACCTGCGGTCGATGGAAGTGCGAACTTTCCCTGCCGACGCAATCATTATTGCGACTGGCGGCAACGGCGCAATCTTTGGCAAGTCTACAAATTCCGTAGTGTGCACCGGATCGGCGCAGTCGGCGCTTTATCAGCAGGGGGTTTACTACGCCAATGGCGAGTTCATTCAGGTGCATCCCACCTGCATTCCTGGCGAAGACAAATTGCGGCTCATGTCGGAGTCGGCGCGCGGCGAGGGCGGACGCGTGTGGGTGCCGAAAACTCCGGGCGACAAACGCGATCCGAAGGCGATCCCAGAAAAAGAGCGCTGGTATTTTCTCGAAGAGTGGTATCCGAAGTACGGCAATCTCGTTCCGCGCGACGTTGCGACGCGGGCGATTTTCAAGGTCGTCTACGAGTACAACCTCGGCATTGACGGCAAGCCGATGGTTTATCTCGATCTGACGCACATCGACCGCAAAATTCTCGATCGCAAGCTGGAAGGGATTCTTGAAATCTACGAAAAGTTTGTGGGTGACGATCCGCGCGATACGCCGATGAAGATTTTTCCCGGAATGCATTACACCATGGGCGGACTGTGGGTGGACTTCAAGCAGGCGACCAATGTCCCGGGAATTTTCGCAGCGGGCGAGTGCGAGTATCAATATCACGGGGCAAACCGGCTGGGTGCGAATTCTTTGATGTCGTGCATCTATGGCGGAGGGATTGCCGGGCCGAACGCGGTGAAGTATGCGCGCGGATTGCAGGCGGCGTCCGATGGCAACGGACATTTTGCGGCCGAACAGAAACGTCAGGAAGAGATCAATGCAAAGCTGATGAAGGCGGACGGTACGGAGAACCCATTCAAACTGTGGCGCGAACTGGGCCAGTTGATGACCAAGGATTGCACCGTCATCCGCTACAACAAGAATTTGCAGCAGACCGACGCCACGCTGGTCGAGATGCTGGAGCGCTACGGCAAGATCAACCTGAGCGACCGCACGCAGTGGGCAAACACGACCGTAGTGTTCGCGCGGCAACTTTACAACATGCTGCAACTCGCGCGGGTGATCGCGCAGGGGGCGGCGATGCGCGATGAATCGCGCGGGGCGCATTACAAGCCAGATTTCCCCGAGCGCGACGACAAGAATTGGCTTAAAACAACGAAGGCATATTTTGCGCCTGATGCGGACGAGCCGAAGTTTGAGTTCGAGCCGGTAGACACGTCGCTGATTCAGCCGCGTGCGAGGAAGTATTGATTTTATTGTTGTCATCCCCAGTGATAGGAAGGACGTTTGTAGTTTGGGATCGGCAGGGTGCATGCATCCTTCGCTTCGCTCAGGATGACAATGCACAGTGCTAAAGGCTAAAAGCTAATGGCTGAATCTAAATCTGTCATCATAAAGATTAAGCGCCAACTCACCCCCACTTCCAAGTCTTATTGGGAGGAATTTTCAGTTCCCTACCGGCCGAACATGAATGTCATTTCGGCGTTGATGGATATCGCCGCCGACCCCTCGACTCGCGACGGCAAAGCCACCACGCCCATCACTTACGATTCGAATTGCCTGGAGGAAGTTTGTGGTTCGTGCGCCATGCTCATCAACGGCAAAGCGCGGATGGCCTGCTCGGCGCTGATCGACAATCTTGAACAGCCGATTCGGCTGGAACCATTTTCCAAGTTTCCTGTGGTGCGCGATCTGGCGGTTGACCGCAGTGTGCTGTTTGAAAATTTGAAAACTGTGAAGGCGTGGGTGCCCATCGATGGCACCTACGATCTAGGCTCTGGGCCGCGCATGTCCGCGGAAGAGCAGGAAGCCGCCTATCCTCTCTCGCGCTGCATTTCCTGCTGTTGCTGCATGGAAGCGTGCCCGCAGTTTAATGAGGACACTGGCTTCGTAGGCGCGGCGACGATCTCCCAGGTGAGATTATTTAATACCCATCCCACGGGTAAGGCTCTGAAGCGGGAGCGGCTCGCGGCTCTGATGGGCGACGGCGGAATCCAGGAGTGCGGTTATGCGCAGAACTGCGTCGAGGTTTGTCCCAAGGATATTCCGCTGACCAAGTCCATCTCCGAGGTGGGCGGTCAAGTTATGAAGCAGGCGCTGGGCGACCTTTTACGGCGCTGATTTTTGTCATTCTACGAAGAATTGCTACAACAGAGACCGCCTCAAGATCATCTTAGTCACGCCAAGTTGCGACTGGCCGCGCACATAGGCGCGTGCTCCGAGCACGCCGCGAATTGGACCGTTACTTGCCTATAAGGGTGTGATCGTTTGCAGTGTCATTCAGAGTAACCATGTGGAAGGTTACCAGTGCACGAGCGCTCAGGTACGCACGTAACGGCGCGGCGGTAGTATCGAGTTGGACCGCTTGACAGCATGGCTTAGAATAGCCGCTACTCGCACAGTGAATGGCTTGAAAGTCGTTGGCGGCATGTGCCAGCAACACCTTTTGGACCACTTCGTGAAACACATTGTTAAGTGCCAATTCGCGGCCGCTCTCTTTCTAGCCTTGATATGCGGGGGCTTGTCGGGCACTGCCTTTGCCGTACATCATGCCATCCCACAGCACCATGCTCGCCGGCATTTCCGCTGGCTGCGCTGGAATCCGATGTTCCGGCCATCGCACGAATCGCTTTTAATTCAAAATGCTGAGATTGACCGGCTCGATCTGCCACGTATTGAGGATGAAACTGAACTCGAAGCCCTGAAGGCCGACGGTTCCCTGTTGGAAATCCGCGCCGGCGAAATGCTGCGCTTCGATCCGCGGCTCGATCCTTCGCGGCGCTTCTGCCGGCCGTGGACGCTGGATTTTGTCGATGATTTAAGCAGGGCTTATTACAACCGTTTTCATCAGCAAATTCAGGTGAACTCTGCGGTGCGTACGGTAAAGGTGCAGAAAAAACTTCGGCGCCACAATCGCAACGCTGCGCCGGCCGATGGCGACACGGCCTCTTCGCATCTGGCCGGGGTGACCGTTGACTTGCAGCGTCGCGGCATGAGCAAAGACCAGATTCGCTGGATGGAGCACTACCTCTTCTACATGAAAGCGTTGGGCCTGGTGGAACCGGAAGAGGAGCGCCATCAATGGGTCTTCCATATCATGGTGAGCGGGCACTATTCCGAGTGGCGCGAGACGCAGGATATCGTTCCTATTGAACGCCCCGACAGCGACAAACCGGAAACGCAGATTGCGCTCGGCACCGGCACCAAGTAGCTTCTTCTTTTCGCGTTAATCCGCAACGATTCTTCTACTACGATTCTTCTTATGATTGTTTTAATGGCCGGACTTCCCGGCACTGGGAAGAGCACGCTCGCCCACGAATTGGCGCGACGAGTGTCAGGACGGGTCTTGAGCAAAGATGACATTCGCAGCGCGATTTTCCAGCCTGCCGAAATCGAGTACTCATCGCGCCAAGATGACCTCTGCTTGCAAATCATGCTGGAGATCGCTGGACATCTCCTCTCGGGGCAGCCTGCGCGATCAATTTTTCTGGACGGCCGGCCGTTCTCGCGACGTTATCAGATTGAAAACGTGCTGACTGTGGCGCAATCCCTGCATCAGCCCTGGCGCATTCTCGAATGTGTTTGTTCGGAGGAGACCGCCAGGCGCAGGCTTCAGTCTGACGCGGAAACCGACGCGCATCCCGCGCGAAATCGCGACTACCAACTCTACCTCGAAGTGAAGTCGCGCTTCGAAAGCATCACTCACTCGAAGACTATCATCGATACCGAACGACCCCTGGAGACTTGTGCGCAGCAGGCGATGGCAGCTCTAGGCTAAGGCTATTGACGTTGATCTTGCACGAACTAGAGCTTAGGCAATCTGATCCCGGCGAAGCAGATATCGGGAAGTTTGACGTCAATCTCCTGTCAAGAATTTATATTGCGCCTCCGTTAGCGGCACTACACTTAATCTGCCCTGCCGCGCTAGCGGCGACTCAGTAAATAATTTGTTCGCCTTCGCTTCGGCTAAAGTCACTGATTTGGAGTTGGCCCGGCCAACTTTAATCTTCACTTGCGGATTCTTCGCATCCGACGCGTCTATCGACACCACGGAAGCTGTCCCCACTGCGCTCTTCTCATCCCCGGTGTGATAAATAACCAGCCGTTCCCCCGGTTTCATTCCACGCAGATGCTTCAACGCGACGGGATTCGAAACCCCGTCCCAAATAGTGGTGTGCTCGCGCTGCAAGTCGGCGTAGGAATACGTGGAGGGTTCTGTTTTCAGTAAATAATCCATCGCGTCCTCGATCTAAATTTATTTTGCCCTTCAGTTAGCACAATGGCCGAATCTTGCTGGCCAGATGGAACTTAGTTTAGTTTGGCTTGTTCTGATTCGAGGCCGGAGGGTTTTGCTTAGGCGGAGTCGACTCTTTGGGGTGATCGTCATATATGGAATATTGCCCCTGCGGCCGCTTCAGTCTGATCGTGATTTCCATCTTCGCCTTCTCAATATCATAGTCGTCTCCAAACGTTTGAAATCCCGAGGCCAGCACCTGCACTCGCAGCATGCCGTAGGGAATGCCGTCAAAGCTAGTCTTTCCGTCTGGATCCGTTTTTAGCTCCATGTCGCCGCGTTCCTGCTTGCCCTTGGCATTGACCGCGTGCATGATCACGGCCGCGTTGCGCACCGGCTTCCCATTGTCGTCTTTGATAACAAGAAAATTTATCGCGCATGTCGGTTCATTGTCGCTGTCTTGCCGGCCAAGGGCCACGCCCGAGATTGTTAACGTCGCAAGCGCCACCGCAAGGACGAAGATCCTCTTCGTGTTCATGCGAGCTATTTTATGCAGACACGCTCGCCGTGTCACCCACCGTCGTTCTGATGCAGTCGGCGGGTTGGGCAAATCCAGCTGAGATCTCGCTTGGGCTCTCGTTCTTTTACAATGCCGAAGTGAAGACTTGGGATGTGATTGTCATCGGAGGAGGCATTATCGGCCTTTCGCTCGCCCTGGCTCTCCGCAGGCGAGGCGCAACCGTCCTGATAGTCGAGCGCGGGGAGCCGGGCCGCGAAGCATCCCACGCCGCGGGTGGCATGTTGGTAGAGTGCGGCCTGGAGACTCCTGCCGCAATGCAGCCTCTTGCGACTGCGAGTGCGCGCATGTATCCGGAGTTCGCGCGGGAGCTCGAACTTGAATCGGGAGTGCACGTTGATCTGCGCGATCATGGGACAATTGTGTTTCCTCCTCCCGACCATGTTTACGAGAATCCAGAGTTCACGGCCGCCTTGTTGCCCGTTCCATTGGCTGAGCTGGAACCTGCCCTGGCGCAGCCGCAACGTCCGGCTTTTTATTTGAAGGAGCGCAGCGTCGATCCACGCGCTCTTTCGGCCGCTGCATGGAAAACGGCGAAGCGCCGGGGTATCGACTTCTCTTCCGGCGACGAGGTCACGGCGGTCACGCTAGCCGATGGCCGTGCCGTCGGCGTAAAGACCGTCAAGACTGAGTTCCATGCCCCCAAGGTCGTCAACTGCGCGGGCGCGTGGTCTGGGAAGATCGCGCCCCATACGTTCCCAACCCGTCCCGTGAAGGGTCAAATCCTTTGCCTGTTGATGCCGTCGCATACGCTTCTCAAACACGTAGTGCGCTCGCCGGAGGCGTATCTCATTCCGCGCAGCGATGGGCGCCTGCTGGTCGGTGCTAGCGTGGAAGAGGCCGGATTCGATAAGCAAACGGATCTGCCTACGATCCAGCGTTTTCATCGCGCCGCGCTCGACCTAGCCCAGGAGTTGCGCAACGGCAAGATTCTCGAGAGCTGGGCAGGGCTGCGACCTGGTACGCCGGACGCACTTCCTATTCTCGGGCCGACTCCAACCCCCGGTTACTACGTTGCGACCGGCCACTTCCGCGACGGAATTCTTCTTGCTCCCATTACCGCCGAGGTGATGTCGGCAGTCATTGAAAATCGCACTCCAGAACACGATCTCACCCCATTTTCGCCGGAAAGATTCCACTGAGACTATGAAACATTTCGAAGTTTCAGGGGAGCCCAAGCGTGGGGTGCCTCACTTCTCGCCTCTTTTGCGAGAAATAGGATTAAGTCAGATTCCCACTCTCTGACCTTTGCACTCTGTGGTAAAACGCTTCTCCTTCCCCCGAGCTATACTGATTCGTTTCCTCGGCTATCTTTTTCAGAAAGGATTCCTATGGCATCCCCCGCAGTCGATTTCGCCCGCAATAATCAGCAACGTTTTCTAAGCGAACTGAAAGATCTTCTTCGCATTCCCAGTGTCAGTACATTAGAGGACCACAAGCCCGACGTAAAAAGGGCGGCCGACTACGTCGCCAATGAACTGCGCCGCATCGGGATGGAAAACGTCGAGGTCATCGCTACCAAAGGACATCCGCTGATTTATGCCGAATGGCTTCACGCTGCCGGCAAGCCGACGGTTCTCTGCTATGCGCACTACGACGTCCAGCCAGCCGAGCCGCTCGATGAGTGGCATACGCCTCCGTTTGAACCTACGGAGCGAAACAACAATATCTACGCTCGCGGTGCGGTCGACGATAAAGGTCAGCTTTGGATGGAAGTGAAAGCCCTCGAGTCGCTCCTGCAAAGCGGCGGCGGTAAATTGCCGCTCAATGTAAAAATTATTTTCGAAGGCGAAGAGGAAGTTGGCGGAGAATCCATCGCCGAATACATCCGTAAGCAAAAGGCCAAACTCAAAGCCGATTTCGCTCTGGTCTGCGATACGGAATTGTTCGCGCCCGATCTCCCCACGCTGTGCGTGGGATTGCGCGGACTGGTCTACACCGAAATCGAAGCCTATGGCGCCAAGACCGATCTGCACTCCGGCATGTATGGAGGCGCGGCTCCCAATCCATTATTTGCGCTGATCGAAATCATCAGCCAGCTGAAAGATTCGAAGGGAAAAGTCCTGATCCCAGGATTTTACAAAGGTGTCAAAGCTCCCACGAAAGATGAACTCAACGCCTGGAAGCGGCTTCCCTTCAACGAAGAGCATTACCGCAAAACTGAAGTCGGATCGAAAGTACTCACTGGCGAACCCGGCTACTCGGTGCTCTACCGCACATGGGCGCGGCCCACGCTAGAAGTTCATGGCATGCCAGGAGGATTCGTCGCGGCCGGCGCCAAGACGGTGATTCCCGCGAAGGCGGCAGCAAAAGTTTCCATGCGGCTGGTACCAAATCAAAACCCAGACGAAGTATTTAAGAAATACTCCGCCTACGTGAAAAAGCTGACTCCCAAAGGCATCGAGACAAAAATTAAACTCTGGAGCAAGGGTCCGGCCTGCGTAGTCGGCACCAACAATCGCTACATAAAAGCCGCCACCGAAGCGCTGCACGACACGTTCAAAAAAGAAACAGTCTTCATCCGCAGCGGCGGCTCCATCCCCATCGTCACCGACTTCCAGGACGTCCTGAAAATTCCCAGCGTAATGATGGGCTTCGGCCTGCCCGACGACAACCTCCACGCCCCCAACGAAAAATTCCACATCCCCAACTTCTACCGCGGGATCGAAACCATCTGCCGCTTCTTCGAAAAACTGGGTAGTTAATTGCGTCGAAAATAGAATTGTCATCCTGAGCGAAGCAGGGTCATTCGCGAAGCGAGTGCCCCTGCGCAGTCGAAGGATCCCTGCACTCCTACCCGATCCCGAGGCCGTAAGACGTTCCTTGGAAGCTGGTCAATGAGCGCTATGGCCATCTCCATCAATGACCAGCAGTCGAAACGTGAAATCGCCTGCTTTCAACAGATTCGACTTGGGGGATAATTAAGCCTTAATGAGTCGAAGGAGAGGGTAGCCTGACGCAACCGCATCCAGCACGACTGTCCGCGTGAGAATCGCATTAGCATTGGGTTTGACTGCGCTCGTTTTTGGGCAAGAAATTCGAGGACCGGGTCCGGGTCACACAGAAGCTGGGTGGTTTCTAGGTGCTCCCTTGCTCCACGGTTGGCCGCTGATAGCTGTGAACGTTTTCATCTACGGCTACATTTGCTGGCTCGCCTTCTGGTTCGTTCGCGGCACCGCAGGGCGAGAGCGCCTTTTCATGGTGGGGTGGTTCGCGGGTATTCTGCTGTGGCCGCTTAGAATGCTACGACCCCAGTGGGCGGTGGTCACCAAACATATCGGCGCGTTTGGACTGGCGGTTGCACTGCTCGCAGCACTAGCGCTTTTAGTGGAGCCCCCGGTGAATGCTGACTCTGGCGACCCGAAGTGATGTTGGTCGTTGCAGAATCGCCATTGCACTCATTCATCGGAATGCGCTAGCCTGATACTGCTCTCGCGATTCTCCCACCTCCTTTTCTACTCGCAGCAAGAAACCATCCAACTGCTGCAATGTGTGTGCAACCCAACGCGGTCCCTCGCAACCCCACACCATATATGGTGTTATATTGCTTGACCCCGCCCCAATTTCACCGTTACAGTAGTTTAACTTTGTGCCCGCCCCGTCCAGCCTGGGGTGAGAAGGTCGCCCGAAAATGGTCCGAAAGTGACCGAGGCATGCATCGAATTGAGAAGAGGAATCCCGTTAGTAAACACGCGCGCCCATGCAATAAACGCCGATGCGAGGCTGACCGACTCGCTTCTGGCCACTGACAACTGGCCACTGTTCCCAAGGAGTTTACGTTGCTCAAACTGAAGAGGCTTCAGATTCTGGGGTTCAAATCGTTCTGTGATCGCACCGAACTCAAGTTCCACGGGGACGGCGTAGCGGCCATCATCGGCCCCAACGGCTGCGGCAAGTCGAATATTTCCGACGCCATCTCCTGGGTGCTGGGTGAGCAATCGGCCAAGACGCTGCGCGGCGCGCGCATGGAAGACGTCATCTTCGCCGGCACCCGCGACCGCAAGCCGACAGGCATGGCCGAAGTGTCGCTCACGTTGATCGACCCCGAGGCCTACAACGGTCCCGACGCTAACGCGCCCACGGAAATCGACATTCAGGACGATCTTCCTCAGGAAAGTCTCGCCGAATCCCACATCACCGACGACTGGGACGAAGCCTCCATCCGCGCCCGCGCCGCCGGAGCCACCGAACAAGCCGTCGAAGACGCCCAGCCCGGCAGAACCGAAGAAGTAGAAATGCCACGCTCGAAAATCAATACGATCGCCGTCGCTTTCCCCGAAGACGAACCGATCTTCGCCCTGCCTCTGCATAACGTCACAGCACCGCTGACTGCCGCAGCCGTGGGCACCGCCGCTCCCCACGTAGTTCTCAAAATCCGCCGCCGCAAGTTCAATCAGCAGCAATTCCGCGCCGGCGAAATTGTGGTCACGCGCCGCTTGTTTCGCTCCGGCGACAGTGAATATCTGTTAAACGGAAAACTCTGCCGCCTCCGGGACATTCAGGAATTATTCATGGGCACTGGCCTGGGCCCCGAGTCCTACGCACTCATCGAGCAGGGACGTATCGGACAAATCCTCAGCAGCCGTCCCACCGACCGCCGCGCCATCCTCGAAGAAGCGGCTGGGATTACGAAATTCAAAACCAAAAAGCGCCTCGCCGAGGCGCGCCTGGAAGACGCCAAACTAAATCTTTCCCGCATCAACGACATCTTCGACGAAATCACGCGCCAGATGAATTCGTTGAAGCGCCAAGCCTCCAAGGCCGAACGCTACGCCCGCTTGCGCGAAGAAATGCGCGCCAAACTGCGCTTGGTTCTGGCCAGCAAATTCGCCGCGATCGAGCAGGAAAGCGCCGAACTCGACTCCCAACTCAACGCCCTCGCCGAAGACATGCAACATCGGACCGAGGCCGTGCAGCAACTCGAAGTTGAACACGGCGAGCGCACGCAGCGCGGCTACACCATTGAAGCCGAGTTGCGCGAGAACCGCGACCGCATCAGCCAAATCACGCTTGAAATCGACCGCGCCCATGCCCGCCGCCGCCACAACGAAGAACGTTGCGCTGAGTTGCTGGTCCGAGTTGCCTCGTCCGAAGCCGAGTTGGCGCAGGCTCGCCACCGTCTCACAGCGCTGGAATCCGAACGCGAATCCAACCGCCAGATTCTCGAATCCGCCGCCGCCGATCTGGCAGCCGCCCAGAGCGATCTGATCCTCTGTCAGCAAGATGCTGCGGCTGCCGCAGCTGGTCTCGCCGAAATCGAGCGCCAGCAAGAGGAATCGCGGGTTGCCATTTTCGACACAGTTTCGTCTGCATCGCGCTTGCGCAATCAACTTGCGCAAGCTGAAGAGCGCCTGGCAGGCGCGGACCGCGAAGCCCGCCGTCTCGAAGCCGAGATTACGAATGCGAACACCCAAGTCGAAGCGTTCGGAGGACAGCGCGGCCAGCTCGCCTTGGAATTTGAAACCGTCACTCAGCGCGTCTCAGGAATCACCGAAGAAATCAACCAACTGCGCCGCCTGATCGAGCAGAAAAAGCTGGAAGAAACCCGCTCAAAGACGAATCTCGACGTTCTCCGCGCGGAGTACGCGACGGCTCTCGGCAAGAAAGGCTCGCTCGAAGCCGTCATCGCCGAGCATGGATACTCCACCGAATCTGTCCGCCGCCTCTTTCAGTCCGGCGTCATGCAAGGAGGTCTAGCCCCCGTCGGTGTGCTAGCTGACTTCCTGGAAGTCGAACCGCGCTATGAACGCGTAGTCGAAGACTTCCTGCGCGACGAGCTCAACTACGTCGTCGTCAAATCCTGGGACGCCGCCGACGAAGGTCTGCGCATGTTGCGCACCGGCGTCGATGGCCGCGCCACCTTCCTCGTTCATCCGGAAGATTCGCAAGCCAAGTTTTCCTTCGTCGTCGATGAGGCCGCGCACTGCGCTCCGCCCGCCGCGCAGATCGTTCCGCTGAAGAACACTATTCGCGTGCTGGATGGCTTCGGCAAATCGCTGGAGGTAATCCTGCCCAAGCTCCGTGACGGCTACATCGTTCCCGAAGCCCACGTGGCGCGCGGCCTGGCGCTCGAAAATCCCGACGCCTTCTTCCTCTCTCAAGCCGGCGAGTGCTTCCACAACGTCACCGTCACCGGAGGCAAACAGCGCTCCGAGGGCCCGCTCTCGATGAAGCGCGAACTGCGCGAAGTCCTACGCCAGCTCGAAGAACTGGAACGCGCGCTGCGCGACGAAGAGATGCGCGTGCTCACCCTGGGCCGCGAAATCAAAGACCTCAGTTCCCTGCTCGATCGTCTGGACGGTGAAAAGCGCGAAGCCGAGCATCAGGCCATGACCTCGGGCCACATGCTCCAGCAGCTTGAATCGGAAATGACCCGAGTCGGCGAACGTCTCAGCGTCTCCCAACTTGAACTGCAGCGCCTTGCCGCCGAGCGTGCTGAGCAGGAAGGTGTGCTGTGCGCCCGGCAATCCGAAATCGAGATCCTGGAACTGCACCGCATTCAGCTCGAACACCAAATCGCGGCTGCGCAAGAATCGCTGACTGCTCTGCGTCAACGCCGCGAGGAATCGGCCCAGACCACTTCCCAGCACGCCGCGCGCGTAGCTACGCTCGAAGAGCGCCACCGTTCCGCGGCTGCGGTTCTGCAACGGATTGAATCGCTATTCGCCGAGATGGGCGACCGCGTGCACGCACTGGCTTCACAAATCGAAGCCGCCGCCGCAGAAAAACTGCAACGCGAAATAGAGAACGAGAAACTGATCGAGCATGCGGCTGATTTGGAAGCGGAGCGCAATGCCGCACAAACTCGCGAAGGCCTGCTGCAATTTGAAACCGAACAACTGCGCGCCCGCCTGACCGAAATCGACGAACTGCTACGCCATAGCCGCCTGCTGCTCGATCAGGCTCGCGATCGTCGCGGAGAATTATCCGCGGCTGCCGCGAAACTGGAATCCGACGCGCAATATATGTCCGAAACCTGCATTAACGACCTCGTGGTCGAGCGTGCGGCATTGATGGAAGACAGGAGTCTTGCGACGGTTACCGGCGACAACCTCGTTGCGGAAGATCAACTCTATCGCGACATGCGCACCAAGCTCGAAGCCATGGGCCCCGTCAACATGATGGCGCTCGAGGAATACAAAGAGACGGTGGAGCGCCACTCGTTCCTGGAAACGCAGCGCAAGGATTTGATTTCATCCATCGAGAACACCACGGCTACGATCCGCGAAATCGATCAAATCTCGCGCCAGAAATTTGAGGAGGCGTTCGCCAAGATCAACGAGAACTTCCAGGGCACATTCAAGAAACTGTTCGGCGGCGGCCACGCGTTCATGAAATTGACCGACGAAGAGAACAGCGCCGAGAGTGGCATTGACGTCGTTGCTTCACCTCCGGGCAAGCGCCTGCAGAGCGTGCTGCTGCTCTCCGGCGGCGAAAAGGCGCTGACCGCGTTGGCGCTACTGGTCGGCATCTTTCAATACGCGCCCAGCCCCTTCTGCATTCTCGATGAAGTTGACGCTCCGCTCGACGAAGCCAACATCGGCCGCTTCACCGAAATGGTCAAAGAGATGAGCGTGCAGACCCAATTCGTGCTCATCACTCACAGCAAGAAAACCATGAGCATCGCGCCCGTCCTTTACGGCGTAACGATGCAGGAACCGGGAGTTTCCAAGCTGGTCTCGGTGCGCTTTGGGGCCCCGGCGTAGAGCGACCTCCGGATCAATACAGCCGAATACGCCGAATTTAGAATATACAGAGGAAGCTCCGCCGTTTTCCGTCGCTCGGCCGCGCGGGAAGGGTCGCAGGCACTCGAGAATTGGTCATTCCCGGCACTCCCTACATCATTCCATATCGTGTGCGACACGATACCATTGAAATATTGCGGGTGTTTCACGCCGCCCGAAGGTAGCCGAAAAAATTGTGAGCATCCGTGCTCAATCTCACGAATATCTTCAATTCTGGTCGGTCCGCTCCACGTTATCCACTCTCATCCTCAGCTTTTCCACAGAAGGATGCGCTGAACGCCTTGCTGCACGTGGCTTCTCAAGCATTCGCTGGCTGTCAACTTCTTTAAAGTGAATGGCGCACGCATTGTTTCCCGCACTGTGATCAGAATCGTTTGACATTTTTTTCGGACCAGCTAGAATACGCCTCGCTCCTTCCTTGTAAAATTCCATCATGAGCCCTGAACTTCTCGATTCCGTCCTCTTACAAACAAACTTCAGCGATCTTCACCTTCATGCCAGCGGCAAGGTGCGGGACGTCTACAGCGTAGGCGACCAGCAACTGCTCTTCGTTGCCACCGACCGCATTTCCGCCTTCGATTACATTCTGGCCACGGGAATCCCGCACAAGGGACACGTCCTGAGCCAGATCTCCCTGTTCTGGTTCGATTACCTCGCCGACATCGTTCCTAACCATCTGATTACGGCTGATGTGGATCAATATCCTTCGTCGGTCCGAAAATACGCCGACCAATTGCGTGGACGTTCCATGCTGGTGCAGCGCGCCGACATGTTTCCGGTGGAGTGCGTGGTACGCGGATACATCTCTGGTTCTGCCTGGAAGGAATACAAAGCTACCGGCAAAGTTTCCGGCATCCAGCTTCCGCCGGGACTGAAAGAATCCGATGCGTTTCCTGAGCCGATCTTCACACCATCGACGAAAGCTACTACCGGACACGATGAGAATATTTCTTTCGACCAAATGTGCAAGATTGTGGGGGTTGAAACCGCCAGCCATCTTCGCGATCTGACTTTACGCGTGTACAAGAAAGCCGCGGCCTACGCACGGCAGCGCGGCATTATCATCGCCGATACTAAGTTCGAATTTGGACGAACTTCCAAAGGGATTACTCTGGCCGACGAGGTCCTTACTCCCGATTCCTCCCGCTTCTGGCCCGCCGACAAGTACGCTCCGGGACGGCCGCAGGATTCTTATGACAAGCAGTATGTTCGCGATTACCTCGAGCAAATTCACTGGAACAAGCAACCGCCTGCTCCGGCTCTGCCGCCAGACGTGGCGCTTCAGACCAGCGAAAAGTACCTCGAGGCATATTTTCAGCTTACCGGTCACAAGTTGGATGTGTAACCGGGTTGTACTTTTTGACCGTGGGAGGATCATATGACTCTCGCGGATTGGATCATTTGTGCGGTAGTGCTTCTAAACGTCGTTACAGCCGCCATGCAAGGCTTCTTTTCGGAGGCCCTTACCATGGCGGGACTGGTAGTGGGCTACGTTGTGGCTGCGTGGCAGTACCGCAGTCTGGCGGAGTGGCTTGAGAGATTCTTAAAGAATGACTGGCTAGCTGAGATTCTCGGTTTTCTCATCATCTTTTTTGTCATCGTGCTCCTGTTCGGCTTGGCCGCCAGGGTCGCACGCTGGGTGATGAAAGAATCTGGACTCAGTGGCTTTGACCGTTTCCTTGGCGCAATCCTGGGATTGCTGAAGGGCGGATTGATGGTAGCGGTGATCCTGATGGGTATGACGGCGTTTGAGCCAACTTCGAAGCTGCTGCAGAATTCGCAGCTTGCGCCCTATTTTCTGGTGACAGGCCGAGCTGCCATCTGGCTGGCGCCCTCGGAGTTACGCGCTCGTTTCTATCAAGGTTTGGATCTGCTTCATCAGGCTCCGCACAAGTTCACCGACTCCCAGGCTTCCCCGCCGAAATAGGCCGCGGTGCAGTGAAAAAATTCATAGCGAAGAGGATGCATCGTGAAAGATCAATTGGAAGCACTAATCCTGCAAATGTATCGCAGCAACATTCTTTATTCCGAAGGAGTTCGCGAGTTCAAGAAACGGTTCATCCTGACGGTTCTTCAGGAAAACAAAGGCAACCAGTGCCGCGCCGCCCGTGAGCTGGGAATGCACCGCAACACGCTGAGCCGCACAATTAGCGAGCTCAAGATTGACGTGCGGCAACTGCGCGACGGTGTAAAGCGTCCTCCTCGCAGTGCCCGCCCGGTTACGATGGAAAAAAAGATCGTGCGGTAAGCCAATCTGAAATCAGCGGAGCTGCGCTCCACGGACAGCGGAGGGCGGCTGTCCCCACATAACATTCGCCTCATAAACATTAGCCTCAATATTTCCCTCAAAAACTAAAGGCAGCCCTCGCGGGCTGCCTTTTAGCATGCAGATCGAGCCGGTCTACTGCGCTGTCGGCTTATGGTGTACCGGCGGTTTTGCCGCTGGCTTAGCCCGCAACAAGGTCCCTTTTTCCATAACCATCATGAAGGGATTCGGCGTGTACGATGCGGGTTCGCCCTGAAAGTCGAAACTGGCTCCGTCTTTCGGAATCAGCCTTACCGGAACCTTGTCTTCAAACTGCAGAGTAATGTCAGCCTTCTTCGCGTCAATGTCATCCGAACTGCCGGCAATCATGAACTCGGTGGGAGCAGTGCTGATGACGGTGCCATTCATCTGCACGGCTTTGCCCTTGATTGCGTTCCAGACCGTGGCCTGATCTTCCGGGCTGCCGTTGCTCAACACGAACTCCCATGTAGCGAAGTCCATTTTGTCGGGCGACGTTGCCGCAATCATATTATGAGCCTGCTCGGCCGGCGAAGGCGCGGGCTTAATGGGAACTTGTGGGCCGTTAGCTTTGGCGGCGGCCAGGAGTTCCGGCCAGCCATCTTCACCCGCATGGAATTTCACGTACTGCGAGTGCGCATACTTTTCGATCTGCGCTTCCGCTGCCGGAGGCGCCACCGCTGCGGCGCGCGCCGCAAACCATATCCCATTTTGATAATCGGGCTGAGGCTGCCCCAGATACGCTAGCGCCAACGGATAGACTACGCTGAAGTCGGCCGGGTTCGCGTCTACGGTCGTTCGCAGAGCCGGCACCGCACCTGCATAGTCTTTATCCTGCAGATCCGAGATTCCGATCGCCGCATTGAAAATCCCGGTCATCTGGCCTTTGGTCTTTTGAAAGTCCGCGTCCGAAGTGCCATCTGGCTTGGCGAACTTCGGCAAACAATCGAGTCCTTGCTGGCCATATTTCTTGCCGTCTGCGAGCAACTGCTTGGCGTTGGGATCGCCGCCTTGTGCCATCACCCGGTCAAAATAAGACAACAAAGCCAGGGCGCGTACGTTGCAAGAGTCCGCGCTTACCAGCTTCGTAGCGGTGTCCATGGTCTTCTTCGCATTTCCCGCTTGCTGGTAAGTCTGCATCAGAATTTCCAGCGCCTGATTCTTCATGACGCTGTTCGGATATTGAGTGAGAAACGCTTCCAGGCCGCTGATCTTGGCGTTGGGATCTGTCGCTTGCACGGCGGCTACATATGCGTTGTATTCCGCGGGATCCTTGATGACCGGCGGTGCGGCGGGCGCAGCCGGAGCGGGCGTCCGGCTCGGCGTTGCTGTTGTAGCCGGTTGCCCCTGCGCGGGAGGGGTGGACGACTGTCCCTGAGCGGGCTGCATCGTGCTCTGCGCTACCGCGGCCACCGAACACCCAAGCACAACCGTAAGCAGAATCTTTTTCATCAGTATGGCTCCTTGGAACTTCGGGAAATAACTCTTATGGGAAACGTATTCCTTAAAACTTAGCAGCAACTGCATTCCGTCTGGACCGCTCTGCGTCCGGATCCTGCTTTGGAATGCCCGGCTTCCTGGCAGGGCGCCGAAAAGAAGAGGTGATTTGCTGGAACGCAAATGCGCCTGAACCTTTTTTCCGGCTGGCCGGATTATAAGTACCTCTTCCTCCGAAGGCAAGCGAGTTCCCAAGCTCCCTCCTATTTATTGCTAAGATGCGGATAGCAGATGCGGCGGATGTTCCTTATCTGCGTGGCCGCTCTGCCATTCGATGCGCAGGAGCTTCTTATATGGACACCGGACAACCACTTTTCGGGCAAGTGGCCGTGATCACCGGAGCGGGGCGCGGAATCGGCGCTGCCATCGCGCGCAAACTGGCCAGTTTAGGCGCCACCTCGGTGCTCTGCGGGCGTACGCAATCCACTCTCGATTCGACGGCGCGGGCCATTCTCGACGCAGGAGGCAAAACCGAAGTCATTCCCTGTGACGTCACCCTGCTTCACCAGGTTGAATATGCCGCTACCCGAGTCGACAGCAGCTTCGGCCGTCTCGACATTCTAGTGAATAACGCCGGTCTCGGCGGCTTCACCAAACTATTACACGAGCTTCCGCCCGAGGATTGGGACCGTATTCTCAATACCAACCTCCGCGGCGTTTATTTTTCTGTCCGCGCTTTCGTTCCCTTGATGATTCGCGCCCGCTACGGACACATCATCAACATCTCTTCGCTCGCAGGAAAGAACGCCCTTCCCAAGGGCGCAGCCTACGCAGCCTCAAAATGGGGACTCAACGGATTGACCTATTCCATGGCAGAAGAACTGCGTCCGCATAATATTCGCGCGGCCGTGATCTGCCCTGGTTCGACGGAAACCGATTTGGGTCCACACGCCGGCAAAGACGCTAAAAAAATGCTGCAACCCGAAGACATCGCTCACGCCGTAGCTATGTTGGTAACGCAAGCACCACAATCGTTCGTCAGCGAGATTCTTATTCGCCCGACCCAGAAACCGTAAATGCCAGCGCAGTTATTCTTGTGAGGGAATATTTGTGAGGGAGTGTTTGTGTGGGGACAGCCGCCCTCGGCTGTCCGCGAAGCGAAGCTTCGCTGGGTTCCTGCGTTAGCACTACAAGCCGGCCGCGGATTTTATTGTCGGGCCTTGATGGTAAGACCTGACATTCCCTACTTCTTAAACAGATTTTCAAACGCGGCGCGCGCATCGTTGGGCCGCAAAGTAGCAGGCGTGGAAGTTTCCTTCTCTCTGGTCACTCGAATTTCATAGAGCGGACACTCATTGCGGGCATCTTTTTTCGGGATTCGTACCTGAACCGGCTGCATGCACTCAAACCGGCTGCCAGGATCGAAATAGGTACACTGCTTGCACGAATGTAACTCAAACCCGCACTTCGGACACTGCCCTGTCGAAGGCATTCCCTGCAACACCGTGCCACACTGCGTGCAGCGCGAGACCGCGTGCGTACCCGGCAGATTGACGGGCCTGGGACCAAATGTATTGTCTCTTCTTGGCGGCGCCGGGCCAGTTCTCTCTCCAGACCCTTTGCGCGACTCATGGTCGCGGTCCTGATAACCATGCTGCCGGTATTTCGCCAAATTACCTCCTACGCACGCGGCCCGTATTGTCTCCCCAGCGCAGCCCACCCGGCAAGTACCAACTGTCTCAAGCGCGTTAGAAATGCGATTGTTATCCTAAGGGCGCCGCCTTTGCGCGCGAAGGGCCTGGGCGAGCCGCGGTGCGCTAGGCGCCTTTCGCTCTGCAATAATCGGGCTTCCCGCTCGCCTCCCGGTTAGCTCGGTACTTGGTACTCGGTACTCGATAACCGACTCGCTACAATAGACCTATGATTCACGAGATTCTTCCCGTCGGTCCGCTGCAATGCAACTGCTCGGTCATCGGCGACGAAACCACCCGCGAAGCCATGGTGATTGACCCGGGGGATAACATTCAGGAAATCCTCGCGCTCATCCGCAAGCATAACCTGCAAGTCAAGCAGATTGTGGTGACGCACGCTCACATCGACCATGTGGGCGGGGCCATGAAACTTCGCGCGGCCACTGGCGCCCCCATCCTGCTCAACCAAAATGACTATGCTCTCCTGAAGATGCTCGATGCACAGGCAGCATGGGTCGGCATGCCTTCACCAGGAAAAGTCGAAATCGACCGTAGCGTCAGTACCGGGGAAACCGTCACCGCCGGATCGATCACGGCCAGCATTCTGCACACGCCCGGTCACACGGAAGGCAGCATCTGCCTTTACTTCGCCGTTGATAAGAAGCTGATTGCGGGAGACACACTCTTCGCCGGCTCCATCGGCCGCACCGACCTACCCGGCGGCTCAATGCAGAAAATTCTGCGTTCTCTGCACGAAACCGTGCTGGCATTGCCTGACGAAACTGTGGTGGTTCCCGGCCACGGCCCCCTTACGACGATTGGCGAAGAACGCGAGAACAATCCCTTTCTGGTCAAAACCTAGCTTCGTCAAAATCTAGTTTCGTCAAATTTAGATTCGGCGCGAGCTCCCAGCGGGAAGACCCTAAGCAGCTTTCGGAGGACCTTCCATGCGAGATTCAATAAGCGTGAGTAGGGCCTCGAAGCTCATCCCTCGGTCAAGCATGCGTAGCAAACTTTTTGCGTCCAACCCTATGGCTTCTCCAGCTCGGACGAGCCTTTCGATGGCTGCATACACCGCAACGTCGTGGGATTCATGCAGATGCGCCAGCAAATCTTCGAGACTGTCGCTGACCTGGGATGCGGCAACCACGGGATTGACCTCGTAGATCAAAAGTAGAGATCGTGAAGGAATCGTGGTCGGTGACGTTCGTCACGCGTGCACGTGACAGCCATCACGGTAGCCGCCTCCACCGCAGAACACAAACGACGTCCATACGCCCGCCAAGAGTTTCGTTCCGAAAACGCAACTCAGGTCCCGAATTGGCACAAAATCCGGAGAATGTTCGCTAGCGTACAGTATCTGCCGTATTCTATCTTCTTCCTTGCAGCGTATTGTCAAAGTAGCTGCTTCATAAACACAGAGCACCGTGATGTCGGGGTGCGATGCCCAAACATCGGCGTACATGTGTGGGTTACGGCGGCCGACTGGACCGTTCATCTCGTGTCAGGTGTGAGGCGATTTTGCTTCGGATTTTTCTTGTAGATGACAACGCAGCGGCCCGAGGCGCAATTAAGGGCGCACTGCAGCAGCATTCCGAGTGGGTTGTAGTCGGAGAAGCGTGCAATGGACGTCAGGCTCTGGAGAACTTTCCTGCACATCAACCTCAGGTTACTGTAATGGACTTCCTAATGCCTGAAATGAATGGATTGGAAGCCGCTCGGCGCCTCACTAGGTCCAATCCCAATATTCTTATTTTAATGATCACGACCGATCCCTCGACCGAACTCGAGAGAGAGGCAAAGCGAGCCGGAATCAGGGGTATGTGTGCAAAAGACGAAATGCACTGTCTGGTCGACGCTATCGATACCCTGCTCAGGGGTAAAACCTATTTTCGCTTGGATAGCGCAGCATAGCCCACCAAAGCCGCAGTGAAAGATTTTTCTTTAGTTTTGAGGCTGTGATTCCCGTTACAGCGGTTGTCCTCTGTGTCGGACTAACATCATTCATTGAAGTGATGTCTTCTTCATCGCCGCCAGAAAACGCAGTACACTTATGAGGGTGACTAGAACCCGACCATTCGCGCTGCTGACGATAGCCGTGTTGTGGGCGATCACGCCAGCCATGGCGTGTGTTCTTCCGGGTGCGACAATGACTCCCGCGGAGCGGGAGTGCTGCAACCACATGGCGGAGCAATGTGGAAGTTCCATGATGCCAGCCACTCAGTCCTGCTGTAAGGCTCAGGGACCAACAAACACGGTTCTTCCTCAGGCGCTGACGGCCGGGTCGATTCGTCCTCTCACAATGGCTGTGACACCACCGGTCGCTTCGTTAGCAACATTGCCCGCAGTGACAGTGCGCTGCCATCTTTCGTTTCTTCATGCCCCGCCCCCAGAACTATCTGCCGGCTGTAATTCCGTTTTGAGAATCTAGACCACTTTCATTGCCCAGATAAGGCCGTGCTCCGCCTTGCTGCACCCTCGGTGCGACTGATGCGGACACGCCTCCTATCCCTCTATTTATGAATTGTTACGGAGGAGCAATGAAAGCTCTACGTGTAGGTATTTCTCTGCTGACCGCCTTCACTGGTGTGCTTGGCTTTGCCAGTGAGCCGGCCGCCGATGTCGACCCTTTGTCTG
>Ga0182024_10003985_pt1 | contig 34482 bp, 27 predicted proteins | sample P32metaG_FD_120480 | JGI IMG/M metagenome (GOLD analysis project Ga0182024, IMG submission 120480) | Permafrost microbial communities from Stordalen Mire, Sweden - P3-2 metaG (Illumina Assembly) | ecosystem: Environmental > Terrestrial > Soil > Wetlands > Permafrost | place: Sweden: Stordalen...
CTCGGGTTTGGCGTTCTTCTTACCTTGCTCGTTCTTTGCGGCCTCAATGCGCTGCACGTGATTTCCGAACTACAGACGAACGACCAATCGATTCTGCGGGATTTCCTTCAACAGCAGGACAGCCTGGACAAGATTCGATCGGCGATCTATCTTTCCGGTACATATCTGCGAGACTATTTGCTGGAGCCGGAGCCCGAAAAGGCAGAGCGGAACCGTACTGCTCTGGAGAGTGCCCGCGCACAGGTTGCTTCGATGCTTGCCAATCCCCAGGCCCTATCCGGAATGGCGGGAAATGACAACATGTATGAGGCGCTCAAACGGGAAATTGAGGATTACTGGCAGACGCTAGATCCTGTGCTCTCCTGGAAGGCAGAGCAACGGCATCGCCAGGGATACCGCTTCCTTCACGATGAAGTGTTGCCCCGACGCTCCAGCACGCTGGGCATCGCCGATACAATCGCATCGGTAAATCGACAACAACTGATCGAGCGCGACGATCGCCTGTTATCGCTATTCTCGAATTTCAGAAATCGTTTGATGATTGCGCTGCTGATTATGGTTGTTTTCGGAGTCGTCCAGGCGTCGGGCAGCACGATTCACCTGCTCCGGATGGAAAGGAAAACAGTCTCCCACCTCATGGAAGTAACCGAGGCCCGACAGGAACTAAGAAACCTTTCTGCAAAGCTGGTTACTACTCAGGAACATGAACGCAAGAACCTATCGCGTGAACTGCACGATGCCGTAGGGCAGTCGTTGTCGGCGGTGCAATTCGAACTCCACGATCTGGCGATGGTCCTCCAGCCTCCCCATGACCAATTCCGCGGCCGTGTCGACCGAATCCGGGAGTTGGTCGAGAGTTGTCTCGCAATGATTCGGAACATGGCGAGACTCCTGAGGCCGGCGATGCTAGATGATTTGGGGTTGGCCGCGGCTCTAGAATGGCAGGCGCGCGAAGTTGCAAGATCCACGGGCCTTCACATCGACGTGCGAACCTCAAACCTTTCTGGAGAACTGCCTGACGAACACAAAACTTGCGTGTTTCGTATTGTGCAGGAAGCACTGAATAACGTATGCCGGCACGCGAATGCCGACTCAGTTCAGATCGAGTTCAAAACCTCTGAGGAACGGGGCTTGGTAACAATACAGGACGATGGGCGTGGTTTCCGGGCCGGTCAGACGAAGGGTCTCGGTCTGATCGGCATGCAGGAGCGAACCGAGAGTCTCGGAGGCACCTTGCGAATCAGTTCGGAACCCGGGAAGGGGACCCGAGTCGAAGCATGCCTCCCGTTTCCAAAGGGCATCGGCGCTGGTGGTCCTTCGGATTTGGCCAGGAGCGCCTTGGCCGCGAAACCCAGGGAACGATAGCCTTACAAAAGGAATTCTGTGGTGGACCACTCCTTGCTGAAGACGACGATCCTACTCTTGGTCTCTGATCCGCTTGTACGCTCCGTTATTAAGGAGACTTTGGAGATCGCAGGGTATACTGTCCTGGCCGCCGCCGACCTGGGGCAGGCGGTAGACCAGTTGAAGGTGAGCGCGCCGGAGCTGTTGATAACCCGTACCTATGTTGAGAGCTTGCCGGGGCACGCGGCAGCTATGTATCTGTGTGGGAAATGCCGGGAAATGAGGGTTCTGATGCTCGGGGGTCTTCTCGATGACGATCGGCTTCAACATCGAGAAGAATTGCAAGGATTTGAGGTCTTCCCAAAGCCGTATACCGCGGCTGAGATGCTCCAAAAAGTGAAGGACGTCCTGAGTAAACCACGGGGCTGAATAGGCGGGGCCTGAGTGACTGACAAGCTGCACGCCCAATATGATCATACGGATGACACGAGAGTGAAAGAGCGTGGGGTCCTCTAACAACTCACATTTGCCAACCAGTAGCCGCCGCAACTCATGGGCGGTTAAGACGCCCGAATGGCTTCACTCTATACCGGCACCTTGAGGGATTGCATCTTCCCTGAGTGGTAGGATGAAACTCGGAACTTGAGCCAATTGATGTTTGATTCGCGCCACAATGTGGTTGGCATTGTGAATAGTCGTCTGGTACTGATGGCAGGCTTCGGAGGTCTGCTGCTGCTGCTGCTGGCTTTCGCTGGGGTGGACGCCATCAATACGCTTGAGCAGATTCAGGCTTCCAACGACGCCATCCGGGATGAATTCCTCTTGCGCACGCGAGTTTTGGAACGGATTCGCGCCGATCTCTACATCTCGGGAACGTATGTGCGGGATTATTTGTTAGAGCGAGAGAGCGGAAAAGCCGAAGGTAACCGTTACAGCTTGATAGAAACCCGTAACGACATGGACGCAGCGCTAGGTGATTACCGAAAGCTCTTGAATGTCCAGGAATCAGCGCCATTCCAGGCGTTGACCGCGGAACTGGAGGCATATTGGAAAGTGCTCGAGCCTATGTTCCGGTGGTCACCGGAACAACGGCAGCGCGACGGGTATCCCTTTCTCCGCGACGAAGTCTTCCGGCGCCGCATGTCCATGCTCGGCATCGCCGATCGAATCGGAGCCCTCAACGAGCTTCAGCTCCAGGCCGGCAAGACGAAAGTCGGGGAGACCTTCGCCGAATTTCGCAAGAGATTGCTGATCACCCTGGTGTCGACGATTGGTTTGGGTTTGATCCTCGCGTCGTTCAGCATGCGGAAACTCCTGAGCCTGGAAAAGGAAGCGGCTGAGCACTACAGAGAAATTGTTCACACGCGTACGGAACTGAAACAACTCTCTGCGCGTTTGGTTGAGGCCCAGGAGAACGAGCGCCGTTCCATTTCTCGCGATTTGCACGACCAGGTTGGCCAGGAATTGACGGGGATCCTCATGGAGATGGCACACATCTCCATTCTCATTCGCGCGAGGGATACTCAGGCGGCTGAGGTGAAGGCTGGCGAGATCAAGAAGTTGGTCGAGAGCTGCCTGCAGGTGGTACGCAATATGTCGCTCTTGTTACGGCCCTCCATGCTCGACGACCTTGGTCTGGTGCCCGCTTTAGAATGGCAGGCGAAGGAAGTTTCGAAGCGAAGCGGCCTGAGGGTAAAGGTTGTGGCGGAAGAGGTTTCCGAGGATCTTCCCGAAGAACACAAGACCTGCATTTATCGCATTGTGCAGGAAGCACTGCACAACATCGTGCAACACGCCGGCGCGGTCAACGTAAGTGTCACTGTACGGCAGGAGCCAGATCGGCTGCTGCTGTCGATTCAAGATGATGGGAAGGGGTTCAACATCGGAAGGGAAAGAGGCATGGGCTTGCTGGGCATGCAGGAACGGGTCAGCAACCTGGAAGGAACGTTTGAGGTAGTTTCGGAGCCCAGCCAGGGTACTGGGCTACGCGTTTCTCTCCCGCTGGTACGGACAAGGGACGGAAACCCGATGCAGACGACATGACGCCAGTTCGTATCTTGCTTGCTGATGACCATACATTAGTTCGGAAAGGCCTTCGGCTGCTGCTGGAAACTAATCCCGGCTTTCAGGTCGTCGCCGAGGCTGCCAATGGACGTGAAGCGGTGGCTCTGGCTGAGGAGCACAAACCCCACGCAGTAGTGATGGATATCGCCATGCCGATTCTGAACGGCATCGAGGCCGCCCGGCAGATCTGCAATAAGCTGCCCCAGACGGCCGTGGTATTTCTCAGTATGCACTCCGATGAGGGGTACGTTCTGAAAGCTCTGAAGTCTGGGGCGCGGGGGTATCTGCTGAAGGACTCCGCAGAACAAGACCTCATCAACGCGGTCAAAGCTGTGAGTGAGGGCAAAGCCTTTTTCAGTCCGGCTATCAGCAAAATGCTGGTCGAGGACTACGTGCGGCAGATGCAGGAACTAAAGTTGGAAGACAGCTTCGAGCTACTCACCACACGCGAACGGGAACTCCTACAGTTGCTGGCCGAGGGCAAGAATAACAAGGAAGTTGCCAGCATACTGAATCTGAGCCTGCACACAGTGGAGACCCATCGGAGTAACATCTTTCAGAAGCTCAATCTACACAGCGGCGCGGAATTGATCCTTTACGCCATCCGGAAGGGCGTCATCACCTAAACTACGGCGGAAAGCACTCTATTCCACGAGTGCTTAAAATACTATGATCACGGGATGGAAACACTGCGAAAATCGCCGTAAACTCAGAGCCGGGATGTTACTGGCTCCGCTGAGGAAACGGATGTGAGATTTCGCACTTTTCTGGGTCTGGCACTGACGCTTGGGTCGCTCCGGGGGGACGACGGGCATCAGCCAGAGCGCAAACTCGTAAATCTCAACGTAATTGCGGTCGATAGCCACGGGCAGCCCATCACCGATCTGACTGGCGGCGACTTCCAGGTGAGCGACGCCGGCAAGCCCCAAAAGATCGCATTCTTTCGCCATATTGACCGCAAACAATGGCAGGTTCCAACGCTCCGACCGAACGAGTTCTCAAACCGCAAAGGCTCCAGTATCCCGTATGCTACGGTAATTCTGTTCGATCTGCTAAACGAACGCTTCGGCACGTCGGGAACAGCTTGGAGTGAACTGGTTCACTACCTCGAAAATCTGGAAACGGCTGACAATCTGTACCTATACCTTCTGACCGAGGAGGGAAAGCTCTACCCGGTTCGCGGTTTGCCCGGCGCGGAGCGAGAAGTTGCCCGGCAGGAGGAACAGCCCTAGACGCGTCAAGCCAAGCCGCTGATGGACGAGGCCATGCATGCGGTCGCGCGCTTGCGACCCGCAGGTATCGACGTGGCCGTTCGCGTTCCCATGACATATGCGGCACTGGGCGGGCTAGCGGTAGAGCTGTCGAGGGTGCCTGGACGGAAGAACATCGTTTGGATCACAGATGGAGTGCCGCTCGTTCTCGGTCCGAACCGCTCCGATACGGGTCAAATTGTGGACTACACACCGGGACTCCGCCATTTGAGCGAGACACTCGAACGGTCAGGCATCGCCGTATACCCAGTCCAGCAGGTCTTCGCAAGCGGTCGTCTCGAAAGCGCGGACACTCTCGATCAGTTCGCAGGCCTGACGGGAGGACGGCCCGATGCCGGCAAAGACATCGGTGCTGCGATCCAGCAGTCCATGTTGGACATGCGCACCGGTTATCAAATGGCATACTATCCGCCTGCGCAGAACTGGGATGGCAAGTTCCACAAACTTCGTGTAACTTCGACGCGTAAGGGAGTGCGCATCCAGGCCAAGACCGGTTACTATGCGTGGCCGGAACCGCCGGGGGCGAGAGCCAGGGCGGCCATCGACGAAACGGCCACGACCGCGTTCGATGCGTCCGAAATCGGACTGCGAGCCACCCTGTCGCCCGCACCGAAAGGTGGACATTGGGCGCGCCTGGCGGGTTATATCGATGCAAACGATCTCGCTCTAGCTCGCCAGGACGGCCAGTACACAGGGCAACTGGAGATCGCCCTCGTGAGCTACTTAACGGACGGCCGGACCGAGAGTACAGGCATTTCCCCCATGGATCTCCACTTCAGCACCCAGGAGCTTGGCCAAGCTCAGAAAGATGGGATTCAGTTTGCCCAGGATTTGACCATCGGCGCGAACGTGAAGACGGTGCGTCTCATCGTTTTCGATCACGGTTCCAGTGCCATCGGATCGGTGAGTATACCGGTCAACGAGGTTGCGCAACAATCGCGACCTTGATCGGCACGCTCTTCAGCTTGCGCTCTGGCTGGATGCACGGGGCGTCCAATACCGGCCGGAAGCAGCCGGAATTGCCGGTGGGGCTCGAAGAGATCCTGCAATGGATGTCCGATGCTGGCCTCAAGCTGGTTGCCGAACATCCGGACCTGTTTCGGGGCACGAGGTGGTTCTCGGTATTCGGAAGGAAGTAGCGCCTCGAATCGCATCATCCGCCGGGCTTAGCCTGGAGTCGCCCACCTTTTCAAAAGTACGATTTCGGCTGATGTCACGTGCGAGAACGAGCCAAATTCGAAAGGATGGCGGTCAAGTCTTCCGGTCGCTGCGATCCCAACACGAGTGTCGCGTGATCTAGCAGCTTCAGCCGTACGCCGCGATGGCCGCCGGCGACATACGCCTTCCCTTGGCGGGTGGAACGGATTCCGTAGCCGCCAAAGTCGCGCTCCGGATCAAATGTAATAGTCTCCACCGACTGGATACTGCCAAGAGGAATATGTCGGGCGGGCCAAAGCCCGCGCAGAGAGACGACGATGTCCGCATCACGAACTTCGGTGACCAATCGGACCGTGATGAGGCGAACGTAGATGACCCAGAGGAAGACTGTCCAGCCGATCACGCTCGCGTCGGACATCGGTTGTTTCCCCCAGGGATGCCGCAGCAGGACTTGCCAGACCAGCAGGGCGAGCATACCGCACGGTGGAATCGCAAGCGTGGCGGCGATCCGGCGCAGGGGGAAACGCTGCACCTCGTAGAACAATTGGCGGCTGCGGCCCATGGGCTACCTTAACTCGCGATCATCGTAGTTGGCCGATGGTGTATTGGAGCGCCGAGTACTGAGTCTGATAGTCGTACTTGGCATTGAGATTCTCAATCTCAGCGGTGGTGAGATTCAATTCCGCCTGCGTCAGCTCGACGATGGAGGATAGCCCGAGATTGTATCGCCCTTGCGCGAGATCCAACGCCAGTGCCGCCTGGCGAAGAAATTGTGCGGTGACATCGATCCGCTGAAACGCGTCGTTGGCGCTGGCCCAAGCCACGCGAACGTCGCGCGAGATGCGCTGCTGTTCGTCGCGAAGCCGCTGGTCGGATTCCATCGCGCGTTGCACGGCAGCCTCGCGCCGGGCTGAGAACAGATGTCCGTTGAACACGGGCATACTGACATTGGCCGCAATACCTTCGTATTCGACCGGGACTGAGGTGTTGATGAACGGAACAAACCCGCCCACAGCGATCACGCTGACGGAGGGGCGCGAGAGATCTTTTTCGGCGTCGGCGAACTTGTAGGCGGAATCGCGCGAAAAACGGAGGCCGGCAAGCTCGGGGCGACCGGTGAGGGCCTGCGCGACCAACTGGTCGGTTGTTGCGGGCGGTCCGGTTGGCAATGGTTCATCCGAAAGCTGATAATTCGCCGGCTGGTCGGACCCTATTGCCCTGCCTAGTTCGGCGAGAGTCCCCTGAACGCTGTCCTGCGCTCGGAGCAGAAGAAGTCTTGCTTCCGAAACGTTGACCTCCGCAAAACTGACGTCGAGCTGCGACCTCAGGTTGTTTCTGGCAAGCTCAGTAACCTGATCGCTCAGTAACTGGCGCGCACTCACCGTTTCCTCGGCAACCTTCACCACGGCTTGAGCGTGCAGAACGTCAAAATAGGCACGATTCACCTGGAGGAGCACGTCGTACCGGGTGGCTTGGGCAGTTTGTGCCACCGCTTGGGCCTGCAAGCGTGAGCTGCCTACAAGATTAGGAGTGCGGCCAGAATCCGTGACCAATTGGCGAATGACCACCCCCTGCCCGAATCGGTTGAAGAGACGGGAAGAAGCGATGTCCCCAGCCCCGATCCGCGACGAGTTGTTGCCCTGGGAGCCGGTCAGATCGCCCGTCACGTTCGGATAATACGCGGAACGGTTTTCGACGATTAGTTGATTAGAATAGTTGACCTCATTTTGCGCGGCCTGGACCTGCGGATGATTCTGAAGCGCCATCGCCTCGGCCTCCTGGAGAGTTAGCTTGGGCAGATTCTGAGGCGCCGGAGCTTGCGCTGGCGGATTCCGTGCAGGTGGGGCTTGTGCGATCATCCGTTGTGTGCAGATGCCTGCAAAGATCGCGAGAAACACGAAGGTGTTATTGATTCTGGGAAGCATTTCGATCCTTTCTGCCGTAAACGAGAAAGTAAGCGGCGGGGACGATGAACACGGTGAGAAGCACCGACGACATAAGGCCCCCGATAATCGCGCGGGCCATGGGAGTATACTGTTCGCCGCCCTCGCCCAGCTTCATCGCCATGGGAATCATCCCGATAATGGTTGCCAGTGAAGTCATGAGAATCGGCCGCAGGCGCACCCGGCAGGCCGTAACCACCGCATCGGCAACCGACAAGCCTTGTTCTTCCAGTTTGTGGGCGAAGTCAACGATCAGAATGCTATTGGAATCGGCGATACCGATCAGCATGAGCACGCCCATCAGCGACATCACATTCATAGTGGTGTGAGTCAACGGCAAAATAATAAGCACGCCTACGAAGCCCATCGGAATCGCCAGCATGATCAAGAACGGATCGATCCAGGACTTGAACTGTGCAACCAGAATGAGAAACAGAAGAATGAACGAAATGCCGAAACCGAGCCCGAAGCTCTTGAAGGACTGATCCATACTGTTGACCATGCCGCGGAGAGTGACGCGAATGTTCGAAGGAAGCTTGGCGTCCGCAATGGTCTTCAGGATTCCCGCACGGACTCTCGCTAAGTCCTCACCGGACGGAGTGACGTAGACGTCCACGACGCGTTGAATCTGATAATGGTCCACTTCGGTTGGGGACTGAAGATTCACCAGCTTCACCACGGAATCGAGGGTCGTGGGGAGTTTTAGGTTGGGCGCGCGCAGAGGTATCTGCTTCAGGTCAACCAGATTATGGATAGCGGATTTGCCATGCTCGGCATATTGCACGCTCAGGAAGTAGTCGTTACCGGTTTGATAATCCACCCAATAATTGGGCGCGATCATAATATTGGAATTGAGCGCCGTAATCACATTGTTGACTACGTCTTTCTGCGAGAGCCCCAACTCCCCGGCGTGCACTCGATCAATATCCATTCGAACCGAAGGATAGTTCATGTCCTGCGGAATGTAGATCTGGCCGACGCCGGGAAGTTGGCTAATCCTTCGGGCGAGATCTTGGGCGGTAGCGTATGTTACCCGGAGGTCGCGCGTGTTGACTTGGACGTCGATCGGAGCCGGCTGTCCCTGATTGAGGATCGCGTCCTGCATGGATCCGCTCTGGAAAAACGTGCGCACATCGGGGAATTTGGCAGCCATATCTTCCTTGACTCGATCCATGTAATCAAAGCTGCTCCCGGTGTGCCCTTCATTCAGGGCCACCTGTATCGTGGCGGTGTACATTCCGGCGTTGGTCGTATATAAGGCGGAGATATCGTTAACCACCCCAATATTCGAGAGAATCATCCTGAGGTCCTTCGGATCGACGATATGGCGGATCAGGTCTTCGATCTTCGCCACGTAGTCATTGGTGACCTCAATACGCGTTCCCGTGGGTACCTTTACGTTTACCGTGAACTGTCCGGCGTCGGTTCGTGGAAAGAACGCCCGGCCAAGCAAAGGATAAATGCTAAGACTCGCCGCAAAGATTCCAAGAAGCAGCGCGAGCGTCAGAGCAGGACGCTTCAGAGCGCGGCGGACCCAGCGTTCATAAAAATTGAGCAGCCCATTAAATCTGTGGTTGAACCATGCATTGAAGCGGCCGCCCCAGGAGTGGTCCTCGTGTTCTTCCGAGCCAGGTTCTCCGTGTCCTCCGGGCACGGCCTTAAGAAAACGGGAGCAGAACAGCGGAATCACCGTCATGGCTACGACGAACGACGCCAGCAGCGCGAGGCAGAACGCGAGAGCGAGCGCGGAAAACAGAAACTTGCTGACGCCGAACAAGAGCGTCACCGGGAAAAAGTCGACCACATCGACGAGCGTTGCCGCGAGCACTGCCATGTTGACTTCGGCGCCGCCCTGTTCCGCCGCAATCGCCGGCGCCGATCCCATTTCCAAATGCCGGTAAATGTTTTCGAGCGAGATCACCGAGTTATCTATGACGCGAGAGAAGGCCAATGCGAGGCCGCCCAGGATCATCGTGTTGATCGTGCTGCCCAGCAGATAGAGAACCACAAAGGTCGCAAGCGCGGAAATCGGAATCGATAGCAGGACCGCGCCTGTGGCCCGCATGCTCCCCAGGAACAGCAGAATCATGAGGCTGGTCAGCACCAGCCCGATGGCGCCCTCATGCAGAACTGTACTTAACGCCTGCCGGACGAAAACCGATTGATCGAAGACGATATCGGTCACCAACGAGGCCGGAAGATCGAACAGGTGCTTGACCAGCTCTCGAACGTCGTTGACCACCTGAATGGTATTGCTGTCCCCGCCGGATTTCATGATGGGGATGTCTGCGGACTTCTGGCCGTCAATACGCACGATGTTGTATTGCAATTGACTGGCGTCTTTAGCCTCGCCGATATCTCCGACCGAAACCCACCGCGTGCCAACAGTTTTGATCGGCACGCTATCCAAATCCGCGACGTTCGCGACCAGGCTATTGGAATAAACGTAATAGTCGGTGGAGCCAATTTTGACGTCCCCCGCCGGCAAAATGAGATTGCTATTGTTGACTGCGTCGACGACATCCATCACGCTCAGTTGCCGAGAAAACAACTTGTAGGGATCAACGTAGACCATGGCCTGCCGGTATTTGCCGCCAAATACGGCAGGGATTTCCGCTCCCTTCACCACTGCGATCTGATTACGGATCTCGAATTGGGCCAGATCGTGAAGCTGCGTTTCGTTTAGACCTTCGCCCTTGACCGTGACCAGGCACACCGGGAGGCTGGAAGCGTCGGACTTCAACACCAGCGGCGGCAACGTCCCAGGCGGCAGGCGTTTCAAATCGGCGAGGGCCAGATTCGACATTTGGGTAACGTCCGCATCGGCGTCCGTGCCTGGTTGAAAAAACACCTTGATGATGCTGACACCGAGCAGGGAGCGGGACTCCATGTGATCGAGACCGCTCGCCTGGGTGAAGAAGCGTTCGAGTGGATTGGTGATGTCCACCTCGATGTCCTGCGGAGGCATGCCGTTGTAAAAGGTCGCGACGACTACTACCGGCAGATTGATGGGCGGAAACAGATCCACCGGCATCCGCGAAAGAGCATTGATGCCGATGACGGCCAAGGCCAAGCAGACCACAACAATGAAATAGGGGTTGCGAATTGAAAAACCGGGCACGGTGCGACTCCTGTCAGATTAGTGCGCTTCTTCCGGGTTTTGATATTGCGTCAGTTCGACCATCTTGGGCTTGACTTCCTGGCCAGCTTTCAGACTGCTACGATCACTGACGACGATCAGTTCGCCTTCCTTCAAGCCGGAGACCACCTCCGCATCTGTCGCGGTCTGGATGCCGAGAACGACAGTGCGGGTTGCGATTTTATTGGAGGGAGCAACCACGTCCACCAGGGTCGTATCCGCGCTACGATCCACCGCCTGGAGAGGGATCGCCACTGTGTTTTCCTTGTGCTCCAGCGTGATCGTCGCATCTGCGTAAAGGCCCGGCAGCAAAACGCGCTGCGGATTCGGAACATCGACCTCGGTATGCATCGTGCGCGTGTCCTCCTTTACGTCCACTGAGAAGCGCGCCACTTTGCCCGGGAAACTCCGGTTCAGCGACGGGACCATGACGCTAACCGGATCGCCGATGTGAATGTAACGGACGTAGGACTCTGGTACGGGAATCACTAATCGGAAAAGATCATCTTGCGAGAGCCGGACTAACGGCATCGCCTGGGTGCTGGAACTGGTACCGGCCTGCACTAATGTGCCGAGATTGGCGAACCGCTGCGTGATGGTGCCCGCGAACGGCGCCGTAATTTTCGTATAGTCAAACAACACCTGATCATGCTCCCGCTTGGCCTGAGCGGCCGCGAGCTGGCTCTGGGCAGACTGCAGATTCGATTTCGCAGCTTCCACTTGCGCCGCCGAGGACAAAGCCTTTCCCTCCGAATCATCCACCTCTTGTTGCGCGACCAGTCCCGGCTTCGATTTAGCGACGCCGTCCAATCGATCAAACTGCAGTTGCATAACCTTGTGCGTGGCTTCTATGCGGCTCAATTCGTTTTCCGCGTGCATGATCTGATCGGACGCATTCTTGATGGCGGCATCGTCCTGTTTCAATTGCGACTGCAGCTCGGGGATCTCGAGGGTAGCGATGACTTGGTTTGCTTGCACACGTGTTCCATAGTCGACGTTGAGTTCCTTTACATAGCCGGACTCTTTTGCATACACGTCGATCTCCTGGAACGGAACAAGTTCGGAAGAGAGCGTTAATGTCCGCCCGAGATTCTTCCTGCCGATCTTGATAACGCCGACGGAAACCCCAGTTGATGCTGCGGCCCCGGCCTGAACCTTTTCGGCGCCGCCACAGGAGGCCAAAACGCCAGCTGCTATCGCGATCAGACCAACGCAAAGAAGGGTTCGCGCTGGGGGATTCATAGGCTGTCTCAATGCGGCCTCCAAGGGAGATCGCAGTGCCCTGGATTATTCCGCAGCCTCTTATCCAGTTCTTCCAGGGAGAACTCCGGAGAACAGCAAAATTCCGTCAGCCCGCGCTCTTCAGCGAGGATTCTGGATGCCTCTGCAGGTACATCCGCTGCGATCTCTAAAGGAATTGTGAGGACGCCGTGGCGATCACCGTGAAGCAAATCTCCAGATTGAATCTTCAACCCGCCGATCTCAACTGGCTCGCCGAATTCGATGATGTGGGCGTAGGAGTGAGATACCACGAGACTGCCGGAAAACAAATGAAATCCCAGCGCTTCAACGGCCGGGAGATCACGCACCGCACCGTTGGTAACGCATCCCGTGCAATTTAAGGCACGCCCAATCGCGGCGTGTACTTCGCCCACAAATGCTCCCTGACCAGGTCTTGGATCAGCGTCTTGCAGCACCATCACCCTTGGCTCAGGAAGAGATGCCACGTAGGTCCACCAATCCATCCGGTCATAGTAACAGCGACGGGCCATGGGTGGCGACATAGTACGGATTCGTCCAGTTGCCGCGTACCCGATCATGGGGGGCATATTTGGAAACCGGCACCGCACCACGCCGGAAACGAAGCCCTCATTGCGTAACCGCGCGTTTCGCCTCTCGATGGCGTTCGAGACCGTACAGGTATCCAGCGCGCTCAGTTTTTTCAGATCCACGGCAGAGAGAGCTTTTTGATGAGTCATCTGTCTTTGGTATCACAGCTGTGGCCAATCAGCCACGGGGCGGGCAGGGTCATAGCAAGATTGTTCTACTTCAACAACATACGATGGAGGCGCTCCGCATGACCATACTAGAAGGCTGGTATTTTTCAGAGAATAGCTCGGTAGTTTGCTCCAGCGGGGCGAAGGCTTGGTTAGCATTCGGACCCCGGGGCGGGCAGAGGCCTTTCGAATAAGCCTCGAAGACGTGCGCAAGCACGTGGAGTCGGCGTTCGGATTCTACAGCCGGCCCTGGGCGCAACTACACCGAACCGCGAGACCAAGCTCACGCGGTCCGCGGCGCTCAAACTTCCTCCAGCGGCCACCCCACTGCCAGCAACGCGTGGCAGCACCATCTGTGCCGCCGGGTTTCCATCGGCGGCCATTTCTTCGAGCCGTCTGACAGCTCGCTGCGATTCAATCTAATATGGTCTCTTCATAGATTTCTGAGGGCCCTGATCCGCGCGCGGGTATCTCCAGGCGAGCATCATATTCCCGATAAGCGGACATGTATTTTCCATTCCTGCTCTTGACCGATAAGGCGTACTCCTTCGGTGAGATGTTAGATGACCCAATTCCGCGTTCCCCTTCGGCCCATGTGACAGGTGTATACTGACTGACAATCTGCGGCAAGGCAAAGTATCGGCATGAGGAAAATGCGCGGTTCGTTCATTGCCATCGTTATACTGCTCATCACCTGCGGCGCGGGTTGTTCCAGTGCGAAAAGGTCCAAACAACTTTCGGCTCTGGACAGCGCTTACGATTCCGGGATCATTACCAAAGACGAGTACGAGGTAAAGAAGGCGGCGCTGGAGAGCGAGGCGGGAGCGCTGGCTGCGTTAGACAGCGCTCTTGAAGCAGGCGTCCTGACCAGGGATGAATACCAGGTGAGAAAGGCACGGCTGGATGCCAACATCATTACGCTCGCAGCATTGGAGAAAGCACGTCGGGCCGGCATCCTGACTAATGATGAGTATCGGAACAAGAAGACCGCGCTGCTGGCATCGGACGCGCTGATCAGGCCGATGCCGGCTGCACTTGGACACGACGTGCCTGCGCCAGCCACGGCAACGTATCGTAAGGACCTGGCTAACGGGGCCACCCGTCGCGAGCAGGCTCAGGACGGTCTGAAGAGGATCGACAACCCTGGCGGCGGGCAGATCGTTTATGGACGTCTTGCCGGACAATCCTCGCTTCAGGGCGCGTTGGCAACCGTACTGCGCAACATTCACAGCCACTTTGGCGGCCGTCCGCAGTTAGGGAGGTTTTTCCAGCCTCGCGGCGACAACTCGCTCGCTACGTCCTTCACCCTGACGGCTACGAACGAGGGTGGTAAGCGCATGGCCGGGTGGGTAATCGTATACACGCTCAATGGGAATAGCCCTGCTGTAGCGGCCATCTACGACGACGCGGATCGATTCGGCGCGACAGCAGGTGTGCTGCTGAAGAAGCTAAACGAGGCGTGGACTCGGGATTCCCCGAAGCGGCCGAGCTCGGCGCAGCCCAGGGTTGTTCCAGCGCATGCGAGCGTGGCTGAGCCGTTGCACCAGACTACCTTTCCCGACAGAAGTGGCACCATTGGACTGCCCTCAGGATGGCAGCTCACCAGCGGGACCGGTGGCGGCACAGCGTATGCTTCCGGTCCCCACGGTGAATTGGTCTATCTTGGGTTGATTTTGCAGCAGATCTACGACCTGAGACATAAGGGCGCACAGGGGATGATTCAGTATTTAACCAAGGGCAACCGGCCATATTTTCTCAGTCCTTATGGCGGCGATCTGGTAAGCGCATATATAAGCGTCGCGCAACAAGGCCGTCAAAGGAAACATCTCCCGCTCGCAACCTACAACGTGACCAGTGTCCGCAAGCTGGCGCCGATACCCGGTGAAAAGGATGTGGTGCTTGTAGTGGGGGAAGTGGATCAGCACGACGGGAAAGGGCCCTTGGTTTTCAGCGCGAGGCTCGGAGAGTTAGGGCAGGACATGTATGGGGCCTGGGCCATGACCGTCAGCGGGTCGGCCATCCCCAAGGAATTGCAGAGCGCGGAGGCGCCTACCATGGCGGCCATCGTGAGCAGCTATAGGCAGAACGGAGCCGTGATTCAGGAGCAAACTCGAGTCGTAGTCGACAACATCAAAAAGATCGGCGAAGCCAATCAAGCCCAGGCGAAGAATATCCAGGAGAGAAACGACATCCACAATGCCGCCGTCGAAGCCCAGTGGGATGACCAGGCAAAATACAACAAGGCCTTCGAAAACTACCAGCTCGATCAATCCGTCGTGGAGCATAAGGATACAGGCGCACATGGCACGCTTGACTACCCTGCTGCCGATGCGCTGCTCCGGGATCCAGAGCATTATCGGTTAGTTCCGACGCCCGAGTTTATAAAAGGATTGGATTATTAGGCTGGGTTGCGGAGTGAGCGATGGCAGGAAAATCTGGCTGATAGCTGTTGCCGTGTCGTTGTTGGTTAGCGTGGCGGCTTGCAACAGGAGAAACAAGGCTGAACAGCTAGCCGCGCTGGACAGTGCCTACCAGTCCGGGATCCTCACCCAGGAAGAGTACGAAGCAAAGAAGCTCGCGCTCCAGGGATCAGCCGCGCCATCGCTGCCCGCCGCACCATCTCGGCCGGACACGCCCATTTCGCCCGCGCAATCGGCCGCCGCGCCGAAAACTGCACCCGCGGAGACCTCGCCTACTCCCGCGAATCCGGCCGGCGAGTCCGATACAGGGAGTCAGGAACCGGCTCCCGTGGCCGGCTGCGAGGATGCCGAATACAAATCCGGCAAACAGAGCGGAACGCGCGAGCGCTTCTTCCCGATGCCTTTGACGACGGTAAAGAACGCCGCGGCCGCCGCACTGAAAACCCTTGACTTCAGTATTCGTAAAGAAGCCAATAACGAGATTGAAGCAAGCAAGAAACGCCACATCGGTGTTCTCGTGGGCGCTGGCGGCGAGAGAGTGTTTCTGCACTTTCGGGAGGCTCAGCAGGGTGGCCAGGAAGGCACACTCGTGACTGGCGAAACAAAGAAGAGCTTTGTAGGGCGCGTTACTCGGAAATCCTGGACGAACGCAGTTTTGGCGCAAATCGCCTGCGTGCTCCGGAACGCCTTGCCGCGCTGATACTCTCGGAGCATGAGTCATCGGCCCCCCCACGCGCGTTAGTCAGTGACCGCGTTTTGAAACTTCACCAACCGATTGACCTAGGCGTACGTCTAGCCTTCATGATGCAGAATCTCCGGCTGGCTTGGCGGACTCTCGGCAAGAGCCCCGGTTTTACCGTGACCGCCATCGCCGCTCTGGCTTTGGGAATCGGGGCCAATACCGCGATCTTCAGCGTGGTGAATCAGGTGCTTCTCGAGCCCGCCGGTGTGAACGGCCCGGATCGCGTGGTCGCGGTGCGGAGCCGCTACGACAAGCTGGCGCTCAAGAGCATTCCCGTTTCCGTGCCCGACTTCGCGGATATTCAACAGAGCAGGCAAGTGTTCCAGTACGCGGCCGTGGAAGACAGCGGAGACATCAACTACGCGGGTGAGGGCGCACCGGAACGTCTGCAAGGCGCGCGGGTTTCGCGGGATTGGTTCGATGTCTTCGGGGCTAAACCGATACTCGGCCGCGTGTTTTCGGCGGAAGAGGACGCATCGAATCAGAACCATGTGGTGGTGCTGGCATACGCTACCTGGAGCCGTCTCTTCGGGCGGGATGCGCGGGTGATCGGGCGCAACATCACGTTGGACCAGCTTCCCTACCGGGTGGTGGGCGTGATGGGCCGGGAATTTCGCTGGCCGGCGGGCGTCGAGGCGTGGACGCCGATCGGCCTGAAGCCGGATGCTTACACGGAAAACGGCCGTCTCAACGAGTCGCTGACTTGCTTTGCGCGCCTCCAGCCGGGGGTGAGATTCCCCCAGGCACAGAACCTCGCCGCCATCCTCAGCAAGCGCTACATAGACACCGGCAGCCGAATCGCGGGTTTCGCGAAGAACGGCGGATGGAGCATTTTTCTCGCGCCCTTCACCGATTTTGTGGCGGGCGACATCAAAACACCCATGCTGATTCTTCTCGGGGCGGTGGGCTTCGTGCTTCTGATCGCCTGCTCCAATGTGGCCGGGTTGATGCTGGCGCGGGCCTCGGGACGGGCGCGGGAAATCGCGATTCGCGCCGCACTGGGCGCGCGCCGCTGGGACCTGATGCGCCAGACCGCAGCGGAAAGTCTGCTGCTGGCCACTTGCGGATCGGCGCTGGGGTTGGCGCTGGCATTTGCCGGGGCCAAGGCGCTGCTGGGATTGGTCCCCGATGACGCGCCCGTCTCACTCGCGGTGCGGCTCGATGGGCACGTGCTGGCGTTCACGGCAGTGGCGGCGATTCTCTCCGCTGTGCTGTTCGGCATAGCTCCGGCTTACCAGATTTCGCGCTTGAAACAATATGAACTGTTGAAAGAGGGCGGCCGGATGGGTACGGCAGGTTTGAACCGTCAACGGCTGCGTTCGGCGCTGGTGATCGGGGAAGTGGCGCTGGCGCTGATCTTGCTGGTGGGCGCCGGTTTATTCCTGCGGAGTTTGGGCCGCCTGGAGGAGGTAAGCCCTGGGTTCGATGCGCACGGCGTGACGGTTGGCATGGTTTCGCTGCCGGATGCCCGCTATCATGAGCCCGAAAAGCAGGGCGCCTTCGTGCGGACCGTGGTAGACCAGTTGGAACACCTCCCCGGAGTAGCGTCGGCAGCCGCCGCGATGCCGGTGCCATTCTACGGGGAGGACTGGACCGCGTCCTTCAGCATCGAGGGTCGGCCGCAGCTTCCCGGCGATCCGGGCCCTCACGGACAAAACCGGTATGTGTCGCCGGGCTATTTCGCGACGCTCAAAATTCCCCTGCGCAAGGGCCGGTTCTTTACCGAGCAGGACCGCGCGGGCACCGAGCCGGTCGCCATAATCGATGAAAACCTCGCCCGGCAGTATTGGCCGAATGAAGATCCCATCGGCAAGCGTATACGGCTGCCGCAAGGTCGAGGCACGCCTTTGTGGTCGACGATCGTGGGAGTAGTCGGGCACGTCAAACATACCAGCTTGGCCGGTGACACGGGGAAGGGCACTTACTACGGTTCGATTTACCAGCATCCGCTGCCGCTTGCGGTTTTCGGGCATGGCCCCCGGGATGCGACAAGCCGTGTTATTGGTCGATCCAGCCCAGCCGATACATCATGTGCAGCCGATGGAATCTTTGGTGGCCGCCTCGCTCTCCCAGCGGCGCTTCGTAGTGGCGTTGCTGGGCTTCTTCGCGGCGATGGCGTTGTTGTTGGCGGCGCTCGGATTGTATGGTGTGATCGGTTATGCCACGGTGCAGCGCACGCCGGAAATCGGCATTCGCATGGCGCTGGGCGCACAGCCGCGAGAAGTGTTGTCTCTAGTGGTGGGGCAGGGCATGCGGCTGGCGGGCAGCGGCGCGGTGTTGGGATTGGCGGCCTCCATGGCCTTTAGCCGCATGTTGCAGAACCAGCTTTTCGCGGTAAGTCCGTTCGATCCCTTAACGTTCGCGGTGACGGCCTTGGTGCTGCTGAGCGCCGCCGGCTTCGCCAGCCTGGTCCCGGCGATGCGTGCTACGCGCATCGATCCGATGGAGGCACTGCGGCACGAGTGACTTGCTCTTCCGCCATTGCGACGCCGCCATCATGACGGAGAGTGTCAGTAGGAGCCATAACCACGTGCCCGGCTCCGGGACAGGGTCCACGGGAGGGTCAGCGGGAGGGTCCAACGGGACATAACTATACGCGGCCGTCACATCCAGACTTAGGTACCCATACACGGAAATTGGCGGAAGTTCGGCGCTGATGGGATTGGGTGCAGTGAGCGAATACAATTCTGGTATACAGCACAAAATTCCGGGAGATGCGCTGAACGACACTGCCGCGTTAGCCGATAGAGAAATCGGCGTCCCAGATTCAAACTGCGCCAAGTCTGTTCCGGCGAAGACTTCTTCGCCCCCGAACTGCAACTGTGCTTCGTCCGTACAGTGCGGAACGAGGCACTCCAGGTAGTTGACCCAGGTGGTGAAGGATTGAGTGGCGCTCGCGGTTCCAAAGAAACTGGATGTGCCGGTTTCGGTGGTTGATATGGTGGCGCTAAATGGGGTGTAGTTGGTGGGAGTCAACACATCCTGATCATAGGCGAAGGTCTCCCAGTATGCGGCCGAGACTGTCAGATCTACCGACGTCAACGTGCCCAGGCTGGTATCGAACGGAGCGAGATTCGAGGCGACCGAATACCCGCCAGTGTCTCCGTTTTGGTCACTGAAGATGTTTGAGGCCGTCACCGTTTGAATATCGGCGCGCAACCATGTTGCCGTCAGCATCAGGACGCAAAGAAGTATCTTCATAATTCGCTGCCCGCGGTCGACCTTTATTCTGCGGTCGGCTGATGCCTCTTGATACCGGAAAAGTACTAAGGCCCGGGCCGGCGCGAGTGATATTCTGTTTCTACCTATGCGTACGGCTAAGCTGCTTCTGTTATTGCTCCCCGCGCTCTCGGTGGCGCAAACCGCCAAGGTCTGGACGCCCGAAGATCTCTTCCGGCGCAACGTGGGCACGCGCGAGCAACAGTATGCACAGTTTCCGCCGCATAAAATGATCGGCAACCTTTACTACGTCGGTACTGAGGCGCTGGGCTCCTTCCTGATCAGCACGCCGGACGGATTGATCCTCATCAACAGCGACTATGAAGGCGTAGTACCGGTGATTCGGAAATCGGTGGAACAGCTCGGATTCAAGTTCACCGACATCAAGATTCTGCTGGGCAGCCATGCGCATGCGGACCATATGGAGGGCGACGCTCTGGTCAAGGAACTGAGCGGAGCGCGCGTTATGGCGATGGCCGAGGATGTGCCGGCGTTGGAGAAGATGCGTCCGGGCGGCAAACCGCATCCCATCGACCAGGTTCTGCACGATGGCGACACGGTCACATTGGGCGGCACGACTCTGGTGGCCCACCTGACGCCCGGCCATACCAGGGGCTGCACCAGCTGGAGCCTGAAAGTGCAGGAAGCCGGCAAGTCGTACGACGTGGTAATTATCGGCAGCCTGGGCGTGAACCCCGGATACAAGCTCATCAATAACCCGGAGGTTCCCCAAATCGCGGAAGAATATCAGCGCAGTTTCAAACTGATGCGCTCGCTGCCTTGCGACGTGCCGCTAGGCTCGCACCCCGCCATGTTCAACCTGGCGGAGAAGTACGCAAAGCTAGGGAAAGGGCCGAATCCGTATATCGACCCGCAGGGTTACCTGGCCGAGCTGGACATCCAGCAGGGTGCGTTCACTTTGCGGTGGAACGAGCAGAAGGCGGCGCAATAAGAGTGGCACCGAGCCGGCGACAAGATCGCCAGCGCTACGTAACGCCGGCGGTCTTCGCCGCCGGTGGGGTGGCTACTTTAACTTTGGTCAATCGAATCAGATAACCAAACCTATCTTGCCAGCCGGGGCCGCGGGCACCGTAATGAAGGTGAGCATGATCAACCCGCACGCCGTGGAACTGACCTCGCTGGTCCTGCTCGCGCCCCTGCTTCTGCTGGGACTGGCCACCCGGAAGCGCCGCCGGTCGCCGGCCGGAAGTCGGCTTGCCGGATTTGCGGCCAAGCGAAGGCTGGCTGCCGTGTCGGTTGGCCTGGCCGCGATGGCCATTCGCGCGGCGCTGTTACCGATTCATCCGCCGCCCGTTCCAGCCATCATGGACGAATACGGCTACTTGCTGGCCGCCGATACCTATGCTTCCGGGCGCGCGGCCAATCCGGCGCATCCGTTCTGGGAGAACTTCGAGACGTTTAGCGTGCTGTCACAGCCGACGTACGCTTCGAAGTACCCGCCTGCTCAAGGGCTGGCTCTGGCGGCAGGGATCTTACTGGCGCACAACGCGTGGGTCGGCGTATGGCTGAGCATCGGCGCCATGTGCACGGCGATCGTGTGGATGCTGCAAGGGTGGTTGCCGCCGCGTTGGGCGCTGCTCGGCGGGGTTCTGGTGCTCTTGCGGATCGCCATCGGCAGCTACTGGATGGATAGCTATTGGGGCGGCGCGGTGGCCGCTACGGGGGGCGCTTTACTCTTCGGCGCGCTGCCGCGGCTGATGCGCCGCGGGCGCGTTCGGGACGGTCTAATTCTAGGCGCGGGTCTCGCCATTCTGGCCAACAGCCGGCCCTTCGAAGGGCTCCTGGCGGCCATGCCGGCGGTGGTGGCGCTGGCGGTTTGGGCGTGGCCGCGCGGCCGGCAAGCCTTGCGGACGCTGGCGCCGGCGGCCGTTGTGCTGGGCATTGCCGCGACCGCCATGCTGGCGTATAACCATGCGGTGACCGGCAGTCCGTGGCGCATGCCGTACCAGGTCCACGAAGCGCAGTACGCGGTGGCGCCGCTGTTTTGGTTCCAGCACCTGCGGCCGCAACCTGTGTATCGCCACGCCGTCATGAAGGCGGTATGGACCGGTGTCGCGCGCGACGTCTATGTGAACAACTTCCGCGTGGGCTTGTTGTCCGCCAGCCTGACCAAGCTCGAAAACGTATGGGCGTTCTTCCTGGGCCCGTTGCTCACTGTGCCGCTGATCGCTCTGCCGTGGGCGCTCGGTGCCAAGCGCTTGCGATTGATTTACATCACTCTGGCCGTGTTCCTGTTCGGCGTGCTGCTGGAGATCGACGTGGTGCCGCATTACGCCGCGCCGGTGACGGCACTCATCTACCTGACGGTAATCCAGTGTCTGCGATATTTTCGGGCCCGCGGAGCTTACCGACGCATTCTGGTGCGCGCCATTCCTGTGATATTGGCCGGCACGCTGGGATCGCTCTATGCGTTGGAAGCGGGGGGCACAAGCTTTCTGCACGAGCATTACTCCTGGTGCTTCGCCAAGCCGGGGAATCTGGAGCGGGCGCGGATCGCACGGCAATTGGAAGGCACCGCGGGACGCCACTTGGTTTTGCTGCGGTACGGCCCGCATCACGAGCCTTACACGGAGTGGGTGTACAACCGGGCCGACATTGACGGCGCCAAGGTGGTTTGGGCGCGCGAGATGGATGCGGAACGGAATCGGGCGCTGATCGAATATTTTTCCGGGAGGCAGGTTTGGCTGCTGGACCCGGATGAACCGAACGCGTCGCTGAAACCCTATCCGACGCCGCAAAGGGAGTTATCTTTGGTTAACCAAAAACGATAGCCCTTTGCGGATTGATCCACTGCGGCGACATTCCTCATACTTCTAGCAGCTTGCCGAAAAACTCTGGGCAGGGCATGGCCCCGCCCCACATGTTCGTCGCTGGGATGGAACGCGGTATCGATCTGTTCATCCCACCCGACGATGTGGCGGAGCCCGAAATCTCCATAGTGATTCCGGCGCTCAACGAAGAGTTGAATATCGCTGAGTTCGTGAGTTGGTGTAAGGAAGGGCTCGCGGCGGCCGGCATCCGCGGCGAAATCCTGATTGTGGATAGCGGAAACGACCTCACGGCCGAGCGGGCGTTGATGGGCGGAGCTCGGGTTTTGAAGACGCCCAAGCGCGGCCTGGGCCGGGCCTACATCGACGCCATTCCCTACATCCGCGGCAAGTTCATCCTGATGGGGGATGCCGACTGCACCTACGATTTCCGGCAACTCAAACCGTTCGTGGAGAAGTTCCGGCAGGGCTACGAGTACATCATGGGTTCGCGGTTTCGCGGTTCCATCGAGCGGGATGCCATGCCCGCGCTACACCGCTACCTGGGCACGCCGGTCACTACCTGGATTCTGAACATTCTGTACGCGACGCGCTTTTCCGACATCCACTGCGGCATGCGGGGCATTACGCGCGACGCGCTGGTGCGCCTCAACCTCTCCTCGCAATCGTGGGAGTACGCCTCGGAAATGGTGCTCAAAGCCGTGCAGATGCGGCTCAAGATCGCCGAGGTGCCGGTGCGTTTCCTGAAAGACCGCAACGGGCGGGTGAGCCATCACAAGCGCATGGGTTGGTTCTCGCCCTGGCAGGCCGCCTGGATCAACTTGCGCGCGATGTTCGTGTACGGCGCGGATTTCTTCGTGCTGCGTCCCGGCCTGGCCATGCTGTGGGCGGGAGTTCTGCTCATGCTGGCGGTGATGTTCGGGCCGATTACGTTGGGCCCGGTGACCTTCTCGTTGTACTGGATGTTGATGGGCGTGACGCTGGCGATCCTGGGCCTGCAGAGCTTTTACCTGGGCTGCCTGGCGCAAGTGCTCAACGATCTGACGGGCGCGGCGCGGCGGCGATGGACCAACCTGTTCCGCTACACACGCTCCATGGGTATGAGCGCAAGCGCGCTCCTGTTCGGCGTGGTGGCCGTAACACCGCTTCTGCGAGCGTACCTCCATTTCGGCCTCTCGTTGCCGCACGAAGTGCCGTTGGCCAGTCACCTGGCCATCAGCGGGCTGTTCTTCATCATTGCCGGATTCATGAATTTCGGGTTCACCCTGGTGATCCATGCTGCGACAAAGGAGTAGACCGGCCGCGCGGGTGGAGTCCTTCGGGCAGGAATACCGGCTCACACCGGTAGACCGCTTGGGGATCTGGCTTTCGACGCGCCAGCTCCGGCGCTATGCGCAATTCGGGGGCAAGCGCGTGGGCGACTTCGGGTGCGGATACCAGGCCAGTTTTGCGCGTACCGTGCTGGAGGAAACGGCCCACGTCAGTTTGATCGACGTGGCGCTGGCGCCGGATTTGAAACGGCATCCCAAGATCTCGGCGATCGAGGGGCATTTGCCGGAAACGCTGGTGGCTGTCGACAGCGAGTCCCTGGACGTGATCCTCTGCGTTTCGGTGCTGGAGCATCTCTGGGAGCCGATGCGCGCACTGCTGGAATTCCGGCGGATCCTGGCACCGGGCGGAGTCTGCTTGTTGAATGTGCCGTCCTGGCGGGGCAAGCGGTTCCTGGAGTTCTCCGCATTCCGGCTAGGGCTAAGTCCCCGCGCGGAAATGGACGACCACAAGATGTACTACGACGTGCGCGACCTCTGGCCACTGCTGGTGCAGGCGGGTTTCCGCCCCAGCGGGATTCGCGCGTTCGCGCACAAGTTCGGGCTCAACACGTTCGCAGTCTGCCGGGCGGAGTGACATGAAACACAAAAGCTTCTTCATCGTGGGCGGCGCGGGTTTTATCGGCAGCCACTTCGTGGACCGGCTCCTGAACGATCCGCAAGTGACGGCCGTTACCATCTATGACAACTTCTCCTCGGGCCGCGAGTGGCACTACGCCGCGCACCTGGGCGACGCGCGTTTCCGTGTGGAGCGCGGAGATGTCAAGGACTTGGCTCGGCTCCAATCGGCCATGCAAAACCACGAGGCGGTGATCCACCTGGCCTCCAACCCGGACATCGCGCGCGCGGCCACTGAACCGGACATCGATTTCCGTGAAGGCACGCTGCTGACCAATCATGTAGTGGAGGCCATGCGCGTGACGGGCGCGCGGACCATTCTTTATGCGTCGGGCAGCGGCATCTACGGCGACCTGGGCGAGACGGAGGCGCAGGAGGATCACGGCCCGCTGATTCCGGTTTCGACTTACGGGGCCAGCAAACTCGCGGGCGAAGCGCTGATTTCGTCCTATGCGTATATGTTCGAGATCGACGGCCGGGCCTTTCGTTTCGGCAATGTGGTGGGGCCGCACCAGACGCACGGAGTCGGCTTCGATTTCATCCGCCAGTTGATGCGCACGCCGCATCATCTGCGCATTTTGGGCGACGGCACGCAGAGCAAATCCTACATCCATGTGAACGACGTGGTGAACGCTGTGCTCACTGCCATGGAAAAGACCGAAACCGGATTCCGGGTCTACAACGTCGCCACGGGCGACTACATCACGGTCCGCGAAATTGCGGAGCTGGCGGTGGAGGTGATGGAGCTGCGCCCGGGTTCGGTGAACTTCGAGTTCACGGGCGGCAATCGTGGATGGAAGGGCGACGTTCCCATCGTCCGGCTGAACACCGACCGCATACGCGGGCTGGGCTGGACATGTCGGCTCCGAACACGTGAAGCGCTGCGGGCGTCCATGCAATCGATGCTCGAAGACGCCCGGCTGGGCAAGCTGTGGGCCGCATGAACAGCGCTGCTGCGACCGTGCAGCGGGACGATTGGGACCGCCACTGGGACGATTACGCTTCGGCAGCGGAGCGCAACCCGGCGCAGCGATATCGCCGTAAGCTGATCCTTTCGATGCTCGGTGCGGAAGGAACCGCAGCGCCGGTGCGGCTCCTGGATATCGGCAGCGGGCAGGGCGATTTCACAGCCGATGTGAGGGCAGCCTTCCCCGGCGCCCAGGTTCTCGGCCTGGAACTTAGCGCGGCCGGCGTGGAAGTAGCCCGGCGTAAGGTGGCGGGCGCGGATTTCCTGCAGTGGGATCTGCTGGCCGAGCGGCAGCCGCCGGAGCATCGCCGAAACTGGGCTACGCACGCCGTCTGCTCCGAGGTGCTGGAACACCTGGATGAACCGGAGCGCCTGCTGGCGAACACGCGGGCGTGGCTGGCGCGCGGGTGCCGGCTGATCGTTACCGTGCCAGGCGGGCCGATGTCGCCGTTCGACCGGCACATCGGACATCGCCGGCATTACCGGGGTGAAGACTTGGGGGAACTGCTGGAACGGGCCGGATTTCACGTGGAAGCGGCTCACGGAGCGGGGTTTCCGTTTTTCAATCTCTACCGGCGGGTGGTGATTGCGCGCGGCAGCAAGCTGATCAGCGACGTGGCGAAGGAACCGTCGCTGGCGGCGCGCATGGCGATGGACGCATTCGATGGATTGTTCCGCTGGAACCTGGGGACACGGGGCTGGCAGACGATCGCGGTGGCTGTTGCCTGATCGCCCGCTCGCCGCTCTCGCATTCGCGTCGGGTCAGTTTCCGAGTAGGCGACTATGGGCCCAAGTGACCTTAGGCTGCGTGGAACGGTCCGTCCAATCAAAGAAACGGCGGGACTTCTCGACTCCGAAGCTTCGCGCCTACAATCACTGGCTCGGAGGGCAGAACAAAACTCCTCGGCGAAAGCGCCTAGACGAATCGATAAATTGTGTCCTTCACAAACTGAATCTCGCTCGCAGTTCATTCGATCTGAACATCCGCACATACCCTTCTACGCCAGACGCGCTTAGTAGGTGTTCCAACTTAGTCTTGACGGCCGAGTCGGCATCCACTGGCCCATCCGACACCACAACCAGGTAGACCACGCACTTCTGAAAGCGTGGGAACTTCAGTTTTGCACAGAGATCCAGCAGATGTTCTATTTGGAAGTATGCTATGCCCCTCCCATGGTGTTCTCGAATGTCGATCCCTACGAGATCCTCGCCCCGTACGACTGCACCTTGGAATCTTAACCAACCCTGGCCGGCGGGCACCTGGACTTCCTTTTCAACATGGCAACCAAACTCCTTTTCGAGTTCCTTGAAGGCAGCTATTTCAGCCGCGGATCGTTCCAATCTGACCTCAGTGGGTGCAATCGGTCGATACCGCAAGTCTGCTAGCAGTGCTTGAGCAGCTGAGTCCTCGGCGCGTTGCTTCCATTCCTGCAACATTGCGGTTGTGTACACTCCTCATCCGCGTCGACCAAGTTGGCGCAGCCCGGACAAAGCCAAATGGCATTGCCGATCGAACGTCTCTGCTGTTTTGTAAGCAAGGGGTCGAATCGAGGTCCACCTTCTGCGGCTGCTGTTATGTGGGCTGCTCGCCCCATGTTGACGGCGCGCGACGGATCAGCAGATGGACCGCTCGTAAGCCTCTGGCACCTCGGATTTGAGCAATGCTGGCGACGCGGTTCGCAAGAGTTCGCCGAACTTTTTGGGGAAATTCATCTCTCAGCACTGTTAAGGGAAATAATAGCGTGGAATTGTCTGCCCCGAAGTTGTCGCAGGTACATCACGTTCTGTAAACACCCCTGTTAGGTCAACTGGACGTATCACGCCCATCTCGCCGCTATGGTTTCCGCCTCTCTAGTCCAACCCGGCCCCCTGATTCACTCGATGTTCCTGACACAAAGCTATAATTGCTGCAGGTCCATGGTTGCGTGGATCGATTCCCGGGACGCCAAGGCGCGTTGACCGGCGGGCTGTCTCCCGGCAATTAAATTCGAGTTCCCAATCATCAAAATAAGGAGCACTCATGGCGGTAAGGCGAATCGGTATTCTCACGGGGGGCGGCGATGTGCCGGGCTTGAACTCCGTGATCAAATCGGTGGTCTATCGGAGCGGCGAGTTAGGATGCGATGTCATCGGAATCCGCCGCGGCTGGGAAGGGCTGACGCATGTGAACCTGCAGGATCCCGCCAGCCGCTCCAAGTACGTGCTGCCGCTGAACCGCGAGAACACGCGCACCATCGACCGCACGGGCGGCACCTATCTGCACACCTCGCGCACCAGCCCCTCGAAAATGAAACAGCTTCCGCCCATTCTGGCGGGGCAGGATTTTCCCAAAAAGGAAACACCGAAAGGCACCACCTACGACGTCACCAAGGCGGTGCAGAAGAACATCGAAGCGCTGGCGCTCGATTATCTCATCGCCATCGGCGGCGACGATACGCTGAGTTATGCAGCCGAGTTGGGGCGGCAGGGGATGCCGGTGATCGCCGTGCCCAAGACCATGGACAACGACGTGCAAAACACCGAGTACTGCATCGGATTCTCCACCGCAATCACGCGCGCCATCGACGCCATTGAGCGCCAGCGGACCACGGTTGGGTCGCATGAGCGCATCGGCATTTTCCGCGTCTTCGGCCGCGATGCCGGCTATACCGCGCTCTACACGTCCTATGTGACGTCGCTGCGGTGCTGCATTCCGGAATACAAGGTCGAACTCAAGAAGCTGATCGAGCTGGTGCTGAACGACAAAAGGAATAATCCCAGCAACTATGCGCTGATCATCTTGTCCGAAGGCGCGCAGTGGGAAGGGTACACCGTCAAGGAGTACGGCGAGGCGGATGCCTACGGCCATCGCAAGAAGATGAGCGTGGCGGAAGACCTGAGCAACGAGATCAAGGCGGTGGTTAGCGAAGAGACGATCGTCAGCGACTTGACCTATGAGCTGCGCTCCGGCAGCCCGGACTTTGTGGATCGCATGGTAGCTTCCACCTTCGCGGGTATGGCTATCGACGCTATCGAAGCGGGGCAGAAGGGGCTCATGACGGCCATCAGCGGTGGATGTTTTACCATGGCGCCGATACCCGACCCGGCCCGGGGTCCTCGCAGAGTGGACATCTCCACCATGTACAACACCGATCGCTACCGGCCCAGGTACGATCACAAACTGGGGCTTCCGATCTTCCTCACCCGGGCGTAAGGTGAATTGGAAGCGCCTGTTTTCCCGGCGAGAGGCCGCTCAGCTTACGCCCGAGCTGCGCGCGCGCATTCAATCCTCATTTGACGAATCCGCGCGCGATGAACAGCACTTTCCTTCCACCATCGACCCGCGCATCTACCACGTGAAGCTCATCCGTGAGCACCTGGGGGATTTGCGCGGCAAACGCGTGCTCGACGTGGGCTGCGGCAAGGGCCGCTTCGCGCGCATTTTTCGCGAACAGGAGCCCGCAGCGGAGATCTGGGGCCTGGATATTTCCGAGGAGATGCTGCGCTCGGTTCCCGCGGGTATTCACACACGCGCGGGATCGATGACGGAACTGCCGTTCGCCGATGGCTTTTTCGATGCCGCCTACGCCACCGAATCTCTGGAGCACGCGGTGGAAATTGAAAAGGCGGTAGCGGAGATCTGCCGCGTGGTGAAACCCGGAGGCCGCATCGCGGTCATCGATAAGAACGCGGAGCAGTGGGGGCGGCTGGAAACACCCGAATGGGAGCGCTGGTTTACGCGGAAAGAACTGGAGCGGCTGCTGGCGCGCGATTGCCGCCAGGTGGAGAGCCGGTTCATTTCCTATTGGGAGGATGTGAAGCCCGATGGATTGTTCATTGCGTGGCTGGCGGTGAAGTAAGCAAACTGGTAGGGCGGACCCCCTGGTCCGCGCGGGTCCCCCGGACCCGCTCTTCGCTTGACCGGGGGTCCGCCCTACCGAAGATCTACTGAATGTCGGTAACCTTGCCGTTGGTGAAGGTCACCTTCAGATCTTTGAAGACGTAGATCTTCTTCGCCCCGAGGTCGACGATGTTCTTGGGCTGGCCGAGGCTGGCCTTCACCTCGTCCGGAGTTTGGCCGAGAGAGAGAGTCGTAGCCGGTGCGGCCGGCGCCGCAACTGGCTCCGGATTGGCGCTGCCTTGACCTGAGCCGCTATCCTGGCTCAGCACCTCGCGTTCCGCCTGGTCCGCATCCTTCGCCTGTTGGCTCAGTTCGGTGGCGGCGTTGGGATCGGGCGGCGGAGCGACTGCGGCGAAAGCCGTCTGTACCGGCGGCTTGGTGGCCGAGGCGGGGGCGGCCGGAAGTCCACCCTTCCCCTGTTTTGCTTGCAGTTCTCCCAGGCCCTGGTCGAGGGTCTCACGCATGTGGTTCTGCATCTCTTGCAGATCCGCAACTCCCACCGTGACCGTGCTGCCCCGGCGGCAATCCTGGCCCTTGGTGGCCATCACGAGAAGGCTCGCGGCGGTGGAATTGGGCGGCGTTCCCGGGTTGAGTTGGAGCACATCGCCTTCGGTGACCGGGCAATCCCCGGCATTGGACGTCAAGTCGAGGGCCGTGGAGACCACGAAGACGTGCGCCATATTGTCGCCGAGCATGCGCGCGATTCCACTGGACGCCGGGTCCGGCGGAGCGCCCCCAGCAGCTTGACTTTCCGCGTTTTCCAGCGCGACCTGACGCCGTACTTCCTCCGAGATAAGCTGCTTCACTTCAGGCGTCATCGGAGTGGGCGCGGCCGCGGGCTGAGCATTCGCCAATTCGGCCTGGCGCTCTACATAGGCAGCCTGGAGGGTTTGCGCGACCAGGTAATCCGTTAGCCAAAGAGACGGGCTGGCATAAACCGGGTAGGGGGTGAAGTAAGCACCATAGTATCCGTACCATGGGTTGCCCGCCCAGCCCCACCCAAAAGCCACGGGTGCGACCCACGGATTGTATGCCCATCCATAGAATCCAGGTGCATAATAAAGCCCCGGAGCATAGACATTTATGGCAACACCGCCGTAGAAGTAAGGCCGATAGATACGGCCATATGCTCGACCGTTGTAGTAATAGGTACGATGAACAAACTCTGCATCGTGATATCTGTACCCATGCTGGACATATCCATGGCCATAGCGGTTAGAGTAGACCACCTCGTGGCCGCCGCGTTCCCGGATGACGGTCCGCGAACCGCCGGGCCCGTGATGGATTTCCATGCCGTGGGCGTGCACCTCACGGACTTGCCCGTTGGGTCCACGATGGACTTCGCCACCACCAGCCGTGTGGGTTACCCTTTCGCCAGACCGCGCGGGTGCGCCGCTTCTACTGACGCCGGCGGGGGTGGCGCCTCCTCGGCCAGCACTAGCGGTAGCAGGGCCGCGGCCCGCAGCGGCGGGGCTGCCAGCTCTGCCCGCAGTGGCGGGGCTGCCAGCTCTGCCTGCGGTAGCCGGGGCAGGCGTACTCTTGCCCGCGGTGGCCGGAGTGGCGGCGCCGCCTCGGCCTGCCGCGGGAGCAGCCGCAGCTTTCGGGGCGGCCTTCGTTGCGGCAGCCGGCTTAGCCGGCGTTTTGGGCTTGTCCGCGGCATTTACGGCAGCAGCCGTTACAAACAGCAGAGCCGCCGTCGTAATCCTTATCGAGAGACGTAACTTGCTGGTTCTCATAAATCCTCCATGTCGTGGGAACAAGGTTAAGGGCTATCCGACGGCTCCGTTACTGGACATCTGACACTTTGCCGTCAATAAAGGTTACTTTGAGATTCTTATAGATCCAGATTTCCTTCTTGGGGCCGGCTTTGGCCTTCGTAGTGGGCTCACCGAAAGCAGCCTTGACCTGGTCGGGCGTTTGTCCGATCCCAACAGTTACCGGATCCGGGGCTGGCGCATCTTCCGGCGGCGGTGGCGGTGCGATCTCCGGCAAGGGTGCTGGGGCCGCCTGAGGCGCTGCTTGAGCCGCCGCTTGAGGTGCCGCGCCGGCCTGTCCGGCTTGCGATACCTGCTGCCCGCCGGCTGCCGCGGCATCGTCGGGGAAGGCCAAGATCTCCGATACCGCTTGCTTGATATGGGGCAGGTCAGTGGCAGTCATGAATCCCTTGAGAAAACTGACCGTAATCTTCGCCCGGAAGGGCTTGTGCGCCGGATCGGCCGCCGATGGATCGCACGTACCGCACGTTTGCACGTAGAAGGCGATACCTTTGTCCACAACCTCCATCTTCAGCAGGTAGACTTTGTCCATGGCCGCAAGGGGCTTGTTTGTCGCCTTGAGGCCCGGGATGCCGCTCGCTCCGCCAAACAATTTGCTCTTTGCCCCGCCCTTGACCTCCCCGTCCTCATAGGTATTCTCGTAATAGCTGCCTACCTTCGAATTGAACGGATTGGCCGTAACACCATCCTTCTGAATGACCATAGTGCAACCCGGTTGCGCTACCTTTAGTCCACTCGTTTCCATTACCGTGGCGACGTACATCGCCTGCAACTGCTGCACCAGGTTGCTGCCGGGCGGGGCTGTCTGCTGGCAAGCGGCAAACAGGGACGGCGCAAATGAACTTGCAATCAAAGCGATAAACACTCTCATTGTTCGCATCAGATTTTCCCTTCCTCGCACTACGGGGTGTGCTGCGTGGAATTCCCAGATTGGAGTCTTAGTCAACATACACCCGATCCCCCCGCAAAACAACCAAATCCCTGCGCCGTACCAGTACTTCTTAAGGGCTTCACCTGTTACCAACTGGCCTGTTTCTGCCCTTCATTTGGATTAGCGGAGAACCGCGAGAAAACTGCTCACAGATTTGCCAGAAAAAATGCGGCTGGCCGGGAAGTTTCGAATTTTCTGATTCACGCGGTTATACTAATCCAAATGCCTCCGGAGCCTGATAGTGCGGAGCAAGGGCAATCCTCTGATCTGACTTTATTGCTAAACCGCATGCGGGATGGGGACCGGGAGGCTGCCGCGCAGGCGGTCGGGCTGGTTTATGGGGAACTCCACCGCATCGCGTCGCGCGAGATGAGGCGCGAGCGGGAAGGCCATACGCTTCAGACCACGGCCCTGGTGAATGAGGCGTACCTCAAACTGGCCGGCTCCCAGTCTCTCGAAGTTCAGAACCGCGGTCACTTTTTCGCCATAGCCAGCCAGCAGATGCGGCGCATTCTGGTGGACCACGCGCGATCCGCCAACGCACTGCGGCGAGGCGGCGGCGCTGCCAAGGTCGATCTCGATAGCGTCATACTGGGGGAAGGCGGCGAGAGCGTCGATGTGCTTTTGCTCGACGAGTCCCTGGAGGAGTTGCATCGGGTGGATCCTCGGGCGGCGCAGGTGGTGGAGCTAAGATACTTCGGAGGCTACACGGATAAGGAAGTGGTGGAGGCGCTGGGGGTTTCTTTGGCTACCGTGCGGCGTGACTGGGAATTCGCCCGGTCCTGGCTGTTCGACCGCATGGACGGCGAGAGTAAATGATTAGCCGCCCATGGAACCGGAACAACATCAGCGCGTGCGAAAACTCTTCGACGAGGCGCTCGAGCGCCCTGAGCTGGAAAGACTCGCGTTTCTCGAAGCTGCGTGCTCCGGGGATGCCGACGTATTTCAGGCCGTCGCCCGCCTCCTGGTAGCTCATGGGCGCGCCCACTCGTTCCTGGCGGAAAAGCCATCCCGCCCGCAACGCATCGGCCGCTACGCGATTGTCGGTGAGTTGGGCCGTGGGTCCATGGGCATTGTTTACGATGCCGTCGATTCGATCATCGGCCGCAAGATTGCCCTGAAGGTGATTCACGTGCAAGCGCTGGCCGATGGAGTCGAGGCGAATTCGCTGCGGGACCGGCTGTTTCGCGAGGCGCGCTCGGCAGGCGCTCTTTTCCATCCCGGTATCGTGGTGGTCTTCGATGTGGGACAGGAGGGCGAGACCGCATATTTCGCCATGGAGCGCGTAGACGGGCCCTCGCTCGCCGAAATGCTGGCTTCGGGCCGGCAGATCGCGCGGTCCGAGGCGCTCGACATTTTGCGGCAGGCCGCGGCGGCGCTCGACTATGCGCATCACCACGGCGTGGTGCATCGCGATATCAAGCCGGCGAACATCATGCTGGAGAAAGGCGTCACCGTGAAGGTGGCCGACTTCAGCATTGCCAAAGCGGATTTCGCGCAATCCACCGCGACTGCCACCGGTATGGTGTGGGGCACGCCGATCTACATGTCCCCGGAACAGATCGAAGCGCAGCCGTTAGACGGAAGGTCGGACCAGTTTTCTCTGGCCGTGGTGGCCTATGAGCTATTGACGGGAGCCAGACCGTTTCCGGCCGACTCCCTGGCTACGCTGGCCCACAGAATCGTGTACGATCGCCGGCCTTCGGCGCAGGCAGCGAATCCTTCGCTTCCCGCTGCCGTCGATGATGTTTTTTACCGCGCGCTGGCCAAGTCTGCCGTGGAACGCTATGGTAATTGCGCGGAATTTGTCGCGGCGCTCGCAGCGGCGGCGAGCGGCGCGCCGTCGATTGAAACTTACCGCTCTTCGTTCCAGCCACAACCCACCACCGGCCAGGGTTCCGCCAAGACCCGATTCCGCTATCTGGCTGCCGTAGGCATAGCAGTGGCGGTGTTGATTGTCGCGGCTTTGATTTATCAGTTCGGCGCCCGGGCGCCGAGGCACCAAGCTGCGAGGGTCCTGCCGGCGACAGCGGAGAAGCAAGCAGTTCCGCCGTCAGCGCCGGTCACGGTGGCGCCATCTGTGCCGGATGCATCCGCGACCAAGCGCGCTGAGATTGTACCGCTGCAGGCCGCTGGCAACGCGACGGAGAAACCACCCGCGCGCGATAGCGCCGCGCTCGCGCGCCAGCTTTATGAGCAATCCCTGCTGGCTTCCGGGCAGCGGCGGGCCTTGCTGCGCCAGTCCGCCGAGCTGGGCGAACCTCGCGCGATGGTCGATCTGGGCGAGATGTACCGGGAAGACCGTGAGGATGGCGCCAATCACGAGCGGGAAGCTAGGCAGTGGTTTCGAAAGGCGGCTGACGCCGGCAGTACGGCGGGCATGTTACACCTAGGCGCCATGTACCAACTCAGCAATCCTGAGGATGACACTCGTGCCGTTTTCTGGTACCAGAAGGCTGCGACAGGCGGCAACCCCGACGCCATGTTCAACCTGGGTAGCATGTATGAGCACGGCCGGGGCGTTGACCAGGACCTGAAGAAGGCCAAGAATTTGTACACGCAAGCGGCGGCCCTTGGCAATACCGAGGCCAAGGCTGCGATGGCGAACCTGAAGTAGCAATGCCACGAGTTGTTGGCGAGGTTCGCGAGTTGAGGCTGGGCCGCGGAAAGGCAGTAAGAGTGAGGGCCGCCGATGAACGCCGATGAACGCGGATGGAAAATAGGAAACTATTAATTTGCCTTATCCGCGTTCATCGGCGTTCATCAGCGGCTAGTGGAGTGCCCCCAAGTTTTGAGACAGCGGCGAAGTTAGACACTTTCATTAAACGGGAGAGTGTCATGGCGAAGAAATCGCAAAAGGTAAACAAAAGATCCAATCGGTACCCGGTGGGATTCCA
>Ga0182024_10003986_pt1 | contig 34466 bp, 29 predicted proteins | sample P32metaG_FD_120480 | JGI IMG/M metagenome (GOLD analysis project Ga0182024, IMG submission 120480) | Permafrost microbial communities from Stordalen Mire, Sweden - P3-2 metaG (Illumina Assembly) | ecosystem: Environmental > Terrestrial > Soil > Wetlands > Permafrost | place: Sweden: Stordalen...
CGCCGTCTCGCTCGATCCACGATAAGGTGCTGATGCCTATATCTGAATCGGCGTGAAAGTTGCGAAAATCAGTGCGTCATCCGGGGAATGCGGGTTCAAACGAATTTGGCGGAGAGGAAGGGATTCGAACCCTTGATACGGCTTTAGACCGTATAACGGTTTAGCAAACCGCCGCCTTCAGCCACTCGGCCACCTCTCCGGATGCGGAAACCCTTATTTTACGGGCTTTCCTTGGTCAAGGTCGCGATCCGTCAGCGCGGCGCCGCGATGGGCCCTGGAGCGATGTTGCGTCGCGGACGGCGATCCTAATACTGGTCCCGGTACCGTTTTCGATAGTGAGGCGGCGCCGCCGGGCCGGGCGGGTGGCGGTGCGACCATGCCGGGTTGGGGTTGCAGAAGCCGCGATTGCCGGCAATCACGTTCGGCACGCAAGCCTCGACGGTGCGGTATTGACAGTCCCAGACCACCTCGCCGGCGCCGAGACTGACCACGGCGCACCAGGGAGCGTCCCCATAAGCGTGGCTGACCGGAACGTCGAAGCACATCGCCGCCGTCAAGGCGGCAACCGCAATCGCGAGTTTCATGACGGCAGGCATCCCGCTACCTTAGGTGGCCAAGCGCGCGGCGGCAAGGCGCCGGCCGCAGCGCGTCGCCGGGGTCCCGCAGTGTCGGGCACGGCCGAGCTTGCCGCACCCCGCATTTGGTCGAAGTTGACCCTCCGTGACCGGTTCGCTAGCACGAGGGGCAGGCTCCACTTGATGAGTCATCGATAAGCGTCATGAACCGCAAGCACCAGGGAGCCTCGGGACCGGCCTTCAGCCCGGCCGCCAATACGGCGCCCGGCGGCACGCTAGCCGAGCTTTTCGGCGCGGCCGTGGCGCAGCATCAGATCGGCGCGCTGGCCGAAGCCGAGCGTCGCTACCGGCACATCCTCACGCTGTTTCCCACCCACGCCGACACTCTGCACAATCTCGGCCTCATCGCGCTCCAAAGCGGCAATGCGACCGCCGCCGTGGACCTGATCGGACGCGCGATCGGCGTCAACGACCGCATTGCCGAATACCACTACAACATCGCCTTGGCGCTGCGCGCGTTCAACCGCACCAACGAGGTGGCCACGCACCTGGAGCGGGCGATCGAGATTCGCGGCGACCACGCCCTCGCCCACCTCAATCTCGGCAATGTCCGCCGCCAGCAGGGCCGAGCGGCCGACGCGATCGCGTGCTATGAGCGCGCGCTCTCCTTCAGCCCGCAGCTCTCCGTCGCCCACTTCAACCTGGCCAACCTGCTGGCGGAGCAAGGCCGGCGCGACGCGGCGATCGCCCACTACGGGCAGGCCCTGGCGCTCGCGCCGAACAGCGCCGAAACGCACAAGAACCTCGGCGCCACGCTGATGGCCGAGGGCAAGACCGCCGAAGCCATCGCGCATTTCGAGCAGGCGCTGGCGCTCAATCCGAACCTGTCGGGCGCTTACGAAGATCTCGGCAAGGCGTACCTGGCGGCCGGACAACTCGAGTCGGCGATCGATACCGCGACCCGCGCGCTCAGCGTCAAGGAGACGGCGCAGAGCAAGACCTTCTTCGCCCAGTGCATCAGATCGGCGGTGTTCGCGGCCGACAACAGCCAGTTCCGCGGCCTTCTCTTGCGCGCCCTCTCGGAAGCCTGGGCCCGTCCGCGCGAGCTCGCCAATGTCTGCATCAGCCTGATCAAGGTTGACGGCACGGTGAAGGACGCCATCGCGCGCGCCAATGCGGCGTGGCCGGCGCGCCTTGCCGGCCCGGAACTGTTCGGCGCATCCGGCATGATCGCGCTGTCGCGCGACCGGCTCCTGTGCGCCCTGCTGGAATGCGATCCGGTGACCGACATCGGCCTCGAGCGCCTGCTGACCGGCGCGCGCCACGCCATGCTGGCGATCGCGCAGGCGGATGGCGCGGCCGACGACCGCTTGCTGCCGTTCTATTGCGCCTTGGCCCGGCAGTGCTTCATCAACGACTATGTGTTCTCGGTGACCGAAGCCGAAGCCGCCAACGCGCAGCGGTTGCGGGCGGCGCTCGAAGCGGCGCTGGCGGCGGACACGCCCTGCCCGGCGCTGTGGCCGGTCGCTGTCGGCGCATACTTTCCGCTCCACGCGCTGGCGAAGCCCGAGGCCCTGCTCGGGCGCTCCTGGCCGCCGCACGTGGACGCGGTGATCGCCCAGCAGGTCAGGGAGCCGGCCCTGGAGCGGCAGATCGCAACGACGATGCGCGTCCTGACCGACATCGACGGCGAGGTGTCGCGCGCGGTACGCCAGCAGTACGAGGAGAGCCCCTACCCGCGCTGGACCAAGGCCGGCCCGCCCGCCCAGCCCGCGATCCTCAACCAGGGTCAGCCGAGCAAGACCCTCGACGTGCTCATTGCCGGCTGCGGCACCGGGCTTTCCACCATCGAATTCGCGCGCGAGGTGCGCCAGGCCCGCGTGCTCGCGGTCGATTTGAGCCTCTCAAGCCTCGCCTACGCCAAGCGCATGGCGCAAAGCTTCAGGCTTGCCAATATCGAGTTTGCCCAGGCCGACATCCTCAAGCTCGCCGCGATCGGGCGCGAGTTCGACTTCATCGACGCGACCGGCGTGCTGCACCATCTCGCCGATCCGTGGGAGGGCTGGCGGGTGCTCCTCTCGCTGCTGCGCCCGGGCGGCGCCATGCAGGTCGGCCTCTACAGCGAATTGGCGCGCCAGAACATCGTCGCCGCGCGCGCGCTGATCGCCGAGCGCGGCTATCGCCCCGTCGCGGACGACATCCGGCGCTGCCGCGAGTACATCATCGCGTCAGACGACCCGTTGCTGAATTCGGTAACCAGGTGGGGCGATTTCTTCGCCACCAATGAATGCCGCGACCTCCTGTTCCATGTGCAGGAGCAGCGGGTCACGCTGCCGCAGATCAAATCCTTCCTGGCGGCGAACGGCGTGACATTCACGGGCTTCGCGGTGGACGGGGCGACCGCGCAACGGTTCGCCACGCGATTTCCGGAAGCGGCGGCGCGGACCGATCTCGACAGCTGGCACACGTTCGAAACCGAGTTCCCGAACACGTTCGCCAACATGTATCTGTTCTGGATCCGCAAGCCCGTTGCCGGCGCCAATGAGGCGACCGGGACCTACGCCTAGCCCACGCTGTTTTGTTGCGGCGCGCGGCGAAAACCGCGGCGCCGGACTTCAGGCCGCGATGGCGTGGGCCAGTGTCTGGGCCGGCGTGTCTCGGTTCATCCGCATCCACTCGCGCGCCGCGCGCTGCGCCATGCCGATTTCGGCGTCCGACATCTGATTGGCGATCTCGCGCCGCAGCCGCACGGCGTCGGCATTGCCTTTCATGGCCGCGAGATTGAACCATTTGTGCGCGGCGATGAGATCGACCGGCCCGTCGCGGCCGACCGCGTGCATCATGCCGAGCTCGAACAGCGGGTCCGGCGCGGCCGGCGCTGCGCCGAGCGGCGCCGCGTCGCTGTCGAGAATTTCCAACCAAGCCATGTCCAACTCCCCTGTCTTCGGCTCTTGGCCGGCGCGCCTTGGCGCGCCACCGGCTCTGTCGCCCCCAACCGATATGCCGATAATCGTCAGAAGTTTTGAACGGTGGTTTAAGTAACGCAATGAATCGAATCTGAACCGCTCGGCCCGTCATTGGCGCGATTGCGGCAACGAGGCGTTAAGCAACGCGGCACGCCCGGGAAAGGCACTGTCGGATCGCGAGGCGCTGACGTAGACTCCCGCGCAGTTGGCAACCGCTCGATCGCAAACGGCCATGAACAGAAGTGAGCGTCGGGCCGCTGCGGCGCGCGGCAAGCCCGCTGCCGGCGCCGCGCCAGCCGACATCGACGGCCTCCTGGCGCAGGCGAAGGAGGCCTACAACCAGGGACGCCTCGCGCCCGCGGAAGCCCTGTGCAAGCAAATCCTGGCACGCGCGCCCGCGCATTTACCGGGCCTGAACCTTCTCGGCGTCATCAACCAGGCGTCCGGCCGTCATCGTGTCGCGGTCAAGACGTTTGCCAGGGCCCTCGCCGCAAACGAACTCGACGCCGCCTGCCATTATAACATCGCGACGTCGTACCAGGACCTCGACGAGCGCGAAGCCGCCGCCGCGCATTTCAGGAAGGCCATCGCACTCGGCTTGGGTGGCAAGGACATCGAAGACTTCGTACTGGAAAATCCGCACGTCGCCGACTTTGCCAGGCGGGCGAGCGAAAATGCCGGCGTGTCCACCGCCAGCAGCGATTTTCTCGGCGACGGCGAAATTGCAGCTATTGCCAATGATGTCTTCCTGCAATGCGCCTTGCAGTCGACGCTCCTCCGCGGGGTGACGCTGGAATTTTTCCTGACGCGCTTGCGCGGCACGCTGCTGCGCCTGGCAATGGCCGATGTCGGCGGCGCGCACGACGCCGCAGCCGCGACATTCTGCGCGCTGGCCCAACAATGCTTCATCGACGAGTACGTCCTGGCGCACACCGATGCGGAGATCGCCCAGGCGAGCGAGCTGCGCGAACGGTTGCTGCGGAAATTGTCGGAAGGCTCCGACGTTTCCGCAATCTTGCTCGCCGCCGTCGCCGCCTACTTTCCGCTTCATTCTCTTCCCGGCGCGCAGTCCCTGCTCGCCGCCACGTGGCCGGATTACGCCGCCGATCTCATACGCCAGCAGGTCCGCGAACCCCTGGAAGAAGCGGACGATCGGCGCGCGATACCGGCGCTGACTGCGATCGACGACGCCACCTCGATCGAAGTCATGCAGCAATACGAGGAAAACCCCTACCCGCGCTGGACCATCAACCCGCTTGCCGCATTCGGCAGCGACACGAACAGCGATGCCACCGAGGAGGATATCCTCATCGCCGGGTGCGGCAACGGGCAGCACGCCTTCGACGTTGCGCAGCAGCGGCCGCAGGCGCGCATCCTCGCGATCGACATCAGCAGGCCAAGCCTCGCTTACGCACGACGCAAGACGCGGCAGGCGGGGCTGCGCAACATCGACTACGCTCAAGCCGACATTCTGCGACTGGGGGCGCTCGGCCGCAGCTTCGATCGCATCGAGGCCGTCGGCGTGCTGCACCACCTCGCCGACCCGAAAGCCGGTTGGCGCGTGCTCCTCGGCTTGCTCAAGCCGAATGGCCTGTTGCGCGTCGGCCTCTACAGCGAGGCCGCGCGGCGCTCGATTGTCGAAGCGCGCGCCCTGATCGCCGAGCGCGGCTATCGGCCGACTGCCGACGGTATCCGTGCGCTGCGCCAGTCCATCATCCGCGATCGCAATGAGCCGCGCTGGAAGTTCCTGCTGGCGACCGCCGACGACTTCTACAGCATGAGCGGCTGCCGCGACCTGTTTTTCAATGTGATGGAGCACAGAACCACGATTCCCGAGATCGCGGCTTTGCTGGATGAGCAGGGGCTCTCGTTCCTCGGCTTCGAGCTTGACGGCAAAACCGTCGAGCGGTTCCGGCAGCAATACCCGGGTGCAGGCGGGCTCACCAATCTCGGCTACTGGAACAGTTTTGAGGCGGCCAACCCGCAGACATTCCGCCACATGTACGTCTTCTCGGTCCGCAAGAACGAACCGCCGGCTGCGGCAACGCACGAGAAGTCGTAGCGGCCGTGCCTCTAGGCAATGGCTGCGACGTCCACTATTCCTGTGCCTTCACCGACATAGACCTGCAGAGGTAATAATGAGAACCCTTCGCTTTGCCGCGGCGCTGTGCCTTTCCGCGGTTGCCCTGTCGACGCTTGTGATTTCGCCGGCTCGCGCCGCCGATGCCACCGGCACCTGGTACACGCAGGACGGCGACAGCCAGGTCCGCGTCTCCAATTGCGGCGGCGCGCTCTGCGGCGCGCTGGTCTGGCTCAAGGAGCCGAGCGATCCGGAGACCGGCAGGCCGAAGACCGACAAGAACAATACCGATGCCAGCAAGCAGGGCCGGCCGCTCATTGGCGTTCCGATCGTGCTCGGCATGAAGCCGAGCGGCACGCCCGACAAATGGGACGGCAGTGTCTACAACGCCAGCGACGGCAAGACCTATAACGGGTCCTTCACCATGACCGGAGCGAACACCGCCGAGCTCAAGGGCTGCATCATGGGCGGGCTGATCTGCAAGTCGCAGACCTGGACCCGGGCGAAGTGACGTTCACCGCGCGCGCTGACCGAACAGGATGGCGCGCACCTTCGGGTCCTTGAGGTCGACCTTGGAGGCGGCCTCGACGCGGATCCCAAAACCGCGCTTGACGGCGGGGCGGGCGCGGATGGTTTCGAACCAGCGCTTGAGGTGCGGGAACTCCGCGAGGTCCTGGCCCTGCCGCTCGGCGAGACGGACCCAGCCGACGCAGGCGATGTCGGCGATGGAATAGCGGCCGGCCAAAAATTCTCGATCGGCCAGCCGGGCGTTCATGACGCCGTAAAGCCGGTGGACCTCGTCGCTATAGCGCGCGATCGCATAAGCGATCGACTCCGGCGCGTAGCGGCGGAAGTGGATGGCCTGCCCCGCCATCGGTCCGAGCCCGGCCATTTGCCAGAACAGCCACTCCTCGACCGCAACGCGCGCGCGCTCGTCGCGCGGATAGAATTTTCCGGTCTTGCGGCCGAGATACTGGAGGATGGCGCCCGACTCGAACACCGAGATCGGCCGCCCGCCGGGCCCCTTCGGATCGACGATGGCGGGAATGCGGTTGTTGGGCGAGATGGCCAAAAACTGCGGCGTGAACTGTTCGCCCCGGGAAATATCGACGGCATGCACGGCATAAGGCAGGCCGCACTCCTCCAGCATGACCGATACCTTCCAACCGTTCGGCGTCGGCCAGTAATAGAGATCGATCGGGGTTTGGCGGCGCCGGGCTGGTCGCTTCACTGCGCTGCGCTCGCATTATTCGCTGGGGCACACTGCGCGAAACACCCCGCAATGACGGCGCTGCCACAAGCAAAACGGCGCCGCGGACTTTGCCGCGGCGCCGGTAAGAAGTATTGAGTCGGCTTCGCCGACACACCGAGGGCGTCGGCGAGAGCTTTAAGGATCAGGTCCGCCGGCATTGCGCCGGCGTAAGGCTCGGTTGGCCCGCTCCTCTTCTTCACCACCGCGCACGATGCCGATGAGCACTGTGCAACGATGGCGAAGCCTGAACCTCCGTCTCGCCGACGCCCTCCGTCGATCACCTGAGCCGGCGCGTCTCGGGCTATCATCGAATGTGCCCTCAACGTCCGCCGGCCCGTGTGACGCGATCTTCGACACATGCGATGTCGAAGATCGATCGCGGCGTTGGCTATTTCTTCTTCTTCCGTCTTGTCGTCTTCTTCGCCGACTTCTTCGCCGCTGCCTTCGTCTTTCGCTTCTTCGCCATTGCTGCCCTCCTAAGCTTGAGTGGATGGCGACATAGGTGCAGTGCAGTCGCGAATCGACGTGCACTACAATCGGATTACTACAGCAGAAAAAAAATAACAGTGACTTCGCTTGATTTTGTGTGGAGCGGCCTTCTCCCGCCGTCGCAGCGTGCGCGTGCCGCGATCACCGGAGCGACGCTGCGCCGAAGTAGTCTTCGGCGGCACGCGCGCGCAGCGCAAACCGATGCAATTGCAGAAGTGCCGATGATACTTGAGTTTTTCACATCGCTCTCGCTGCGATTTCGTGACGTGCGCGAACGCGGCACGCGGCGCACACGCACGTCTTCGCACGCGCAACGGCGGCGCGGCGGCCGGATTCATCATACGAAAATAATTTTGCACCGGACGCCTCCGCGGGCGTGTTGACGGCCCTCTCGAGGCGCAAAACGCGCGAATCAGTGCAAAGCGATTCGCGCCGACGGCACGCTGCGCGACCGCGCGCAGGCGTCTCGCGGCGTCGCTGCGCACGAAATTGCCGCGTGCGTTTCACCCGCGCGAGCGGTATCGCGGCGCGCTCGGCGTGCATCGCGCGATGCACGACGCGCGGCGCTCAGCTGCCGATCTTGGTCTTGAGCAGATCGTTGACGGCCTGCGGATTGGCCTTGCCGCCCGACGCCTTCATCACCTGGCCGACGAACCAGCCGAGCGCTTTCGGGTTCGCCTTGGCGTCGGCGACCTTGTCGGGATTGCTGGCGACGATCTCGTCGACGAGCTTTTCGATCGCCGCGAGGTCGGTCACCTGCTTCATGCCGCGCTGCTCGACGATCGCGCGCGGGTCGCCGCCCTCGTTCCACACGATCTCGAACAGCTCCTTGGCGAGCTTGCCCGAGATGGTTCCCTCGGCGATCAGGTCCAAAATGGCGCCGAGCTGCGCCGCCGAGACCGGTGCGGCCGAAATGTCCTTGCCCTCGCGATTGAGCCGACCCGCGAGCTCGTTGATCACCCAATTGGCCGCGAGTTTCGGTTCGCGCTTGTTGGCGCCCTTCGCGATGACGGACTCGAAATACGCCGCCGTGTCGCGCTCGGCGACCAGCACATCCGCATCGTAGGCCGACAGCGCCCAGTCGCGCATGAAGCGCGCCCTCTTGGCGTCGGGCAGCTCCGGCAGGTTTTTCCGCAATTCCTCGACCAGCGCCGGCGACAGCTCGAGCGGCAACAGGTCGGGGTCCGGGAAATAGCGGTAATCGTGCGCCTCCTCCTTGTTGCGCATCGAACGCGTCTCGCCCTTGTCCGGATCGAACAGCCGCGTCTCCTGCTCGATCGCGCCGCCGTCCTCGATGACGCCGATCTGCCGCCACGCCTCGCAGTCGACCGCCTGGCCGATGAAGCGGATCGAGTTGACGTTCTTGATCTCGCAGCGCGTGCCGAGCGCCCCGCCCGGCCGGCGCACCGAAACGTTCACGTCGGCGCGCAGGTTGCCCTTCTCCATGTCGCCGTCGCAAGTGCCCAGGTAGCGCAGGATGCTGCGGACCTTGCCGATGAAGGCCTTGGCCTCGTCGGCCGAGCGGATGTCGGGCTTGCTCACGATCTCCATCAGCGCCACGCCCGAGCGGTTGAGGTCGACCAGCGACATCGAAGCGTGCTGGTCGTGCAGCAACTTGCCGGCATCCTGCTCGAGGTGCAGCCGCTCGATGCCGACCCGCACGGTCTCGCCGTCGGGCAGGTCGACCACAACCTCGCCCTCGCCGACGATCGGCGCCTTGTATTGGCTGATCTGGTAGCCCTGCGGCAGGTCCGGGTAGAAATAGTTCTTGCGGTCGAACACCGAGCGCAGATTGATCCGCGCCTTGAGACCGAGCCCGGTACGCACCGCCTGCCGCACGCATTCCTCGTTGATCACCGGCAGCATTCCCGGCATGGCGTCGTCGACCAGCGACACGTGCGAGTTCGGCTCGCCGCCGAATTCGGTCGAGGCGCCCGAGAACAATTTGGCCCGCGAGGTGACCTGGGCATGCACCTCCATGCCGACGACGACTTCCCAGTCGCCGGTCGCGCCCTTGATCAGCTTCGATTTCTTGGCCGGTGCGTCCATTTTTTTTCGTGCGTTTTGTGCTTTTCGTGCTCTTGCGCCGCGTTCGCCGGGTCCGCCCTGCGCGCCGTTTAATATATAGCATTGCCGATCGGCATATGAGTGCCGGGCCGCCGGATTCTCTGCTACCTTCGCAGCCAAAGCCTCAAACAAAGCCCTCAAGGGAGGATGTGATGAAACGCTTCCTGGTCGCCGCCGTCGTGCTCTTGAGCCCTCAGGCCTTCGCCCAGCAGCCGGCGCCGCCGTCGGCGCCGCAGATTGCCTACGACTCGGTGCCCAATTTCTTCAAGCTGCCGATCGACCTGATCATGGGCGAGGCGTCCGGCGTCGCGGTCAATTCCAAAGGCCACATCTTCGTGTTCCACCGCGGCGGCAGCAGCCAGGGCCCGGCCTTCGCCAACACCGCGGCGCAGCTGTGGGAATTCGGCCCCGACGGCCGCTTCATCCGCGAGATCGGCAAGAATCTTTATGCCTGGTCGTTCGCCCACGCCGTGCGCGTCGACAAGGAGGACAATATCTGGGTGGTCGACAAGGGCTCGGACATGATCATCAAGTTCACCCCGGACGGCCGCGTCGCCATGGTGATCGGCCGCAAGCCCGAGGCGTCCGACGCCGATGCCAAGCCCTATGAGCACGTCAAGCCGCCGCTGCCGGCGCAGAACGGCCGCTTCCGGCAGCCGACCGACGTCACCTGGGATGTGGCGGGCGACATTTTCATCAGCGACGGCTACATCAATTCGCGCGTCGCCAAGCTCAGCAAGAGCGGCGACTGGATCAAATCCTGGGGCGAGCCCGGCAAGGGGCAAAGCCAGTTCGCCACCGTCCACAACATCGCCGCCGATGCGAGCGGCGCCATCTTCGTCGCCGACCGCAACAACCGCCGCATCCAGGTGTTCGACAGCGACGGCGCATTCCAGCGCGAGATCAGGATCGACATCCCGCCGGAGGCGGACGCGCAGCCGGCGATCGGCGACAAGCCCGATCTCACCAACTACCTGCAGAACGGCGGCACCATGACGCCCGGGGCGCCATGGGCGATCTGCATCACGCCGCCGCCGCACCAGGTGCTGTTCGTCTCCGATGCCTTCCCCGGGCGCATCTACAAGCTCGCGCTCGACGGCAAGGTTTTGGGCATGTTCGGCCGCTCCGGCAAGCAGCTCAAGCAGTTCGGCTGGGTTCACGCCATCGCCTGCCCGAACGAGAACACGCTCTACGTCGCCGAAATCCTCAATTGGCGGGTGCAGAAGCTGCTGCTGCGTCCGGATGAGCGGCGTGCCGAGAGCCGCTGAGCGACGCACATCGCCGCCTGACGATGGCTGAATTGTCCGGTTCGCAGAGCACGGCCGTCGAGCGGCTCGCGGCGTGGACCGTGGCGCTGCGCGCCGAGGATTTGTCCGCCGCGACGCTCGAGCAGGCCAAACTCGTCCTCCTCGACACGCTCGGCTGCGGCTTTGCGGCGCTCGCCGATGATTGCGCGCGCGCCGTGCTGGCGACGCTCGATGCGCTCGGCGATCGGCCGGACTGCACGGTGCTCGGCCAGCCGCGCCGGATGAGCGCGCCGAACGCCGTCCTCGCCAACGGCACGCTCGTGCGCGTGCTCGATCTCAACGACTACGTGGTCGGCGCGCATCCGCTGAGCGGCGCGCGCGGCGGCCACCCGAGCGACAACATTCCGGTCGCGCTCGCCGCCGCCGAGCTTGCCGGCTCGTGCGGACGCGACCTCCTCGCCGCGATCGTGCTGGGCTACGAAATCTACGGCCGCGGCAAGGCGCTGATGGACGAGGGCTCGGTGTGGGACGGCATCAGCGTGTCGGGGCTCGCCGCGCCCGCCATGGCCGGGCGGCTAATGGGGCTGCCGCAAGACCAGCTCGCGCACGCCATCGCGCTCGGCGCCGCACGCGCGCCGACGCCGGTTGCGGTGCGCGAGGGCGGCATTTCGGCGGCAAAGTCGATCGCCAACGCGCTGATCGCGCAGAGCGGCATGCAGGCGGCGCTGCTTGCCGCACGGGGCGTCACCGGCCCGCTCGACCTGTTCGAGGCCGAGCGCGGCCTCAAGGCGGTGTTTCCGCGCGGTTGCGCCGGCGACATCCTGGCCGCGCCGCTGCTGGCGGAGACTTTCATGACGCGCGTCGCCCTCAAAGCCTATCCGTGCTTTGCCGGCGGCCAGAGCGCCGTGGCCGCCGGCATTGCGCTGCATCGCCACATCGGCGGCGATATGGGACGCTTCACCTCGAAAATCCGCGTGGCGCTGGCTGACCTGCCGCTCGTTCACCGCCAGCTCGCCGATCCCGGCCGCATCGCGCCGCGTTCGCGCGAGGCCGCCGACCACAGCCTGCACTTCCTCATTGCGGTTTCGCTCATCGACGGCGCATTCGGCCTGCGCCAGTTCGACAACGAGCGCTGGAACGACGCCGCGGTGCGCGCGCTGATGGCGCGCCTGGAGATGACGACGGACGCGGACCTGACCCGCCGCGCCGCCGCTTTTGGCGACGCCTATCCGTGCGCGCTGCATGCCGCCGGCCCCGACGGCACGCCCTATGACGTCGAAATCCTGGCTCCGCCCGGATTTTCGCCGGGCCGGATCGACGCCGGGACGGTGCTCGATAAATTCAACGCCGTCACCGCGAGCCATCTCGATTCCGCGGCGCGCGAGCGCGTCATCGCCGCCGTGATGGGGCTCGATACGGCACGCTCCTGCGCTGGGCTGATGCGCTCGCTCATGCCCGCCGCGACTGGCTTGGCGGCCTTCGGCCTCGCCCGGCAATGATGTTGGCGCTAGACTGAAGCAAAACCGGGAGCGCAGACCATGGACGCCATTGCCCAACACGAGCGCCTCGCCGCGGCGCTCACCGAGCCGCGCGCGCGCCTCGGCCTGATCATTCCGTCGGTCAATCGCATGACCGAGCCGCAGTTCAACCATTATGCACCCGAGGGCCTCGGCATCCACGTGGCGCGCGGCCGGGTCGCCGGCCAGCCGGGCAAGACGGTCGCGGACCTCACCGACGAGATTGCGCACGCCGCCGGCACACTCGCCGACGCCGGCCCCGATCTCATCGTGTTTCACTGCACCCACACCTCGATGAAGGAGGGCGCCGAGGGCGAGGCGCGCATCATCGACCTCATCCGCCGCACCACCGGCATCGAGGCGCTGTCGACCTCGAGCCTGGTGAACGATGCGCTGCACGCGCTCGGGCTCACGAAGCTCGTGGTGCTGAGCCCCTATCAGTCCAATGCGGACATCATCACGTATCTCAATGCCGCCGGCTTCACCGTGGTCGGGGACGTCGCGCTGCAATGCGCCAGCGCCGCGGCGTTCGAAGCGGTGACGCCGCAGCGCTGGCTGGAGCTTGCCGTCGAGAACGATACGCCGGAAGCCGACGGCATCTTCCTGAGCTGCACCAACACGACGCAGATCGAGGCGGTCGCCGCGATCGAGCAGGCGCTCGGCAAGCCGGTCGTCAACAGCAACCAGGCGGTGCTGTGGGGCTGCCTGAAGCGGCTCAAGCCCAAGCTCGGCGAGCCGCGACCGATGCCGGAACTCGGGCGGCTCATGAGAGACCTTGATGCATGAGGTGACGGCCCGCGCCGTTCGCTTGCTGGCGCTCGCCGCGGCGCTCGTTGCACCAGCGCGCGCCCAGGAGCTCGACGCGGCCGAATATCCGAGCCAGCCGATCCACATCATCGTGCCGTTCCCGGCGGGCGGCCCGACCGATCTTCTCTCGCGCATCATCGCCAAGGAGATGACGGCGTCCTGGGGCCAGCCGGTAGTGATCGAAAACCGCCCGGGCGCCGACACCGTCATCGGCGCCGAGCTGGTGGCCAAGGCCGCGCCCGACGGCTACACGCTCCTTGCCGCGATGGACTCCACGATGGTGCTCAATCCGCTGGTCAAGAAGGGCCTGCCCTACGATCCGCTCAGGGATTTCGCGCCGATCTCGCTCGGCGCCCAGAACATCTCGCTCCTGGAGGTGCGCACGGATTCCACGATGCGCACCGCGCAGGACCTCGTCGACACGCTCAAGGCAAGACCCGGCCAGCTCAATTTCGGCACGGGCACAGTCAATGCGCGCCTGGCCGCGCTGCTGTTCGCAAAACTTTCCGGCACGTCCTTCGCCGTCATCCCGTACAAGGGCAGCGCCGAGACCGTGCAGGGGCTTCTGACCGGCAGCGTCGATTTCGGCATCGACGGGCTCGCCTCAAGCCTGCCGCTGATCAACGCCGGCAGGTTCCGCCCGCTCGCCAAGATGAGCGACCGGCCGCTGCACCAGCTGCCCGATCTGCCGCCGCTCGCCGAGGCCGCGGGCGTGCCGGCGCTGGGCGACATCTCGACCTGGATCGCGTTCTACGCGCCGGCGGGCACGTCGCGCGAGATTGTCGGCAAGCTGCAGAACTTCATCGCCACGATCTATGCCGATCCGGCGGTCGCCGAACTGCTCGACGACGCCGGCATCGTCGCGGTCTCCAGCACGCCCGCCGCGCTCGAGGCCTACATGCGCTCGGAAACCGAGCGATGGGGCAAGGTCATCCGCGACAACGGCAACTTCACCGCGGAATGAGCGGAAGGAAAAAACGCCATGAGGATGAGCTTCGGACGCATCGCCGCTCTCGCCGTCGGCCTGCTGCTCGCGGCGCCGGTGCCGCAAAGCTCGGCGCAGACCTATCCGGCGCGGCAGATCCGCCTGGTCGTGCCGTTCGCCGCCGGCGGCCCGGCGGATCTCCTCGCCCGCGTCATCGCCGCGGAGATGAGCAAGGATCTCGGCCAGCAGGTCTTTGTCGACAACCGCCCGGGCGCCAACACCATCATCGGCGCCGACCTGGTGGCGAAGGCCGATCCTGACGGTTACACGCTGCTCATGGCGATCGACGGCACGCTGGTGATGAATCCGTTCCTCTACAGCAACCTGGCCTACGACCCGTTCAAGGATTTCGCGCCGGTGTCGCTCGTTGCCGATGTGCCCTCGGTGATCGAGGCCAACAACAACGTGACCGCCGCGAGCGTCGAGGACATCATCGCGGCCGAGAAGGCCGCGCCCGGCAGCCTGCTGATGGGCTACAGCACGCCGACCTCGCAGGTGACCGCCGAGCTCCTCAACATGCGGGCCGGCATCAAGCTGACGCTGGTGCCCTATCGCGGCGGCACCACGCAGGTCACCGGTCTGCTCGGCGGCGAGATTCAGCTTGGCCTCGAAAGCGTGAACGTGGCGCTGCCGTTCGCGCGCGCCGGCAAGCTGAAGGTCATCGCGCTCACCGGCGGCAGCCGCATTGCGCTCGCCCCCGAGATTCCGACCGTCGCGGAGACGCTGCCCGGCTTCGATCTCGGCATCTGGCAAAGCATCGTCGTGCCGGCAAAGACGCCGCCGGCGATCATCGACAAGCTGCACGCCGAGATCGTCGCCGTGCTCGCGCGCGACAGCGTGCGCGACAAGCTGACGACCCAGGGCGTCCAGCCGGCGACCAGCAAATCGCCGCAGGAGTTCGCGGCCTTCATCCATTCTCAGGCCGAGATCCGCAGCAAGGTGATCCAGGCGGTGGGGATCAAGCTCAATTGATCGAGTTTGCGCTGCCCTATGCTCCCGTGGTGCGCGCCGCGACTCTCGGCTTGCTGTGCGCCGCATGGCCAGCCGCGGCGCAGGATGCCGCCGACGCCAGGGATTATCCCACCCGGACCATCCGGATGATCGTGCCGTTTCCGCCCGGCGGCCCGGCCGATACCCTGGCGCGCATCGTCGGGCATAAAATGTCCGAGCATTGGGCCAAATCCGTCGTGATCGAGAACCGCGCCGGCGGCAATACCGCGATCGGCGCCGCACTGGTCGCGAAGTCGGCGCCCGACGGCTACACCCTGCTCGTCGCCATGGACGTCACCATGGTGATGAATCCGCTGCTCACGTCCGACCTGCCCTACGATGCAAGGAGCGACTTTGCGCCGGTCACGCTGCTTTCGAAAAGCATCTCGCTCGTCACGGTGCGCAGCGACGGAGCGAAAACGATCCAGGATTTGATTGCGCGCGCCAAGGCCAATCCGGGCAAGCTCAACATGGGCGCCGGCACGATCACCTCGCGGCTCGGCGCGCTCGCGTTCGCCGAGGCGGCCGGCATCGATGTCACGCTCATCCCCTACAAGGGCAGTTCGGACATCACCCAGGGGCTGCTGACCGGCGCCGTCGATTTCGCGCTCGACAGCGTCGCCAACAGCCTGCCGCTGATCGAGGCCGGCAAATTCCGGGCGCTGGCGAAGTACGGCGAGCATGCGCTGCCGATGCTGCCGGATGTGCCAAGCCTCGCGGTCGCCGCCGGCCTGGCGGGCATCCAGGAAAGCGCGACCTGGATCGGCCTGATCGCGCCGGCGCGCACGCCGAAGCCCATCGTCGCCAAGCTGGCGCGCGAGGTCGCCGGCATTTTTGCCGAGCCGGCGATGGCGGCGAGACTGGATCAGGCCGGCCTGTTCGCCCAGAGCAGCACGCCGCAGGAGCTCGACGCCTTCATCCACAGCGAGACCGCGCGCTGGGGCAAGCTGATCCAGAGCGGCGCCGCCGACAAGATTCGCAATTGAAATTTGGGTTTAGCCCGCGGCCGCCAGGATCGCGCGCACGTCACCGGCCGAAACCGGCCGCGGCGATTTGATCGCTGCCGCCGCGATCTCGTTCGCCACGAAATCCTCCTTGCCGCCATCGAAACCGACTTCGCGCAGCCGCTGCGGGATCGGAAATTTCTCCAGCATGTCGGCGACCGCATCGGCGGGCCTTTCGCTTCCCAGCGCCTCGCGCAAGCGCGCATTCGCCTGCGGCGCGGCTTCGAGGTTGAAGCGCATGACGTGCGGCAGGATGATCGCGTGCGTCTGCGCATGAGGCAGGCCGAGGCCGCCGAGGACGTGGGCGAGCTTGTGGTGGAGCCCGGTGCCGGCGCTGAGCACGGTTCCGGCGAGCCAGGCCGCGGCGAGGCATTGCGCGCGGGTCTCGCGATCGGCGCCGTCGGCGACGACCGCCGGAAGATTTTCGGCAAAGCGCCGCATCGCTTCGCTCGCCAGCGCCATCGTCACCGGCGTGCGCGCGTCGGCCCACAGCGCCTCGACGCAGTGGGCGATGGCGTTCATGCCGCTCGCCGCGCTCACCGCCGCCGGCAGGCCGATGGTGAGGTCGGGATCGTAGACGATGGTGCGCGGCAGCGCCTTGGGATCGCGGCCGGTCAATTTGCGCTCGCCGTCGGTCATGCCGAAGATCGGCGTCGCCTCCGAGCCCGAATAGGTCGTCGGCAATGCCAGGATCGGCAGGCCGGTGTCGCGCGCGATCGCCTTGGCGAGCCCAATCGCGGCGCCGCCGCCGCAGGCGATGAGGCCGTCGGCCATGGCGTCGCGCGCCGCCGCGACACCGGCCTGCGCCACCGCCGTCGGCACGTGCACGACTGCTTGCGCGTGCAGCCCGGCGGATCGTGCACCCAGGAGATCGGCGACCGTGCCGCCGAGCCGCGCGCCGCTTCCCGGCGTCGCCACCACCAGGGCGCGGGCGAGACCAAGGCGCTCCGCCTCCTCGCCAATGCCGGCAAGCGCGCCAGCGCCAAAGACAACGCGCTGCGAAGGAACGTCATGGACGAAGGAGAGCATCGCGCCCGGCCGATCTTCTTACCCTCTCCCGCTTGCGGGAGAGGACAGATCGCGCGCACCGCGATCAGGTGAGGGTTCGCCCGCTCGCTCCGCGCCACAGGCCCTCATCCGATCGCTTGCGCGATCGTGCCTCTCCCGCGTGGGGGAGAGGCGAAAACGCCGCCAGGTTACTTCTCCTCGCGCCAGATGCCGAGGGCTTCCTGGGCGGGACGGTCGGAAATCGAGAACAGCACCGACTGCTTCGGCGCGGTGTGGTGATAGCGCTTCCACGACGGCACGACGAACACGTCGTTCGGGCCCCATTCGAGGATCTCGCCATCGACATTGGTGGTGCCCTGGCCTTCGACGCAGACGAACACGGTGCCGTCGGTGGCGCGATAGGGCTCGCCCTTGAATCCCTTGGGCAGCATGGCGAGCCAAGCGCCCATGGTCGGCAGCACCGGGCCGCCGGTGACCGGGTTGGCATAGCGCACGCGGGCGCCGTGGCGCTTGTCGATTTCGCCTGACTGCATCATGCGCTCGACGATCGGGCGGGTGCGCGCGTAGGTGTAATTGATCACCGGGCTGCGGTTCATGACCGGCGTGCCGTCGGGCAGCACGCCAGACGCGTAGAAGTTCAGCGAATCGCCGTCCTGGCGCGTGGTTTCCAGCGTCGGCTCGGCAAAACTCTCGGCAAAGGAGGTCTCGTAGAAGTTGACCGCCGGGAAATCGAGCACGTCGAGCCACAGCATCGGCTTCTTGGACGGGTTGCCGTGATCGTGCGGCGCCCAGTTGGCGGTGATGACGAAATCGCCGGGCGACATGAAGGCTTTCTCGCCCTCGACCGCCGTATAGGCGCCCTCGCCGTCGAGCACGAAGCGGATCGCCGCCGACACGTGGCGGTGGGCCGGCGCGACCTCGCCGGGCAGGATCATCTGGATGCCGGCGAACAGCGTGTTGGTGGCCTTGGATTCGCCGTGCATCGCCGGGTTTTCCAGGATCAGGACGCGGCGCTTGGCCTCCTCGGCGGAGATCAGGCCGCCGGACTCCATGACCAGCGCCTTGACGTCGTTGTAGTGCCACACCACCGGCACGCAGCGCGTCACCGGCTCATCGGTGACGACCGAGTTCATCACCTTCCACAGCGGCGCCATGTCGTGCTTGGCGATGCGCTCGTAATAGGCCTCCCGAACCGCCTCGATATTGTGCTTGGGGGTGGGTTTGCCGTTGGTCGATTTCTTCGCGGTAGCGACCGCCATGGCGTCCTCCTGAAGCTCGGGAATCCGAATGCTTTCAGGGAATATAGTCAAAGCCGCCGCCCGCGGAAATAGCGCATGAGCAGGGTCGGGCGGGCGAGCCATGCAGCGAGCCGTGCAGCGAGCCTCGGCCTTGCGGCCACCCCTCAGGTGTTAACGTTGCCGCCGTCGACCGCGATGGCCGATGCCCTTGGCGCCGCCGGTGAGGATCGCCACCCGGCCCTCGAGGCGCGCCGCGCTCACGCCTTGCCGTTGAGCCGCCGGATGAATTTCTCGAAAGCGGCGAGCTGCTGCTTGACCATGTCGATGGTCGGCTGATCGGTGAGCGCCAGCGTCTTCTCGTCGAACTTCTTGGCCGAGAAATTGACGAAGACTTCCGGCTTGCCGAACATGAAGGCATCGAGCGTGGTCAGCGCCATGCGCAGGTGGTATTGCATGCGCGATCCGCCAAGGAGACCGCCGGAGCAGGATTGCAGCGCGATCGGCTTGTCCTTGAACGGCACCTCCTTGAGGCGCGAGGCCCAGTCGATGGCGTTCTTGAGGCCGCCGGGAATGCTCCAGTTGTACTCGGGCGAGACGATGATGACACCGTCGGCCGCGCGGATGGCGTCGGCCCAGGCCGTGACTTCGGCGGGAAAGCCCGTGCTGTTCTGATCGTCGGCATTATAGACCGGCATCTTGCCCCAGGCCGGCGCCGGCTTGATCGCCATTGCGGGTGGCGCGAGCGCGGGCAGCGCGCGCCCGAGCGCGGCGTTGAAGGACGCCTTGCGCAGGCTGCCGCAGATGACGATGACGTCGAGCGTGTTTTCGGCCATGGCACCTTCCGTCGTGGTCTCCAATAGGCGCGCGGGTGCGCCCGGATGCCGCTTTTCGGCCGCCAGGGATCCGCCCGCGAGCCTCAATTATTCAGGATCGGAAAATCCTTCGCCGATTTCGGGCCCGGCAGCGATTCGACGAACGCATAGATGTCGGCGATGTCCTTGTCCGACAGCACCGCCTCGGGATAGGCCGGCATGTTGTCCGCCGGATTGCGGATCTGCCCCTTGAAGCCGTCGAACGGCAGCGCCGTGTGGGCGAGGATCGGCGCCGGGCCCGTGTAGGCGCCGCCCTGCCCGACGCGGCCGTGGCAGGTGAAGCAGCCGACATCGTCGAAGATGCGCTTGCCGTTGGCGACGTCGCCGTGCGGGGCGTCCTGCGCCCAAGGCGTCGCCGCCGCAATGCCCAACGCGGCCGCGGCGAGAGCCGCGACCGCCGCCACACGCTTGAACGCGTTCATGCGCTAAACTCCTCAACGCGGATCGGTGACGACGTCAACCACGGCGGTCTCGCCGGTCTTGACCACGGCGATGGCGCGCGCGAGCGCCGGCCCCAAATCCCTCGGATCGGTAATCGGCCCCTCGCCATAGACGCCCATGCCGCGGGCGATGGTGGCGTAGTCGACGTTCGGATCCTTGATCGTGGTGCCGATATCCATCTTGTCGACGCCGCGGCCGTGGCGCGCCGCCATGGCCACCAGGAACATGTATTCCTGATGATAGGCGCGGTTGTTGTGGACGATGTAGAGCATCGGGATCTTGTGATGCGCCGCCGTCCATAGCGTGCCGGGATTGAACATGAAGTCGCCGTCGCCGCCGAATGCGACCGTGAAGCGGCTGTGCTTCTTGTTGGCCAGCGCGGCGCCGAGCGAGGCCGGCAGATTGTAGCCGACGCCGCCGCCGCCGGAGAGACCGTTCCATTGATGCGGCTTCTTGATGTCCCACAGCTTGTGCATCCAGCTGAGGCGGATCGCGGTGCCGACCAGCGACCAGTCCTCGTCCTTGATCTGGTTGTAGACCTCGGCGCACATGCGCGCGGTGGTGATCGGGCTCGCATCCCAGCCGATCGTGGCGTCGGTCTTGGCCTGTTCGACCATGGCGAAATGCGCGGTGGCGAGCTTCTTGCCGCGCGCCTCGTAGGCTGCCTTGCGGCCCTCGTCGATCTGGCGCTTGACCGCCTCGGTCAGCGCCGGCAATGACGACTCGCCGTCGCCGGCGATGTCGAGGTCGATATCCTGCCAGCGGCCGAAATCCTGATAGTTGGATTTCAGGAACAGGTCGCGCACGCCGAGCGTGATGATCTTGGTGCCCGGCTTGTAGGCCGGCCGCGACTGGCGCTCGATGCGGTCGCTGAAATGCGTCAGCGTGCCCCACAGGTCGTTCATCTCGATCGCCAGGATGACGTCGGCCTGGCCGATCAGGCTGCGGCGGAAGCTCTGGTTGAGCGGATGCCGCGACGGAAAGTTCATGCGTCCGGCATTGTCGATGACGCCGCATTGCAGCGTCTCGGCAAGCTCGACGAGGTTGGCGATGCCGGCCGGCGTGCGCGCCATGCGGTCGCAGATGATGAGGGGGTTCTGCGCCCCGGCCAACAGCTTGGCCGCTTCCGCAATGGCGCCGGAATCGCCCTGCGGCGAGATGACCGGCGAGAATTTTGGGATGCGCAGGCTGGCGCGATCCGGGATCGGGTTCTCCTGCATCTCGCCGTCGATCGCGATGAAGACCGGTCCCATCGGCGGCGTGGTCGCGATCTTGTAGGCGCGCACCGTCGACTCGGCGAAGTGCTGCAACGATGCCGGCTGGTCGTCCCACTTGGTGAATTCGCGCACCAGCTGCCCGATGTCGACCCCCGAATGCGCCCATTCGGCGCCCGGCGCGCGCTTGTCCGCCTCCATGATATTGCCGCCGAACACCACGACCGGCACGCGGTCGCACCAGGCGTTGTAGATCGCCATGCTGGCGTGCTGCAGGCCGACCACGCCGTGACACGCCATGGCGAGCGGCTTGCCCGCGATCTTGGCGTAGCCTTGCGCCATGTGCACGGCGATGTCCTCGTGCACGCAGGTGATCATCTCGGGCTTGTTGCCGCCGTGATTGATGACGGCTTCGTGCAGGCCGCGGTAGCTCGACGCGCAATTGATCACCAGGTAGTCGATGTCGAGCGAATTGAGCACGTCGGTCATGAAGTCGCCGCCGCTCGAGGTCTGGTTCACCGGGTCTTTGGTCGGCGCCATGGTCTCGGCCGCGACCTGACGCGGGCCCGGCAGCGCCGCCTTCATCTTCTCCCGCTGTGCGACCGGCATGGCGTTCGCGCCGACCGGCGGCGTCACCGCCGCGGCGGCGCCGACGAGGCCCGCGCCCTTGAGGAAATTGCGGCGGCTGGAATCTGGCTGGTTGCGGCGTTTCGGCATCGCGTCCTCCCACGAATGGCTGGAATGTCGAATGATCGCTTCTTTGGGAATTCACCCGGTTGGGACGATTCTCGCGCCGCGCGGCCGCGCCAGTCAAGCGCCCGTTCGGCAAGGCAGCCGTGCGGGCCCCATCCGCGCCCCCATTGCGCGCCCCTTGCGCCGCTAGCTGCCGGGCGAATTCATGAGCGCCGGCGCGACGACGTCCTTCCAGCTGCGCGGCGGCGCATCGAGCCCGCCGTGCCGGCCCATGAAGTCGGCCATCACCTGCATGCCGTGGACCGCGCTGCCGAACTCATCCTTGATCTCGCGGAGCACCGTCTCGATGGCGGCGGCGTTGAGCGTCTTCGACGGCTCGTGCGTCAGATAAATCTGCGCAGCGCGACGCGGATCGTCGCGGATTAAGCGCGCCGCCTCGTCGATCGCCTGCTCGATCACCTCGGGCATCTTCGGCTGCGCCTCGATGGTGCTGCGGGTCGCGCCCAGGACGAGGAACGAGGCCTTGCCGTCCATCACCTCGGCGGAGCCGAGCACCTTGTGGATATTGGCGTCCCGCAGCGCCAGCTGCGTGAACGGCGGCGACGAAAAGTAGGCCGTCACCGGGCCCGTGGCGGCGATCAGCGCCGCGATCGAATCCGGGTGCGGCAGCGCCACCACCTGCTCGCGCAGCCGGTCGAACTGGCCAAAGACCTTTTCCGATTGCAGCTCCAGCACAAACATTTGCGGCGCGGTGAGCGACGGCAGGGCGATGCGGTCGGCCGGCTTGAGATCGGCGATCGTCTGCACACCCGGCTGGTTGCTCAACAGCGCCAAGGGCATCGTCGTTATGCCGGACACCGCCAGGATCTGTTGCGGCGTGCCGCCGGTCTTCTCCCAGGCGACCAGCAATGGCGCCGTGCCGAACGGCCCGACATCGATCGCACCCAAGGCGATCGCCTCCTCGATCGGGCCGGCGCCGAGGAAGCGCTGATAGCTGACTTTGACGTCGAGATGCTCAAGCTTCGCGTGCTTCTCGACGAGCTTGAGATCCTCGCTGATGTAAAGCGGCAGAAAAGCGAGACCGAAACCGATGCCGATCCTGATCTGCTGCTGCTGGGCGTAGCTCGGCCCCGCCACAACGGACAGCGCAATGATGGACAGCGCCAGCAGCGCGGCGAGGCGGACTGACTTTGACGTGACAGCCTCCTGCGCTCGTCCTTGACGAGCCAAACCAACGACGATTGCGGTGCCCCGGATGACGGTCGAGGCGACGACTATAGTTCACGCTGGGCCGCAGCGGGAGGGTGAGAATCAGGCGGCGTCGGCAAGGAAGAATTCGGCCAGCCGCTGGCGCGCGGCGAGCGCTTGGTCGAGATCGAAACCATTGACGATGGCGAGGCGGAAGCCGCCGGGCGGCTGGGCGTGGCGTTCCGGCGCCCAATCCTCGTGAAAGGTGATCTGCACGCTGGTGACGCCCGGCGTGCGCTTGATGTGCTCGACCAGCGCCGGCGGCGGATGGCGGTAGCGGCGGCCGCGCGGCCCGAACAGGACGACGCTGTAGCCCTCGCTGCGGTCGTCGTCGTAAAAGTCCCACTCGCGGTTCTCATAGAGGCCGACCAGCGCATCGACCCAGCCCGGACCATAGAGATCGGGCCACTGGTCGGCGAAGCGCAGATGCCCCTCGATGATGGTGCCGCCGATGGTTTCGAGATTGAGCATGCCGGTATAGCCGGCAAGATTGCCGCGCACCCAGGCGCCGCATACCGCCTCGATGCCGGCGTCGGGTTCGGCATGCACGATCCAGTAATCGAACGTGCCCTCGCCCGCGGGCTTGCCGGTGACGTGACGCCACCAGCGCGGCTCGCCGTCGACCACGGCGAGGTCGGAGGAGACATGGCGGCCCTCGAGCAGCGGCATCCAGAAATGGCCCGGCGCGTAATGCCGCTCGTAGTCGGCCGCCGAATGCAGCACGCGGCTGCCGACCCCCATGCCCTTGAGATTGACGATCGGCTTGGAAAAGACCGGATAGCGCGGCGGCGCCGTGCCGTGCGGGCCGGCCTCGAGGTTTTGGCTCAGCGCCACCGCGAGCTTGTCGTAGATCCAGCGGTGCGCCGGATACCACTGCCAGGCATCGCAGTCCTCGGTCGGGATGTTGGCGGCGGTCTTGACGTGCGCGAAATATTGCAGCCGCCAGGGATCGGCTTCGCAGATCGGCATGGGGTCAGACGACGCAGCGTGGACGACAAAGGACGCAGCTAAGCAAAAAAGCGTCCTTCGCCATCGGTCATTCGCCGTCTTTCAAAAGCGCATGGACGCTGAACAGGCCGTCGGTCCATAGCCGCAGCGGCGACCAGCCGCTGCCGCGCGCCAGCGCCTGGAACGACTCGACCGTGTATTTGTAGCTGTTCTCGGTATGGATGGTCTCGCCGGCGCGGAAATCGATGGTGGCGCCGTTGATGCGCACCTTCTGGCGCCTGGTGCTGGCGAGATGCATCTCGATGCGATTTTGCTCGCCGTTGAAGAAGGCGTGGTGCTCGAACGCCGCAAGATTGAAATTGGCGCCAAGCTCGCGGTTGATGCGCGCCAGCAGGTTGAGATTGAATTTCGCGGTGACACCTTCGGCGTCGTTGTAGGCGCGGTAGAGGATGCCGGGATCCTTGACCAGGTCGACGCCGATCACCAACACCGCACCCGCGCCCAGCACGGTACCGACATGGCGCAGGAATTTGCAGGCTTCGTACGGCTCGAAATTGCCGATGGTCGAGCCGGGGAAGAAGCCGACGCGCGGCAGTGCGGCGATCGCGGGCGGCAGCTCGAAGCTTTGCGTGAAATCCGCGACCAGCGGATACACGGCAAGATGCGGAAAATCGCGGCGCAGCTGCGCGGCGTCCTGCTGCAGAAAGTCTCCGGAAATGTCGACCGGGACATAGGCCTCGACGCTCGCCGCAGCGCCGAGCAGGATGCGCGCCTTGCGGCTCGAGCCGCTGCCGAACTCGATCATGGCGCAGCGCGGCGGAAACAGCGACGCGATCGCCGGCGCGTTGTCGCGCAGGATTTCGAGCTCGCAGCGCGTCGGATAATATTCCGGCAACCGGGTGATGCGGTCGAACAGGTCGGAGCCGATCGCATCATAGAAATATTTCGGCGGCAGCCGCTTGGGCTTAACCGTGAGGCCGTCCATGACATCGGCGGCGAAGGAGTCCGGCGCCTCTACCGGGCGCGGCGCGCGAACGATGGTCCGGATATTCATGTGGCCGCTCAATGCTCGTATTCGGCGAGCCGCAGTCCGCTGAACTGCCAGCGCGCGGTCGGATAGAAGAAGTTGCGGTAGCTCGGGCGCGAATGCCCGGCGGGCGTTGCCAGCGAGGAGCCGCGCAGCACCATCTGGTTGACCATGAACTTGCCGTTGTATTCGCCGAGCGCGCCGGTGGCGGCGCGATAGCCCGGATAGGGCGAATAGGCGCTGCGCGTCCATTGCCACACGATGCCGAAGGCATCGCCGAGCGCGCCCGCCTTGGCGGCGACCTCCCATTCCGCCTCGGTCGGTAAATCCTTGCCGGCCCAGCGCGCAAACGCATCGGCCTCGTAATAGCTGACGTGGCATACCGGCGTTGCCGGCTCGACGCGGCGCAGCCCGCCGAGCGTCATCGCATGCCAGGCGCCGTCGATCTCTTGCCAATAGCCGGGCGCGTTCCAGCCTTGCGCCTCGATCGCGGCCCAGCCGTCTGACAGCCACAGCGTCGGCGTCGCGTAGCCGCCGTCGGCCATGAAATTCAGCCACTCGGCGTTGGTCACCAGCGATGGCAAAAGCCGCACCGGCTGCAGCAGCACCTGATGCGCCGGCTGCTCGTTGTCGAAGCAGAAGGAGCCGCCCTTGTGGCCGATCATGTGGATGCCGGCGAGCGGCGCGCCCGCGGCGCGGCGTTTGCCCGCACATTGCGGCCACTGCCAATCCGGATCATAGGCCGGATGCAGGGCATTGAAGGAAAGCGCGTGCAGGATGTCGGTCAGCAGCAATTCCTGGTGCTGTTGCTCGTGATGAAGCCCGATCTCGACGATCGGGATGATCGGCTCAAGATCGTCGGCCGATTCGATCAAGGCCGCGACCGCGGCATCGACGTGCGCGCGGTAGGCCGCGACCTCGGCGGCGCCGGGCCGGGTCATCAAGCCGCGTTGCGGCCGCGCCTGGCGGGGGCCCGCCGACACGTAATAGGAATTGAACAGATAGGCGAAGCGCTCGTCGAAGACCCGATAGCCCGGCGCGAATGGACGCAGCAGAAACTGCTCGAAGAACCACGTCACATGGGCGCGGTGCCATTTGGTCGGACTGGCGTCCGGCATCGACTGGACCACCTGGTCCTCGGGCGACAGCAGCGCGGCGCGCCGCTCCGTCTCGCCGCGCACGGCCCGGAAGGCGTCGAGCCAAAACCGCCGCGGATCGGCGGATGGCGCGTCGGCCAGGGCATGGCCGGCGACGGGGTCCGGGGCGATCTTGTGGGCCGGGTCAGGGTCTAAAGCGCGCTGCGAAGCGGCGGAGCGTGGCATTCCCAATGTCCGAGAAAGACGGGATTAATCAGGGATTCTGAGCAGATTTAATGGCTGAGAGGATAATCAGCCCCCGGTAGGTTGGTTCCATAACATGATCTATTCGCCGCTGACTGCAATGCTAGTCGGCGATTGCTAACGCGGATGTGATCGAACGACCGGGGTCCGCGCAAGAGGCCCGAAAAGTTGTGGCAACCGGGCCTGCCGACGTATGGTCGCCCGCGCGCCGACCCCGGCGCCGTTTTCGCCGCCCGGTCGGGTCATTGAGGGGAGCGCAGCATGGCCAAACGCGCGGCGCGAAAGCGCGTCACGTCAAAGACCGCAATAACGCGCCGGGCCATGCTGCCGCGCGAGCGCAGCGATTTCTCGGCAATCGTCGACCGGCCGCCGTTGCAGCTTCCGGGCGGCGCGCGCCTCATCTTCTGGACCATCGTCAATCTCGAAGTCTGGGATATCGGCAAGCCGATGGCGCGCCAGGTGCTGGCGCCGCCGACCGGGCAGACGCTCATTCCCGACGTGCCGAACTGGAGCTGGCACGAATACGGCATGCGGGTCGGGGTGTGGCGCTTCTTCGAGCTGTTCAAGCGGCTCAAGGTGCGGCCCACGCTCGCGATCAACGCGCGGGTCTGCGAGGATTATGCGCGCGTGGCGCAGGAGGCCAAGCGCGAGCGCTGGGAGTTCATGGGCCACTCCTACCAGCAGGGGCCCATCCACCAGGAGCCCGACCAGAAGGCGATGATCGCGCGCTCACTCGACCTGCTCGAACGCTTTTGCGGCAAGCGGCCGCTCGGCTGGCTCGGCCCCGGCCTGACGCAGACGCTGGAGACGCCGGACCTGCTTGCGGCCGCCGGCATCAAATATATCGGCGACTGGGTCTACGACGACGAACCGACCAGGATCCGCACCGCGAACGGCGAGCTGGTGACGCTGCCCTATACCATGGAGCTCAACGACATTCCGATGATGGCGGTACAGCACCACGAGAGCGACTATCTGGCCAGGCGCGCCATCGATCAGTTCGATCGGCTCTATGCCGAGGGTGAAAAGCGCGCCAAAATCCTCTCGCTCGCCATCCATCCCTATCTCAGCGGCCAGCCGCATCGGATCAAATATCTCGAAGCGATTTTCGACCACGCCCGGCGCTTCGACGGCGTGCTGTATTGGACCGGCGATGAGATTCTTGACTGGTATCTGAAATCCGGTTCACCGTCGTCCTGACGAGGCGCGGGCGCACCGGAGCGGAGGGGACGCGAATGAATGGACGCAAGATGAAGGCAGGCGCCGTGTCGATTGCGGTGCTTGTTGCGGGCGCGTTTCTCAGCGCCGCTGCGCAAGCCGCCGCGCCCTGCCGCACCGGCGGCACCTACCAGGCGTGGCTGTCGGCATTCGAGCAAGAGGCCGCGGCGCAGGGCATCTCGCAGCGCACGATCACCGCCACCGCGCCGTACCTGACCTACGACCAGCGCATCGTCAACATCGACCGCGGGCAGCGCGTCTTCACGCAGACGTTCTTGCAGTTCTCCGACCGCATGGCCGCGGCCTACCGCATCCAGCGCGGCACCGCGCTGATCAAATCAAACGGCCCGACGTTCGCGCGCATCGACAAGCAATACGGCGTGCAGGCCCCGGTCGTCGTCGCGTTCTGGGGGCTCGAAAGCGATTTCGGCGCCAACCAAGGCAAGGACCACTCGCTCTCCTCCATCGCCTCACTCGCCTACGATTGCCGGCGCAGCGACAAATTCCGCCCCCAGCTGTTCGACGCGCTGCGCCTGATCGAGCGCGGCGATCTGCGCGCGGACGAGATGGTCGGCTCGTGGGCGGGCGAACTCGGCCAGACCCAGATGATGCCTTCGGAATATTACAAGTACGCCGTCGACTTCGACGGCGACGGCAAGCGCAATCTCATCCGCAGCGTCCCCGACGTGCTCGGCTCGACGGCGAACTATCTGGTCGGCCTCGGCTGGAAGCGCGGCGAGCCGTGGCTCACGGAAGTGCGCGTGCCGGCGAAGCTGCCGTGGGACCAGGCCGACCTTGCGATCCAGCTGCCGCGATCGAAATGGGCGGCGTTCGGCGTCACGCTCGTCGACGGCAAGCCGCTTCCATCCGACGAGCTCGCAGCGTCGCTGCTGCTGCCGATGGGACGGTCCGGGCCGGCCTTTCTGGCCTACCCGAACTTCCAGATCTATCTGCAATGGAATAACTCGCTCGTTTACTCCACCACGGCCGCCTATCTCGCGACCCGCATCGCCGGTGCGCCACCGCTGCATCGCGGCAACCCGCCGCCGCCGCTCACCTTCGAGGAGGTCAAGGCGCTGCAGGGCATGCTGGCGAAGGCCGGCTACGATGTCGGCAACATCGACGGCTTCCTCGGCCTCAAGAGCCGCCAAGCGGTCAAGGCGATGCAGGTGAAACTCGGGCTGCCGGCCGATTCCTATCCGACCGCCGAGCTGCTCTCGCACATGCGGGCGGGACGGTAGCGGCGGCTTCATGCGGCCGCGGTTCGCTCTCGTCCTCCTTGCACTCGCCGCGAGCACGCCCGCATCGGCGCAGAAGATCACCATCGCCGTGGTGCCGAGCGTGCCGGGCGGCACCACCTACGTGGCGCTCGACAAGGGTTATTTCCGCGCCGCCGGCCTCGACGTCGACATCGAGCGCATCGACTCGCTCGGCAAGGCGGTGGCGTTTCTCGCCCGCAACCAGGTGCAGGTGGCGCAGGGCGGCATCAATGCCGGCTTCTACAATTCGGTGGCGCAGGGCCTGCCGGTGATCCTGGCGCTGGAAAGCGGCTCGTCGCCGACCTACCACCAGATCGTGGTGCGCAGCGACCTCAAGGACAAGATCCGCACCCCCGCCGACCTCAAGGGCCGCACCGTGGGTCTGAGCTCGCCCGGATCGAGCTCGATGTACGAAGTCGCCGCGGTGCTCGCCGCCGCCAGGCTCACGCTCAAGGACGTCGAGGCCAAGAACCTCGCCTTCGCGCAGATGGCGGCAGCGATGAGCAACGGCGCGCTCGATGCAGCGATCGAAGTCGCACCCTTCACCGAGCGCATCATCGAGCAGAAAATCGGCGTGCCGTGGATCGACCCCGACGATTATATCCGGCCGCTGCCGATGACCAGCGTCGGCTACATCGTCAACACCGACTGGGCGCAGCGCAACCGCGACAGTGCGAGAAAGCTGTTCGTGGCTCTCGCCCGCGCGGGCCGCGATTACTGCCAAGCCTATCACCATGGGCCGAACCGCGCCGAGATCATCGAGATATTTCTGAAATACCGCATCGGCACCGACCGGGCGCTGCTCGACCGCATGGCCTGGCAGGCGCGCAATCCGAACGGCGAGTTCAACGTCGCGAGCCTCGTCGACATGCAGGCGTTCTTTGCGCGCGACGGCACGATCGAAAAGACTTCGCCCGCCGATAAGCTGGTCGATCCGAGCTATGCGGCAGCGGCCGCGACAGAGCTTGGGCCGTTCGAGCCGATCAACCAGGCGAGCCCGCTCAAGGGCTGCCGCTAGAGCACGATCGAAGAGAGCACCATGCCGAAACCCGTTCGTCGCGTCGTGACCGGACACAATGCGGCCGGCCGATCGATCTTCATCAGTGACCAGCCTACCCCGCACGTCTTCAGCCGCAGTCCGGGCAGCGCCATCGTCCACGAGCTTTGGCAGACGACCGCCACGCCGGCCGACAATCGCGGCGGCGACGACGCCATCGGCCGCGGCCATCGCCTGCCGCCGCCCCAGAACGGCTCGGTGTTCCGCGTCATCGAATATCCGCCGGACACGCAGCGTCTGGCGGCGATCGCGCGCGAGCGGGCGCTCCCTGACGACGGCTCCGGACACGCCCAGGCGGCCGACCGCGACAAGCCGCGCCACCCCGGCTTTCACAAGACCAGCACGGTCGATTACGCGATCGTGCTCTCCGGCGAGATTTTCGCCATGATGGACGAGGGCGAAGTACTGCTGAAATCCGGCGACGTGCTCATCCAGCGCGGCACCAATCACGCCTGGAGTAACCGCACCGCCGAGCCGGCGGTGGTCGCCTTCGTGCTGATCGACGCCGAGCCGGTGTGACCGCGGTCACGCGGGCGCACCGACAATTATGCAGGGGCGCGAAAAATTCAGCCGCCCCTGCCGCCGGCGAGGAGCTTCCTCACATAGTCGAAAATCTCCGGCGGTGCGGCCGCCATCTGCGCGAGGCTGTTCTGCACCTCGTCGGAGCCGACCGGGCTCACCTCGACGCCGACCGTCGCGGCATCCGCGACATATTGCGGATCGCGATGCGCGGCCATGAAGGCCGCCTGCAGCGCCGCCGCGCGGTCGGCGGGAATACCCGGCGGCGCCATGAACGGCCGCGCCATGGTGAGGAGCGGCAGTTCGGTGAAATCGATCAGGCCGCGCGCGGCATCGTTGAGCGCAAGCTCGCGCGCGGTCGGCACATCGGGGAAATCGGGATGGCGGGTGCGGCGGGCAAAGGCGACGAGCAGACGGAAATCGCTGTCCGGCTTGAGCCAGGCGGGCCGGGTCGAGCGGATCGCGGAGAGGTCCGTGGTGCGGCCCATGACCTCGCCGCGCTCCATGGCAAGGAAGATCGCCGCAGTGTCGCGATAGCCGAGCACCTGCTTGATGTGCAGGCCGAGCGCATCGCGCAGGATTTTCGGCACATCGCCGCCGGTCGCGCCTTCCGCGGTGCCGCCGAGGAGGAGTTCCGGGCCGCCGGGGCGGCGCGCATCCTCGATCGACTTCACCGGCGCATCCTTGCGCACGATCAGCATGTAGGCGTCGTTAGCAAAGCTCGACGAGGAGCCGACCCAGGTGAACTTGCGCGGGTCGAATTGCACCAAGGGGTTCTGGTCCAAAAGGCCGAGCAGCGGCATGTCGCGAGCGAGGAGCCCGATGGTCAGCCCGTCCTTCGGCGCGACATTGTAGAGATAGTTGGCGGCGCGCAGGCTGCCGGCGCCCGCCATGTTCTGCACGATGACGTTCGGCCTGCCCGGAATGTATTTGCCGAAAACCCGCGCCAGCAGACGTCCGAACACGTCATAGCCGCCGCCGGGGCCATAGCCGACGATCAGCGTCAAATCCTTGCCGCGATAGTAGTCGGCGACCGGATCGGCGTGCGCCGGCGGGATGGCCGCCATAACAGCCGCGGCCGCAAGACATATCCGAAAAACTTTCACGGCTCCGACTTGAAAATACCGATTGTCGCCAGCCCCAGATGTCGAACTGCGCGATCTATCCAAGAGTTGTTTCACTCGGCAAGGGTGTTGTCGGCGAAGCGACGCGCCTACCGTGATGGCTTGTTACATCGCTTTCGCCAAGGTCAGCGTGGCGACTTTGCAGGCCCTTTTGCACCCGCGGTTGCTACCGAGCGTTGTAACAATGATTCCACCACTATCGATTAGAGAGGTGCTACGACTGCATGACGGGTCGCGGGCGCCGATGCGCGCCGCGGCAAAAAGGGGCAAATACCATGCAGCGCAATCACGCGCGCGTACTCCGATTCTGTCTTGGTTGTGCCGGCACGTTGCCGGCGGCGCTTTTCCTAAATTTGATGTTGACGCCTGCAGCCGATGCGCAGGTGGCCGTGGGCCGCTCGCTGCCGTTGGTCACGCAACCGGTCAACGAAAGAAATCTGGTGGTGCTCGCCGGCAATACGCGGCCCGAGGCCGTCGTTGCCGCCAACGACCAGGGCATCGTGACCGACGACCGGCCGCTGCCGCACCTGATGCTGCAATTGCGGCGACCGGCCGCGCAGGAGCAGGCGCTGGTCGCGCTGATCGATCAACTGCATGACCGCAAGTCGGCCAACTACCATCACTGGCTGACCGCTGCCGAAATCGGCGAGCGGTTCAGTCCCGCAGCGTCCGACATCGCCGCCGTCACCGGCTGGCTGTCGCAGCACGGCTTTGCCGTCAACACCGTCTATACCAACGGCATGGTGATCGATTTTTCCGGCACGGCGGGACAGATCCGCACCGCCTTCCATACCGAGATCCATAATCTTGTGGTCGACGGCGCCGCCCACATCGGCAACACCAGCGATCCGCAGATTCCGGCGGCGCTGGCGCCGGTCGTGGTCGGCATCGCGTCGCTGCACGACTTCATGCCGCATCCGACGGTCGCGCGCCATGTCCCCAAGTCTGACGCGATCGCAAACCTCACCAGCGGCAGCCAACATTACATAACGCCCGGGGACCTTGCGACGATCTACAACTTCAAGCCGCTGTTCGCCGCCGGCGTGACCGGTAATCAAAGGATCGACATCATCGAAAATACCGATATCTACTCCTACAATGACTGGGGTACCTTCCGTGTGGCGTTCGGTATCCCGTATGCGAGCTATCCCCACGCGAACTTGGAATTGCTACATCCGGGGCCGCCATCAGGCTCCAACAATTGCAGCGATCCCGGGGCCAATGCCAACGATGGCGAAGCGATCGTTGACGCCGAGTATGCCAGCGCCGCCGCACCGAACGCCGAGATCGTCTTGGAGGTTTGTGAGGATGTCGAAACCACCTTCGGCGGACTGATCGCAATCCAGAATCTGGTTAACGGATCAAGCCCGCCCGCGATCCTGAGCATTAGCTACAGCGTGTGTGAAGTGGTGGCCGGCGCGAGCATGAACGCGATGATCAATACGGCTTATCAGACCGGCGTCGCCGAGGGGATGTCGATCTACGTGTCCGCGGGCGATTGGGGCGCGGCCGCGTGCCAAACACACCAACCCGCGGAGCCTCGTTCGCTGCGCCGATCTGGGCCGGCATCCAGGCGCTGATCAATCAGAGCACCGGCGAGCGGCAGGGCAATCCCAATTATCGGCTCTACCAGATCGCCGGCACCGAATACGGCGTGAGCGGCAGCAGCACCTGCAATTCCACCAATGGCCCGAGCAGCACCGGCGGTTGTGTTTTCTATGACGTGACGATCGGCGACAACGATGTGCCCTGCGTAGCCGACGGCACCCAAACCACGTTGTATGAATGCTATCGTCCGACCCCGCAATTTACCTATGGAGTGCTGTCGATCTCCAACGGTTCCTACGCGCCGACCTATAAGGCCGGCGTAGGTTGGGACTTCGCTACCGGCATCGGCACCGTCAATGTCGCCAACCTGGTCGGCAAGTGGAGCGCAAATTACGCGGGCACCCACGACTTCGACAGCGGCGGCAAGAGCGACATTCTGTTTCGAAACACCAGCGGCACCGTGGGGGTGTGGCTGATGAACGGCGGCTCAGTCTCGAGTAGCGGGCTTACCGCAACCGTAGCGAACACTTGGGCGATCATCGGCCAGCGCGACTTCAACGGCGACAGCAAGGCCGACCTGCTCTGGCGCGACAGCAGCGGCAACCTCGCCATGTGGTTCATGAATGGCCTGACGGTCTCCTCGACGGCAAGCCTCGGCAACGTCTCCCCCGCCGTCTGGACCGTCTATGGAACCAGCGACATGAATGGCGACGGCATGGGCGACATTCTCTGGCGCGACACGTCCGGCAACGTGGCGATCTGGTTCATGAACGGCAGCACGATCTCCTCGACCGAGGCTCTGGGCATGGTGTCGCCCAGCACCTGGAGCATCGTCGGCTCGACCACCGGCGCCATTATCTGGCGCGACACCTCGGGCAACCTGGCGCTCTGGCGGGTGAATGGAGCAACGGTCCAGTCGACCAACCTCGGCACCGTGCCGAGCAATTGGGTGGTCAAAGGCGTCGGCGATTTCAACGGCGACGGCAATCTCGACCTTCTGTTCCGGGACAGCACCAGCGGCACGGTGGCGATGTGGTTCTTCAACAGCAGCGGGACGGTTCAATCGACCGCGACTGTCGGCACGGTGTCGAACACCTGGACCATTCTCGACACCGGCGATTACAACGGCGACGGCAGGAGCGACATCCTGTGGACCGATGCGAGCGACAATCTCGCGATCTGGCTCATGCTCGGCTCGACGGTCGCCTCGAGCGCCAGTATCGGCAACGTTGGAGCGACCTGGACCGTCCAATCGGCCAACGCCGAATGAGGGAATCGGAGCCGCGGCAGCGGCCCGTTCGTTGGAACCACAATCCATCGCTACGATCGGCAAGCTGGAACTGTTTGCTACATATCGCATGACGGGTCGCGGGCGCCGATGCGCGCCGCGGCAAAAAGGGGCAAATGCCATGCAGCGCAATCACGCGCGCGTACTCCGATTCTGTCTTGGTTGTGCCGGCGTGGTGCTGGCGGCGCTTTTCCTTAATTTGATGTTGACGCCCGCAGCCGATGGTCACGCAGCCGATCAACGACAGCAATCTCGTGGTGCTCTCGGGCAATACCAGACCCGAGGCCCGCGCCGCCGCCAACGACCAGGGCCCGGTGGCAAGCAACCTGCCGCTAAGCCATATGTTGCTGCAATTGCGGCGGCCGGTGGCGCAGGAGCAGGCGCTGGTCGCGCTCATCGACCAGCTCCACGACCGCACCTCGCCGAACTTTCATCACTGGCTGAC
>Ga0182024_10003987_pt1 | contig 34465 bp, 33 predicted proteins | sample P32metaG_FD_120480 | JGI IMG/M metagenome (GOLD analysis project Ga0182024, IMG submission 120480) | Permafrost microbial communities from Stordalen Mire, Sweden - P3-2 metaG (Illumina Assembly) | ecosystem: Environmental > Terrestrial > Soil > Wetlands > Permafrost | place: Sweden: Stordalen...
GGCTGGGTCGGGATCGCCGCCGGCATGGCGACGATGCTCGTGACACGGCCGCCCGACATCGTGATCGCCGATTTCGGCCGCTTCGTCGCGGCCCGCGCGCCCGGCGGCGATTATTACGTGCTGGGCGGCAATGATGAGCGGATCGCCAAGAACCTCTTCGCCGAGGAGACCGGCGCGCAGCTCCTGCCATGGCCGGCGGCGAACAGCACGGCAGACGGGCTCGACTGCGGCGCCGATGCCTGCCGCTATGCCGCGCGCGGCAAGACGATCGCGATCGTCACGGACGAGAATGGCTTGCCGGCAGGCTGCGATGCCCAGGACGCGATCGTCAGCCAGGTGCCCGCCGGTTTCGCGTGCCGCAAACAGATTCCGGTCGTCGACCGCATCGACAATTGGCGGCGCGGCGCGGTGGCGCTTTGGCTCGACCCCGGCGGGATCACGGTCGCCGGCGCGAATGATACCCGCGGCGACCGCCCCTGGGTCCCGCACCCGGCCGCCGCCAAGAAAGCGAGCGAGCCAGCGCAATAGGCCCGCCGCGACGGGTGCGCCGAGCCTGTTATTGCTGGGAATTTGCAGGCGCCCAAGCACCGGCCAGCTCCACCGGATGAAGCCGACGACAAACCGGGCGATGAGCAGCCGTGGAAGGAACATATAGAGAACATGGAGATTCGGATTCCGGCGTCAAGGGGTTGCGGGGGGCAAAATTTCTAGTCGAGGTCGGCCATTTATCTCCCACCATGGGAGAATTGCCTTGCTCCCAATGTGGGAGGACCCTATATATTAAACGAGGCCGTGAGAACGGCTGTTATTTGAATTGGCGACCCGGTTGTTGAGGCCGACGCGACAGCGGAGGCCTTGAGCTCCGGGCGGGTGGAGAAAATGGTCAAATGCGCGTCTTCAATTCGAACACGCTGCTCGGGTTCGGCAAAAGCCATGCCGAAGCAGACAAATCAGTACGCGAGCTGAATAGAACACTACGAAGTGCTAATTGGGCGAAAATACAGGATGTCGTTGAAGCATACCCTTCAGCGACCGCTCTCAACGCCGAACGCGTCGTATTCAAGGTCAAAGGCAATGACTATCGGGCCATTGTGGCAATTGACTTTAAAGGGAAGGCGGTATTTATCAAATTCGTCGGCTCTCATGCGCGATACGATCAGATTAATGCCCTTACGATTGACCTGTATTCCAAACCTGGATGAGACTTTTCGCAGATGAGTAATGGTAGGGTGATCGCACCGATCCGGGACGAGGCAGACCATCAAAGCGCTCTTGCCGAGATTGAACGTCTTTGGGGGTCGCCGCGCGAAACATCCGAAGGTGATCGCCTCGACCTGCTGATGACGCTTGTCGACGCTTACGAGCGAGAGCAATGGCCCGACGACGATCTCGATCCGATCGACGCGATCAAGGCTCGAATGGAGAATTCCGGGCGCACTCGTAAGGATTTCGAGGCGATTGCCGGCTCGTCCGGCCGCGCGTCCGAAATCCTCAACCGCAAGAGAAGCCTGACCTTGCCGATGATCTGGCGACTCGTTTCGGACTGGAAAATGCCCGCCGATGTTTTGGTGCGCCCGTATGAGTTGGCAGCATCCGGCGCGAGAACTCTCGCTCCGCGACGCCATGGCAGATCGCGTCAGCCGGCCTGATTGAGCTTCAGCCCCGCCGTCGGCCAATCGACAGCGACGAGCTTTCCGGTCCAGGACAGCGTGATGAACGCGGTCTTCATGTCCGGGCCGCCAAAGCAGATGTTGGTCGTCATCGGGTCGGGCATCGGGTTGTGCTCGACATGGCGGCCGTCGGGCGAGATCACCGTGATGCCGCCGTTGATCAGCGTCGCGACTGCGATCCTTCCGTCTTCCTGCACCGCCAGCGAATCGAAGCGCTGGTAGCCACCCATCCCAGCGACGATGCGCCCGCCATGCGGCGAGGGCCACGGGTCTTTCTTGACCACGCCGGGCTCGATGATGTCGAAGGCCCAGAGGCGCGCCGCCTCGGTCTCGGCGACATAGAGGGTGTTGGCGTCAGGCGACAGGCCGATGCCGTTCGGCGTCACCAGCGGGTGGGCGACCTCGATGATGCCGGAGCCGTCGCGCTTGGCGTAATAGACGCCGCCGACATCCATGTCGCGCGCCCGGCGCTTGCCCAGATCCGTGAAATAGATGCCGCCATGCGCGTCGCAGACCAGATCGTTCGGCCCACGCAATTGATGCCCACCGCACTCGCGATACAGCACCTCGACCGCGCCGGTCGCGAGGTCGACGCGCTCGAGCCGGCCGCCGCTATAGTCCTTGGCCTGAACGAGCGGGCGGCGGCGGCCCTGATCGTCGACCGCCCACTCGAACCCACCATTGTTGACGACGTAGCCCTTGCCGTCCGGCCCGATCGCCGCGCCGTTGGGGCCGGCGCCCGGCCGCGCGACGGTGCTCTTGCTCCCATCGGGCGCGACCCGGGTCAGCGCGCCGGCGGCGATCTCGACCAGGATCACCGAGCCGTCGGCGCAGGCCACCGGCCCTTCCGGGAAGCGCAGGCCCTCGGTGAGCGTGCGGATTTCCATCAGGCGTCGGCCGCCGGCTTCATCTGCGCCCAGTACCAGGTGTAGAAATCGCGGTCGAGCACGCCGCCCGGCATGCCGGCGATCCGGTCGCCTTCCAGGCGCAGCGCCTCCTCGATGCGGGCTTCGTCGCCCGCCTCGGCGTTGTGGCCGGGCCGCGCGATGCGGACCAGCTCGAAATCGCTGTGCCCGGCATAGCGCGGGATCAGGCGGACCAGCGCGGCGTCGCCGTTCTTGGCGAGCAGCATGGAGAGCGGCCCGAACTCGGCGATCGAATCGAAGCCGCCGCCGTCGAACACCAGATCCTTCGAGGTCCACAGGAAATGCCGCAGATGCTTCCAGTTCCAGGTGGTCTGGAAGCGCTTGCGCGAGGCGACCTTGCCCTCGCCCAGATCGGGCAGGTCGGCGAACTCGATCGGCTTCGCCTCGGGCGGGTTCGGTCCGGCGACCGACGGGTCGATGAAAATGAGCCCCTTGCGGATCTGCATCGCGTAGCGCGGCAGACGGAACTTCGAGCGGTCCTCCTCCTCGGGACGCAGCAGCGGGTCGGTCAGACGCCCGTCGATCGCATAGTCCCAGCCGTGATAGCGGCAGAACAGATGGTCGCCGTGGCCGTCCTCCTCCTCGCAGACACGGTAGCCGGCATGGAGGCAGGCGTTGCGCATCGCGTGGATCTTGTCCGCCGCCTCGCGCGCGATCACGACCGAGCGGCCGCCGATATCGACGCGGAAATAATCGCCGTCCGACGCGAGGCGGCTCGCATGATCGGCCGCGAGCCACGGGCGGATGAACAGATTGGTCAGCTCCGCGGCGAAGACCTCGTAGGTCTCGAACAGTTCCTCGGACGGCGTGATCGCCCCGCCCGCCTCAACCTGCTCGCCGATCGCCGTGATGTATTCGGGAAGTTCCATCGCCCTACCCTGGTAGCGTCGCCCGATTGCGACGCTACCGCTATACCGGCGATTTTCGCCGATGCCTACGGCAAAGATCGCCGAGCTGGGCTGCCCGAAACCCGGGGCATCAATGCTGCTCGGGCTCCTTCTCCTCGCCCGGCTTTGGCACTGGCTTCTGCGGGGCGGCCGGATGCGGTGGCGGCGCCGGGTGCGCGGCGGGCGGCGGAGCAGCCGGATGCGGCGGCTCAGCCGGACGCGCGGCAGGCGGCGGAGCGGCGGGATGCGGCGGCTCGGGCGGTCGTGCTTCGGTGGGATGAGGTGCCTCCACCGGGTGTGGCGCTTCGGCCGGTCGTGCTTCCTGATGAGCAGGCTCGCTCGGATGCGGCGCCGGCTGGGCCTCGGTGGGGCGCGGCGGTTCGGCCGGTCGGGCTTCCTGACGAGCAGGCTCGCTCGGATGCGGCGCCGGCTGTGCCTCGGTCGGGCGCGGCGGCTCACCCGGATGCGGCGGCGGGACGGGGCGGGCCTCTTGCGGACGCGGCGGCTCGCCCGGACGTGGCGCGGGCTGAGCCTCTTGCGGACGCGGCGGCTCGCCCGGACGCGGCGCCGGCTGAGCCTCTTGCGGACGCGGCGGCTCGCCGGGACGGGCGAGCTGACGGGCGGGTTCGCCCGGATGCGGCGGCGCACCCTGCGGCGCCGCTGTCGCGGGGCCATGCTGGGCGCCGGGCGCGCCCGGCCGCGCGACTTCGCTCGGCCGCACCGTGCCGGAGGGCTGGCCGTGCTCTTCCGGCGGATGCGGCCGCTGCGCCTCGGGGACCTGCGCGATCGGCCCCGTCCGATGCCACACCTGACCCTCGACATTGATGTGGTTGCGGGTGATGTCGGTCTGCGTGGTGATGTGCTCGTAGCGGGTCCGATCGACGTCGATCTGGTGATGCTGCCAGTCGGGATGGCCCCAACCCCAAAGCGGCGCGACGACGCCGAACCCGACGCTGTAGCCGATCCCGGCGCCGAGCGTGCCGTTGTAGAAACCCGGCGGCGGCGCGATGTAGACCGGCGGCGCGTCGCTGTCGGGCCAGCTTCCGTAAACCTCGGCCGAGTTGTAGACCGGAACGTAGATCATGTTCGGATCGGTCGGCTCGATGATGATGTCCGTCGCCTCCTCGCGCACCGCGAGCTGGGTCGTCGATTTGAGCATGCCAGCCTGCACCGCCCGCTCGCGCAGGAACTGGACGCGCGCCAGGCTCTGAACTTCCTGGTTGGCGAAGGCGGCGCCGAGGGTCTGCGTCCAGTCGAGATGGTCGGCCAGCATCGTGACGAGCTGCGGGAAGGCGACCAGCGACTTGACGCTCGGGTCCCACGGCAATTGCTGCAGCGCGTTGGCCAGATCGTCGCCCTTGAGCGCCGCGTTGTTGCCGTCCTGCAGCCATTTCTCGGCGTCGATCAGCTGATCCGGGAAGGTCGCGGCCATCAGCACCTGGGTCAGCAGCTGATCGGGATAGAGCGCGATCGGGGCGAGCATCTGGTCGAGCTGCGCATTGGTGAACCCCGCCGGAGCCGGATTGAGCGCGGCCTCCGCCTCGGCGCGGGTCGGCGCCTGGGCGTAGACCGCGCCGGGAGCCGTCAGAAGGAATGGTAGCGTCGCCACTAGGACGCGATGGTAAAGGTGCTTCATCGGCGCTGCCCCGCTATGGATTGAAATCGGTTTGGTCGCTAGTGAACGTCCGGTTGGCGACTCAATTCCCCAGCGAGTTGTTGCGCCCCTGCCTCGCCCTTCCACCCGCGGTGGACAGCTGCTATATCCATCTGACGGATGAAGACTATGTCAATAATCGATTTGATGGATGTAGACGCCTGTTGCTAAGAGGAAAGCGGCATAGCGCTATCACCGCGGCTAACACACCACCGCCTGGTTTGCGCTATACTGCCCTGATCAATTTTCGGGAGGCCACAATGCCCGTCATCAAAGTCACCGATCTCGCCTATGGGCGGCTGCGCTCGCCCGATCTCGACAAGCAGGAGGAATTCCTCACCGCGTTCGGCATGGTGCGCGCCGACCGCACCAAGACCGCGCTCTACATGCGCGGCACCGACGCGCCGCACCATCTCCATGTCACCGAGCTGGGCGACCCGAAATATATCGGTATGGCCTTCCACGCCGGCAGCGAGGACGACCTCGAAAAGCTGAGCAGGGTCGAGGGAGCCTCGAAAGTCGAGGCCATCGACGAGCCCGGCGGCGGCAAGCGCGTCCGCCTGACCGACCCGGACGGGTTCCAGGTCGAGGTGGTGCACGGCATGGCGATGCTGCCGAAAATCCCGGTCAACCGCCCGAAGGTCAATTTCGGCGAGGACAAGACGCAGCGCCGCAACGCGCTCTATTACAAAGGCGTCGAGCGCGGCCCATCGCACGTCAAGCGCATGGGCCATTTCGTTGTGCACTCGGCGCAGTTCGAGAAGACGCTCGGCTGGTATCGCGAGATGTTCGGCTTCCGCCCATCGGACGAGGTCTATGTCGGCGACAAGACCAACATCACCGGCTCGTTCAACCGGCTCGACCGTGGCGACGATTTTGTCGATCACCATGCCTTCTTCTGCATCCGCAGCGACAAATCGGGGCTGAACCACTTCAGCTACGAGGCGGCCGATATCGACGACATCATGATCGGCCACGAGCACCTGCAGGGGAAGGGCTACGAGCATTTCTGGGGCCTCGGGCGCCATTCGCTCGGCAGCCAGGTCTACGACTACTGGGGCGACCCGTGGGGCCGCGTCCACGAGCATTGGGCCGATACCGACGTGCTCAACGCCAGCGTGCCGCCCAATCTGATCAGCCGCGAGGAGCTCGCCGGCCCGTGGGGCGGCCCGCCGCCGGAGAAGTTCATGCACCACGCCGTGCGCTGACCTTCCGCCGTCATTGCGAGGAGCCAAAGGCGACGAAGCAATCTCCAGCCGGTTTGGCTAGCCCGAAGGAGATTGCTTCGCTACGCTCGCAATGACAAATGACGCTATGGAGTCCCGCCCGATGAAGACCTTTGTACGCTGCGGCCAGTTGTTCACCGGGCGGGAGGACGAGGCGCGGAAAAACGCCGTGCTCGTCTATGACGGCGGCGGGCGGCTCACCTATGTCGGCGCCGAGGCCGGCGCGCCGAAGCGCGGCGAGGACGACCGGCTGGTCGACCATTCCGGCCAGTTCGTGATGCCGGGCCTCATCGACGTGCATACCCACCTCGCCTACGGCAATGCCAAGACCGAGGAGGATATCGACCTCTACAGCCCGCTCGAATTCCGCGCGCTCAGGGGCATGTTCTTCGCGCAGAAGGTCGCCGCCGCCGGCTATACGGCGATCTGCTCGCCGGGCGACGCGGGGCAGGTCAGCCTGTCGATCCGCAACGCGGTCAACGCCGGCCTGTTCGACGGGCCGCGCGTCATGGCCGCCGGGCCGTATTTGACCACGCATCAGGGCCTCACCGACTGGTATCCGACCTGGATCGGCGCGCCGGAAACCTCGATCGGCAAGCTCGTCCACAACATCGACGCGGCGATCCAGGAGATCCGCCGCCAGGTCAAGAACGGCGTCGACTGCATCAAGATCGCGATGGACGGCATCCAGCGCCGCCCCGATGGCGAGCTGATCGCCGCCTTCACCCAGGAAGAGACCGACGCGATGGTGCGCGAGACGCACCGCATGGGCAAAAAGGCGGTGTCGCACGCGGTCGGCCGCGAGGCCACGCTCTATTCGGCGCGGGCTGGGGTCGACCTCATTTTCCACGCCTTCCATCTCGACGACGAGTGCATCGCCGCGATGAAGCAGACCGGCAGCATGATCGGCCCGACACTGACCCAGCCGAAGAACGTCATCGAGTTCACCCAACCGCACGAGCCGGCGGGGCAAAAGGGCCGCGTCGAGGCCACCGTCGCGCGCTACAAACTCGGCTGCGCCAATCTGAAAAAGGCGAAAAAGGCTGGGATCCCGTTTCTCACCGGCACCGATAGCGGTTTCGCGGTGACGCCTTACGGCGAATGGCATGCGCGCGAGCTGGAGCTGTTCGTCGACGATCTCGGCTTCTCGAAGGCCGCGGCGCTGCGCGCGGCGACCGAGACCAATGCCCGCTTCATGACGCAGGGCGACGAGATCGGCGTGCTGGAGGCGGGCCGGGCCGCCGATTTCACCGCGTGGGACGGATCGCCGCTCGCCGATATCGGCATCCTCCAGGACAAGCGCCGGCTGCGCGGCGTGTACATCGCCGGCCGCGAGCTCAAGATCGCCGACCGACCCTACGATCCACGCCGGGTCACCGATTTCTCGCTCAGCAATTGGACCGACCTCTATACTCAGGAACGGGTCGCCGAGTTGCGCGGCGAGCGTCGCCGGCTCGAGGCGGCGGAATAGAAGAAGCAACGGCGATGCAGGGCATCGTCCATCCGAAGCTGCGGCGGCTATACGACTACTGGGACGGCAAACGCGGCGAACGGCCCATGCCGTCGCGCGCCGACCTCGACCCGATCGACATCAGGTTCGCCATTGGCGACGTCATTCTCGCCGAAGTGCTCGACGAGACGCCGCCGCGCTTTCGCATCCGCCTGCACGGCACCAACCTGTCAGAGCGGACTAGTTTCGATCTGACCGGCAAGATGCTCGACGAGATGCCGGCACCCGAGTTCCGCGATCTGTCGCGGCGCAGCTTCACCAAGGTGGTGCGCACGCGCGAACCGCTGCACGCGCTGGCCGACCGTTCGCTCGACGGCCGGATGCAGCGCTACGAGGCGATCATCCTGCCGCTGTCGGGAGACGGCGAACGGGTCGATCGGCTGCTCATCGGCATGATCTTCGAACCGCTGCGGCGGTGAGCAGCCGCCGTGAAGATCCGCGACATCAAGACCTATGTGCTCGACGCCGCGCTCGCCGAGCCGTTCGCCTATTCGCAGGCCTGGTACGAGCGGCGCGGCGCCTGCCTCGTCGAAATCGTCGGCGAGGACGGCAATAGCGGCTGGGGCGAGGCGTTCGGCCCGGCTCGGCTGACCGCGCCGATCATCGACTATTACAAACCGCTATTGATCGGCGAGGACGCGCTCGCCACCGAGCGGCATTGGCAGAACCTCTACAACCGGCTGCGCGATCACGGGCAGAAGGGTCTCGCGATCGAGGCGTTGTCGGCGATCGACATCGCGCTGTGGGATCTGAAGGGACGCCATCTCGGCGTCTCGGTGCACCGGCTGCTCGGCGGGCCGTTGCGTACCCGGGTCGAAGCCTACGCGACCGGGTTCTACCGCAAGCGGCATGGCGACCCGCTCCACTATCTGGTCGCGGAAGCGCACCAGCGTGTCGCCGCCGGGTTCACCGCGATCAAATTGAAGCTCGGCTTCGGGCTCGCAGACGATGCGCGGCTGTGCGAGACGGTGCGCCGCGCGATCGGCCCCGGCATCCGCATCATGGTCGACGCCAACCATGCCTACGATGCCCTCGGCGCGATCCGCCTCGGCAAGCTCATCGAGCCGCTCGACATCACCTGGTTCGAGGAGCCGGTGCCGCCCGAGGATCTCGCCGGCTACCGCGAGGTGAAGGCCGCGCTCGCCATCCCGATCGCGGGCGGCGAGGCCGAGTTCACCCGCTGGGGGTTCCGCCCGCTGATCACCGAGCGGCTGGTCGATATCTTGCAGCCCGACCTCGCGGCGGCCGGCGGCATCTCGGAGACCAAGAAGATCGCCGATATGGCGAACGCGTTCGGGGTCAGGGTCAACCCGCATGTCTGGGGCACTGGCGTCGCGCTCGCCGCGTCGCTGCAGCTGATCGCCGCCCTGCCGCACAACCCGCCGGGTCTCTACCCGATCGAGCCGCTCCTCGAGTTCGACCAGTCCGAGCACCCGATCCGCATGGCGGTCATCCGCGAGCCGATCGTGCAGAGGGAAGGCTGGGTCGAAATCCCCGACCGGCCCGGGCTCGGGATCGAAATCGATCACGCCGCGCTGACGAAATTCGCCGCCGTGTGACGCGTCGGTTGCCGAGCGGCGACCGACGCACGACATGTTGGCGTGCCCCGCGTGAGAGCCGCCAATGCCGCGAGACGTCCGCCTGGAAGCACCATTGCCCCATTCTGATCTGGCCGCGGAACTCAGCGTTTGGCTGATCCGCGAGGCGCGCTTTCTCGAGGGCAACACGGAGGTGCTCGACGCATTCTGCGAGCGCGTCGCCGCCGCCGGCGTGCCGATCGACCGGGTCTCGTTGCACCAGCGCGCGTTCCACCCGCAATATCGCGGAGTCTCGCGGATCTGGCGGCCCGACCAGCCGCAGGAAGAGAAATTCCTCGACCACGGCATCGAAAAGACCGCGACCTATATCGAAAGCCCGGTGCGCTTGGTCGTCGAGGAAAGCCAGAGCCTCAACTGGCGGCTCGACGGCAACGCCCCGCTGCCGTTCCCGGTGCTCGAAGAGCTGCGCCAGGCCGGGTTTACCCATTACGTCATGGAGCCGCTCGTCTATGCCGTGGGCATGGTCAACGCCTTCGCCTGGGCAACTAAGCGGACCGGCGGCTTCAGCCCCGCCGAGATACGGCTGTTTCGCGACATCCTGCCGGCCTACGCCGCCGTCGCCGAATTGAAGGCGTTGCGCCGGTTCATCGGCGGCATGCTGACGACCTATGTCGGCAGCGAAGCCGGGCGGCTGATCCTTGAGGGCCAGGTGCAGCGCGGCGACGTGCGCGAGATCACCGCGGCGCTGATGCTGTTCGACCTGCGGGATTTCACCCAGATGTCGGACCAGCTGAAGCCGCGCGCGGTGCTGCGCATGCTCAACAGCTATTTCGATTGCGTGATGCCGCCGGTGGAGGAACACGGCGGCGAGGTCGTCGAGATCATGGGCGACGGCGTGCTCGCGATGTTTCACCAGGGACCGGAGCGCAGCGCCGCAGAGGCGTGCAACTCGGCCTTGGCCGCCGCCACCGCCGGGCTCGCCGCGCTCGCCGAACGCAACCGAAAGCACCCGGCGACGCCGCTTCAGGCCGGGGTCGCGCTGCATTACGGCACGGTCAGCTACGGCAATATCGGCTCCGGCAACCGGCTCGACTTCACGATGATCGGACCCGACGTCAATCTGACCGCGCGTATCGAGCGGCTGTGCCGCGAGCTCGACCGCTCGCTGATCATGTCGGAGGCCTTCGCCGACACGCTGAGCCGCCCGACCTGGGAGATCGGGCATTTCGAAATGCGCGGCTTCTCGAAGATGCAGCGGCTGTTCGAACTGCCGCCGCCGGGTCCATAGGTTCAAATCGTCATTCCCGCGAAAGCGGGAACCCAGGAGCAGCCGTCACACCACTCGCCCTGGACCCCCGCTTTCGCGGGGGAGACAAAAGAGTGAGCTACGCGCTCTCGAACAGACGCTGGCCGATGAATTCGCCCTGCGCCACCCCGCCGGGACAGGCGAAAAGGCCGCCGCCGACATGGGTGACGAACTGGTTCAGCATGTCCAGCTTCGCCATCTTCTCGAAGACCTTGACGAAGCCGGTGCGCGGGTCGCGTTGGTAGCAGAGGAAGAACAGGCCGGCGTCGTACTCCATGCCCTGCCGCCAGGGCGGCCAGCGTTCCGCGGTGAAGTTCACGCCGTCATTGTAGGAGTACGGCCGGCGCAGGATCTGCGCGCCGTCATTGCTCGCGGCCGCGGCGAGGCGGACATGCGCGTTCTCGGCGATCACGTAATTGCCGTCCTTGTCGGTGGCGTCCAAGTCGACCGCGTCGTGCTCGTTGTCCCGGCCGATCGGCGCGCCGGTGGCCTTGTGGCGCCCGAAACTCTGCTCCTGGAAATCGATCTTGCTGCGGTCCCAGTGCTCCAGGGCGATGCGGATGCGCCGAACGACGAGATAGCTGCCGCCTTGCATCCAGTCCGGACCGTCATCGGCGACCCAGACGATCTTGCCCATCGCCGTCGGATCGCCGGTCGACGGGTTGTTGGTGCCATCCTTGAAACCCATCAGGTTGCGCGGCGTCTGGCCGGTCCCGAAATTCGGCATGAACCCGGTCTGCGCCCAGCGCACCTGCGCCACATCGTCGGCGAGCCGAACCAGTTGTCGGACAGCGTGAAAGGCGACTTGCGCATCGTCGGCGCAGGCCTGGATCGATAGGTCCCCGCCGGTACGCTCCGGCACGAGCTCGTCGCCGGCGAAGCGCGGCAGGTCGGCGAGCGCCTCCGGGCGGCGCGCGGCAAGGCCGTAGCGATCCTTGCCCTCCTTCTCGAAGAGGCCCGGGCCAAATCCGAAGGTCACGGTGAGCCGCGCCGGCGGCAAGCCCTCAGCCTCGCCGGTATCGGGCAGCGAAATGCTTGTCGGCGTCGGCTCGGCGCTGCTCGTGGTGACCGTGGCGGTCGTATCGTAATTGTAGGCGAGCTCGGTCTTCGCGAAGGGCTCGATCGCCTTGCCGCTCGCCATCCGGGAAGCAGCGCTCGTCCAGGCCTTCAAGAGCTGAACGACGTCGTCGCGCTTTGTCGTCGTCAGGTCGAGCGCGGCGAAATAGGTGTGACCCTGGGCGGGCGTGACGATGCCGCCCTGGTTGCGGCCCCAGAACGGCTCGGTCTGCGGGGCTTCCGCCGCGGCGGTGGCGTCCGCCTTGGCAAGAGCCGGCGTGACGGCATCCGCGCCCAGCGCCGCGCCGGCCGCGGCCGCCAGCCCGGCCGCCCGCGTCAGGAACCCGCGGCGGGTCGCTCCGGGCACGCCGCCACCGCATTCGTTCATCGCACCGCTTCCATCAGCGTGTTGACGTCGTCTTCGACGTAGTAGAAGCCCTGACCGTCAGGCGTCATCGCGATGCCGAACAGATCGCCATTGCCTGGCGGCGACTGCGCCGGGTTGGTGTCGATCCATTGGGCGTAAAGCTGCTTACCGCTCGCCGGGTCAACCTCGACGAGCTGCCCGTTCTTGGCGTTGCAGGCCAAGAGATGCCCGTCGCGCGTGAGGACCAGCGCCAGCGGCCGTTTCAACAGCCCGTCCTTGGTTACCAGCCGGCCGGTGCCGGCGCTGTCGCGGCGCGTCGTCGCATCGGGGATCGCGATGATCTGATTGGCGAGCGCGTCGGACACGTAGAGGGTCGTGCCGTCGGGCGCCAGCGCCAGCCCGGTCGGTCCGATCAGGAAAACGTCGCGGTCGGCCCGCGCGCTGATGCCGCTGGCGATCACCGTCTGCCCGGTTATCGTCGGTCGACCACTCGCGGGAACCGACAGGTCGATCCGCAGCACGGTCGCCTTGTTGATGGTCACCGGGTAGCCGGTATTGGGATCGCGGACCTGCCACGCCGGGATGTCGAACCCCGCCATGCTGACGAACAGCGTCACCGTCGAACCGCGGTCGACCACCGCCATGTTGCCCCACGGCCCGTTGATGTTGGGGCCGGTCCAGACGGTGGCGAGCTGACCGTTGCTGTCGAACACGATGAGGCACCCGGGCCCTTTGGTTCCGGTGGTGCCGTCTTTGCTTGGCGTGCTGCCGACGATGACCCAGCCGCTTTTCAACATCGTCATCGCCGTGGTCAGGCCGACGCCGCCCGGACATTGCGCGAAATCCTGCGGCAGCTTGGCGAAGGTGAAGGTTTTATGGGTCGCCGGATTGTAGTCGACGATCGTCGTGCCGGTGCCCTGCAGGTTCGAGAGATTGTTGAAATTATCGACGAGCACGTCGTCCTTCTGGATCTTCCCGGCCGAGACCGGGGCAACCACCACCGCATAGGGGTTGAGATCGCCGTTATCGGTCACGGTCGAGGTGCGGGTGATATGCTTATGGATCGTCTCGAGCATGCCTTGCGGCGCGTCCGCCCGGGCCGGGCCCGCAAGCGCCGCGACGCCGACAAGCACGGCCGTCGCCGCCGCGGCGCGCCAAAGCCCGACAGATCGAATTAACCTAGGCATGGTCTCGTTTCCCCGCATTCGGCGGCTTGATCCGTCGGGAATTGCGAATGCCAGAACTGCGAATGATTGGCATTCACGGTAAGAATGATTCGCGACATCGTCAAGCCGCCGCGACGGGATGGCAGCCATTCCCGCCGCGTCAGAACAGGATGTTGGTCCGCACGCCGATCACCGCTTCGTCCTGGACACGCGCCGTCCCGCTCGCATTGGCGATCCCGCCGCCCGGGTTGAACACGTACTGGAAGTCTGGCTGAAGCTGCAGCCAGGGGGCGACCGCGTACTGGTAGGTGACCTCGACGAACGTCTCGCTGCTCCGCGTCGGGTTGAATGAGCCCGTGTAGAGCGCGGTGTCCTGGTCAAGCCCGGCCGCCTGGCCGCTGATCTTGGCGTAGCCCATGCCGATGCCGAACGTGTCGTCGTCGCGGTGCAGGAACGGTTCGTGGAAGGTCATGCCGAAATTGAGGCTGAAATCGATCAGATTACGGTTGGTTTGCGGTGTGCCCATAGCGCGCGCGAAGAGGTTTATTGTCCTGTCCGATTCCTCCGGGTCGACCCAGATGAGCTGATCGGCGACGGCATAGATGCTGTAATCGCCGCGATGCTGCTGCGGGATGCCGGTGCTCAGCGGATTGGCCAGCGACAGCCCCGTGTTGTCGAAACGCTGATCGGCGAAATGCTCGGTGTCGTACCAGAAGCCGATCTTGTAGACGCGAGCCAGCGGTTCGTTCTGATCGGCGTAAAGCATGCTGCCGAGCGCGGGGTAGGAATATTGCATCTCGGCGATCAGCAAGGCGCCGCCGTTGGTCGGAAAGCTGGTGCCCGAGGCGTTCACCTGCTGCGGGTCGCCATTGTTGTTGGGCACCGGGCTGCCGTTGAACACACCGACGAGGAACGTCACCGGATCGATCGGCCGCGCCTTGAACCGCACGCCGAGCGCCGATAGCGGATAGGCCGGGCCGCCGCCGGGCAGATCGGCCGATGGCACCATCGGCCAGCCGAACATCGTGTTGACGAAATACGACGCGTTCTGGCTGACGATGAATTCCTGGTCGAGGCTCTGCTGGCCGATCTTCACATCGGCCCGGTCCTCCTCGAGGAATTTCTGGTCGTACCACAGCTCCCACAGCCGCGTGGCGCGATCCCCTTCGATGCCGCTCGCAGTCTGGAGAGTGCCGAGATTGTCGGCGCTCAGGCTGCGGCCGCGGATTTGCAGCGCGCTGGCGTTGAACGTGCCGCCATACCAGCCGAAGGCCCGGTTGGTGTCGAGCTGCAGGAGCAGCTGCGTCAACCCGTCATACTCGAACCCTTTATGGATGCCGCCGGTGACGTTGCCCAGCACCTCGCTGGTCTCTTGCAGGGCAAGGGAGATGCCGTACTGAGCGAGGAAGGGCCGCAGCCCGCCCATATTGCCGAGCAGGAAATTGGTCCTCGCGAGCCCGCTCAGGAAGCTTCCGCCGGCCGGCGTATATTCTTCGCCGGGCTGTAGCTGCTCCTCGGTCGGAATCTGAATCTGCGGCGGCGCCGCCGCGGCTGGATGGACCCCGAGCCCAATAGCAGCGAAGGCGCCCACGGACGCGATGACCCCCATCGCGCGACGCGACGCCGCCGAAGGTACTGCACGATCTCTCCGCCACCCCATTTAGCCTCTCTCCATCGGTCGAGCTCCGCACGGCTTGTTACTGAGACAGCTATCGATAATCACTCGCATCTGACAAGCGAATTATTCGCATTCGCGATATGTCGTGAAGCATCGGGGTGGAACGGATGGAAGGGAGCGGCTGGACCCGGGGTTTCTGGCACCCGCGACGGGGTCGCGCAGGCTATTCCGAGATGACGACGCCCTGGGCGGTATCGGAATGATATTCGCCCATGAACGGATATCGACCGGGGCCGAGCGGCCGCAAATGGACGGTGCCGTAAGTGCCGCCGACGATGATTTTCTCGACCTTCAGCGCGGTCGAGTCGAACTCCTCCGGAGTCGCGTCCTCGTTGGTGATCTTCAGGATGACCGGCTTGCCTTGCGGCACATGGATCTCCGCCGGCGCAAAGCGGTGGTCCTTGATCGTGACCGCGATCGTCGGCGGTTCGTCCGCCGTCGCCGGGAGCGCGAGCAGCGCCAGCGTCAGCGCGACGGGGAGCGTTGGGAACCCGGTCTTCATCCGCTGTGCCTCCGCGAAACCGCCGCCGATCCTAGTAGGAAAATATGCGATTGCAAGTCAATCGCAAGCTAGCTAGCGTCTCGCCTGGAAAAAGGCGCGCAGCAGCGCCGCGGCGCGCCGCTCGTCGATGCCGCCATAGATTTCCGGCCGGTGATGGCAGGTCGGCTGGTCGAAGATGCGTGCGCCGTGCTCAACGCCACCTGATTTCGCGTCGTAAGCGCCGAAATAGAGCCGTCGGATGCGCGCGAGCGAGATCGCCGCGGCGCACATCGGGCAGGGCTCGAGCGTCACGTAGAGGTCGCAGCCGTCGAGCTGCTTTTGCCCGAGCGCGGCGGCACCGGCGCGCAACACCAGCATCTCGGCATGCGCGGTCGGGTCGTGCTGGGACTCGACCCGGTTGCCGGATTGCGCGACGACCGCCCCGTCGGGACCGACCAGCACCGCGCCGACCGGGACCTCGCCGCGCCAGCCCGCCGCCTCGGCCTCGGCGAAGGCGAGCGCCATCGGGCTATCTTTTAGCGTGGTGATCGAGCGCTTGGTCATTGCCGGCGCGGTTGCCCCTCGCTATCTCCTGCCAGCATGAATGACATAGCGCCGCAACGCATCGCCAAAGTGCTGGCCCGCGCCGGGCTGTGCTCGCGCCGCGACGCCGAGCGCTGGATCGCCGAGGGCCGCGTCGCGGTCGACGGCAAGGTGCTCACCAGCCCCGCGTTCACCGTGACCGATGCGAGCGAGATCCGCGTCGACGGCCATCCGCTGCCCGAGCCGCAACGCGCGCGGCTGTGGCGTCATCATAAGCCGGCGGGGCTTATCACCACGCATCGCGACGAGAAGGGCCGCGCCACGGTATTCGCCGCGCTGCCCAAGGAGTTGCCGCGGCTGATCTCGATCGGGCGGCTCGACCTCAATGCCGAGGGCTTGATGCTCTTGACCAATGACGGAGCGCTCGCCCGCCGGCTGGAACTGCCGGCGACCGGCTGGCTACGCCGCTATAAGGTGCGGGTGCACGGTATCGTCGATCCGGCGCGGCTCGTCGCGCTCGACAAGGGCGTCACGATCGACAGTGTCGCCTATGGCCAGATCCATGCCCAATTGGAGCGCCAGCAGGGGTCGAACGCCTGGATCGCGCTCAGTCTGCGCGAAGGCAAGAACCGGGAGGTGCGCCGGGTCATGGAGCACCTCGGCTATACCGTGACGCGGCTGATCCGCCTGTCCTATGGGCCGTTCCAGCTCGGCCATCTCGAACGCGGCGCGATCGAGGAGGTGCCGAAAAAAGTGCTCGAGGAACAGCTCGGCAGCGGCGCCGAACCCAAGAAGAATGCGCGTCGTCGGCGGTAGGCATCGCGGCCGGCGGCTTGTCGCGCCGCCGGGCGACGCGGTGCGGCCGACCAGCGACCGCGCGCGCGAGGGGCTGTTCAACATCCTGTCGCATGGCGATTTCGCCGCCGCCGGGTTGCCGTTCGCAGACGAGAATATCGTCGACGCCTTTGCCGGAACGGGCGCGCTCGGCATCGAGGCCTTGTCGCGCGGAGCTGCGCGCGCCGCCTTTATCGAGACCGACCGCGCGGCGCTCGGCGCCTTGCGCCGCAACCTCGCCGCGCTCGACGAGGAGGACAGCGCCGACATCATCCCCGGCGACGCGACCCGGCCGCCGCGCGCGCCCTACGCCGCCGCCCTCGCCTTTCTCGACCCGCCCTACCGCAGCGGCCTCGCCGCGCCAGCGCTTGCCGCGCTGGCGCAGATGGGCTGGCTGGTGCCGCGCGCGCTGGCGGTAATCGAGCTTGCCGCGCGGGAACCTTTTTCCCCACCCGAGGGTTTCGCGATGATCGACGAGCGCGTCTACGGCGCCGCCAGAGTGGTTTTTCTGCGCCGCCAAGGAGAACAGCGATGAACATTCCGCGGATCACCCTACCCGACGGCGACAGCGTGCCGGCCTATGGCCAGGGCACCTGGCATATGGGTGAGAGCCGCACGGGCTTCGCCGACGAGGCGGCGGCGCTGAAGCTCGGCATCGAACTCGGCGTGACGCTGATCGACACCGCCGAGATGTACGGCAACGGCGTCGCCGAGGAGATCGTCGCCGAGGCCGCGAAAGGCCGGCGCGACACGCTGTTTATCGTCAGCAAGGTGCTGCCCTACAACGCCTCGCAACGAGGCACGATCGAGGCCTGCGAACGCAGCCTGAGGCGGCTGAAGACCGACCGCATCGACCTCTACCTCCTGCACTGGCGGGGCTCGCATCCGTTCGCCGAAACGCTGGCGGGGTTCGAGCGGCTACGGCGCGACGGCAAGATCCGCCATCACGGGGTCAGCAATTTCGACCGCGCCGACATGGAGGAGTGGGCGGCGCTCGATGGCGGCAACGCGGTCGCGTCCAATCAGATCCTGTACAATCTGACGCGGCGCGGCCCGGAATGGGATGTCATCCCGTGGTGCCGCGAGCATAAAATCTCGGTCATGGCCTATTCGCCGATCGAGCAGGGCCGCATGCTCGGCCACAAGGCATTGGCCGAGATCGCGGCGCGACATGGCGCGACGCCGGCGCAGGTCGCGCTCGCCTGGCTGCTGCGCCAGGAGGGGATGATCGTGATCCCTAAAGCGAGCCGCAAAGAACATGTGCGCGAGAATTTGGGAGCGCTCGACCTTAAGCTGAGCGATGCGGACCTCGCCGATCTCGACCGCGCCTTCCCGCCGCCCAAGGGGCGGACTTCGCTGGGGATGCTGTAGCACCGCGCGCAGCGCCAATGAGATTCACCACAGAGACAGTTGAGGCGGTGAGATCCCCAATGCTCGTTATCTCACCGCCTCACCGTCTCTGTGGTTATTTACGTGCGGCGTCGCCGCGAAGGAATTTACCGCGACTGGATCGTCGTTCCGCCATCCACCGTCAGGATCTGCCCGGTGATGAAGGCGCCCGCCGGGGACGCCAACAATAGCGCCGGGCCGGCGATGTCGATCGGCTGGCCGAGCCGGCGCAGCGGGGTCGCCGCCTCGCGCGCGGCGCGGCGGGCCGGGTCTTCGTAGAGCACGCGGGCGAACTGCGTCTCGACAAGGCCCGGCGCGATGCAATTGACCCGGATGCCGTCCGGGCCCCAGGCGGCCGCCAGGTTTCGCGCCAGCGCGTAATCGGCGAGCTTGGTGATGCCGTACATCGGCAGCTCCAGCGAGGCGTGCAGCGCCGCAACCGAGATGATGTAAATGATCGAGCCGTCCTTCCGCTCGACCATGCCTGGCTTGACCAGTTTCGACAGCCAAAAATTCGACTGCGCGTTATTGACCATCATCCGCTCGAAGACCTCGTCCGAGAGACCGTCGATTGGCCCGTGATGTGGATTGATCGCGGCGTTGCAGACGAGGATGTCGACCCGGCCGTAGGCCTCATGCGCCTTGGCGATCAGGTTCTCGCACTGCGCCTTGTCGGAGATGCGGCAGGTGATGGCCGTGGCCTCGCCGCCCTTCGCCTTGATCGCCGCGACGACCTCCTCGCAGGGCTCGAGGTTGCGGGCGGAGATCACCACCTTGCCGCCGGCCTCGGCGAATGTTTCCGCCATCGCCCGCCCAATGCCGCGCGACGAGCCGGTGATAACCGCGACTTTTCCGGAAAGATCGAAGAGATTCATAGGGCCCTCAGTTAAAGCTGTCTCCCCGCGAAAGCGGGGGCCCAGGGCGACCGTTCCGTCGCTCGCCCCTGGGTTCCCGCTTTCGCGGGAAAGACGAATTAATCGGTGCTCGCCGGCTTCCTACCGCTTCTCCCGCACCAGCGGGTTGCGCAGGATGCCGATGCCGGTGATCTCGATCTCGCAGACATCGCCGTGCTTCAGGTTGCGCGGCGAGCCCTCGGTGCCCATCCACACCACGTCGCCGGGCCACAAGGTGAGGTATTGCGACATCCGGCTGATGAAGGTCGCGACGCCGTAGAGCATATGGTTGGTCTGGAAATTGTCGGTGACCTCGTCGTTGACGCGGACGATGGTGCGCGCCGCCTCGAGGTCGAAATCGGTCTCGATCCACGGCCCCATCGGCTTGAAGGTGTCGGTGTTCTTGGCGCGCCACAGCGTGCGGTCCTGGCGCTGCCAGGCGCGCTCGCTCATGTCGTTGCCGATGGTCCAGCCAAGCACGCACGAGAGCGCCTCGCTCTCCGACAGATACTTGGCCTTGGTGCCGATCACCGCGACGAGCTCGCCCTCGTACTGCACCAGCTCGCCGGCGTCGTGCGGGATGACGATGTTCTCGTTATGCGCAATGAGGGCGTTGTTGGCGCGATAGCCGACATCGGCGGCGGGCGGGATGTTGGGTTTCTCGCCGCGCTTCGCGGCCATCTCAGTGATGTGCTCGACGTAGTTGAGCCCGGCCGCGTAGAAGGTTTTTGGAATTACCGGCACCAGGTACTTGATTTCGCGGAGCTTGTGCTTGGTGCGGGTCATCTCGTAGCCGACAAACGGATCGCCCTTGACCGCGACGACCTCGTCGCCCTCGATGATGCCGTAGGATTCCTGACCGTTCGCCTCGTAGCGGAGCCAGCGCATCGCATCCCTCCCGTTTCACTAGTGTCGGACTATAACCGACATCCGACAGACGGCAACGCGACTGCCTGTTATCCCTGTTATCTGCCGCCAATTATCAGGCATTAACAGGCACTCGCTGTTGCCGCGATTATGCCGACCCGCAATAGATGTCACAGAATTTTGGCGAAATTATCGTCGTTCACCCGCAACGGAGGTCCGCCATGTCGACGATCGACCGCGATGGGGTCGAGATTTACTACGAGGCGCACGGCAACGGGCCGGCGGTGCTGCTGTCGCATGGCTATGGCGCGACATGCCGGATGTGGGACGCGCAGGTCGCCGCCTTCGCCGACCGCTACCGGATCATCACCTGGGACATGCGCGGCCACGGAAAATCGGGCGACCCGGCCGACCCGACGCTCTATTCGCAGGCACTGACGGTCGGCGACATGGCGGCAGTGCTCGATTCGTGCGGGGTCGAGACGGCGGTGATCGGCGGGCTGTCGCTCGGCGGGGTGATGTCGCTCGGGTTCCACATCGCGCATCCCGCGCGGGTGCGGGCGCTGCTGCTGTGCGACACCGGCCCGGGGTTCCGCAACCCCGACGCGCGGGCCGCGTGGAACGAGCGGGCGCTGGCGCGAGCGCGGGAACTCGAGGAGAACGGGCTCGACGCGTCCCGCGGCGGCGGCGAGACGCGGCTCGGCACGCACCGCTCGGCGCGCGGCCTCGCCGGCGCCGCGCGCGGGATGCTGACGCAGTTCGACGACAGCCTGATCCGGTCGCTGCCGACGATCCGGGTGCCGACGCTGGTGCTGGTCGGCTCGCAGGACACGAATTTCCTCGGCGCCGCCGACTACATGACGGCGAAGATCGCCGGCGCGCGAAAAGTGGTGATCGACGGGGCCGGCCATGCCTCCAACCTCGACCAGCCGGCGACGTTCAACCAGGCGGTCGGCGAGTTTCTCGACGGGTTGCCGGGGTAACCCTCACCCTCCCACGGCTTCGCCGTGGGCCCCTCCCTCTCCCGCATGCGGGAGAGGGGTTAACACCGGCACCCAATCCCTCTCCCGCTTGCAGGAGAGGGTGGCGCACGAAGCGCGACAGGTGAGGGTTTACTCCTGCGCATACCTCCACGGCTTGGCGGGCGGCTCGGCGCTCTCGTCGATCGTCCATTGCGGCAGCGCGATGCCGGTCGAGACGTCGCTGAACACCATGCGGACGCGGGTGCCGACGCCGACCCGCCTCACCATCTCGGGCGGGGCGAGCTGGCCGTCCGGGGTGCAGAGATTGCCGATCACCCGCAACGCCTCATCCGGGGTCGGTTCGCCCTTTTGCGTGTCGAGGTCAACCAGCAGCACCATGTACGGCGTCTTGCCGCGAAAGGCGGGTTGAATAGCGTGGTGCACCTCGGTGTAGGAATGCACCGCGCCCTTGCCCTCGACCTTTTTCCAGCTCGATTCGCGCGCCATGCACCACGGGCAGGCGGTGGTCGGCGGGTAGCGCAGGCGATGGCAATCGTTGCAGGCCTGCAGGTGAAAATCATGCTCGGCGCAGTGCTTGAAGTACGCGACGTTCTCGACATCGAGATCGTCGATCCGCAGGTTCATGCCCATGTAGTCGCCGTCAATTGTGGCCATTGAGCTTCTCCTTACTCGTCATTCCCGCGCACGCGGGAATCCAGGGCAAGTGACGCTGCGCTCGCCCCTGGACCCCCGCCTTCGCGGGGGTGACGAAAATAGAAAGATGTATTCACCGGGCCGTCTACCAACCCTTGCGCATGACCATCGACGAGGCGGTCGCCGGGTTGGCCCAGCCGAGATTGGCGCTGACCTCCACGTCCTTGACCTGGCGGCAGCCGCCTTCGCTGTAGTCGAAGGTGTGCTGGCGCTTGCCGTCGGGTCCAACCGGACAGGAATCGTCGACGGCGTGGCGCAGCTGGCGGGTGTTCTCGATCACCATGTTCATGCCGTGGGTGTAACCCTCGCAGAGATGGCCGCCGCTGGTGTTGTTGGGCCGCTTGCCGCCGAGGGTGATCGTGCCGTCCGAGACGTAGTTGCCGCCCTCGCCCTTCTTGCAGAAGCCGTAATCCTCGAGCTGCAGCATCGTCGTGAAGGTGAAGGCGTCGTAGGAGCCGGTGACGTCGACATCCTCCGGACCCACCCCGGCATTCGGCCACAAAATCTCGCGCGCGTAGCGGCCGGCGACGGTCGAGATCGGCCCGTGCTGGTAGTGCATGTCGAGCCGCGGCTTCGAGCAACGCCCGACGACGCCGCGGATCTGGACCAGCGGCTGCTTCATGTCCTTCGCGCGCTCGGCGGTGGTGACGATGACGCAGGTGCCGTTATCGGTCTCGACGCAGCAATCGAGCAGGTGCAGCGGCTTGCAGATAAAGCGGCTGTTGATCACGTCGTCGACCGTGAAGCGCTTCTTGTAATAGGCCTTGGGGTTGTTCGAGGCGTGACGGCTGTGGAACATCTTCACATGCGCGACCTGCTCGGGGGTCGTGCCGTAATCGTACATGTGGCGCATGAAGGTCGGCGCGAAGCTCTGTCCGGCGCTCTGCCAGCCATAGGCGCGGTTGTGCAGCATGTCGCCGCCGACCGGCGCCGCCGAGCGCGCCCCGGTGCCGCCGATGCGCACTTGGCTGAACCCGTTCATCGCGCGGAAGATCGCGACGGTCTTGCAGAGGCCCGCCTCGATGATGCCGATCGCGATGCCGACGAGGGCCTCGGTCGAGGAGCCGCCGCCGACCACGTCCATGTAGAAATTGAGCCGGCAGCCGAGGTCGCCAGCGATAAACGTCGCCGAGGTCGAATCGCCGCCCGAATAGTCGAGCATGCCGTCGATGTCCGAGGGCTTGAGGCCGGCGTCGAGGATCGCGTTGCGCACCGCCCAGGTGCCGAGCGCGCGGGTCGTGACGCCCGAGCCGCGGGTGTAGGTGGTCTCCCCCACCCCGACGATCGCGTATTTGTCGCGCAGGTATTTCGGCGTGGTGCCGTCGACCTCTTGGCGTGGCAATGGCATGCGTTGCTCTCCCTTTTCTCTCCACCACCATCCCGGCGAAAGCCGGGACCCACTTTTGGCGCCAGAGATGGCTGACAAGTGGGCCCCGGCTTTCGCCGGGGTGGTGCCCTCACATCAATACAACCGGTAAAACTTCAGCGCGGTGTTGTGGAACATCGCGTTCTTCTCGTCGTTCGAGTAGCCCTCGGACACGCGCTTGAACGCGTTCCACAAATTAGAATAGCTGCACATCCCCTTGTCGACCGGGAAGTTGCTTTCGAACATCGCGCGGTCGGGGCCGAACGCTTCGATGCAGGTGTTGAGGTAGGGCGCCCAGGCCTTGGCGAGCTGCTCGGAGGAGGGCGCGGCATCCTGGCGGCCCATCTCGAAGCCCATCAGCGAGGGCATGCCGAGGCCACCCAATTTGATGTAGAGGTTGGGGAACTGGCCCAATTTCATGATCTGCGTACGCCACTCGGCGAAGACCTCCTCGCGCTTGTCGGCATAGGGGCCGACAGCGAGCGCGCCGCCGATATGATTGAGCACGATCTTGGTCTCGGGGAAGGCGCCGGCAAGGCTGACGAGGTCGCCGAGCTGCGAATGGAACATCCAGGCTTCGAAGGTCAGGTTCAAGGGCGCCAGCGCGGCGAAGCCCTCGCGAAAGCCGCGGTCGACATAAAGACCTTCGCCCGAACCGGAGGTGAAGACGCGCAGGTTCGGGTCGCTGTGCCAGGTCGCGCCGTTGCGGATACCGCGAAAGCGGCCGCCCGAGGCGACGACGTGCTGCTCCAAGATGCCCTTGGCGCGACCGCCGACAGCGCGCAGATCGACGTTGCCGATGATCCCGGCGCAGGCCTTGGTCGGACCGTATTTGCCGCTCTCGCTCATCGCCGCGACGCCGGCGACAAACGTGGTCTCGCCGAGCGAGCGGGTGTCGGGCGGCCCCTCGGCGCGGTACATCTCGCGGCATTCGAGGAACACGGTCGCGCGGATGTTGTGGCCGCTCGACACATCCTCGATCAGATCGTGCAGCAGATAGCGGCTGCCCGGCCGGTCCCACAGATGGTGGTGCGGGTCGATGATCGGCCGATCGGGCTCGAGCGCCTTTTCCTGGGTCGCGGCGAGCCAGTCCTTGCGGACCGGCAGATGGCGGGCGGCGGGGGCGGCGTTGGTCGATTGCATCGAGGGTCCTCCCGGGGGCCGAAGGTTTCGCCAAGTCTGCGACGGCGGCGCGGCGAACGCCACGGTTTTTGACACCTGGTCAAACCTTCGCCAGCACCCGCTCGCGGAAGGCGCGCATCTCGGCGATGACGGCGGATTCCTCCGGGCGCTCGAAATCGAAATCGATCGCGGTGGCGCCGAGGTCCTCGAGCGCGTGGATGTCGCCGATGATGTTGCCGTCGCTGCCGGAGAAGAGGCGTCGCTCGCCGTCGGACGCCTGATCGGGCAGATCGTGGCCATAGCGCTTGACGCGATAGGTCAGCGCCACCGCATCGGCGCTGCGTCCAGCTTGCGTGGTCAGTTGGCGCAGGCGCGCGACGCCGGCGCGGTAGCGCGGCAGGCTGTCGAGGAGATGCGCGTTGTTAGTGCCGATCGGGTACCAGGCGTCGCCGAGCCGGGCGGCGCGGCGCAGCGACGGGCCGCTCTCGCCGCCGACCCAGATCGGCGGGTGCGGCTTTTGCGTCGGCTTCGGCTCGAGGAGCAGCCGGTTGTAGTGGACGTATTTGCCATCGATCAGCGGCTTCTTCTCGGTCCACAGCGTCTTGAACGCGGCGACGTATTCGTCGGTCACCGCCCCGCGCTCGGCGAACGGCGTCGTCACCACCGCGTCGAACTCGGCCTTGAGCCAGCCGGCGCCGATGCCGACGGTGAGCCGGCCGCCCGACAGCACGTCGATCGTCGCCAGTTGCTTGGCGGCGAGCACCGCCGGGCGGTGCGGCACGACCAGCACCGCCAGCACCAGACGCAGCCGGGTCGTCGCCGCCGCCAGCCAGGCGGCGAGCGTCAGCATCTCGTGACGATACGCGCTGTCGGTTGAATAGAACGCGCCGCTCTCCGAATAGGGATAGCCGGGCTCGGCCATGTCGGGCAGCGTCACATGATCGGTCACGGTCAGATAGTCGTAGCCGAGCGCCTCACCCTCGCGGGCCACCCGCGCCATGATGTCAGGCTGCGCCAAGGCGCCGCTATTGGGCAGGTTGAAGCCGAATTGCATCTTCTCCTCCAAATCGTCGCGCGCAGTCTGCCTCGTCGGGCGAGCCTTGCGCGAGCCTCACATGAGCCGTGACAACAAGGCAAGTTGCGGCAACCCCCGTCTTTGCGGCTAAGATGGGGCAAAGCCGGCCACGGGGACGGGCACCAAACATGCCCAGGCCGGAATCCGACAGGGGCGGCGTCTAGCTGCTGAATTCGTATCGGCCGGGCGGCATCGTGCCGTAACGCGCCAAAAGGCTTGGGAGGAACGTTGATGAAGCTCACCCGCCGCACCGTGTTGTCGCAAGCCTCGCTCGCCGCCGCTGCCGCGATCGCCGCGCCGGCGATCCTGCATTGGCCGGCCAATGCGGCCGAATTCGCCTACAAATACGGCACCGCCCTGCCCGAAGGGCACCCGATGGTGATCCGCTCGAAGGAGGCGGCGGCCAAGATCAAGGAAGAGAGCGGCGGCAGGCTCGACATCACGCTCTACCCCAGCAGCGTGCTCGGCCAGGACACCGCGATGATGTCGCAGGCGATCGCCGGGGCGCTCGAAATCTACGGCATGTCGCTCGACATCCTGGCGCAGAAGAACCCTCCGGCGGCGATCTTCGGGGTCGGCTTCGCCTTTCCCGATTACGACACCGCGTGGAAGGCGATGGACGGCGACCTTGGCGGCTACTGCCGTGCCATCTCGGAAAAGGTCGGGCTCTACTGCATGGACAAGGCGTTCGACCACGGCTTCCGCGAAATCACCTCGAAGGCAAAGCCGATCAACTCGCCGGACGACCTCAAGGGCATGAAGATCCGCCTGCCGGTGGCCCCCCTGTTCATCGCGCTGTTCCAGCATCTCGGCGCCTCGCCGACTCCGATCAATTTCGGCGAGGTCTACAGCGCGCTGCAGACCGGGCTGGTCGACGGCCAGGAGAACCCGCTGATCCTGATCGACACCGCGAAGCTCTACGAGGTGCAGAAATACTGCAGCATGACCAACCACATCTGGGTCGGGCTGCACATCGCGTTCAACCCTGATGCCTGGAAGCGGCTGCCGCCCGATCTGCAGGCGATGACCTACAAGCATTTCAGCGCCGCCGCGATCGCCGAGCGCGCCGACTGGCAGGTCATGGACAAGACCGAGATCGACAAGATGACCAAGGCCGGGCTGACCTTCGTCAAGCCCGACACCAAGCCGTTCCAGGATGCGCTCAAGAAATCCGGCTTCTACCCGGACGTGAAGAAGCAGATGGGCGACGAGGCCTGGGGCCTGCTCGAAAAATACACGGGGCCGCTGGCCTGAGCGCAGGGAGCCAAAGCGCGTGAGCCAACCCGCCGTAGAGACCGCCGAAATCGGCCTTTCGTGGGGCGGCGCGCGCCGTGCCGCCTTTGCCCTCGATACGCTGATCGGCCGGATCGCCGAGTTCATCGGCGCGATGCTGGTCCTGGCCGAGACCTGCATCCTGTTTGTCGGCGTCGTGTCGCGCTACGTCTTCAACAGCCCGATCATCTGGACCGACGAGCTGGCGACGTTCCTGTTCCTGTGGCTGGCGATGTTCGGCGCGGTGGTCGCGGTGCGCCGCGACGGACATATGCGTCTCACGACTTTCGTCACCTGGTGCACGCCGCGCTGGGGCAATTGGTTCGGCACGGTCGCCGAGCTGGTGGTCATCGTCTTCGTGCTCGAGATCATCGTCCCGATCACCGCCTATCTGAAGGTGCAAGCCTCGACCGAGCTGATCACGCTGCACATCTCGGACTGGTACCGGGTCGTCGCGCTCTTGGTCGGCACCAGCTTGATCTCGATCGTCGCGCTGTTGCGGTTGCTGGAAACCACCAATCTGCGCGACTTTCTGTCGGCGCTCGCCGTGGTCGGCGCGATCGCCGGCGGGTTGTGGCTGGCGCAGCCGGCGCTGGTGGCGATGGGTGTCGGCAGCCTCGTGCTGTTTTTCGTCGTCATCGTCGGGGTGTGCGTCTTTATCGGCGTGCCGATCTCCTTCACCTTCGGCATCGCGACGCTGTCCTATCTAACGCTTACCACCCACATGCCGGCGACGATCGTCATCAACCGCATGGATGACGGGATCTCGAACCTGCTGCTGCTGGCGGTGCCGATGTTCGTGTTTCTCGGCCTGCTGATGGAGATGACCGGGATCGCGCGGGTGATGGTGAATTTCCTCGCCGCGCTGGTCGGGCATGTGCGCGGCGGGCTCAGCTACGTGCTTCTCGGGGCAATGTATTTGGTGTCGGGCATCTCCGGCTCGAAGGCGGCCGACATGGCGGCGGTCGCGCCGATCCTCTTCCCCGAGATGCAGCGCCGCGGCATGCACCCGGGCGAATTGTCGTCGCTGCTCGCGACGTCGAGCGCGATGTCGGAGACGATCCCGCCGAGCCTCGTCTTGATCACGATCGGCTCGGTGGTACCGGGCTTGTCGATCGCGGCGCTGTTCACCGGTGGGTTGTTGCCGGCCTTCGTCGCCGCGCTGGCGCTGGTCGTGGTCGCCTGGTGGCGCTCGCGCGGCGACGACAAGGGCGCCGGCAAGCGCGCGCCGCTGGCGACCATCCTGCGCACCCTCGTCATCGCGTTGCCCGGTTTGTCGCTGCCTTTCGTTATCCGCTACACGGTCATCGAGGGCGCGGCGACGGCGACCGAGGTGTCGACCGTCGGCGTCGTCTACACGATATTGCTGGGCCTTTTCGTCTATCGCGAATTCGACTGGCGGCGGCTGTACCCGATCCTCATCGACACGGTATCGCTGACCGGCGCGGTGATGATGATCATCGGCACCGCGACCGCGATGGCCTGGGCGCTGACCCAATCCGGGTTTTCGCTGTGGCTGGTTTCGGTGATGGCGGCGGTGCCGGGCGGCAGCTGGGGGTTCCTGGCGATTACCATCGTCGCCTTCATCATCCTCGGCAGCGTGCTCGAAGGCCTGCCGGCGATCGTGCTGTTCGGCCCGCTATTGTTCCCGGTCGCCAAGGCGATGGGGGTGAACGAGGTGCATTACGCGATGGTGGTCATCCTGGCGATGGGGATCGGCCTCTTCGCGCCACCGTTCGGGGTCGGGTTCTTCAGCGCCTGCGCGATCGGCCGCACCGACCCCAACGACTCGCTGTGGCGCATCTGGCCCTATATCGGCGCGCTGGTGGTCGCGCTGTTGATCGTCGCGGCGATACCGTGGCTGTCGACCGGGTTCCTATAAGGTATCCGCCCGATCGAATTGCGGACCGCTGGTGAATTCCTTGCGGCCCTCGTTGTAGCTGCCCCAGCGCGCGTAATAGCCGTCGCCGGCCTGGGCGGCCGCCTCGTTGGCCTCGGCATGGGTCTCGTAAATTCCGGTGAATTCCCAGCTCGGCGGCTGGCCCTTGACGACGCCCCAGCCGACGAGCCAGCCCCGATGGATGGTCGGCTGGAGGTGCCCGTGCTCTTCCGGATGGTCCCGGTGCTCTTCCGGAGGGGTCCCCGGCTGGGGCACGGGAGGGATGAAGCGCGGCACCGGCGGCGGGGCGGCGGGGGCCGTCGGCACGATCGCCGGATAGCGGGCGATGATCGCGCTCATTTCGCTGATGTATTGCCGGCAAAGCTCGATTGATTGCGCGGTCGTATCGATCTCCAGCCAGCCCGGCGCGTGAGCATGTTTCTCGACGATGCGCAGCCGACCCGATTGCAATAGGTCGAGCTGGTGCGCGAGCCGCGCCTGCTCCTGCTTAGCCCAGGCAAGGATGTTTTCGATCGCCGCCATTGTCGCTCCGCCTTCGGATGGGTGAACGCGATGCATTCTGCGCCCGTTGCCGACGCCCGAGCAACGGCTTACGCTGCCACGGAGCCAGGATCAGATGCGAGCGCCGCGATGATTTCCACCGATCGCCATGTCGACACCGAGCGCGGGATCGTCAGCCGCGAAATCTTCGTCAGCGACGCGGTGCATGCGGACGAGCTCGACAAGCTCTTCACCCGCGCCTGGCTGTTTGTCGGCCATGAAAGCCAGATCGCCAAGCCGGGCGACTATTTCGTCTCGCGGATGGGTGGCGAGTCGGTGATCCTCGTCCGCGACAAGCAGCGGCAAATCCACGTCTTCCTCAACACCTGTCGGCATCGCGGCATGAAGGTGTGCCGCTATGACGAGGGCAACACGCCGCTCTTCAGCTGCCCCTATCACAATTGGAGCTACGCGACCGACGGCAGACTGGTCGGCGTGCCGCATCACAAGGAGCTCTACCCTGATCTCGACCGCGCCGAATGGTCGCTGATCGAGGTGCCGCGCATGGTCAACTACAAGGGCACGATCTGGGCGTCCTGGGACCCGAAGGCGCCCGATTTCCTCGCCTATCTCGGCGACGTCAAGGACCACCTCGACCAGGTGCTCGACTGCCGCGACGGGCGGCCGGGCGGTTCGGAAGTGTTCGCCGGGGTCCACAAATGGATCATCCCGTGCAACTGGAAGTTCGCCGCCGAGAATTTCTGCGGCGACACCTACCACAACCCGAGCCATCGCTCGGTCGACCTCATTGGCATCAGCCCGAGCGCCGCCGCCGGCGGCGCGGGGCGGCGCGACAACGAATATCTCGGCGGCCAGCATGTCTGGGTCAGCTTCCCGGCCGGGCATGGCGTGCACAGCGTGTGGAAGGCCAGCGACACGCCCTATGTCGAGACCTATCGCGACAACCGCGAGGTCGACGAATATTTCCGCCACTGCCACGAGGAGCGACAACGCCGGCTCGGCGACAAGTCGCGGCTGTTGCCGTTTGTCGGCACGATCTTTCCTAACGCCTCCTATCACGGCCGCCAGCCGCGCGCGCTGTGCGTGTGGCATCCGATCAGCGCGACCCAGACCGAGGTGTGGCGCTTCTTCCTGGTCGACGCCGACGCGCCGGCGGCGGTCAAGGACGTGCTGCGCCGCTTCTACATGCGCTACTCGGGTCCGGCCGGGATGACCGAGCAGGACGACATGGAGAACTGGAACTACGCGACCGCCGCGAGCCGCGGCACGATCGCCCGCCGCTACCCCTACAACTACCAGCAATCGCTGGGGCGGGTTGAGGAGGACCGCCCGGTGCCGGGCCGGGTCAGCACCCAGCCGAGCGAGGAGATGGCGCGCGGTTTCTACGCGAGCTGGCAGCGCTATCTCGACGGCGCGGAGTGGGACGCGCTGATCGGCCGCCCGCCAATACGGGAAGCGGCAGAGTGAGCGAGAAGCGCGATCTCGCCTATTTCCGGCTGAAGGAAGAGATCGAGGAGCTGCTCTACCAGGAAGCCGATCTGCTCGACCAGCGCCGGTTCGGCGAGTGGCTCGACCTCTTGGCCGACGACCTGCATTACTTCATGCCGATGCGCCGCAACGTGCCGTTCGGCACGCATGCCGAGAAGGAGAACACCCGCGCCGGCCAGGACATCTCGTGGTTCGACGAGGACAAATGGACGCTGTCGAAGCGGGTCGACCAGATCATGACCGGCATCCATTGGGCCGAGGAGCCGCTGTCGCGGCTGTGCCATATCGTCACCAACATCCGGATCAAGGAAGCGCGGCCGTCGCTCGACGACGCGGCGGAGGTCGATGTCGGCTGCCGGTTCGTCGTCTACCAGAACCGGGTCGAGACCGAGACCTCCCTCTTTGTCGGCCGGCGCAACGATGCGTGGCGGCGCGCGGATGGCGGATGGCGATTGGTGCGGCGCGAGATCTTGCTGGAGCAGAACGTGCTGCTCGCCAAGAATTTGACGACGTTCTTCTGATGCTCGCGATCCAGCCTCTCATGCCTCGATCCGTCCGTTGGCCGGGCTTGACCCGGCCATCCACGTCTTTTCCCTCTATGGTTCCGTTTGAAGACGTGGATGCCCGGATCAAGTCCGGGCAAGGGGATTGTGGCTGATGCTCGCGATCCAGCACCTAGCGCCCGGCACGCGGCTCAGGCTCACCGACGGCGATCTCGCCGAATTGCGCGAGAACCCGCACGATGGCACCTGGCTCCTCGTCCGCCGCCTGCCGGCGCAGGACGGCGCCGAGGACGAGCTGCTCTTCGTCGACGACATCGCCGAGGTGCTGACGACATAATTACCACCCGCGAAAGCCGGGCCATGGCGGAAATGGGTCCCGGCCTTCGCCGGGATGGTGCGATGAAGGGGAGATCGCCATGTCGGCCGAAGCATTTTTGAAAGCCCGCGAATTCCTCTGGACTCATCGCGTCGATTACAACACCGCGTATCGCGATTTCCGCTGGCCGGTGCTCGATAAATTCAACTGGGCGCTCGATTATTTCGACCGCATGGCGCAAGGCAACGACCGGCCGGCGCTGTGGATCGTCGACGAGGGCGGTGGCGAGGCGAAGATCACCTTCGCCGAGATGGCGGAGCGGTCGAGCCGGGTCGCCAACTATTTGCGCGGACTCGGGGTCCAGCGCGGCGACCGCATCCTGTTGATGCTCGGCAATGTCGTGCCGCTATGGGAGGTGATGCTCGCGGCGATGAAGCTGGGCGCGGTGACGATCCCGGCCTCGACCCTGCTCAACCGCGACGACCTCATCGACCGCTTCGACCGCGGCCGCGCCCGGCATGTCGTCACCAGCCCCGAGCACACGGCGAAATTCGCCGACATTCCGGGAGGCTATACGCGCATCTGCACCGGCGAGGCGCCCGGCTGGCACGATTACGCTGAGGCCGCGGATACGCCCGCCCGCTTCGCGCCGGACGGCGAGACCAAGGCGAGCGACCCGCTGTTGCTCTATTTCACCTCGGGCACCACCGCGAAGCCCAAGCTGGTGCTGCACAGCCACCAGAGCTATCCGGTCGGCTCGCTGTCGACGATGTACTGGATCGGGCTGCAGCCCGGCGACATCCATCTCAACATCTCCTCGCCCGGCTGGGCCAAGCACGCTTGGAGCTGCGTCTTCACGCCGTGGGTCGCCGAGGCCTGCGTGTTCATGCTGAACCAACCGAGGTTCAACGCGAAAAATTTGCTCGACGCGCTGGTGCGCCATCGCGTCACCACGTTTTGCGCGCCGCCGACCGTGTGGCGCATGCTGATCCAGGAGGATTTGAAAGCCTGGAAGGTGACGCTGAAGGACGTGGTCGGCGCCGGCGAGCCGCTCAACCCTGAGATCATCGAGCAGGTGCGCAACGCCTGGGGCCTGACGATCCGCGACGGCTACGGCCAGACCGAGACGACCTTGCAGATCGCCAATTTCCCCGGCCAGACGGTGAAACCCGGCGCGATGGGCAAGCCGGCGCCGGGTTATCGCGTGCGGCTTCTCGATCCAGCCGGGGTCGAGCGAGAGGAGGCGGAAGTGTCGCTGGCGCTTGACCCGCCGCCGCTCGGGCTGATGCAGGGCTACCAGGGCGAGGACGGCGCGGTGGTGCCGGTGTCCGGTGCCGCCTACCGCACCGGCGACGTCGCGATGCGCGACGCCGACGGCTACCTCACCTATGTCGGCCGCGCCGACGATGTGTTCAAAGCCTCGGATTACCGGATCAGCCCGTTCGAGCTGGAAAGCGCGCTGATCAAGCATATCGCCGTGGCCGAGGCGGCGGTCGTGCCGTCGCCCGATCCGCTGCGCCTCGCGGTGCCGAAGGCGTTTGTCGCGCTCGCCGGCAACCACGTGCCGAGTCGCGAAACGGCGCTGGAGATTTTCCGCCATTGCCGCGCCACGCTGGCGCCGTTCAAGCGAGTGCGACGGCTGGAATTCGCCGAGCTGCCGAAAACGATCTCGGGCAAGATCCGCCGCGTCGAGCTGCGCGCCACCGAAGCCGAGCGCCGGGCGGCTGGCGAGCGCGCTGAAGCGGAATTCTGGGAAGAGGATTTCCCGGAGCTGCGGTAGGACCAATTCAGATTGGGGGCGATGTCCTAATCTACCGCGAATTCCACAACACCAGCCGCAAAGCAACCGGAAGCCATGAGATATGTCAGGCAGAGAACCGACACTGAATGCGGGATTGCCTGTATCGCCATGCTCGCCGATGTCTCGTATGAAGACGCCCGGCAAGCCTTATTTGGTCCGAAGCATAAAGGAAAGGGCCGGACTCAAAAGGACCAGATGAGGAAAGCCCTCACCGGCTTCGGAGTTATCACGACAAAAAGACTAATAAGGTGCGCTCGTCAGCCGACGCTGAAGCGCGACGCTTTAGTTCGTGCCAATGTCGCGCCGAAAAGTGGCAACTGGCATTGGGCGGTGTGGGATGCCAGACGTCAACGGTTCCTCGATCCTCTCCCCTACAAGAAGAACAACCTCAAGCCATATTCCTATCTCGTCATCTTGCGGAGGATTCGGCAAACTCCAAATTGATCTTCTACTCGACCTAGATAGAGCTGGATCAGAGCGTGTTACCTGTTAATGGCGCGGAAATGAGGCCGGCCGGCCTCTAAATGACATTCGTCCTCCGGAGTGGCCTTGATGCATCGCGTCGTCAAAGCGACCGCACTTCCGCAATACCGTCTGCAAGTCGAGTTTGATGACGGCGTCGCGGGGATCGTGGAAATATTTCCACGATTGTCCGGGCCCGTTTTCGAGCCGCTGCGCGACGAGGCTATGTTTCGCACCGTGACGATCGACAAAGAGTCCGGTGCAGTATGCTGGCCGAATGGTCCGGATTTGGCTCCCGATGCAATGTATAGCCGGCTTAGCGGCAAGGCTATGTTTGCCCAGGATGAGGAGCGGGCTGAGGTTACGCCTCGGTAGCCACCCTGTCGGCATACCGGCGAAGGCCGGTATCACCCTTCCGCGCCCCGGGTGGCTGAACCCTAGGTCCCGGCCCTCGCCGGGACGACAATCCGCTATGCGCCCTAAAATGATGCAGACCGGTTGACCCTCGCCCGGCTCGGCGGCATTTAAAGACCATATGTTCCGTTTTTTCGAACACCTCGTCGAACCCACCGAAAAGCCGCCCGAAGCGCCGCCGCCGGAACTTGGCAGCCCGCATGCGCTGGTCCGCTTCTTTTGGCATTTCGTGCGGCAGGTGCCGGGTCTGCTCGGCGCGCTGTTCGTGACCGGGTTCGTCGTCGCGCTGTTGGACGCGGCGATCCCGGTGTTTATCGGCCGCATCGTCACGCTGGTGACCTCGCAATCGCCCGAGAGCATCTGGCAGATCGCCGGCTGGCAGCTCCTCGGCATGGTGGGGCTGCTCCTGGTGTTGCGGCCGATCGCGCATTTCGCCTCGGCGCTGGTCACCAACCAGGCGCTGATCCCGGGCCTGACCAATCTGACGCGCTGGCAGAGCCACTGGCATGTCGTGCGCCAGGGCTGGACCTATTTCCAGAACGATTTCGCCGGGCGCATCGCCAACCGGGTGATGCAGA
>Ga0182024_10003988_pt1 | contig 34455 bp, 29 predicted proteins | sample P32metaG_FD_120480 | JGI IMG/M metagenome (GOLD analysis project Ga0182024, IMG submission 120480) | Permafrost microbial communities from Stordalen Mire, Sweden - P3-2 metaG (Illumina Assembly) | ecosystem: Environmental > Terrestrial > Soil > Wetlands > Permafrost | place: Sweden: Stordalen...
ATAAATCGGCACGGTGCCGATCGGCACGGTCGAATTACGGATGATCGCCTCGCGGCACTCGTTCAGGTTGCCGCCGGTGGACAGGTCCATCACGGTGTCCGCGCCCCACCGCTCGGCCCACCGAAGTTTTTCCACTTCTTCGTCGGTGCCCGAGGAGACGGGCGAAGCGCCCATGTTGGCGTTGATCTTCGTCAGCGAGGCCCGGCCGATCGCCATCGGCTCGAGCTTGTATTTCAGGTGGACCTTGTTGGCCGGAATGATCATCCGGCCGGCGGCCACTTCCGCGCGGATCTGTTCGGCCGACAGGTGCGGCTCGCGCAGCGTCACGCGCTTCATCTCCCGGGTGACGCGGCCGATGCGGGCTTCTTCAAGCTGCGTCTTGCCCTCATGATCGCGCGGGCAGGAGAAATCCATCGCGCTGATCTCCGAGACGCCGGGCATTCCAGGCGTGTCGGGAGAGCTGAAGGTGTAGGGCGTTCCGATGCGCCCCGCCTTGGCGAACGAGCCCGGCGTCGTGCCCTGCTTTTCGGTCGATGGGTTGCTACCCAAGGGAGGAAGCTGGTACGAACGATCGGTGGAAAGGCGCTGAGACATATGAAGTTCCTAAACGAATGCCGAGTGCCGACTGCCAAATGCCGAATGAATGCACGGGTCAATCCAAAACAATCCGGCATTCGGCGCTTGGCAGTCGGCATTTTCCAAAGGCGAGGCGAAACAGAAGTGGCGACCACTCGCTCGCTTCCCTTCGCCGGCACGGCCCGGATCAGGTTCCAAGGGTTTGTTCTCAGGCCGGATTTTGCAACCAGCCACCCCTAGCGAACGGAAGGAAGTGTAGGAGGATCGCCCCGCGCTCGCAACCGTTCAAAATCCCTTCTCCGCAACTTCAACCGCCTTGAGCATTGCGCCGGCTTTGCTGACCGTCTCATCAAATTCGGCGGCGGGAATGGAATCGGCGACGACGCCGGCGCCAGCTTGGAGATCGAAAGTTCCATTCTTCCAGACGATGGTGCGCAGGGCAATGCAGGTATCCATGTTGCCGGCAAAATCCAAATAACCGACCCCACCGCCGTACGGCCCGCGACGGGTGGGCTCGACCTCGTCGATGATCTGCATCGCGCGGATCTTGGGCGCGCCGCTGACCGTCCCCACCGGCAGCGAAACGCGCAGGGCATCGAAGGCAGTCATTCGATCTTCGAGAGTGCCGCTTACGTGCGTCGTGATGTGCATCACATGGCTGTATCGCTCGACGGTCATCACCTCACTGATCTGCACGGAGCCGACCTTCGCGACCCGGCCCACATCGTTTCGGTGCAAATCGACCAGCATGATGTGCTCGGCGCGCTCCTTCGGATCAGCCAGCAGTTCGGCCTCGAGCGCGCGGTCCTCCTCAGGCGTTGCCCCCCGCCGGCGCGTGCCGGCCAGGGGGCGGCTGCTCACTTTCCCGTCCGCCACGCGACAGAGGATCTCCGGGCTCGACCCGATCAGCGTGCAGGCCGGGCTTTTCAGGTAGAACATGAAGGGCGACGGATTGATGATGCGCAGCGCGCGATAGACGTCGAACGGGTCGGCCGAGCTGGGCACGCGAAATCGCTGGCTCGGGACGAATTGGAAGATGTCGCCGGCCTTGATGTATTCCTGTCCCTTGCGGACGGCCGCCTCGAAATCTTCGCGGGTGAAGTTGCTCTGGTAACGCAGATTCGCGGCGCCGCTGGGGTCGATCTCTCCGATCGACAGCATCGGCGGCTGCTGTAATCGCTGCACGATCCCGTCAATCCGCCGGCAGGCGTCCGCGTAGGCACGTTCCGGATCTGGCCCCTTACTGAGGTCCGCGTTGGCGACCACTTTGATCGTCTTATCCACGTGATCGAAGATGACCAACTCGTTGTAGAGCCCGAACAGCAAATCGGGGATGTGGCGGTCGTCCTTCGGCGGAGACGTGAGCTTCTCCCCCTCGTAATAGCGGATGGTGTCGTACCCGGCATAACCGACCAGCCCCCCAGTAAACGCGGGCAAATTTTTGGTGTGATGGTATTTGCGGTGCGGGAGCAACTCCTGAAGATCGCGAAGCGGATCGGTGGTTGTGAACTCTTTAGCCCCGCCCATCCCCGCGCGGGCGATCAGCGCATTTCCGCCCGCCACCTGATAGACCAGTGACGGAGCGGTGGCGATGAAGCTGTATCGCGCGACCTGCTCGCCCCCCACCACGCTTTCCAGCAAGAAGGCATGCGGGTCGCGGCCCAGCACCTGAAAGGCGCTCACCGGCGTCAGACGATCGGCCAGCAGTTGCCGGTAGACGGGAATGATCTCGGCCCCGGTCGCGGCCGCCGCTCCGAAGCCCTCAAAATCCGGGAAGTATCGACGCATCGGCCAAATTCTAGTAAGACACCGCCAAAGTAATAGAGGAACCTGGCTGCAAAGTAGATAGACGGACCGAGCAGTCGCCCTTTAGTTCACACCAATGCCTTTTGAAATCGCCACGACGCGTTGGTTCTCCGCCGCCCATCAGTTGCGTCTCTACGACGGCACGATCGAGCCGCTTCACGGGCATAACTGGCGGGTAAAGGTGAGCGTCACCGCCGAGCGGCTGGACGCGATCGGCGTGGTGATGGACTTTCATGAGCTCGAACGGCTGCTGGATCAAATCCTCGCCCCGCTCCATAACTCACACCTGAATGAAACAAAGGAATTTGCCGCCCTGAATCCGTCGGCAGAGAACGTCGCATTTCATATTGGCCGGCGGCTCGCTCTGCCGGAGACGGTGCGACTGAATAGTGTCGAGGTCTGGGAAACCGACGCCAACTCCGCCCTCTACCGGCCCGAGTCTACAACGCAGTAGAGGAACGCCCAGACCACTCCAAACCCGCTCTCAGTCCTTCTGCTTCGTCGCCCCCAGCTCCTTGGCGATCTCGCTCTCCAACTCGTCGAGCTTGCCCAGCTCCTGCTTCTCGGCGGCCAGCACGTCGGCCTGGATCATGCGGTCGATCTCTTCGTCGGTAACCAGTTCCTCCTTGGCGGTGGTCGTGCCGCCGGAGATGGCGCTTTGTTCCATCGAGTCGAGGAAGACCTCCATGCGCTCCTCCATGCTGCCGGCCTGCGCCACCGCCTTCTCCCACTCGGCCTGCGTCTTGGACAGATCCATCTCGCCGAACGTCCGGCCAATCTCCCGCGCCATCAGGTTCATCGACTCGGCAAACTGCGAACTCGCCTGCGCCTGCTGCTGAATGAGCATCGCGTTCTTGATCGCCAATAGCTGCCGCTCCAGCATCTTCTTCACCGCGGCGGTCTTCTTCAGCGCACTGCGGATGAAGAGGTATTGCCCGTTGTCGCCGATCTTGCGGGCGTGCTGGGCGTTCTTGATGAAGTCCTCGGCGAACTTCTCCTGCTGCCGGATCGACTTCTCAATCGCCCGCATCCCCTGCCGGATCTTCATCTCCCGATCGATCCGCCGCTCGTCTTTGCTCTTAAACAGTCCCATGAATCAGCCTCACGCTATCGAGAATGCCTGCCCGATCTTTCTCTCTCCCGTCCCCGCGTCCCCGCGTCTCCCCGTCTCCGCGTCCTCCTCCGGATGTCCAAAATGTCCCGAAATGTCCCACTTTTTGCACTTTTGTCAGCAATTTTCCGATACATGTCGCGCTCGCCCGCAATTGACTATAGCGGTTTAGCGATGCTTGTCCCACCAATCAGCCGCTATCAGAGCGGTCGATGGAACGAAGCGCGCGAGGCTTTCAATCCGTTGGATCGCCTGAGAGATCTGTTGTTTGGTTGCGCTCGTTTGACCGGCCCAAAGCCGGAGCAACTCCGGCGTCGACATGGTCCACACGCCGAGCCGGTGAGCGACCGCGACCGCCGCCGCGTCGTCCGTCGCGATGCCCCACTTACGCACGTGAGCAATCGCAAGCGGCATCGCCTCCCCATCGTCCACCTCCAGGGTCAGGCTTACATATAGCTCTCGTTCCTGTTCCGATTCAGGCTGACACCTTCGGAGGATGCCCGAGGAAATGCATGGGGCCAGATCGATTCGACGCCGCTCACCCCGTGCCGCGTCCGGCCGCGGTCGCAGTGATATTTCCTCACGCTCCACCGACCGTGCGAGGTACCACGTCACCGGGATCCGCGGCAGGATTCGCTCGGGCTCATCCACCGCGCAAAGGTTCACCAGACAGCACGTGTCGATTAACGTATCCGCGCTGGCCATGTTGCCCCTTTACCTGCTGCCTACGAGCGAACGCTCGAACGGCAGTTCCAGCACTTCCTGCTTCCCATCGGCGTTGACCTCCACCGATTGTCGGCACTCGGCCACCACCTCCCGTGCTTCGATCCTGTCGCAGCGGAGGAAGTGCATCAGTTGATTCTCCGTGATCTTTGCCCGCAGGTACGCGTGGACGGCCAGCAGCTTGTACCGCTCCGGATATGCAGGTTCATGGCCGCTCGGCCGGTCGTTCTGATTGAGTTCACGCCGTGCGGTGTTCGCCTTGAAGCCCTGCTCGACAAGAAAGTCCCAGGTTCCCTTCGTGAGCAACCCCAGGTTCTCCAAGCGCAGCGCCATCGCCTGCACGGAAACCGCGTAGAGGCTGCTGAGCCGGACAAGGTCGCCGACCTGGAAATCACCGGTGGCGTTGTATGCGTCCTGAAAGTGGCGACGCACCCCAGTCGCGGGCATCAGAAAGGCCATCGCGAAAGACTCGACGAACCGCTCGTTGGCCGGCTTGCGGCCCTCATGACTCAGATAGTCAATTCCGGGCTTGTGTCGATCGACAATCACATGGCCGTACTCGTGGGCCAGCGAGGCGTGTTGACGTTCCCTCGGGTGACGAGAGTTGATCATCATGCAGCACCCCAGCTCGGCGACAAACGCATAAAGGCCGGCGACGCGGCTCGGAAGACCGCCGAAGAAAATCCGGATCCCAACCTCGCTCTCCAGGATTTCTCGCAGATTGGTGACCGGCTGATCGCCCAACTGGAGGCGCGCGCGTTCCCGCGTGGCCACCCCTTCGGCGAAATCACCCAGATTCCCCCGATGGGGCAACTGCACTTCCGACGGATAGTTCGTGGCAAGTTGCGCGCCCAGTATCCGCTCAAGCTCGCGATAATCCTCCGCGAACTCCTGCAGGGCGTGAATCGCGGACTGAAGCTCACCGGCGTCTTTGCCCGTTGGGTCCACCCCTGCCCGCAGGTGCGGCTCGAGCTTGACCGGCAGGCCGGGGCGAACCAAATCGTGAAGGGTTCGGTTCAAGAACTCTCCCAGCTTGATCAAGTCGCTGGAGGTGGGCGGGCGAGTTGCCTTTTCCAACGCGATGTACGTGGGCCTGCTCATGCCGAGATGCTCGGCCACCTGCTCCTGCGTCTTACCGGCAGACTTACGATACTGCGCAAGTCGCTCGCTGAAGCTCTTCAGATCCAATTTGATTAAATCGTTCATTGTCAGCTCCTCCCGGTTTCGCATTGCCCTCATTGGCGCCGCAACCGTTGATCCAGGACGCCCAGTGGCACCCTTTCTCCTGACCGATTGCAATCACGCTCAGCCATTCGTCGCGGAAACGACTCAGCAGCTCGACCCATCGCTGCGCCGGATCGGAGATCGTTGCCACTCGTGAACTCTGCAGATGCCGCCGAAGAATCTCCGGCTTCATCCATCGGGCGTGAGCTCATAGAGGTCCGCTATCTGGCGAATCTGCTCTCGAAGAAAGCCCCAGTCGCCTGCCGGGATCTGCCCGCACATCGGCTTGAGCAGGTCATCGCGATACGCCTCCGCTGGCGAACTCAACCCAGTAACTGGTGGCGGAATTGGTCGAATACGCGATCCAGCGAAGCTGCAACGACCCGCTGCAGCAACGCATCGGGATTATCGAAAGATCGCTGCTCGATATCAAAGAGATTGACGTAGTCCGGCGACCCATCGCCTCGAAGATCCCAGGTCCAAGGATTCGTTCTCTACCACGTCTGTCTCCTAGCGTTGGGGAAAAAGACTCACGCGAAGCCGGGCATGGGTGATTCCCAGCATATTAGATCTCGTTCTTTACATTGTAAAACAAAAATTGTAAATATGCCAATAAATGTAAAATAGGCATCAAGCAGGCCAGGTGCGGGAGAGGGGAAGGAGGGGCGGGGAGCCTACACCGTTGGCCCCTTCGTCCCGGTTCGTCCTTGTTTAGCCTGAATCCTCAATCGCTGCCCGATCATCTCTCGATCGGCGGTCGTAGCGGGAAAGGCTTCTTGAACTGATTGCGCCGGTACACCGACTCCAAATACGCGCGCTGCGATTCGTCCAGGCCCGCCAGCTCGGACGGCGGGCGCCGGCCGATTTTCACCGCAAGAAACAGATCGACGCTTGCGTAGAGTCCCATCGGGACTTCCGGCTGATCTACCCGCCTGAGAAGTACGGCGGTTTTTCAATCACCTCGTGCCAGTTCCTTTAAAACCTGTTCTATACCAATCCCACCCTTTCGTCGGCTGACTTCTGCCTGTTCGAAGTCGATCCAACCTTGATTAAACCCGTCGAGCATTTGGATCCGCGGCTCGGGATACTTCATGCCTTGCGATCTGAATATCTCTTCCCATGTGTCGCGAGGAACGGCCATCGCCTGAACGGGATGGCCGAGGATCGAGGCGAAGGTCGCCGCGATCTCGTTTGGCGTGACGCGAGTTGGCCCTTCGAGCTCGACGACCCTCCGGCCAGTGCAGTTGTCTTGCAGCAATTCCGCCGCGGTTTGAGCCACGTCGGCTGTGGCGACCATCGGCAGTGGCTTGTCCAACGGCTGCAAAAAGCTGCGGATCAACCCCTCATCCCGCGCCGGGCCGACGTCCCAACTGCAGTTCTCCATGAACCACGCCGGCCGCAGGAACGTGATGGGCATGGGCAACTCTCCCAGCGATTGCTCCATCAGCTGCAATTGGGTCAGTAGATTGGTCTGCTTCGCCTGTGCCCCAATGGTTGAAATGCAGACGATCTTCTCAGGAAGCGCGGCATTCAAAGCCTCTCGTATCGCGGCAATGGTGGATCGTGTCTCTGGAAAATTGGGCGAGGGATCGAAAATGGGTGGAAGAAGGATGAAGACGCCCGACATGCCTTTGAATGCCGCGGTCAGAGTCCTGGCATCGTTCATGTCGGCCACCGCCAGATCGCACCCGAGATTCTGCCAGATCACCCCTTTGCGGGCGTCACGAACCACCGCCCGGACGGCTTGACCTTCTTGCATAAGGAATCGGGATACCTGGCCGCCCACTTTTCCGGTGATGCCTGTAATCGCGTACATGGCAGTTCTCCTGTTCTTGCGACTTCGATCATTAAACCCTTGACGACGACATTTAGATACGATACGATCCGTATCGTAATTGGTCAAGGGGCAATTCCGTGCTTCACGGTGAAGGCATCCGACAATGAAAAAGACCGACCCGATCGAAATCACTAAAGCCTCCGCGGGCCGACCGCGCGCCGCTAGAGCGACCCGGGACATCCTCAAAACTGCCTTGGAATTGGGCATGAAGTCGGGATTCGACAGCCTCACCGTCGAGGGAATTGCCGCCGGAGCAGGTGTCGGCAAGGCGACGATCTATCGGCGTTGGCCCAATGCGTGGGCGATCGTCGCGGATGCGGTGTTGGCCGATGTTGATCAGGTCGCTCCACTCCAGCAACGCGCTACCGCCCGGGAGAGCCTCGATGCCTCCATGCGGCTTGCGGCTCGCTCGTTCCGCGGCCGACAGGGAAAAATCCTCCGAGCCCTGATCGGTCGTGCCCAGATCGACCCGGCGCTGCTCGATGCCCTGATCCAACGATGGCTGCTGTCCCGGCGACAGATTTCCCGGGAGATTGTCCGTCGAGGAATTGCCAGCGGCGAGCTCCGCGCCGGTCTCGATCCGGACATCGTGCTTGATGCACTCTACGGTCCGCTCTATCACCATCTCCTCCTACCCTATGATCCAGACAAAGCACGTCTCTCCGACGGATATATCTCCAGCTTAATCGACACGGTGTTTGGCGGGTTAACCAGCAATCGAGGCGCTAAATCATGAGTCGGCACGAGCGGGACTTCAAGGAGCTTGCCGGAAAGCTTCTGGCGGCTTCGGAGGAAGACCTGAAAAAGCTCCTGGAACGCGGCGAATTTTGCGGAGGTGCAGTGCCATGAGCAAGACTAGGAAATTCAAAAGCGACATCAAGTCAGCGATTCACGAGATTGCCAGCGGCCTGCATGGCGCTGGCATGATCGACAAGCAGACCATGCGCCGTTTCGACAATTCCTGCCTAACCCCGATCCCCGAATTCAGCGCCGACCAAATCAGAGCGCTCCGCGAGCGTGAGGATGTGAGTCAATCGGTCTTCGCGTCGTATCTAAACGTGACAAAGGATTCGGTCAGCAAGTGGGAACGCGGGGAAAAGAAACCGGCAGGTCCGTCGCTCAAACTGCTGTCGCTTGTGGAACGCAAAGGGTTGGATGGGATTGCGTAAGGACATGTGGCTTGGCCCGACCCACAATACGGCGCGCCTCGGTCAATTGCATCGGCGCTTCATCCCACTAAATTGTCGCCAAGCCTGCAAGCCGGGCTGGCGCCGCGAAGGATCGGAGGACGACCTCATGGAATTGAAACCTCTCAATGCGTTCGAGTTTACGGGCGCTACGGAAGCACTGATCACCGATGTGGACAAGCTCGCCCAACGGGTGAATGAGTTCCGTCCGCTGACTCCGGATCTCGTAAACTCGGTCCATCAAAGGTTATTTTCGGCGCGTGTTTACAACAGCAACGCCGTTGAAGGAAACACCCTCACGCTGCGCGAGACAATTGAGATTCTTACCACGGGGCACGTAAGTCAGCGACGCCGGAGAGAAGGAACGGAGGCTAAGAATCTAGGGGCGGCGGTAAAGCACTTGGAGGATGTGCTTCTTCCGGAGCAACATCCGCACTCGGTTGATCGACTACTCGAACTGCACTCTATCTTGCTGACCGATCTGGAACCGACGGCTGGGCAATTTCGGAACACCAGGGTGATGATTGCCGGGGCCGCATTCCAACCGCCCCGACCCGAGTTAATCCCGCAACTGATTGAGGGGCTTTTCGCGGCAATCTCTCAATCCAGTAGCTCAAACGTTGTGAAGGTAGCCTCCTGGGCACATTGGGCGATCGCAAGAGTTCATCCATTTACGGATGGCAACGGTCGAATCGCTCGGCTTTGGCAAGACTTAATCTTGCTTCGCGCACGGCTAGCGCCTGCGATCATTCGGTTGCAAGATCGAGATCAGAACGGTTACTACGACGCGCTCGCGGCCGCGGACGATGGGAATCTGAATTCGCTAACGCAACTCATTGCGCAACGAACCGCAGCCACCCTTGAAGAATATATCGCCGCGCAGCAGCAAGCGACCGAGCTCGTCGATTGGGCATCAAAGATCGCCGGTGAGACGGCCACACGTATCGCGGAGCAGCGAAAGGCAAAGTATCTGCGATGGGCACGAGTGATGGAGTCGCTTCGCAATGATTTCCAGCGATGCGCCGCGAGAATTACTGAGTCCGGCGTCGAAGTCCAATTTCGCGAATTCCCGATGATCGACGAGGTCGCATGGGAAAATATTCGAAATGGAATCGGCGCTAGCCAGACTTGGTTTTTTAGCCTGTCGTTCAGGCATAATGGCCGTTCGGTCCGATACATTTTCTTCTTTGGGAAGCATTTCTGGAAGGTTCCGGACTCCGATGCAGATCGAAGCGAGCCGCGAGTTGCTTTGCTCGTGAGCGAGCAATTCTTTAACGACGAAGCCAAGTTGCTCTATAAGATAGACGATTGCCCGATACAACTCCGCGAGATCTTTGCCGTAGACACCAACCTGATAGGGGTTCACCTAAATCCAGGCGACGATCTCGAAAGCGGCGCAACGTATCTCCGGGATGCCGTCGGCCTCAAGCTGGCTCAAGAGTTCATTGGACAGGTCATACTCCGTCGGTTGACATAGGTTGCCCTCCCGTTGCGTCGGCGGCAAACGCACACCCGCATTCCCGACACACCGGTCAGCGGCCGCCTTTCCGATACAACTGATCGATCTCATTCAGAATCGATTTGCCGGCTTCGATCGCGCCTTCCTCGCCGACGTTGTAGCTGTTCACGCCGACGGTCGTCACGAAGCCCGGCTGGTCGAGGCGCGCCAGGCAGCGCACGGTGATCGTGATGTGAAAGTGATCGTTGTCGCTGCGGATGAAGACGGCCTCGGTTTCCGGCATTCGTTCCGCCGGACAATCGGTGCGCTTGAACCCGAGGCTCGGCAGGAAGCGAATGATTCGGCGCTCGTCCCTCACCGCTGCCGCCGCATCCGCGGCGGGGAACGAGTGCTCGTCGAGGTAGCTCTCCAGATGCCAACTGTTGGTCAGGCAGCCGCCGCAAGCCAGCGTCAGGAGCAATGTGAGAATGCTGGCAAGCGTTCGCATGTTGCGCCCGGCGCGGTACTCGGTTGTGATTCCGACCGTCGTTGCTTCCACTCAAGTAAAGTGGGCTTGCCGCCCGGAAGGTTCACGTTTTTTGATTGGCGTGTGAACAGTCGGCGAAGCGTACCGATGTAGTCGGACTTAAATAGCTCCCGTCCCTATTTTTCTCCATTCTATGGAGTTCGCGGAGGGAGGAAGACTCGCGGAGACCGAAGGCGCTGCGGTTCACATCGCACCTTTGAAGCCGATCTCCGGCGGATGCCACGCCGTAGGAGTTGGGGTGTAGAGGGAGTGTGGCCTTTCCCGTGTTCAGTGGAGTTGTCGTGCCAATGGTTCGCGAATTGTTGCTCGCCCCAATCGTCCTTGCGGTGTGCGCATGGATTCCTGGCATCGCACAGGGTGCAGACGTCGCCGGTTCGTTCGACGCCAGCATCAAGCCGCTGGTCAGCGGGCATTGCACGGATTGCCACGGCGAGGACGTGCAGAAGGCGGGGCTGCGGCTGGATACGCTGCCGGCACATTTGAGCGATGACGCGGTGATGGGGACGTGGGTGAAGGTGCTGGACAAGCTGGCGGCTGGGGAGATGCCGCCGAAGAAGCGGCCGCGGCCGCCTCATCAGGAGATTGATGTGGCGGAGCAGTGGCTTACGCGCGAGCTTCACGCCAGTTCGCTGGATCGGCAGCGCAGGCATGGCCGGGTGGTTTTGCGGCGGCTCAATGCGACGGAGTACGAGAACACCCTCCGCGATCTGCTCGGCACGCAAGTCGAAGTCAAAGACCTGCTCCCGGAGGACAACAGCTCGGCCGGTTTTGACAACGTGAGCGCGGTGCTCGATCTGTCGGCCACGCACCTCCTGCGATACCAGGATGCCGCCGAGCGGGCGATCCTGTCCACGATTCCGATCCATCCGCCGATCCATTACAGCGAGACGACCACCGGCCGGGAGATGACCAAGAGGGGGCCGAATTTTCGGGAGAAGCTGACGCGAATCTGCAAGCTGGAGGGGGATGCGCTGATCTTTTATTCCAAGCTGCCGCGGTATGGCCTGTGCGAAAGCGAGGCCGTTCCATCCGCGGGGCGGTACCACGTGCAGATGTCGGCCTGTGCCGTGGGCGAAAACGTGAAATCGGTGGCGGGGGCGTTCATGACCGTCAACCGCAGCGGGCCGGAGCAGCCGGTCATCGTCGATTGCCGCGATATCCCGGCGGGGAAGCCGTCCCTCATCGAGTTCGACGTCGATCTAAAGCGCTATCAGCAATTCGTGCTGAACTATCTGAACGGCTGGGACGACCGCGTCTTCAAAAAGCCGCTCGAGGAATACCGCGGCCCGGGCTTGATGGTGGAATGGATCAAGATCGAAGGCCCGATCGATCCGTTTCCCACGGCGGGCTATCAGACGCTCTTCGGCGGCGTGCCGTTGAAGGCGCGTTCGGTGGCAGAGGCGGAGGCCAACGGGTCGCGCCCGCGGGACATTTCCGAGAAGCGATCCGTTGACGAATGGGTGAATGATCCATTGGTCCCCGACTCGGCCAATCCGCGCCGGGACGCCGAGCGGCTGATCCGCGCGTTTCTCCCCCGCGCGTTTCGGCGGCCGGTGAGTGAAGAACTGCAACGGCATTACGTCGATCGCGTGCTGAACAAGCTGGATGAGAAGTACACCTTTTTCGACGCCATGATGTTCGGCTACAAGTCGATCCTCTGCTCGCCGCAGTTCCTGTTCTTTACTGAGCCGGGATCGGCAACGCCCGACGCCGAGGGCGATCTGCCGTCGGCGAAGCTGGACGATTACGCGCTGGCCGCGCGATTGTCGTATTTTCTCTGGTCAAGCCCGCCAGATGAGGAGCTTCTTGCCGCGGCCGGCAAGGGCGAGTTGAGCAAGCCGGCGGCGCTGGACGCGCAGGTCGAGCGGATGCTCAATTCGCCCAAGGCGCATCGCTTCACGGAAGACTTCTGCGGCCAGTGGCTCGACCTGCGGAAGATGGACGCGACGATTCCCGATCCGCGCCTGTACGGGGAATTCGATGAGACGCTGAGCTGGTCGATGCCGCGTGAGACGTGGGCCTTTTTCGACGAGATCCTGCGAAACAACCTGAGCATTCTCGAATTCGTCGATTCCGACTGGTCGATGCTGAACGAGCGGCTTGCCGCGCTCTATGGCATTGACGGCGTCGAAGGAAACGAATTCCGCAAGGTGAAATTGCCCCCGGGATGTCATCGTGGCGGCGTCATGACCCAGGCGAGCGTGCTGAAGGTGACGGCCGACGGCACGCGCACCTCCCCGGTGCTGCGCGGCAAGTGGGTGCTGGACCGAATCGTCGGCAAGCCGCCCAATCCCCCGCCGCCCGATGTGCCGGCGATCGAGCCGGACATCCGCGGCGCGACCACGATCCGCCAGCAATTGGACAAGCACCGGCACATCGCCTCCTGCGCCGCGTGCCACGCCTCCATCGATCCGCCCGGGTTTGCCCTGGAGACGTTTGATCCGATCGGCGGGTATCGCGAGTATTACCGCGTCGGCGCACAAACCAAGCGCGGTTCCGGCAAGCTGCCGGGCTTCGTCGATAGCCGCTTCTGGATCGGCCCCGACGTCGAGCAAGGCGGCCAAACGCCCGACGGCCGCTCGTTTCACGACATCGAGGATTACAAACGGATCCTGCTCGAAGACAAGGACCAACTGGCCCGCAGCCTGACGCAAAAGCTGCTGATCTACGCCACCGGCGCCGACATCCAGTTTGCCGACCGCGAAGTGGTCGAGCAGATCGTGGCCGATTTGCGCGGCAAGAACTATGGATTGCGAACCCTGGTGCATGATGTTGTGCGGAGCCGGGTGTTTTTGAACAAATGAGGGGACCGTTTGATTGATGCTCAGAAAAAGAATGTAAATACGCGATGTTCTATTTCCCTCTCCCGGTACGCCGGGAGAGGGCAGGGTGAGGGTTTACCGCGCGAGCATCGGGTTCGAGCGAGTATGCGGTCTGAGTAAAACCCTCACCCCAACCCTCTCCCGGAGTACCGGGAGAGGGAGAAGGTCGGGGAGTCCATTTAGGGAGAAACAGCGATGCCGTTTCCACGACTGAACCGACGCACGTTCCTCCGCGCCTCTGGCGTGGCGATTGCGCTGCCGTTTCTTGACGCGATGGTTCCCGCCGGCGCCGCGGAAGCAAAAAAGGCGATGACCCAGCCGCCGCGGATGGTGCTGATCGGCCGGCCGCTGGGCCTCTACGCGCCCTACTTCTTCCCGGAAAAAGCCGGACGCGACTATGAGCCGAGCCGCTATCTCAAGCTGCTGTCGGCCCACCGCGAGCAATTCACGGTCTTCTCCGGCGTCTCGCACCACTACGCCACCGGGCACTTCGCAGAGTGCGGCTTGCTCACCGGCGTTCATCCCGAGTTCATCCGCAGCCCCAGCGACATTCATAACGGCGTCTCGCTCGACCAGGAGATCGCCAGCCACATCGGCGGGCAGACCCGCTTCGCATCACTGGTCATCGGCGGCGGCGACGTGTCATGGAACAGCCGCGGCGTGCGCATTCCCGCCGAGCAGCGCGCCACCCAGGTCTTTCGCCAGCTCTTCGTCAGCGGCAATGCAGAAGAGCAAACGCGCGAAATGCAGCGCATCCGCGACGGCGAAAGCATCCTCGATGACGTCCGCGGCCAGATCAAAACGCTGACCAACAGCGTCGGCACCACCGACCGCCAGCGCCTCGATCTGTATCTCACCAGCGTCCGCGAAGCCGAGCAGCGGCTCCAGCAGGACGAGCACTGGGGCGCCACGCCCAAGCCGCACGTCGATTACAAGCCCCCCACCAACGACTACGGCGGCGCCTGGCTCCTTCAGCGCACGAGGCAGTGGTTCGACATCGTGCAACTCGCGCTTCAGACCGACTCGACCCGCGTCATCTCCCTGTGGCTCGGCTCGCAGGAACGTCCCGAAATCGAAGGCGTCAAACTTGCCCATCACGACGCCTCGCACCACGGCCAGGATCCGGCCAAGCTCGAGCAACTCGCCCTCATCGAAGAGGCCGAGCTCAAGGTCCTGGCCGAATTCCTCGACAAGATGAAACAGAGCACCGAGGGAGATCACACGCTCCTCGACCGGACCGCCCTCTTCTACGCCAGCAATCTCGGCAACTCCTCCTCGCACGACAACAACAACCTCCCCATCCTCCTCGCCGGCGGCGGCTTCAAGCACCAGGGCCACCTCGCCTTCGACCGAACCAACAACCTCCTCCTGTCGAACCTCTTCGTCCGCATGATCCAGCAGATGGGGATCGAGGCCCATTCGTTCGGGGCGAGCAATGGCGTGCTGACGGAGGTGTAGAGAATCGGGCTGAACTACGGCCGCAGGCGAGATCGGCGGCTCCCCGCGGCGCGGCAGCAGGTCTCATACGATCATTGCTCTCCTCAGGGCTGAAAGAAGATTGCCGAGCTGACTTTGAAATGCTCGGCAAGCTTCGCCGCGTTCCGGCGGCTGATCTTGCGCCCGCCACGCACGATCGCCGGCCCGAGGGTCCGACTGCCAAGCAAGCGGCCGAGGTCAGATGCGGACATGCCGCGCGCTTCCATCAAGTGCCTCAGCACTTCGACAGCGCCCGCTCGCTCGGACGCCGGGAACAGGTTCTCGTCGAACTTCTCCATGAACAGTGAAATCGCTTCCAAATAATCTTCCTGATCCCTCGTTCGCCTTTTCTGAAGCGACAGGCGTTCGACGATCTCCCTGGCATTTCGATAGTCAACATTATCGCGGATGGGACGGGGCCAATGCAGCGTGCAGAGTTCCGCGAATCCCGCGGGAAGCACGGTTGGCAACTTGCTCGTCTTGATCATTGGACACTCACAATCAAAGTTCGCACCGCGCACGGGCCGACTATAGCTCGTCTTTCCATCGGTGTTGGTCGTACTCGTTATGCGTCATGATGCGCAGGACATACACCCGTCCCTTCTGGACGTGTTTGTCGAGGTGGTGAATATGGGCGATCAGCCGGTATTTGTTGCCGGCTACATCGAAGACCGTACCGAATCGCTTCGGCCATCCTAGCGAGATTGGACAGCACCCCAAGGCGCCAGAGACAATGCGGCGCGGAGGTTGATTGCCAACGACAACGGGTTTCTCTCTCATCTTGCCGGTCTTTGGAACGATGTGTCTTTTGATCGGGATGCTCCTGATCAAGCGCGGGCGCTGGCCGCGACGCGTCGGGGAGACGGTTCATTGCCGCAAGTGCGACTACATTCTTGCCGGCGAGCCCTCGCGATGCTCCGAATGCGGCACGCCGGTGGACAGCCGGACCGTCGTCCGCGGGGAGCGGCCGCGCCGGGCAGCCATGGCGTGGATCGGTGTGCCGGCGGCGCTGTTCGGGCTGGCGCTGCTGACGCCGCAGACCACGGAGTTTTTTAGTCAGATTCAATGGATTCACTACGAGCCGCTCAGTTGGCTTTTGCGGGATCTGGGAAACAGCAACCTGGCGGTCTCGGTGCCGGCATGGGGCGAGATCCAGCGACGGCTCAATGAGAACCGCCTGTCCGACACCGATCAGAGCGCGCTGGTGGACAAGGGGTTGATCGTCCAGACCGTGGGATGGTCGTTCACCGATCGAAACGCGATTCTGGATTACGTTGCCGCCCGCTACCTGGCTCAGAAACTGACCGGGGCACAGGCCGACCGGTTCTTTGCCGGGATGCTGAAGGTGAACCTGTCGGTTCGAGCCATTGTCGGGTCGCGCAGCCGCGTGCCGTATCTGATTAGCGGTGCCGGTCAGGGGCCGGACAAATGGTGGATGCATACGCGCGATCTGGAAGCCCGGGTGGATGACGGGCCGATCCAAAAGCTCGGCGGCTCGACTGGAGGCGGATTCGACGGGTGGAGTTCCGGCAGCACGCTGGACCCGGCGACTAAGCCGGGAAAACACACGCTGCATCTGAAGGTCGAGCTGGCCACCGACGTCGATCGCGGCAGCGGGGTAAACTGGAACGACAACGCGGTGGTCGCCAAGCGCGTGACCCAGGACCTGACGGCCGACTTCCAGGTCGTCGAGGGGCTGACCCCGATTGCAACCTTGACGGGACCGAACGCGTCGGCTTTGCGCCCGCTGCTCAAGCCCACGCTGAGGCACGATCCCACGTATCCCGGCGAAATCTGGGTGAATGTTGACGCCGCGGCGTTGCCGGTTGATGCCGCGTTCGCTGTGTTCCTGCGCTCGGGCGGCAGGGAGTTTCCCGCCGGCAGCGTCAGTTTTCACAAAGGTTCCCCGGGCGGATACGGAACGGGTGCGCAGAACGTCCCCGCCGACGTCAGCGGTCCGATGGACGTGATCTTCCGCAGCAGTGAAACGGTGGCCCGCGAGACGGTAAGCCTGACCCAGATCTGGAAGGGCGAAGTGATCGTTGCGAACGTGCCGCTGCCGCGACCGGCACCCTCGTCGCAAGCCTACTTGCCTGCCAGCACGCAGCCATAAGGACACAGGACGTGTGCGTTGTCGGACACTGCCCTATCCTATGCCGCGAATCTGATAAAGATGTGTGCATGAGGGAGGCGGGACGCCCGTGCCACGTAGAATGGAGCAATTGGCAGGTCGTGGACCCGGTCGTTAGGTGTATAATCGCTGGCGACAAGGAGCTTCGATGCAACGCTGGTTTGAAATGATGATCGTCTTCGTGCTGCTCTCCCTTTTGATCGCGATCCCCGCGTCGGGCCAGGCGGCGGGCCAGGGAGCCTTCGACCCGCAGGCATTCGAGGACCAGGCCAAACAGATCCTCGCTCAATTGCAGCAGCCGGACGTCGATCAGCAGCAGGTCATGCAGCAAGCCGGCCAGCTCATGCAGCAGTTTCGCGACGCGACGCAGAACATGACGCCGGACCAGGTGGACAAGATCCGCCAGCAGATGATGGAGCGCTTGCAGCCGGAGATCATCAAGGCCATGCCATCGATTGTCCGGCAGATGCAGCGGGGCCTGATGGATCGGCTCAAGCAGCAACTGGAATGCACCGACGAGGAATTTGCCGCCCTTCAGCCGGCGCTGCAAAAAGTATTGGACTGCATGCAAGCCGCAACCGTGGGCGGACGCCGCGGCGGCTTCGGCGGTTTTTCCCTGCCCGGACAATCCGCCACGCTCGCCCAGGCGATCCAGAAGCTTCACACGACGCTGGAAGATACCGCCGCCAAGCCCGACGAGATCAAGGCCAAGCTTGATGCCGTGCGGGAAGCCAAGGCCTCGACTAATCACGATCTCCAGGTCGCCCGCGCCGAGCTGCGGCCGCTGCTGACGGTTCGTCAGGAAGCGGTGCTGGTGGCCAATGGGTTGCTGGACTGACAGAGAGGCTTTCGCAGTGGTGAATGGCCTTCGGGAATCTCTGATAGCCGTGGGCGGAAGCCCCGGGGCTTCCGCCCACGGCTACTACCGCAACGTCAATACTGTAGTGTGACGTTGTTCGCACGCAACGCCCTGCGCGATTGCTTCGCAACCCACGGATCCTCAACTTCGCGGAGCTTGAAGCGTCCATCAATGCGCGTAGGCGTGGCCGCTGTCCTCGACGGTGGCGGGGAATGATTCCTCGAAGTTGTAACCAGCCTCGCCGTGCTGGGTGAGGTCCAGGCCGTCGTACTCGTCGGCTTCGGTGAGGCGCAGGCCGCCGCAGGCGAGTTTGGTGATTTGGAGGATGACCAGAGTGCCGATCGCGGCGATGCCCCAGGTGAGAAGCGTGACGGCGAATTGGGCCAGGAGCTGCCCGGGGTGCCCATCCACCAGGCCGCTGGCGTGGGCGTCGGGGTTGACCCAGGCGACGGCAAAGACGCCGGTCAGGATCGCGCCGATCGTCCCGCCGATGCCGTGGACGCCGAAGGCGTCGAGCGAATCGTCGTAGCCGAAAAAGTGCTTGAGGCTAGTGGCGGTGTAGAAGCAGACCACGCCGCCGATCGCGCCCATCAGCAGCGCGTACATCGGTGAGGTGAACCCGCTGGCTGGAGTGATGACGACCAATCCCGCGACGGCCCCGGAGATTCCGCCCAGGACGGTGGGCTTTCCGCTGGTCCACCATTCGATCAGCAGCCATCCCAGCGCCGCCGCCGCGGCGGCAAAGTGGGTGGCGACGAAGGCGCTGGCCGCGGTCCCGCTGGCCTGCAAGGCGCTGCCGGCATTGAATCCGAACCACCCCACCCACAGAAGCGCTGCACCGATCACGCTGAGTACCACGCTGTGCGGCGGCATTGGAATGCGGCCGTAGCCGCGCCGCTTTCCCAGCACCAGCGCGCAAACCAGCGCCGAAACGCCGGAGCTGATATGAACCACCGTTCCGCCGGCAAAGTCCAGGGCCGGAAGCAGGCCGTGGTTCGAGTGGTCCGGCACGCCCCAGTTAAATAGCCCGCCCTTGCCCCACACCATGTGGGCCATCGGGCAGTAAACGCCAAGCAGCCAGAGGATCGAAAAGACCAGCATCGCGCTGAACTTCATCCGCTCGGCATACGCGCCGCAGATCAGCGCCGGCGTGATGACCGCGAACATGCACTGATAGGCCATCCAACTTAGATGAGGGATCGTTGGCGCATATTCGCAGGGGTTCAGGCCCACGTGCCGCATGAAGGCAAAGCGGAATCCGCCGGTGACTGGATTCCCCGAATCGAAGGCCAGGCTATAGCCGACGATCGCCCAAACCACCGTCACCACCGCCATCATCACGAAGCTCTGCATCATGGTGCCAAGGACGTTTTTCCTTCGCACCAGTCCCGAGTAGAACAGCGCGAGTCCCGGCCCGGTCATCATCAATACCAGAGCCGAGCTGGTGAGCATCCAGGCGGTGTCGCCGGAATTCAGCTTGCTGGTATCGGAATCGATCTGGATCGCCTTCGGCGCCGCGGCCGCATGGGCCGAGGTGGCGAACGACGCCAAAAGTACGAAACAGACGATCAGCCGCGACACCCAAGGGGGTGTCGCACGAGCAAAGCGCATGGTTGGTTCCTCCGCGGCAAACTGCGGCCGAATGATTGGGCTCCGCGCGGCAGACTCTACGAATTCCGCCCCGGCTTGCAAGCCGCTCATGGCGTGGCGAACATGTGATGACAGCCACGATGGAAATGTCTGAACCGTTCAGCTTTCAAAAGCCCCGGAGGCGTGTGCAATCCCAGGAAATCCGGGGCGGCGCTTCGCTCTGCACCCGGCGTGAGGAATCCGGGGAATCAACTACTGCCTCCAGTCGTACGGGTCTTCGTGATACCCATTGTGCTCGTCATACCATCCGCCGTGCCAATGGCGATCGGCGTCGTAGCGGCCTTCATGCCGGTATCCATGTTCATCCACGACGACCACGCGGTCGCGATCGTCGTAGTCGTGGTGATGATTGCAAGCGCCGGCGCACGCACCCCCGACTAAAACCGTCGGTATCCACCAATAGCACACCATCGCAACAAAAGTTTTCCTGAGAGCAGGCATGATCGGTTCCCTTCTGGCGATCCCGTGCGAGATCACATCTCCTCATCAAAGCTACCCGCCCGCGGTCATCTGGTTCAACGCCAAAATTCGAATGCAATGGGTCCACGAAGGACACGAAGGAACACGAAGGGAAGAAAAGAAACGGAAAGAAAGATATAGATCCGCAGATTGCGCAGATTTTCGCAGATTGAATTGGAGGGATGAGCACATCGGGGCTCTCGATTGCTTTCGTGTTCAATCTGCGAAAATCTGCGCTATCTGCGGATCCATCTCTTCCTTTTTTTCCTTCCTTCGTGCCCTTCGTGGATCAAAGGCATGTCCGTTGCATCCCGTTCGGAAGAGAATCCCACCAAGAGGAGACCGGCAATGGCAGAGACCGTCAGCGACTTTATCGTCAAACGCCCAATACGCTTTCCGCCGGACTGCAGCACCTTCCCAGATGCTTGAACCCGCTGCCAATCCCTCACGCCGGGGCAGAGCTTTAGCGCCGCCCCGGATTCTCAGAGCGCGCATGGAGAATCCGGGGCGGCGCTAAAGCTCTGCCCCGGCGTGAGGGACCAGAAACGCGCCTGCGTGGAACAACGGCTTCAGTTAAAAATCGAGCCCCTGCCCATTGGCGCGCCTCACGAAACCCTTTGGAATCCTCATGTCCGAGGTCGAGAACGGCGCGCACCCAGAACCAATGCGGGGTGCGGGCCGCTTTCGGCCGATATCCGTAATGCGATAAGGTCCGGCTAGTCCCAAGCATGAGTAGGAATCGCGCTCGCATGCGAATCGTTTACGCCAACGCCGGCTACAGCAACAACAGCGCCGAGGGTGGACCCGCGCACATGCGGCAGTTCATCGAAAACGCCTCGGCTCTCGGTCACGAAATATTCCTCTGGCACGGCATGGAACAGCACTCACTGACTAAGCCGGTGCCCGGCAAGCGCCTCGACCGACTCAAGCTCTTTCGCAGCGCCGACCTGATTTATTATCGGATCGAGTGGCGGCTCCCCAAGGGCTGCCGCGTGATCCTGCCGCCCTACCGCAAACTCATTGGCAATCCGCTGGTCGTCTGGGAATTCAACACCGTCCCCGAGTACGGCCGCATGCACGGGGACGATGATGCAAAAGTCCAGTGGTGGGTGAACCAGCTCCGGCGATACGCCCACGCCGTCGATCTGGCCACGTGCGTCTCGAATAAAATCGCCGACTACGTGCGCGATCATCTCGGCTTTCGCCGGGTCATTACGATTCCCAACGGATCCGATCCCCAGCTCTTCCGCCCCGACGTCCCGCGCGTCAAACGGATCGAGAAAAAGCCTGGCCGGATGGACGTGGTCTGGATCGGCTCGGCCAATCTCGCCTGGCACAATTTCGATCTGCTGGTGAAAGCCGCCTGGTCAATCTGGAATAGCGGTCAGGGGGATCAAATCGTCTTCCACGTCATCGGCCAGGGCATGAAAGGCCTGCGCGACGCCCCGCCGAACCTGAATTACTACGGCCCCGAGGAATACCGACATCTGCCCGGCTGGCTCTCGGCGATGGACGTGGGCCTGAATGTCTATCACCCCGGCCCCGCCGATTACAGCTCGCCGCTCAAGCTCTTCGACTACATGGCCAGCGGCCTGACGGTAGTCAGCACCGAGCAGCCGCAGGCCCACGAGATTTTTGAACAACTGGGCCAGGCCGATCTGCTAATCCCTCACGATCAACCCGGGATGCTCGCCGATGCGTTGCGCCGCCTGGCCGCCGACCCCGATTACCGGAAACGCCAGGGCGCCGCCGGGCGGCAGTTGATCATTGACCGCTATAATTGGCGTAAGAGCGTGACCGATACCTTTGCCGAGATTGAGAAGCTGAGAGGCCGACATCTGAAATAACCGATAGCTTCACCCGCGACTCAAGTTCATCGGAAATCATTGCCCCGCACAAACCAGCGAGCTAACCTGAGCAACATGACGCGGCCCCAGCCCCTGAAGCGCTTTACACCCGAGGAGTATTACCTCCTCGAGCGCGATGCCGCTTACAAGAGCGACTACTACGATGGCGAGATCTTCGCCATGGCCGGCGGCACATCGCGCCACAGCATCATCGCCGTCAATATCGCCGGGGAACTGCGGCAGCAACTCAAAGGCAGGCCGTGCGCGCCCTACGAATCCAACCAGCGGCTCAAGGTCAATGCGACAGGCCTGCGCGTTTACCCCGACGTGAGCGTTTATTGCGGCCCGCTTGAATACGACGAACGTGATCCCGGCTCCGAAACGGCTACTAATCCCACGCTGCTCTTTGAAGTGTTATCCCGCTCCACTGAAGCCTATGACCGGGGATTCAAAGCCGAAAACTATCGTCGGATCGCCACGCTGCGAGCCTACGTGCTGGTTTCACAAGAGTCCCCACACGTCGAAGTTTACGAGCGCCAAAGTGATGACTCCTGGATCTTTCGAGAGGAGAAGGAGCTGGGCGCTGTCATTCCGCTCTCTGCCATCGGCGTGACTCTAGCGTTGCGAGAGATTTATGATCGGATCGAGTTCCCGAATTCCGTCACGCCACCGCGGCCGGGACGTCGCGAGACTGACTAACGACCGCCGCTCAGCGCGGCGGCGCATCCAGCGGAACTTTGGCCACTGTTCATGCAAAGGATTTGGCGCTGCTGGTCGACGAAGCTCGCAGGTGGCGGCAGGCAAGGCGAAGTTAAACTTGGACTTCGGATCGATCGCTTGGCTCTTGGGCGTCAACGGTGATATTATTCTCCATAATCGCATACGAGTTGGATTCTAACAGGAGCGCCGATGGGTGCCGAATCTATTATCCACGATCGAGGTCGCGGCCCGGAGATCCGCGGAACGCGCATCACCGTGTTCGATATTCTCGACCATCATCCCGACAAGGGCTGGACACCGGAGCAGCTTGCCGGCTTGTTCCGCGTGAGCGTGGAACAGATCCAGGCCGCCCTCACTTACATCGAAGAGCACCGCGATGAGGTGATGAGCAGCTACCAAAAGATGCTCGACTTTGCGGCGAAGGGGGATTCGCCAGAAGTAAGGGAAAAATACGCGAAAAGCCACGCACGGTTCATGGCGCTCAAGGCTGAGCTGGACGGGAGGAAAGGGGCCACGCGCGATGCTCGGGCTGCTGGCTGACGAGAATTGCGAGGCGCATCTCGCAGCTTTGCTTCAGGTCTGCCGTAATACCGAATGGCGCGAAATGTGGGCCGGGGTCGGCGCTTCCGTCCATACTTTTGAATCACTGCGGCTTACGCGCTCTCTGCCGGACGATGAGTTATGGATGATTTGTCAACGCGATAGCTACGTATTGCTTACCGCAAATCGAAATCAGGATCGCCCCACGTCGCTTGAAGCGACAATCCGGTCGCGAGGAACTTCCAATAGTTTGCCGGTATTCACTCTTGCCGATCCCGCGCGGATTCTAAAAGACTCCGCATACGCTGAGCGTGCTGCCGTTCAGCTGATGGAGCTGTTAATGGACATCGACGAAATGAGAGGCACTGGCCGGCTTTATTTGCCACGCGTTTAGAAAATCGTGCGGATGATCGCCCGTGGTGGCGGTCGGAAGCGTTCCAATACAACCCATATACGTCGAAATCTCCCCTCCCTCTTCCATGCCCCTCCCCCGCATCACCGTCGTCACCCCAAGCTTCAACCAGGGCCCCTACCTGGAGGCGACGATCCGCTCGGTCCTCGATCAGGGATATCCCGACCTCGAATACCTCATCGCCGACGGCGGCAGCACCGACCAATCCGTCGAGATCATTCGCAAATACGAGAGCCGCCTGGCCTGGTGGTGCAGCGAGAAAGATCGCGGCCAGAGCCACGCGATCAACAAGGGCTTCGCCAAAGGCACCGGCGATCTGTATTGCTACATCAACAGCGACGACACCCTCGCCCCCGGCTCGCTCATGGCCGCCGCCGAGGCGTACAAGCAGGGCCACGAATTCATCACCGGCTGGGTCGTGCTTCTTGAGCCGGACGGCGGGGAGTGGCCGCAGATGCCCTTCGGCCGCGAGCACAACACCGAGTGGTTCATCTCCAACCCCCTCTGCCAGCAGGCCACCTACTGGGCCGGCCGTTTCACGCGCGAGTTCGGCCCGTTTCGCGAAGATTTACACTACTGCTTCGACTATGAATTCTGGATGCGCATCGTCTTCAAGGGCAATTGCCGCCCGCACATGCTCAAGCGCTGCATGGGCGGCTTCCGCATGCACCCCACTTCCAAAACCGTCTCGCAGCTCGATCGATTCGATCCAGAATTCCGTTCCGTCCGCGCCGAGTATCGACCGTACCTGAAGCCCGCCGAGCAGCAATCGGTGGATGCCTGGTATCGCGAGATGCACCTCAAGGAACACCGCGCCCAAGCCTGGGCGGCCCTGCTCTCCCGCAACATCCCCCAAGCCCGCCAGCATGCCAGAGCGGCTTGGGGCCTCGACCCGTTCTCGCTCCAGTCGTGGAAACTACTGTATTGCGCGATCCGGGGTCGGTGATCCATCGCAATCGACATCCCCCATCGAGCGTCCCTCCACAGTTCTGAACTCGACTGAAGCTCCTGAGGCTCAGACCGAAGGGAAAACGCGTGCCGCGAAAAATCGCCACGCCATAACCAATCTCCAAGCGGCGTTCACGAACCGGTTCTACCGGTGTATTTTCTAGCATGAACCAGCGCGTCCATGTTTCGGTCCTCTTCAAGACTCTCATTCCAATCCGTGCGACCATTGCCTTAATTGGCCTGTTTTGCTGCGCTTGCTCGACGCTCAAATCCAGCGATTCGGCGCCGGCCGCCAGCGGGTTGCGCGATCAAAGGCTCATCGATGCCGATTGGCTGTTTCATCTCGGCGACATCCCGCCCGCCGACCAGGCCATCTTGGCCAATTATGATGATGCTCAATGGCAGCGCGTCCATCTGCCGCACGACTACGCCCTCGAAGGCAAGTACGACGAGAAGAATGCGCGGAACCACGGCTATCTGCCGTTTGAGGTGGGCTGGTATCGCAAGCACCTGGTGATTCCCGCATCCGATCGAGACAAGGTCGTCCGGCTCGATTTCGACGGCGTCTTCCGCGACAGCCAGGTCTGGCTGAACGGAAAACTGCTGGGGAAACACGAGGGCGGCTATACACCCTTCTCTTTCGACATCAGCAAGCTGGCCCGGTATGGCGAAGAGAACGTGATCGCCGTGCGGGTGGATCCACGGCAATTTGAGGGCTGGTGGTACGAAGGCGCGGGGATCTATCGCCACGTCCATCTGACGGCGCTCTCGCCGCTACACATCGCGCAGTGGGGAACCTATGTCGTTTCGAAAGTGCCCGGCGGGGAGAATGGCGCGGATGCCAACGCGGATTTGACGATCCAGACCACTCTCGAAAACAACTCGGGAGCGCCTGCGGATTGCAGTGTGATGTCGGAAATCGTCGGACCGGACGGAGCGTCGGTGGCCACAATCAAATCTGGACTGGCGGTCGCGGCGGGTAACGGACAGGCCGCGGTTCAACTGGTTTCGATTCCACATCCGCAGCTTTGGTCGCCTCAGTCGCCGAGCCTTTACCAGCTGCGCTCCACGATTGTGCAAGGCGATCGTCCAGTGGATTGCACCGTCACTCCGTTCGGCATCCGCACGATTGTCTTCGATGCGAACAAGGGATTCTTCCTCAACGGCAAGCACGTCGAGATCCAGGGCGTGGCCAACCACCAGGACTTTGTCGCGACGGGGATTGCCGTCCCGGACAATCTGCAGGCATGGCGCGTGAGTCAGTTGAAGAACATGGGATGCAACGGTTGGCGGACCGCGCACAACCCGCCCAACGTGGCGGTGCTGGACGCCTGCGACCAGCAGGGCATGCTGGTGATGGATGAGAACCGCCACCTGGGCGACACGCAGCTTGCAAAAACGCCGACGGGAACCGGCTTCGCAGACCTGTCCGATCTGGCCACGATGATTAAGCGGGATCGGAATCACCCGTCGATCATCCTCTGGTCGATGTGCAATGAGGAGGATCTGCAGGGAACGCCGGAGGCCGCCCACATCATCTCGGCCATGACGGACGTGGTGCATCGATACGATCGGACACGACCGATCACCTCGGCAATGAATGGAACGGAAGGCGAGAAGATCTTCCTCGGCCACGGCATCGCCGACGCCGAGAACGTGATTGGCGTGAACTATAATTACAAGTCATTTGACACGATCCACAAGCGGCATCCGGACAAACCGATGTTCGGAAGCGAAGACTCCAACGAAAAGACCACGCGCGGGCAGTATGCCAACGACCGCGCCGCCGGGATGAGCAGTTCCTACAACCTGAGCGAGAAGACCTGGCTGTCGATCGAGACGCGGCCTTTCATGGCGGGCATCTACGTCTGGACCGGCTTCGACTACAAGGGCGAGCCCAACCCTTACGGCTGGCCCGATGTCAGCAACAACACCGGACTGCTCGACGCGTGCGGCTTCCCCAAGGACAAATGCTACTACTTCGAATCCTGCTGGTCGGATAAGCCGATGGTCCACCTCCTGCCGGATTCGTGGAACTGGGTGGACAAGAAGGACACAAAAATCCGCGTGATCGCCTTCAGCAATGGGCAGCGGGTGGAGCTGTTTCTCAATGGAAAGAGCCTGGGAGCCAAGGAGATGCCGCACGATGCCCACGTCGAGTGGGAAGTGCCCTTTGAAGCGGGCCGGCTGATGGCCAAGAGCTACGTCAATGGCAAGGTCAGTGCAACCGATGAAGTGGACACCACCGGCGCTCCTGCCCGCATCGTGCTTTCATCAGACCTGCGCATGCTGCGGGCAAACGGAGAAGACGTTGCAGTCGCGCCGGTTTCGATTGTGGATACCGAGGGCCGGGTGGTGCCGGATTCCGACAATCGCCTGACGTTCCATCTTGAAGGAGACGGTGGGATCCTCGGCGTCGGAAATGGCAATCCCGCCGATCGCGACTCCGATCGAGCGGACAATCGCAAGGCGTTCCACGGCCGGTGCATCGCGGTGATCCGGGCGGGCTCCAACCCCGGAACCCTGCACCTCACCGCAACGTCGCCCGGACTGCCTCCAGCCGAGGTGGACATCCAAACCAGATAGCCTGAATTCATGATTCACCGCACCAAAGCAATGTCCGAGGCAAACCGCCCCGCCCGTTCGCGCGCGAGTTGATTTCACCCGCGCAAGTTCCCCCTCGTTTAGCCACCGCGGCCACGCGGTGTCTCCCAGCGCGCAACGACACGGGCCTGGCGGCTCAGGCTAAACGCGCAACACCCTCCGCGCCCGCGTGGTTTGCACCACGATCCGGTGCCCTCCCTCCGTATTCTCGGACCCAACTGAAGCTCGTCGCGGGCCGGTCAGTTGACCCGAAGGCTTGCGCTGACCGTCACCTTGTCCAGACCGTCGGGGATGCGCATCGTCTCGCCGTGGCCGTCGCAGAACAGGATGTTCATGTTGCCGAAGTGGCGGACCTTGTCGAACAGCAGGTTGTCGTTGTCGATCGTGCGGTTGTACAGGTCGATGAGCCTGTCCTGGGTGCTGTTGTCGTTGTAGACGATCCACCCGCCGTTCGCCCCGCGCGGGGAGGCGTCGCCCAGCAGGATCTTGTCGGCAGGGTCGATGAGCCGCGCCAGGTTGCCACGCACGCGATTCGACAAGGCGTCCCACCCCAAAACCGATTCGTTGAACGCATAGCTGGTTTGCAGCAGCGGCCCGGTCCACCCGTTCAGATGGGCCATGATGAACAACGAATTCTGCAGCGTGCCCTCCTGGATCTGATCGACGTTGGACGGGCAGGTGAAAATGCGGAGGGTCGATCCGCGGGTGTAATCATCGGCGGCATTAGTGGCGGTGTCGGTCCGGAGGTTGCTCTGCCCCAGGTACGGGGCCAGCGCGATCGGCATCGGCGCGACGCGCGTGGGCGTATCAAAGTAGGAGTACCGAACCCGGCTGGAATCACCCAACTCGAGCGGCGTTGCATCGTTGGGGTGCCCCGTCAACGGGTTTTCAAAGATCTCCCCGGCCAGCGGGTAGTAGCCGCGGTGCTCGTTGGCGTGCATCGCCATCGCGGCCCCGATCTGCCGCAACTGCGAGAGGCAGGCCGTCTGCTTGGCCGCCTCCCGCGCCCGGTTCAGGGCCGGCAGCAAGATCGAAATCAGCAGCGCGATGATCCCGATCACCACCAGCAGCTCGACCAGCGTAAACGCTTTCGTCTGACGAGCCATCAGACCCTCCTGCCGTGAAACCCGCCCCGCCACAAACGCGAATGGTCGAGCAAAACGGTTAGCGTAATCTCTCGATTTGGTAGCAGTCAAGTTAATCTCAGCGGCTGCAAATTCGGCACAGGCCGATCCCGGACGCCAGACTTCGCCTGGCGAGCGGCACCCGGCTGGAGGCCGCTGTGGGTATCATTGTTCCCATGCGGCGGATCGGTCGGTGGATGCTGAATGCTCTGACGACGCTGTCGCTGCTGCTGTGCGTGGCAATGGTGGCGCTATGGGTGCGTAGCTATTGGAAGGCGGACGGAATCGAGCGGGCCAGGGGATGGGAGACGACGACCGCCGCCGGCCCCTTTGTCCGCTGGAGGACGGCGCAGTTGAGCTCGAATCGTCGTGGAATCATCCTCGCGAGCTTCTGGGGCTTTCGTCATTAATGTGAATCTCTCTTCCGACGGATTGCTGGATGGTTCGCAAGCCCTGACGTTGCGTCCCACGCTTTTTGAACAAATCTGGCGGAGGCATTACAGTCTCGAGCGACCTCCTGTTTTAGGAATTGATTTGTCCTGGAGCACTGAATTTGTCATCTCATTCCCGATTTGAGAAAACCACGACGGAATCCCCTCTCGAGCCGGGGGATTGTTTTGAGGTTCGAATCGCCGCGCGCGGCGCCGGCAGGGTGGAGGTTGTGCCGCCGGCGTCGATGCGCGATGCGCAGTTCAAACCTCGGTCGATTGAAGAACCCTCGGGCCGCAAGATATCTGACGAGTCATCGGAGGACGGCGGCGATCTGATGATCGAGGGAGATTTTGCACACCGACTTTTGGCGGACGATGTTGAGACGATCTGGCTTCAGTACCTCGCACCCCATCGGTATCGATTTCAGATCGCTTGCAAACCGCCGTCCGGCGCGGCGGCGCTAGACATCGACGACCAATCTCTAATTCGCCAGGCCCCCCGTTGCGACGACCCGATGGAATTCGAGGTAGGACTGCGGGCGGCACGACTCTCGACGCAGCCCGGCTTTGAGGAGCTGATTTCCCTGCCCATGGTCCGCGAGATGGACGTTCTCGAGCATCAGACGCGCACCGCGGTAACGGTGTTGCGGCGGATGCGCGGAAGGGCAATGCTCTGCGACGAGGTCGGCCTGGGCAAGACCATTGAGGCCGGCTTGATTCTTTCCGAACTGCTCGTCCGCAGGCTGGCGAAATCCGTCCTGATTGTCGCTCCGCCATCGCTCGTGGCGCAGTGGCAGGGGGAAATGCGCCGCAAATTCGGGATCGAGCTGTCCACCCACGACGATCCGACGTTCCGGGAGAGCGGGGGCTGGCAGAAACACGAGCGCGTCATCGTCTCGCTTCATTCGGGAAAACGCGAGCCGCACCGTTCGGCGATCCTCAAACGCCGATGGGACGTGGTCATCGTGGACGAAGCCCATCATCTCCGAAATCGCGCCACCGAGGCATGGAAATTCGCCAGCGAGATTGAGAAGCAGTTCATCCTGCTTTTGACCGCCACGCCAGTGCAGAACAACTTGGAGGAGTTGTTCAATCTGGTGACGCTGCTGGAACCGGGCCTTCTCAGCACGCGCAAGGATTTTACCCGCCGATTCGTCTCCCGCGGCGACAAGCTGACCCCTAATAATGTGGACGAACTGCACGCGCTGCTGGCGGAAGTGATGGTCCGCAATCGCCGCAACAATGTCGGATTGCAATTCACGCGGCGATTCGCGCGGACGCTGACGGTCGAACTGGGTCCCGATGAACGCGCGTTGTATGACTCGGTCGCCTCAATGGTTCGGGACGGCTTGAGTGAAGGAAAAGCCGGTTCGCACTTGAACCGCATGACGCTGTTGACGCTTCAGATGGCGCTGGGCAGCTCACCCGCGGCAGCGGCGGCTATGCTGGAAAACCTTTGCGAAAAGTCGAGTTCGACCGCGAGGCACACGGAACTGAAACGTTTGCACGAGGCCGCCCAGGGAATGGCCGGCGGCGGGGCAAAAGCGGCTCGTCTGCTGCGGATCCTGGACGAATTCCCGGATAAGATGGTGGTCTTCACGCAGTTTCGCGCAACGCAGGAGATGTTGCGGACGACCCTGGCCAGCGCCGGGCATGACGTGGCAGTCTTTCATGGCGGGTTGAACCGCATGGAAAAAGAATCGGCCATCGAGCAATTCCGGGAATCCTCCAGAATCCTGCTTTGCACCGAGTCCGGCAGCGAGGGCCGCAACCTGCAATTCGCGCACGGCCTGTGCAACTTCGATTTACCCTGGAACCCGATGCGCATCGAGCAGCGAATCGGGCGGCTCAGCCGCATCGGCCAGCAGCGCGACATCGAAGTCTTCAATCTCGTCGCGGCCAATACGATCGAGGCAGCCGTCCTGCATTTGCTGGAGGCGAAGCTGAACATGTTCGAGCTGGTCATCGGCGAAGTGGACATGATCCTGGGCAACCTCGACGATGAGAAGGAATTCGATGCGCTGGTCGCCGACGAGTGGGCCGCCGCCTCGGGAGCGGATGAATTCAGCGCCCGGATGGAAGTCCTGGGCAACCGGCTGCTCGCCGCCAAGGCCGCGTATTTCCGGCAGCGAACCCAGGACGAGAAGATTTTCGGTAACCGTTTCGCGCCGGAAGGATGACCGATCGCAAGGAGGCCGCTCGCGTGCAAACGTCCACCGCCAATCGCATCTCGCAATCGCCTTTTTCTCCAATCGAGCAGTTCCTTCGCGATTACGTCGTGGCCCGCGGGGGCGCGTGGGACGAGATTGAGCCGCAAGTGTACGACGTGTTGATCGAGTCGGACTTGCTGCAAGTGGCGTTCGATCCTGAGGCGCTGCCGGAACATCCGCAGGCGCAACTGGCGGCGTTGGGCTCGCCCTTGGTGGATCGCCTGCTGTCCGATGCCGGCTCGCGATGGAACTCGGCCGCCTGCTACCGCACCGGCGTGCATCTTGCCCCTTTCAATTTGGAAGCTCGCCTCCCGCGGGCAATTGCCGTTCCCACTGGGGCCACAATCAGGCTGGAACGAAAGCGGGCGATGCATTTCCCGCTGGCGGTGTTCTGGTTCCGGGCCACCTTCACCAGCGACCAGAAGGAAGAAGTTGTCCTGCCAATCGGCATCGATCTGCACGAGCTGCGGGAAGTGCGTCAGTTGGAGGGCTTGCTGGCATTTGACCGCCTGTCGCCTGAACCGGACCTGCCGCTGCCCGAGGCGCCGCACCGCGGCGCGATCGCCGGATATCGGACAGCACTGGCACACACCGTCAGAAGCGTGTCCCCAATCGCGAACGCACGGCGGCGGGAATGGGCCGGCTCGGTCGAAAAACAGATCGCGCGAATGCGCGGCTATTATGCCCGCCTCCGCGACGAGACGGCCGTATCCCCCGGGCGAATCGCCGATCCGGCCGCGGCCGAGGCCCGCCTGCGGGATCGCCGGCAATCCATCGACCGCGAGGAGAAATTGCGAATCGCCGAATTGCAGCGCAAGGCGGATTTGCGCGTCGAGGTGAAACTGATCGGGTTATTGACCTTGTATCAACCCAAACTTTTGCTCCACGCGTCGGTCGTGCCCAAATCGGGCGCGCCATGGCCGATTCGACTGGTCTGGGATCCGCAATCCGATTCCATCGACGCGGCAACCTGTCCCGCTTGCTTACAGCCCACATTCCACTTGCAGATCGGCCGCAGGGGGTTGAACTGTCTACAGTGCGCGGCACGTTAGCGAACGCATCGTCAAGACCGAGAAGTTAGTCCCGGCGTTGCATCACTCGCAATGCGATTGCGGACGAACGGGCCGATTCGGTAAACTATTTTGATCGCGGCGGTCCATTCGGCAGATGCTTCCAAGCCGCCCCACCGCCCGCGAATCTTTTCTCGTTCGAGTGGCAATTCGCGAGGGTAACCTATGGCTCGTCGCTCCCAACCATGTCATGCCCGGTCGAGAAAACGACTGGGAATCTTTGTCATGGCGTGTTGGGCCTCGCTGGCGGCGGCGCTGCCGGCCGCGCGGCTGCAGGGCAAGACGATCTTCGATGACGATTGGAAGCCGCCCGCGCCGACGGAAAAGCCGGCGCAGCCGCCGCCCCCTCCGCCAGCGGAGACGCCCAGGCCCCCCGACGCGACAACGGCGCCGGCCACTCCCCAACGCCGGCCCGTCCCGCCGGCCGCGGAACAGGCCCACTCCCGCAAACTATTTAGGGATCTTTATGCCGCGGACCTGGCGAACCGTTCGCCGGTCGCCCGGCGGGCGCTGGCGGCCAAGCTGATCGAGCAGGCCGGGACGGTCGGCGACGCCCCCGCCGACCAGTTCGTCCTCCTCGCCGGCGCGGTGGACGCGGCCAGGGAAGGGGCGGACCTGCGGCTTGTTTCGCGGGCCGCCGACGCGATGGCCGACGCGTACGACGTCGACGGATTGCACGTCAAGAGCGAGGCAGCGGCGCAAATGCCACTGCGGGCGGACCTCCCCGCCACGACGGCCGAGAACTGCCAGGCCGGGCAGGCGCTGGCGGACCAACTGGCGGCAGCCGACGATTTCGCGACCGCGCTTCACCTGCTGCGTTCATTGCAGCCCGCCGCCCCCGACGCCACGACGCGGGCCCAGCTCCAGAAGCGTGCCAAGGAGATTGAGGCGCTCAAAGCGGCGGCCGATCATTATGCGTTGCTTGCCGAGAAGCTGAGGGCGGCTCCCAAGGACCCGGCCGCGAATCTGGCCCTCGGGCAGCAACTCTGCTTCGTTCGCGGTGACTGGGCGCACGGCCTGCCGTTGCTGGCCAAGGGAGCCGATCCGACGCTGAAGAGCGTCGCAATTCAGGAACTGAAAACCCCGGCCGAGGCCGACGGTCGGATCGCACTGGCCGACGCGTGGTGGACCTATGCCCAGGGGCGAAGCGCTTCGGAAAAGGCCGCGATTCAGACCCACGCGGGGGCGATTTACCGCCTGGCGCTCCCCGAAGTGAAGGGGCTGGTGAAGCTGAAGGTTGAGGGGCGCCTGGCGCAGCAGGCCCGTGACTCGGCCGGGGCGCCGGGGGCGGCTCCATCGGACCAAAGCAGCGCCGCGCCGGGCGACGTGATCGCCGGCACCGGCAAACCGCGAATCCAGAACATCATTTGGTTTCGCGCCGGCGGAGGCGATGCCAATCCCTTTCAGGCGATGAGCCGCAACCCCGTCGTCAGCATCAACCCCGAGAAGAATCAGGCGAAGCTGCAGAATCCCAACCTTTATCGAAACGTCACGCTCGTCGTATGGGGCACCAACCAATGGCGCAGCACGCCGGTGGACGCGTTCACCGACACGGCGATCTCGTCGCTGCAGCAGTTCGTGCGCGGCGGCGGCGACCTGCTCATCTACGAGCAGTTCGCCATGACGAACATGGGAATTTTCGACCGCGCCTTTGGCATCAAGACCGGCGGCGGCAGCGCGCAGGCACAAATCGTCTTCCCGCCCCTGCGCGCCAGGCTGGCGGCCGCCGGCGTCACCGACGACATGTTGAAGGAAGCCCACTTCTACAACAGCTACCAGGATCTTCCCGCCGGCTCCGTCGTCCTCGTTCGCGGCAACGGCGAGCGCGACGTAATCGCCGTCGCGCCCTTCGGCCGCGGCCGGCTGATCCTTATCGGCACCAACACCGACCCGTCGCAGCGCAAACTCGTCGATGAGGTCCTGAACCTGATCTATCACTCGAAGTGAGAACCGGAAAATGCCGGTAAAGGCTCGCGTCACCTTTATTTCTCCCCGCGTCACCTTTATTTCTCCCATTTCTCCCGTTATTGAGGTAAAGGTTCGCGTCACCTTTAGTTCATCCATCCACTACATCCTCACCGGCTTCGGCCGGCGCACTATGACCGCCTTCTGCGCCCCGCCTTCTGCGTCCGGTACGCCAGGGCACGCCGCCGTGTGCCCTACTCGAAGGCGAATGCTCTCACGGCAACGTGATCTGAGTTGACGTGGCAAAGACGTTGTTGTTCAGGATGACGTCGTTGAACGAATCGGCCGGGTCGAGTTGGACGAGGAGGAAATACGAGCCAGCCGGCAACGTCGCCACGTCGAGGATCCGGGTCGATTTCCCCGGTCGGATGGCGATCCGCCTGTCGGAGTTGAATAGCACGACGGCGTCGGAAAGCTGTCCGTCGATTGAGCTGTCGATGTCGAAGGCCAGCGTTCCCGCCGCTTCAACGTTGCCGGCATTATTCACGGTGAACGCCAGCGTGGTCCGCCCCGTCTTGCCGGGAAGAGGCGTTCGGGAAAATGCGCCGGACAAATCGATCTGCGGCGGACTGACCGCGATGGTCCCGCCGGACGCGGCGTCCGTGACATTGCCGTTCGGGTCGGTTACCTGGACGACGACATGATACGTCCCGGCGGCAACGGTTGATGGCAGGCTGCTGATTCTGAACGGGATCGAAATGTGTCCGCCGTTTCGAAGCCTGATCTTCCTGGATCCCG
>Ga0182024_10003989_pt1 | contig 34451 bp, 25 predicted proteins | sample P32metaG_FD_120480 | JGI IMG/M metagenome (GOLD analysis project Ga0182024, IMG submission 120480) | Permafrost microbial communities from Stordalen Mire, Sweden - P3-2 metaG (Illumina Assembly) | ecosystem: Environmental > Terrestrial > Soil > Wetlands > Permafrost | place: Sweden: Stordalen...
TCACAGTGGTAAATGAGAATAACAACGCCAAGGGCTACGTGGCGACGGCGGATAAACCCGAAGGGCCTTTCCACTTTGTCGGCGGGGCGCCCGTATTTCAGGACGATCCGGCCACCGGCCAGACGTGCCTCTTCTCTGGTGGTAACGGCGTGAGCGCCTCCCTCCATCCACTGTTGTTCTTTATCTTTCAAAATAAACAAGGCGGACAGATTTCATCATCAACAAGATGACTCTAATGTCGGACGCGAGCATCTTGAAAACGGGCGGGCGGTATTCCATGGTGCTTCTTGAAGACGCGTGAAAAATGATACGGGTCGGAGAAGCCCACCCGCGCCGCGACCTCCTTCACCGTATAACGTCCTCTGATAAGGTGAGCTGCGGCCTCATTCATTTTCAGGCGGGTCAGCATCTCATGAGGGCTTTCCCCAACAAAACGATCAAAGAGGCGAGAGAGATAGGCCGGGTCAAAATGGGTCAGCGTGGCCAATTCCGAGACCGATTGGATGGTGCGAAAATGCTTCTGCAACTCTCCCCGGCACCGCTCAAAACTCTGCCGGGCGCGACTAAGAGCCTCCGAAGGCGTGTGGGCGTTTTCCTCAATGCGCAGGGAAAGCAATTCGAGCAGCAGGGAGCAGAGGCGCTGTGCCAGAACCCCGCCCTTGAGTCCCGTCTCCAGTGTCTGTTCGTAGAGTTCATGGATGGGTTGGGAGTGGTGGAGATAGGCGATGCCGTGTGCGCCAAGGACCTTCCGGCTGATGATCTGCTGGGCGGCGCGTCCGGAAAAATCGATGAAGTACTTCACCAGCGGATCATCCGGACTGGTTCGAATGGTGTGTGCGGTGAATGGCTTGTAGGCGAAAATCGAGCCGGGCAGGAGTTTGTGCTCGCTGCCGTCGACGGTCAGGACGCCCTTTCCACGAGCGACATATTCCATGCCGTAGAATTCAAAGTCGTTCCGGTCGATCCGGTAATCGGAAGCGCAACGCTCCCACCCACCGCAGACTACCGTAAGTTCGCTCCGGGGAGAGGGGGCGAGGTTCAGGAAAAAGTAACGGTATTCCTGAATTTGCCCGGCGATAAAGGAAGGGTAGGGCGAGCTCTTGGTAACTGGCTGGCCCATAGCGATGACCTCCACGATGTCGCACAGGATGAAAAAGTCAAGAATGTCCATCAAGGAGTCAGAAGCGGCCATTGTTTGGAATGGGAAATTCCACAAGCTTGTAAGCTGTTGCCAGCAATCCCATCGAACGCATTTCCATGAATCAAGATTCCTCGCCCATTGATCCCTCGCTTGTCCCCTCACGCCAGCTAGCCTCCGGCGCACGAATGCCTGCCATTGGCCTCGGCACGTTTGGTTCCGATTCGGTTAGCGGCGAGGCCATCGCTGAAGCAGTACTGGATGCCGGTCGCTTGGGCTATCGTCATTTCGATTGCGCCGCCATTTACTCCAACGAGCACCTGATCGGCCCTTCGTTCAAGAAGCTCATCGCCGACGGCATCAAGCGGGAGGACCTTTGGATCACCTCGAAATTGTGGAACGACAAGCACGCGGAAACCGACGTGATTCCTTCCTGCGTAAAATCGCTGTTGGATTTGCAACTCGATTACCTCGATCTCTACCTGATCCATTGGCCTTTCCCCAATTTCCATCCGCCCGGCTGCGATGTGAATTTTCACGACTCGAACGCCAAGCCCTATATTCACGAGAATTTCATGAAGACATGGCGCCAACTCGAAAAGCTGGTAAGCGCAGGCCTCGTCCGTCATATCGGCACCTCGAACATGACGATTCCCAAGCTCGAGCTCGTACTGCGCGACGCCACGATCCGTCCGGCTTGCAACGAGATGGAGCTTCATCCTCATTTTCAGCAGCCCGAGCTTTTTGCCTACGTCCGGAAGCAGGGCCTCGAAGCCATCGGTTACTGTCCTCTCGGTTCGCCGGGCCGACCGGAACGCGATCGCACACCGGAAGATACCTCGCCCACGGAAGACCCCGTCATCCTCGGCATCGCAAAGACCCATGGCGTCCATCCGGCGGAGATCTGCCTGAAGTGGGCCGTCCAGCGCGGTCAAACCCCCATTCCTTTCTCGGCCAAACGGCGCAACTACCTCGCCAATCTTCGCGCGGTCGTGCAGGATCCGCTGACAGGCGCCGAAATGGAAGCAATCGCCAAACTCGACCGAAACTGTCGCCTGATCAAAGGCCCGGTTTTCTGCTGGAAGGAAAATCAAACTTGGGAAGACCTCTGGGACGTTAACGGCGTCATCACTCCCGCTTAACCATCATCCTTTTATGCCCACACTCACCCTCCCCGATCAGATGCAAGGGGCAATTCTCCCCGGCGACAGCACCACCAAGCTCGAATGCTTTTCCGTCCCAACGCCGGGCCACGGCGAAGTCCTCATCCGCATGAAGGCCTCCACGATTTGCGGCTCCGACATCCGCTGCATTTATCACGAGCACCTCGGCAAAGGCCCGGAAGGCTATCAGCCCGGCATGATTGCCGGCCATGAACCCTCCGGCCAGATCGTCAAGGTCGGACCCGGCTGCCGCGAGTTTCGCGAAAACGATCGCGTGATCGTCTATCATATTTCCGGCTGCGGCATCTGCAACGATTGCCGGCGCGGCTATATGATTTCCTGCACCAGCGAAAAGTATCGGCGCGCCTACGGCTGGCAGCGGGACGGCGGCATGGCGCAGTACCTCCTCGCCGAGGAAAAGGACCTGGTGCATCTTCCCGACGAGCTTTCCTATGCGGACGGCGCGCAGGTCGCCTGCGGCTTTGGCACGGTTTACGAGGGACTCGAGAAAATCGGCATCAGCGGCAATGACGCGGTGCTGGTTACTGGCCTCGGTCCCGTCGGCCTAGCCACAGCGGCCCTCTGTCGCAAGCTGGGCGCATCGAAGATCATCGGCATTGATGTCCTCGAGGACCGCATGAAGCTTGCCCGTGATCTGGGTCTTTGCGATGAGACCATCAAGTCGGGGCCGGACAACGTGGAGGAAGTGCGAAAGCTGACCGGCGGCCACGGCGTCGAGCGGGCTGTCGATTGCTCCGCGCATCCGGCGGCGCGAGCCACGGCCATTCGCGCCACGCGCAAGTGGGGCCGCATTGTTCTCATCGGCGAGGGCGGCAAGCTCGAAATCAACCCCTCCCCCGACATGATTCACGACCAGAAAACGCTCTACGGTTCCTGGGTCACCTCCATCTGGCGGATGCAGGAGCTCGTCGAGCGTCTGGTGCGCTGGAAATTGTATCCCAGCGAGCTCATCACGCACCGTTTTGCCCTCGATCAGGTCTCGGAAGCCTACGCGCTCATGGCCTCAGGCAAATGTGGCAAGGTCGCGATCTGTTTCGACGAGGAACTCCAGAAAAACTGATCCATGCTCAAAGGAATCTCTCCCTACCTCAGTCCCGATCTTCTGAAAATATTGGCTGAGATGGGCCATGGAGACGAAATCATCCTGGCGGACGCCCACTTTCCCGGCCACACCCTCTGCCAACGCGTTCTGCGTGCGGACGGCGTGCGCATCAGCACGCTGCTCGATGCGATCATCCCCATTTTCGAGCTCGATAGTTATGCGCCGCCGCTGGTCATGATGCAGGTCGTTGCCGGCGACGCGCTCGACCCGCAGGTGGAGATCGATTATCTCCAGGCTATCCGCCGCCATGCTCCGAATGCCCCCGCGCCGGAGCGAATCGATCGTTTTGCGTTTTACGACAGGGCTAAAGTGGTTTATGCCGTACTCATGACAGGCGAAGCTCGCAAATATGGCAATATCCTCCTAAAGAAGGGTGTCACGCCCTCGGCTTGACACTTTTATCCAGCGCTAAAACGTTTTTTAAAATTTCATGAAATCATTCCTCAATATGTTCCGGGTCAACGGAAAGAGTTACGCGATTACTTTCGCCCTCGTCAGCACGCTCTTTTTTCTGTGGGGTTTCTGCAACGGCATGATCGATGTGCTGAACAAGCACTTCCAGAATTCACTCCATATCAGCAAGGCCGAGTCGGGCTTTGTGCAGTTCGCGAATTTCATCGGCTATTTTGTCATGGCGATTCCATCGGGTTTGCTGGCGAAGCGTTTCGGGTACAAGGGCGGCGTCCTGATCGGATTGGCGTTGATTGCCTCGGGCGCATTCTTTTTCATTCCCGCAACCTGGGTCGGCACGTTCACCGCATTTCTAACCTGCCTCTTCATCCTTGCCGCCGGCCTGACCATTTTGGAGACGATTGCCAATCCCTACACCACCGTGCTGGGACCTCCGGTATCGGGCGCCGCCCGCATCAACCTGGCCCAAACCTGCAACGCTTTGGGAACATTAATTGGACCGATCATCGCGGGTACGTTCATTCTCTCCTCGACGGGAGAAGTGAATACCAGCAACAGCACGCTTTTCATTCCCTACCTTTTCATCGCCGCTGTGGTAGCCGTGCTCCTCGTCCTTTTTTGGAAGGCGGAAATTCCCGATCTTCAGGCTGAGGATGACGCGAAAATGGCGGCGGCATCAGGCCCGGATGACGCACCAACGAAACCCCTCCTCAGCCGCTGGCACTTCACGCTGGCGGTCGGCGCGCAATTTTTTTACGTGGCGGCGCAGATCGGTGTATGGGGCTATTTCATTAATTACGTCACCAGCCCGGACATGCCCGATTTGCCCGAGTGGATGTCCAAGCTTTTTCCAACGGGCTGGACCTTCTTTGGTGTCCCGCACACGACTGGGCCTCATGGCGAAATATATCCCCTTCTTTCCACGGCAGTCCCGGCCTGGCATGTCACGGATTTGGGAGGCTCCAGGGCGTTTGCCGGAGGCATTCTCTGCTTTCTCGTCGGAAGGTTTGTCGGAAGCATTATCCTCGGCTTCTGCAGCGCGCATCGAACTCTGGCCGCCTTCGCCCTGATCAACTCGATCATGATGGTGCTGATCATCATGCACCTGGGCTGGATTTCCGTGACGGCGCTTTTCCTCAGTTGCTTCTTCATGTCGATCATGTATCCGACGATCTTTGCGCTCGGGATTCGCGGGTTGGGTGAGCATACCAAGCTTGGATCGTCGCTGATCGTGATGGCGATCGTCGGCGGAGCGATCATGCCCTTCATGATGGGCTATCTGGCCGACACCTATGCGATGCGGATAGGTTTTGTGATGCCGCTGATCTGTTTCCTTTACATCATGTTCTACGCGGCCTTCTGGCCGGCGCTGGAAAAGCTCGATACAGGCCATGCGGTGGCAGATTAAGTTTGCGCAGAGAACGGCTTGGGCACGATATTCTCCGGCTTGAAATCATCAGGGACCTTGTCCCAGCGCAGAATCGAATGCTTCTTACAGCGAATCAAAATCTACAAGCATATCTCGACTCACTACAAAAAACTCGCCATCATTTTTCCCAACTTTACACTTGCTATCTCCGTCGATGGCCAACTTAAATCATCTTCAAAACACGCCCAAGTCAATTGAACAGAAAAGCAGAACGCCTCTTTTACAAATTGTGATTGAATACCGACACTCCGATTACATCCGACTTGGATATTCCTTGAAAAACTCCCATGCCCGCCCTCGACAAACCGCTTCACGAACTGCAGGAATACCGCGGCATCAACCCGCGTCCCGGTGATTTCGACGTCTATTGGGACAAGGCCCTCAAGGAACTCGACGGCACCAAACCGAACGTGGAGATGATTCCCGTCGAGGTGCTGGGCAACAGCAACGCCGAGCTTTTCCATCTCTATTTCACCAGCGCGGGCGGCGCGCGAATCTATGCGAAATATCTTAAGCCCAAAGGTGCGAAACGTCCGGGCCCGGCGGTCTTGCAATTCCACGGCTACGGCGGTGACAGCGGCGATTGGTCGGACAAACTCAATTACGTCAACGAGGGCTATGCCGTCGCAGCGCTCGATTGCCGAGGCCAGGGCGGGCGAAGCGAAGATAATTCGCGAGTCGTCGGCACCACCAGGGAAGGCCATCTCATTCGCGGCCTCGATGGCCCACCTGAAAAGCTCCTCTTTCGCCAAATCTTTCTTGATACCGCACAGCTCGCACGCATCGTCATGGCGCAACCGGAGGTCGATCCCGCACGCGTTGGCTCGATGGGAGGATCACAGGGCGGCGCATTGGCCTTGGTTTGCGCGGCGCTGGAACCCCGCATCCGCCGGACCACGTCGCTTTTTCCATTTCTATCCGATTATCAGCGCGTCTGGGAAATGGATCTGGCCAAGGATGCGTATAATGATTTGAAGCAATACTTCCGGAAATTCGATCCGCTGCATGAACGGAGCGAGGCTATTTTCACCAAGCTGGGCTATATTGATATCCAGCATCTCGCACAAAGAATCCGGTCGGACGTCCTGATGGGGATCACGCTCATGGACAACATTTGTCCGCCTTCCACCCAATTTGCGACCTACAACAAAATTACCTCCAAGAAAGAAGCCGTGATTTATCGGGATTTTGGCCACGAAGGGGTGCCATTTTTCAACGACCGCATTTTCAGCTTTATGATGGGGTTGAAGGACTAGGGCGTGTCTTAAGACCGCCAATGGAATCGACCTCGCCAAAGATAAGTCGGAAAAGGATTTGGCATTTCCGCCAACTCATCTATCTCATGAAATTCGCGAATAGAAAGGTCTGGTTCCGCATTGACGGACAGGGAGCGTAAGATAGCTTTCCCCCATTCATGGGCACACCCTCTGTTTACGATTCGCTCTTTCTTCTCCGTTCCAGCCAACCAGCGGTTTGGGAGACTCCCGAACTCACCTCTTTCGGCAAGTTGCCGCCCCGTGCGACCTTTGATTGCCACCCAACCCGATCCGGTGCGCTTCAAGGGGCGGCCTCGCCTTGGAAAGTTTCTCTCGACGGGACGTGGGCCTTTCACCTCGCGGCCAATCCGGGCGCGGCGGCCGACTTTCTTGAGACAGTCTTTGCCGGGAAAGAGGGCGTCTTCGTCCCGATCATCGTCCCCGGCAACTGGCAGACCGAGGCGATTCGCGCGGGACATGAGTTTCTGAGCGCCGACGTACCTCATTACGCCAACATCCAGATGCCGTTTCCGGAACTGCCCCCGCGGGTTCCGCGAGAAAACCCAACCGGCATCTACCGCCGCTCCTTTTCCACCCCGGCGGCATGGAAGGAGCGCCGCGTGATTCTGCATTTTGCCGGAGCGAACAGCCTCCTTTATGTTTTCGTCAACGGACGCTTTGCCGGACTGAGCAAGGATTCCCATTTACCGGCTGAATTCGATGTGACCGATCTGGTCCAGCGCGACCGGGAGAACGACCTCGTGGCCGTCGTGGTGAAGTGGTCCGACGCCACCCACATCGAAAACCAGGACCAGTGGTGGCTTTCCGGGCTGCACCGCAGCGTCTTTCTACGCGCCGAAGCGCCGACCCGCCTGCGCGATTTCTTCGCCAAGCCCCTCGTCGACGCTTCGCTGAAAAAGGCGACACTGGAAATCTGGGCTGAAGTCCACTTCGCGGGCATCGCGGAGGCGGACTGGACGATCGAAGCGGAACTTTTCGATCCCAAGGGAAAAGCGGTTTTCCGTCGCCCGCTTTCCAGCCTCCTGCCCGGCCGGCAAAGTACCGCCGCCCGGGGCCACGAATATGGCCTTTCCCTTTCCGCCGAGGTGCCCGCTCCGCGACTTTGGTCGGCGGAAACGCCGGAACGCTACACGCTGCTTGTCTCCCTCAAGAGTCCAAAGGGGAAACAGGAATGGACCCGGACCCAAATTGGCTTCCGCCGCGTCGAGCGCAAGGGACGACAGGTCCTGGTCAACGGCCAAGCCATCATGTTCAAGGGCGTCAACCACCACGATCACGATGACGTGACCGGCGCGGCAGTCACGCGCGAGCGGATGATGCAGGACATCGCGCTGATGAAGCAGTTCAACATCAACGCCGTCCGTACTTCCCATTATCCGAAAGACAGCACCTTCCTCGATCTTTGCGATGAGCACGGGCTCTACGTCATCGGCGAAGCGAATATCGAATCGCACGAATTCTACGATTCGATCTGTCACGATCCCCGCTACGCGACGGCCTTCCTTGATCGCGTCATGCGAATGGTGGTGCGGGACAAGCACCATCCCTCGATTGTCTTTTGGTCGCTCGGCAACGAAAGCGGCTACGGGCCGAACCATGACGCCGCCGCAGGCTGGGTCCGGGGCTACGACGAGACGCGCCTGCTCCATTACGAAGGGGCGATCTGCGGCGACTGGCGCAAGGGCCGAAACCGTGGCTATTGGGAGCGGGGAGCCCACGCCACCGACATCTATTGCCCGATGTACATGAGCCTGGCCGATTTGGAAAAGCGGCTCGATATCGAGACCCGGCCGGTCATCTATTGCGAGTACTCTCACGCGATGGGAAACAGCAACGGCAGCTTGGCCGACCAGTGGGCCTTCTTCGAGAAGAACCGGCACCGGGGCACCCAGGGCGGTTTCGTCTGGGAGTGGCTCGACCACGGCATCCTGCGCAAGAATCCCGATGGGAAAATCTACTGGGCCTACGGAGGCGACTTTGGTGATGTGCCGAACGACGCCAACTTCGTTTGCGATGGGATTGTCTCGTCGGATCGCCAGCCCCATCCCGGACTTTACGAGTTGAAGAAGGTCCAGCAGCCCGTCTCGGTCTCGTTGAATAAAGGCCGACTCGAAATCCGCAACAAGTATGATTTTCTTACGCTCGAGGGTCTCCAGGGCGAATGGGAAGTTGCGGTCGAAGGCAAACCCTTGGCCAAGGGGAAGCTTCCGGTTCTTAAGATTCCAGCGAACGCCTCCGCTTCTGTCGCACTGAAGTTGCCGATGCTTCCCGCCGGAAAAGAGGCGTTTCTGAACATCCGCTTCCTTTCTCGAAACGTCACTGCCTGCGTGGAGAAGGGGCATGTCGTGGCCGAAGAGCAGATTCAATTGACTCCTCCACCTCGGCCCCAAGCGGCCACGCCGATCGCTCCTGCCGTTGTCACCAGTTCCGCCGCGATCGAAGTTTCATCCGGTTCGTGGCGGCTTGCTTTCAATCCGAAGGATGGATTTCTCGTTTCCTTGCGGGAAGGTGATCGCGAATGGCTCCATCAGGGTGGCGGACCGCGGCTGCAACTTTGGCGCGCCGCAACCGACAATGACGGGATCAAGCTCTGGAGCGGCCAGCAGGGAAAGCCGCTCGGCAAATGGCTTGCCGCTGGTCTCGACAAGCTGGTGCTTCGCCTGGAAAAAATCGAGATGACGAAGAGAGGCGTCCGCACCGTTCATCGCGCAACCGGTCGTGGAAAATGGGAGGACTATCGGCACGAGCAGCTCTTTGAGTTTCAGGAGGATGGCTCGATCCGCATCTCCAACCGTGTCGATCTCGGAAAGGACGCTGAAACCGACCTGCCTCGTGTCGGAGTCGTCCTGGCGCTCGCCGCCAAGACCGAATGCGTGAGTTGGCACGGTCGCGGTCCGCTCGAGAATTATTCCGACCGGAAGGCCGCCGCCCCCGTGGGTCTCTACACCACAACCGTCTCCGATCTCCACGTTCCCTACGTCATGCCACAGGAAAACGGCCATCGCACCGATGTCCGGTGGGTCGAGCTCGGGAACGGCGACACCGCGCTCCGCTTTTCGGGCGAACCGTTGCTCGGATTTACGGCCAGTCACTTTAGCACCGCCGACCTCTTTGCGGCGAAACATACCATCGATCTCGTCCCACGCGCCGAGACGATCCTCAGCCTCGATCTTGCCCAGCGAGGCGTTGGAACCGGAAGCTGCGGGCCCGATACTTTCCCGCACTACCGGCTGAGCGGACGCCGCCACGTCTTCGCCTACCGGATTTCGACCGCCGGAGGGTAGTTTCCAGATTAATCTGTTACAGAGGCGAGCCTCGCTTGGCAGAACAGCAAAAAATCGCGGCTTTTTCGCCTATCAGTGGAGAAATCCAGAGATCAGTAAGACAATCGACTCGATTGATATTGTCTCAAGTAAAAAGAGCTCTGTTGGCCTCGTGATTGCTATTACTGCTGAACTGAAATGAAATCGTTCTGTTGCGCGGCTTCTCGCCTTCTCGATAAACCCGCATAACGTAGAAAACGGGTACTATATCTCGATAGGGACGAAGTATGTCACCTCCACTGAAATCAATAATCTGCCTGTTGATCACCTAATGAAGCATCTGGTCGAAATGAACTGGAGGCGAGTCGCACTTTTTTCGGTGGCGATGCTCATTATCGCCGCAGCGGCGAATGCCACGATGGACACCCTCTCGTTTCGGTACAGCGAAAGCATTTTTGCCCGGCAACCGGCGAGTTGGCAGCACTGGTGCAATCCCGCGATTTCATTTCAGAACAAATGGAAAAACGGGGATCGTCATCAGGGGGAGGCCTTCCCCTTGAGTTCGACGGCCCTCATTTGGACGACCGATGCCTGGCATCTTTCGAAATCGATCATGTGGTCAAGCCTTCTGCTGGCAATCATGGCTCCCTTCTGGCGATTACTCCGAGTTCCCTGGTGGGCGTGGGTTTTGATTTTTCTCGGACTGTCTCTCATGCGGGGTGTCGTTTTCGAATGCCTCTTTCGATGGGGACTTTAGTTTTAAGCGCCCCTTCTTCCGATATGCGTGTTAGAGGCCAGGCGAACGGGCAGGAAGGTCTGTTCGCAAACTCAAGGGCTCAAATTTCGGCGCGAGAAGATGCTGCAGCCCGAACGCGATCAGGTAGGCGAAGGCTGCGTAGGCAAAAAGCACGAAGTACCCGGCCTGGGCGTGATCGATCCCGTAGATATCGAGAATGTGTCCGCAAAAATATTGGAAGAGCATGCTCCCGACCGCGCCGGCCATGCTGCCCATGCCAATGAGCGATCCGATGGTGTTGCGCGGAAACATGTCCGAGACCGTGGTGTAGAGATTGGCCGACCACGATTGATGCGCGGCGCCGACCAAGCCGATGAGCAGCACGGCCGTCCAGTCGCCCACCATGCCGACCGCCAGGATCGGGAGCACGAATAGGGCGTAGCAAAAGAGTCCCGTCTTGCGCGCGCGCGTGACGCTCCACCCGTGCCGGACGAGGTAGCCGGGGAGATAACCGCCCGCAAGGCTGAGCACAGTGATGACCGCGTAGATGGTCATGAGGTGCGGCCAGCTTGCCTTAATGTCGAGATGGCGCGTCTTTTTGAAATAATCGGGCAGCCAAAAGAGGAGAAAAAACCAGACCGGGTCGGTCAGAAATTTTGCCACGATGAAGGACCAGGTCTGGGAATAGCCGAACAGGCTGAACCATGAAACGGCCGGGGCATTTTCCTCCGGCGAAACGGAATCGCTCCGAATCAGGGCGAGTTCGGCCGACGAAACGAATTTATGCTTTTCGGGCGTGCTGTAGAAGAGCCACCAGACGATCACCCAAATAGCGCCTGCGACGCCGGCGATGAAGAACGGGGCGTGCCACGTGTAACCATTTCTTAGAAGGCATGCCACGAGAAAGGGGGCGGCGATGGCACCGACGTTCGCGCCGGAATTGAACAGAGCCGTGGCGAAGGCCCGCTCCGCGCGTGGGAACCACTGGGCGATGGCCTTGATGGCGGCGGGAAAGTTTCCCGCTTCGCTCAGGCCGAGAAAGACACGCGCGGCCATGAAACCTTCGACGGAAGTGACCAGCGTGTGGGAGAGCGCGGCCAGGCTCCAAAAGAAGACCGTTGTGGCGTAGCCGATCTTCACCCCGACCCGGTCGATGAAGCGGCCGAAGAAAAGCAGGCCGAAGGCGTAGGCGCCGAGAAAGCAGGAGTTAACACTGGCGAACTGCGTATCGGTCCAGTGAATTTCGTTCGCGAGAGTCGACTTGAGCAGTGAAAGAAATTGGCGGTCCGAGTAGATGATCGTCGTGGCAAAAAAAACGATCAGGCAAATCCACCATCTCACGTGAGTGCGGTGGGGAACGATGGTGGTCATGAGGAGGCAGGTTCTGAAGGCGCGCCAAATCCGAAATAATCGCGGGCGTTCGTGTAGCATATCTCTTCCACCATTTTTCCAACGAGAGGCAGATCATTCGGCAGTTCGCCGGAAGCCAGGCCCTGGCCGAGGAGATTGCAGAGTATGCGGCGAAAATATTCGTGACGCGGGAAGGAAAGAAAGCTGCGGGAATCGGTGACCATGCCGACAAAACGGCGCAGCAGCCCCAGGTTGGAAAGGGCGTTGAGCTGCCACTCAATGCCTTCTTTTTGATCGAGAAACCACCAGCCGCTGCCGAGTTGAATTTTGCCGGGCTCGGCACCGTCCTGGAAATTACCCGCCATCGCGGCAAAGACATAATTGTCGGCGGGATTCAAATTATAGAGAATGGTGCGGGGCAGTTCGCCCGTGCTGTCCAGGGCATCGAGATAAGTGGCAAGAGCCTGGGCTTGCGGGCAATCACCGATGGAATCGAATCCGGTATCCGGCCCTAAAGCACCCAAAAGACGGCTGTTGGTATTGCGCAGAGCGCCTAGGTGAAGTTGCATCGCCCAGCCTCGCGCCGCATTCCAGCGGCCGAACTCAAGCATGAGAAACGAGGCATACGCGGATTGTTCTTCCGGCGTGCAGACCTTCCCAGCGCGCGCGCCGTTAAAGATTTGACTGGCCTGGGCGCGGGAACACGGGGAGGCGTAACAGGAGGCTAGCCCGTGATCGGACGCGCGGCATCCGATGGCATGAAAATCATCGTGGCGCTTCTTGAGGGCAGACAGGAGATCATCGAAAGTCCGGATTGAGCCTGCGACCGCATTTTCAAGCCGTTCGATCCAGCCGTTAAACGCGGCGGGTTGGTGAATCTGCAAGGCTTTGTCCGGGCGATAGGTGGGATAGACGCGGGTTTTGAGTTTGCTCTCACGAATCGCTTGATGATGCTCCAGCGAATCGGCGGGATCGTCCGTGGTGCAGAGGACGTGGACCTTATGGCGCGCCAATAAATCGTGAACACGCAGGCTGGACAACAACGCGTTGGCCTCCCGCCAGATGTCGCCGGCGGTTTCGGCGTTCACGAGCCGGGTGATTCCAAACTCGCGCGCCAATTCAAGATGGGTCCAGTGATAGAGCGGATTGCGCAGCGTATAGGGAACGGTTGCCGCCCAGGCGTTGAATTTTTCCTCCGGCGAGGCGTTGCCCGTAATGAACCGTTCCGCAATTCCGTTGGCTCGCATCGCGCGCCATTTGTAGTGATCGCCCGAAAGCCACAATTCCGTCAGGTCGGCAAATTCGTGATTGTCGGCAATTTGTTTGGGCGAGAGATGGTTGTGATAATCGATGATGGGCTGGGGGGCCGCGTAGCGATGATAGAGCTCGCGGGCAGGCTCATTGCCGAGCAAAAAGTCGTCGTGGATGAAGGGGCGGTTCATGGGCTTACTTTTTCGCGAGCATGTGGCGGATGCCTCGCTCCAGACCGCGCAGTTCGGCCAGGCCCCTCAAGCGGCCAATGGCAGAGTACCCGGCATAGAACGACTGCTTGAGATCGCCGAGCATTCGGTGACCATGATCGGGGCGCATGGGCAACGAAACGGAATTTCCCTGCGCAGCATGGCGATCAAGTTCCTCGATTACGGCCAGCATCACTGCCGCCATATCGGTGCTGCCGCCGAGATGTTCCGCTTCGTAGAAGCTGCCGTCCGCTTCGCGGCGAACATTGCGAAGATGCAGAAAATGGACACGGTGCCCCACACGGCGAAAGATCGCGGGAAGATCGTTGACGGGATGCGCGCCCAGGGATCCCGTGCAGAAAGTGATTCCATTGGCGGGGGAATCGACGGCGGCAAGAATGGCATCGAGATCGTTCGAGGTGCTGGCGATGCGGGGCAGGCCGAAAATGGAGAATGGGGGATCGTCCGGATGGATGCAGAGCGAGATGCCGCACTCCTCGGCGACAGGGACGACGGAACGCAAAAAGGCGGCATGGTTTTCGCGCAGGCGCGCGGAATCGATTGATTGATATTGAGCCAGTGCCGCACGAAATTCATCCAGCGTCAGGTCCTCGACCGTGCCGGGCAGTCCGAGCAGAATCGTTCGAGTGAGGGCGTCGCGTTCATTCGGGGAAAGCTGCTCATAACGCTTGGCGCCAATCGCTTGAACTTCGGGCGAATGACCAGCCTCGGCCCCGGGACGTTTCAGGATGTAGAGATCGAAGATGGCGGCATCCACGGCATCAAAACGCAGCGCCTCCGCGCCGTCGGGCAGGAGCCATGCGAGTTGCGTGCGCGTCCAGTCAAGCAGCGGCATGAAATTGTAGCAGACGATCTTGACCCCGCAGGCCGCGAGGTTGCGCAGGCTTTGCGCATAGTTGTCCAGATAGCGTCCGCAGTCTCCCTTCGCTTGTTTGATGTCTTCGTGGACGGGAACGCTTTCGACCACGGACCACCGCAATCCGGCACGCTCGATCTCCGCTTTACAGCGCCGAATGTCTTCGATCGGCCAAATGGTCCCATTCGGGATATGGTGCAGTGCGGTCACAATGCCGGTGGCTCCGGCCTGACGGATATGCTGAAGCGGGATCGGGTCTGTCGGCCCAAACCAACGCCACGTTTGTTCCAGCCAGGGAGTGTCGTTGGGCATAATTTAAAATCCGATGGAGTTGCCGCCATCGACGGGGAGATTGACGCCGGTGATGAAGCTGGCCGCGTCTGAACAAAGAAAAAGCGCCGCCGCCGCGACTTCCTCGGCCTGGCCCATGCGCCCCATCGGGGTGCGATCCATCACGCGCCGTTTGCGGTCGGGATCGGAGTTGAGCGCCTTGTCGGTCATTTCAGAAAAGATGAAACCCGGCGCAATCGCGTTGACCCGGATGCCGCTCGGTGCCCATTCCACGGCCAGGGCGCGGGTGAGTCCCAGCACCGCGGTCTTGGCCGCGCTATAGGCCGGAACTTTGGGCAGGCCGTACATCGCCGCCATTGAGGTGATGTTGAGAATCGCTCCCTTACCCCGCGAAGCCATCCCCCGGGCCACTTCCCGGCTGATGGCAAAAAGACCGTTGAGATTGGTTCGGATGATGCGGTCGAATTCCTCGTCCGTCACTTCGAGAGCCGGTTTCTTCGCGTTGATGCCGGCATTATTCACCAAAATATCCAGGGCGATGCCATCCTTGTCGATCGCCGCGATCAAGCCGGGAATCGTTTCCAGTTGAGAAACATCACAGACCCGATAAGAGGCTTGTTGTCCCAGACTTTGGCACGCTTGCTGCAAGACTTCCTCGCGCCGTCCCGTGATGATCACCCGGGCGCCTGCCTCGTGGAAGGCTCGGCTAATCGCGAGACCAATGCCCGTGCCGCCGCCAGTAACCAAAGCGTGTTTGCCGATCAAAGAAAAGGAGTCGATCATAGTGCTATTGTATATCCGATTATTCGGGACAGGGTGATACCTCAAATAAAATTGAGTATTTACATATTTGCCGTACCCAGCTTGGAGGAATGGAGATGGAATCTCACAGTTTCTTTATATGCCTCAAAAAAATTGCATGGGTTTTCCTCTTTATTCATTTTCAAGCATCAGTTCGAGATGATGGAGCCTACCAAGTCGATTTAAATAAGGAGTCGTTCTTAAAGAAATATGAGGTGCGGTGAAGACGGTGAATAGCCGCAACCCCAGCGATCACTCCAACACTTCCTGGATCTGAACGTCATCTATGTAAAACGTTGGTTGCCCCGTAAAGCGAAACTCAAAGCCGTAATTCCAGGTTGTGACGGTTGGATCATCTGGGTTCTGGATTATAATTTCTGAAGAGGCTTCCGTCCAAGTCGATCCGACATCAACCGGTTTGATCACGTCGTAGCCGTTAAATCCTTTCGGATTCATTGGCTCGCCCGCGAAAAACTTATAACGCAGATCAGAAAGCGGGCCGTCTGCCTTTACCCAAAAATGGACTCGATATCTCTTGTTTAGTTTAAGATTAAATCGTTGCCCGCACTGAATCACATGTTCTCTCCATTGATCTTCAATAGAGGTATAAAAACGCTCCGGAAAATCAATATTTTTGACCGGCCAGACAGAAAATTTAAGCGCATACTTGGAGTTTTCACCTTCGGGAAAGGTAAAACCCGGCTCCAGTTGGGGATTGACGCACGCCACTAGTTCGTTTGGAGCGCCATAGGCTCCTTGTTTATACCAGTCTCGCGGAGCGACATAGCGATAGCCGGGCGGCAGGACTCCTTTCAAAGGCTGGGCTGGGAGGTTAAATGAGGGCGCGCCTAATTTGCCTGTGTTCTTCGCATAGAGAATTGTTCCGTCGTCTCTGCCAATCAGGAGATTGGGCAGCTGGTTGCCGGAGAGGTCGCCTATGGCCACGGTTATGGAATTACCCAGTTTTTCCACTCCCGCAATTTTGACATGGATGCCTGGCGCAAAGGTTGGATGATCGGGATCTGTCGAGTTATTGAGATAAAGATTTAAAAAACCGGTGCGATCCCCGCAGATAATATCGGGCTTGCCATCGTTGTTCCAATCGACGACGGCAGGCGTGAGTTGTTCGAGACCCATCCCGGGTATGATCTTTTCCAGATGATCCTCGTTGAAGGAGGGATCCGCGCTTGAATTTGTATTGCGCAATAACCAGAGGCTGTTCGCTGAGTAGGTTCCCTCGCCCATGACCAAATCAAGCACATTCTGGGAACCAAACAGGCTGGTCAGACAAGGGGCAAGATCGTTGCACCAGAGGACGCCTTTCTTGTGGGTATTGATCAGCATGGAGTCACGGTCGTGGGTAGGCTTAAAGTTGAGCTTTGAGCTGGACCCGGTGTTGCGGATGCGGAAGAGCTTTCCAGTATAGGTCCCCGCCAGAATATCCAGTCGCTGGTTATTATCAAAATCGACGAGCTGGATGCGAGGGACAACATTGTCAACGCCTTCCGTACTTGGCCCCGTTCTCTCCTCGCCCAGCCATATCGGCATGATTTCACCCTGAGTAAAGACCGGCTGTTGCGGAGTCCCGCTATTGGGAAAGAACCAGAAAAAGCCATAGGAATCGGCGAGCACCAGATCGGGTTTCCCGTCTCCATTCAAATCGGCCACGGCAACGCTGGGGCCAAAGGCCGAGCTGCGAATGCCTCCGTCATCCCCGACCGTCAGTTGATGGCCGTCAATGCCGTGGATGTTCCCGTTATCATCCACTCCCGACCACGGAATATAGGTGGGCCTCACGTTTTCAAAATTTCCGGCCGGGAGAATGTTCGGACCGTAGCTCTGCGCGCGGAGAAGCGACGGCATCCAACAGGCCAGCATCACGGCGGCCACGCCAATCAGGTGGGAGGATGCGAACGATAACCGGAGCATTCTTGTTACTAACGTGGTCGGGTGAAAATGTCCACTCACTGATTTTTGGGCGCGTTAAGATAGTAGAAACGTTGATAGACCTTGATGTGAGATGCGGCCGGGGCGGGAATGCCTGCTGTCGAGGCAAAGGTGGACTGCTGGAGCGCATTGTTCCAAACAACACTCATCAGGCCGTTGGTGGCCAGATTTTGTGACGTCGGATCCGGCAGCGCCGCAATCATCTTGCTCCAACTTGCCGCGGGAACAAGCTGGCGGCTCTTGGCGTCGAGCACGGCGACAGCAACAACGATGGCGAGGTTGTTGGTGATGCATGCCGGGTAGACGGGCGCATAATTGGTATACCCAGGGTAGAGTGAATAAATGGGGGACGACGTCCCATTCTGGATTTGGAAGCAGACTTCAAACCGGAACACGTCGCTTCCGATGATGTGATAGTAGGATGAAACGCCGTCATCGTAGTTTCCTCCCAAACTTCCGACATCCTGGAAAGATTGGCCTTGGTCGTTGCCCCACACGTTCGTGATCGAGCCGCCCTGAGCCAATTGATAAGCCGTCGATGTCGGTGCGGCGTTTGTCGCGGGGAAGAAGGAAAGGTATTGCAGGGGGGCGGTGTAGGGACCGCCACTGGCGTTATCGGGACCCGCGGTCAATCCCCGGGAAAGGCGTTCCAACGAGGGAAGTCCGGATGGATTATCGGTCGTATTGATCCGATATCCCACCAAGGATACGGGACTTTGATTCGTCAGGTAATAATTGATGATGGTAGTCGTACTCGAGTTGAAAAAGCCGGTCTGTTGGCTGTAGAAAAACATCTTGTCGTTTTCGCCCGCACTACTGGTTCCGCTGTAATAAAACTGGTCCACATCGGGCCGGATCACCATTCCGGCAATGTCGGCGCCAATCCGGTCAAGGACCTGTTTTGCCTCGATTCCGCTGTCCGCGTTTCGGGCCGTCGTGTCGCTTAATTGCGCGGAGAAGTCCACAATTTTGGAGACCACCAAAACCAAAATGATCAAGACGACCATGGCCATGAGCATTTCGATCAACGTGAATGAGGCACGGGAGGAGAATGAGGCGCGCGTTTTCACGATTCAATTCCGGTTCAGATTAACCACGGTCTGAAAAATGTCGGTATACTGCGTGGGGCTCGATGCAGGGGTTGGATCGGCGTGGGCGGGGAAGGTAATCAGGATTCGGGCAACGGTAGCCGTCCGTCCCGTGCTTGGTGGAATAAAATAGACCGTGATTCGGTAAATGGAACTCGAGGTGGGCGCAGCCCCAACCGTCGTTGCCGTGGCCGTTCCGTTGGCATCGACATAAACGGTATTGGGACTGGGCGTCCCGCTGCTCCCGGCCCCTCCCACAGGGGGAATCTGGAAGTCGTATTCCGGGGTAGACTCCGTTGCAGTGGTGCTCGTCGGAGTCACCTGAAGATCGCGCACGACCATGGTGGCTATATTGACCATCGTGCTCTGGGCGCCGGCATCCCGGTAAGACCCGACTCCCTCGGACAACAGGGCAAGCAGCGTAAGCAAGGTGAAGGCAAGTATGGCCAAGGCCAAGGCAACCTCAACGAGGGAAAAGCCCCTGACTACCCTGGATTTTGCCTTCACGGCCGATAGACGTTGACCGCCCCTGTTACTCCATCGATGACCAAAGCCGCCGCATTGCCATTCACCGCGCCCCCGGAGGAAAGGACGGGAGCGGGCGGAGCACTCGTCCCACCACCCACCATGGGTTGCAGATCGATTTCGAGCCATTGGACGGCATTTCCGTTGAGGAGCACCCCTCCCTGGGGATTAAAGCAAATAACCTCCGCGTTGGTATCGGCGAACTCATATTTATAGTTGGCGCTGCCGGTTCCAAGAGGGAGGTAAAAGGGCGTCGCGGGAGCGCTGGAGGCGGGCAGCCCTGCAAAATTGGGCACGATGGTCGTGCCATTACTTGTTGGTTTTGCCATGCCTCCCGCCGTGACCGCCGAGAAAACACTGGTGAACACTGCCTTTGACTCTATGTGAAGCATATCGAGAATTTGATTCTGACGAACCTGCGTAACATTGGCGCCATTGCCGTTGCTCCAAGCATAGCTGGCGTCACTCGTCCCGTCCATGGTGGCGACGATGGACAAAGCCACCCGGCCATAACCGGCCACCTGCGGAGAAGCTCCCGGATTTTGCGTACGATTCACTTCCGTCAATCCCACATAGACGTAGGTATTATTGGCCATGGCGTAGGAGCGGGCAAGATTTAACGAATCGGCCATGGCGTAGACCGATTTATCAAATGAACCGGCGTTTTGTAAGCTCTGGAGTGCCGGAGTTGCAAGAACCGCAAGAACGGCCGCAATGGATACCACGGTCAGCATTTCGACCAAAGTAAAACCACTGCTTTTGCTCTTCGACACACGGGTGATATTCATGGGAATCAGACCACGATATTTTGAGATCAACTCTGGATTGATTATTCGTTTAATCATGATCTAGGCGCAAATTACCATTTATTTAATGGCAACGCAAGCGAATACTCTAAAAATTTGAAACACACAATGCCGTTTTTTTTACCCCCACTCTATCGCCCAAGGACGCCGACGGCTGCGTATCCTTGGGTACAAAGCCCTCATCCATGGCACGGCGGTAAGCATCACCCGGCGTTGAGCGCTTTCAGATCGAAGAATTACGTTAGAACCGCACTTAGTCCCGTCAACCGGCAGCGTGGCGGCAATTGTCATTCTTAAGCAGCACTATTTGCGTTGACATTCACCTTCGATTTTTGCTCAACCACCTGAATCAAACTGGCAGACCCCCACGCAGGCTGGCACCTATTTCGGCACGGTGACGGCCAGCAATGGCCTCGGGACCAACGTCACGCAAAACTTTACGATTACAATCTCCAACACGACCCCAGCCACGGATACGCCCACGATGCCTGTCTGGGGATCAATGCTCCTTGCCGCGCTGTTGGTGATAACCGCAACCAAGCTACCCACAAACACGGCCATGATGAGATTCCACCACATGAAAATGTATTCAGTTTGATGGAAAAAAAACTCCAAAGAAAAAGGCGAAAAGAGCCACGCCGAAGACCGCCTTTCCTTCCCCAGGCGGGAAAATATCAAGTCCGGCGTGTCGGCTCGTGCTATTGGCTGGGCGCAATCTTGAACAATTCGGCCCCGTGAGGAGCCACCTCAAGACTGTAACCCGAGGCTTGGATGCCGAGGTCTTTTTGACGCCAAAGATCGCGCACGGTTTGCGGACCGGCCAACTTCAGCTCGGACCATTGGACAGCGACGTTGGCCGCCACATCTCCGCGATTGAAAAACGCCACGGCAAGGCTTCCGTCCTCCAGTGGCTTTATCCAGACTTCACCCTGCCCATTCATCTTCGCTCGCCAACCCTGCTTGCCCAACGCGTCCTGATCAATCGCCAGCACCTCGTCATTGCTGAAGACGCTGACGATGAAAGGACTCATCTGGGTCATGTCGCAACCAATCAGCAGCGGAGCGCTTAGCATGCACCAGAGCGTCATGTGGGTGTAAGTCTCGTCAGGCGTTAGGCCGCCGTTGCCCACCTCCAGCATGTCGGGATCGTTCCAGTGCCCGGGCCCGGCGTACGGCTCGTGGCCGTTTTGTCCGAAGCCGTGGCCCTCGACGCTCTTCCAATCGGCTGTGATATCGCCCGTGGTTCGCCAGGTATTTCCTCCCGCCTCCGCCCCCCATTGCCAGATATCGAACAGGCCGCCGTATTGGGAAAAGCTGAAGACGATATCGCGGTTTACCTTGTCGAGAGACGCGCGCATCTTTGCGAAAGGCGCACTGCAGATTTCGATTTCGATGGCCTTGACCTTGTCCGGTTCAGTTTTTTTCACTCCAGCCTCGAGAGCAGCGGCTTGGTTAAGCACCTCCTTGAGGCGGTCCTGGATTTGATCCCTGGTAAACGCTGCCGATTCATCCTCTGCCTTCTTGATCGCATCGGTCTGTGGAAGAGTGGAGGGGTCGTGTCCATATTGAAGCTGTTGAAGCACGGAAATCTCTCCCGCCAGGGTCGCGAATTCCTGCGCTTGATCGGGGGGCAGGATCGCACCGTATTTTTCGGCCCGCTCCATCTCCGCGATCGCCTGATAGGAACACCAGTCGTATTTGAGATAATCCATGCCCCAACCGGCGTAAGTGCTGGCATCCTGGTCCTCGTGCAGGTATGACCCCACCGCCCCGCCACAAGTCGTGGGCCCGGGCGACGAGTATATGCCGATCTTGAGTCCTTTGCCATGAACGTAGTCGGCTAGCGCTTTCATATCCGGAAATTGCTCGCTTGACTGGACGTTGCCTTGCGCGTCCCGCTCGCCTTCCCAGCGGTCATCCATGTTGATATAGGTCCACCCGTGGTCGATCAATCCCGTCGCCGCCATCTCATCGGCCGCTCCACGAATTTTGCCATCGTCAATGGACTTGTGAAAACAATTCCAGCTATTCCAGCCCAATGGGGGCGTGAGACAGATCGTGCTTCCGATAACAATGCGAATGGCAACCGTGTCCTTGCCGGAGGCGTTGCTCGCCGTGAACTTGGCCGTGCTCTCTCCAGCCTGGGCAACCGTCCCGCTGATATTTCCCGTGTCAGGGTCAATCGATAGACCGTCAGGCAATCCCTCGGCGGTTATGGTCATGGGCCGCACACCCGTCACCGGAAGATGGTAGAAAAAGGGATTACCAGGCCGGGCTCCATAAATTCGAGGGCCATTTATACGAGGCGTGTCCGGGGCGGCGGGCGTCCGGATTGCGCTCGTTAAATCAGCTTGCGATGGCGGAACTGGAGTTGTCTGAGCGAAGCAGAAAAGCGGGAGCCAGAGCGCGACATTAGCTGCAATACCGAAGGCCGTACAAATTTTCATAGATGGGGCAATAAGGTATGACCAACTTTCACGTTTTGACAATTAATGGGATGGGCTGGACGTTATTTTGAGCTTGTGGCGTCGGGATGGAGGAAATGCTGCACCCGCATCATGCCGATGCGATAATCGTGAAACCCGCCGTAGAAGAAAAGCGTGTCGGTAGTGTCGTCATAATAGAAGGCCGTCCCGAAATTTGGGCCTTGGTACCAGACAGCCTCCCGGGAAACCGGCACGTCGGGTAGCGTTCCCAACTTCAGGATCTTCCAAGGTTGTTTGCCGTCGGCAATCGCGGAAACGTTGCTTGGCTCGGGCGCGCCGGTGTAGCCCGCCCAGGTGCACGCGCAATCCGCGATAAGAATGTTGCCATCGGGTAACGGGAAGGCCGCTCCAATGGCGCTACCCTTCTCACCCCAGAAGTTGTCCTGAGGAGGAATCACCGGGTCCGGTTGCGGCAGGATCCACTTGTCCAACGTATTGGAAAGCAGAACCACCGAGTGGGGCTTGGGCATCCGGACCCAGTCCTCGACATAGGCAATGAAGCGATAATCCGTTCCTTGGAACTGGATCGGACTCATTTGCGGATATCTCTTCGTGTCGATGAGCTCTTGGATGCGGCAGTTGCCGAAAATATCGCCCACTTTGATGACGGCCGTATTCCAAGTGGTGTAGTTGTTCGATCCGTCACTGGTGAACCACGGCATATTTCCGCCACCGGGCGTGACGTAGATCAGTCCGTCACCGAAGGGGTCGACGAGAACGTTCATGTCGCCGGTGCATTTCAAGGTCTCATCGTTGACGCGCGTCCAGTGGATTCCGTCAGGAGATGAAGCTATGCCGTGGAACGTGTCGGCGCCGAATTTGCGCCAGGTCATGTACATTTTCCCGTCCTTGCCTTTCCAGACTGCGGGATTGCAAACATCATCGCCCAGCACCGGAGCCTTGTACCATTGCCACTTGTAATCCCAGCCGTCGAGGGTCGGATCGAATTTGACGCCGCCAAAGCGGGCGTCTCCGCCGGAGCAGATAAGCATGGGCCGTCGCGCGGCAGGGAGGTCGATCACGGTGCGGAAGCTGGTGATGACTGCGCCCTTGTCGTCGTAGAGAAAGACGAGCATGCCGTTGGAGTAGGGCGACCAGTCCACCTGCATCCGGTATTTCACCCCGGTTTGGAGGGTCAACGTCACTTGCGGCACGCCAGCGTCGGGATTCTTCACCGCCATATCGCCAAGGAACTTGGGATGCTCGTGAATGATGACATCCGTGCCATCGGAAAGCTTTCGATGGGCCTCGATGCTGTTGTTGGCCGGATTCAATACGACATAAACCCATTGCTTACCGTCCTTGGAGGAGAACCCGATTCCGGGACGGGCGTCCACAGAATTGATCACGATGTCCGCCGCGAGGGAAGCCTCGGCCATGGTGCGCCACTCGCCGCCCGTGTCGGTTTTGTTGATGTAAACATCGGGAGTATAGGCGAAACCGAGGTCGGTCCCGGTATGGGCCACCGAGTGACTGCCGTCGATGCCGTGGTCCGTCACGGTTAAGCCGCTTGCGATCCAGTGACTCATCGTGCCATCTGCGAAGTCATCGGTGAATCCGGTCTCAGGCATGCCCCAGGCGTGAGTCGCCTGCGGTTCGTCATCCTTGACATCAAGGCGGCCCGACAAATCTATCCCCTGTCCGGCAATCACCGTCGACTTCAGAAAAACAAATTGGCTCACATTCACCAACGCCGCATCGCCCTCGCCATGGAAGACCAGGTAGACATCGCGCACTCCCGCTTGGGAATTGTCCACGTTGCAAGTCGCATTAGCCCATGATTGCCATCCGCCTGTCGGTTGAAAGGAACAGGTACCGAGGAGCGGGCCGGTGGGACTGTCGAGTCGCACGTCGATGCTGCCCTTCTGGTTGGCGGCAATCCGTATCTGGAAAGCGGCCACTCCGCTGTCAAAATCGAAGGCCTTGTACATCGCGTAATCCCCGTCATGAATGGAACAGAGATCCATGCCTCCCTCACTGCACGCCTCCGTCTTGATCCCGTCCGACTTGTTGTCGAAACTGTCGGCCTTGATCGTATTAAGTGGGTTGTTCGCGGCTGAAGCTTTGTTCTCTCCTACGATAAGCATCAGGGCGAAAAGCAGGGTTGCGAAAGGAATGGCGCGGACGTATCTCATAAGATCAGGACAGACAAATTTCGCGAATAAAACGTTTTATCATTGTGCCTAATTCCGTATAACTTGCAATTATTAAAAGCCTCGCATGCCAGTCTTCACCGCATTGATCATGGCCTCCTTCTCCTTGACCAGTCCCAAGCGCATTGTCCTCAGCCGCCTGGCATTTAGTCTTTGCCTATCGCTCATCCTTTGGGTCGAAGACCCGGTCGCGGCCGCCACGGTTTCCGTGGATAAAGATCATCAGAGCGTGCTTGTTATAACCGATACGAACGCCATCCATCTCCAGCCCTGGTCCTCCGGCACAATTCGGGTTGAGGCGGCCCCCGGCACGACAATACCGGAAAAGAAAAGTCTGACGGTGATTGCCACTCCAAACCCCGCCAGTTGGGAGATGACGGAAAAGGCCGATTCCAGCGTTTCATACAATGGCAGCGTGATCACGATCAAGGCGCCATGACCAGGAGACGATTTTACATGGCGAATCAATGATGACGCGCGAAAGATCCCTATTGCAAATAAGCTTTCGGAATGCGGTTCTCCGTTCCGTTTTAGCCCTCCTGGCCTGCCTCCCGAACTTGGGAAACGCGGCAACTGCCGCACCCATGGTGATTTCCTCCAACTGGCAATTGCAGGATGTCGCCAAAGTCGCCCAAACCGGAGCCGACCTGACGCAACCCGACTTTCAGCCAACGGGATGGTATCAGGCGACGGTACCCGGAACGGTGCTCACGAGCCTCGTTAATGACGGCGTCTACCCCGAGCCACTCTACGGGGAAAACAATCGTCCCGATAAGATTCCCGAGAGCCTTTGCCACACCTCGTATTGGTACCGAACGGTCTTCACCATTCCCGGCGATTATGTCGGCAGGAAGATTTGGCTGAACTTCGACGGGATCAACTACGCCGCCGAGGTTTGGGTTAACGGGCATGATGTCGGCGCGATTAAGGGTGCGTTTATCCGTGGGGTTTTCGACATCACGTCCCTCGTAACGCCGGGGAAGGAGGCAATGCTGGCGGTGCTCGTTTCGCCGCAACCGCATCCGGGCGTGCCGCACGAACACACCATCGCCCAGGGCTTGGGGAAAAACGGCGGTGAAAGCGCGATCGACGGCCCCTGCTTCCTTTGCACGATCGGCTGGGACTGGATCCCGGCCATCCGCGACCGAGATACGGGCATCTGGCAGAAGGTCTTCCTCTCCACGACAGGCCCAGTCATTTTGAAAGACCCTCTTGTCACCACCGATCTCCCTCTGCCCAGTTTGGAGACGGCGGACATCGCCGTCCAGGCCACGGTGGAGAATGTGACCGATCAGCCCGAGAAGGGCATCCTGAATGGCAGCTTTGACGACATCACTTTCCAACAAGCCGTCGATTTGGCGCCTCACGCATCCGCGCTGGTTTCGTTCGATTCCAAAACCACGCCCCAGCTCCATGTGAACCATCCCAAGCTCTGGTGGCCAAACGGGTATGGCCCGCAAAATCTCCACGTCCTCCATCTCAGCTTCACCGTGGACGAAGCGGTATCCGACCAGCAGGATGTCACCTTTGGCATCCGCAAGATCACTTACTCGGTCCCCGATTCGGACAACCTCACCGTCTCGGTGAACGGCGTCCGGGTCATGTGCCGGGGCGGCGACTGGGGCCTTGATGAAGCGATGAAGCGCATTCCCCGGGAGCGTCTCGAAGCGCAAATTCGGATGCACCAAATCGCCAACCTCAACATGATCCGCAACTGGGTGGGCCAGAGCACGAGCGAGGATTTCTACGAATTATGCGACAAGTACGGCATCCTGCTTTGGGACGAATTCTTCCAGCCCAATCCGAGCGACGGCCCCAACCCCACCGATGTCGACACCTATCTGGCCAATGTCAGGGACAAAATTCTCCGCTTCCGCAATCATCCCTCCATTGCTATTTGGTGCGCGCGCAACGAGGGGTTTGCCCCACCGGAAATTGACGCGGCGCTACGCAAACTCCTGGGGGAACTGGAACCGACGCGTCTTTACCAGCCGAGCTCCACCTCTGGACACGGCGTTCACTCCGGCGGACCTTACTCCTGGCGCAAGCCGCGCGACTTCTACACGTTCAGTGAGGCCTTCAAAACCGAGATTGGCAGCGTCTCCATCCCGACCCTTGAATCGATTCACAGGATGATGCCCGAAAAGGATTGGGAGATTATCAATGATGACTGGGCAGAGCACGACTTGGCCGGCGGAGCATCGGGCGGGAATGACTACCCCGATTTGCTCAATAAGCGTTACGGCAAGGCGGTGAACCTCGCCGATTTTGTGCGCAAGGGGCAGTTGATGAACTTCGAAGCGTTTCGCGCGATGTATGAAGGCCGCAACGCCCAGCTTTTCCATCCCTGCACGGGAGTCATTACCTAGATGAGCAATCCCGCGCAACCGAGCTTTGTCTGGCAGCTTTATCATCATGACCTGGAGCCAAACTCCGCGCTCTTCGCGGTCAGGAGCGCGTGCGAACCAGTGCACATCCAGTTGAACGAGAAGGAGGGAAATCTTCAGGTCATCAACAACCTCCCGACCACGCTGACCGGAGCCAAGGCCCACATCTCCATCTACAATCTGGACGGTTCCATGGCGTATCAGAACGACCTCGACGTGACAGCACCGCCGAGCCTCGCGACGGACCTGGGCGCGGTCGCATGGCCCGCGACGCTTTCGTCGGTCCACTTCATTAAGCTCGAATTGCGCGATGCGGACGGAAAGCTTCTCTCCCAAAATTTCTATTGGCGGGCGCTGCCGGAACATCAGGACGATTTGACCGACCTGGACAAACTCCAGACCGTCACGCTCGATGCGAAAGTTGCGCGTCATGATGCGGACGGCAAATGCCTCCTCGATGTGACCCTGCACAATCCCGGCCCCCAGGTCGCCCTAATGACGCATTTACAGTTGCGCCGCCAAAAATCGGGCGAGCGCGTTCTGCCGGTCTACTATACGGACAACTATGTGTCGCTCGTTCCAAATGAGACCAGGACCGTGACCGTCGAGGCGGCGCAATCCGACCTGGACGGAGACGTTCCTCTCGTTGTTCTCGACGGATGGAATATTGGCGTCACGCCCTCGTCCACGGCGGATGTCGCGGTGGCCCTTAATGAGGAAGCCCAGGTGAGTAATTGGCCCGTGATGGGAATTCCCGTTTATTACGGCCCTCCTTCCGACCACGTTAAAATCAACTGCGGCGGCCCATCCATCGGAGATTTTCAGGCGGACACCGGCACGACCGGCGGAAAAACCCATGCTGTCACCGCCAGCATTGACACGAGCGCACCCATGACGGGTCCAGAGGCCATTTACCAAACGGAACGATGGGGTGGAAACACCTACAAATTTCTCATGAAACCCCTACCCGCGGGACATGCCTATACGATCCGACTCCACTTCGCGGAGACTACGTTCGATGCCACCGGGAGGCGCAGGTTCAACGTCGATATTAACGGGAAAAAAGTGCTTTCCGACTTCGATATTTTCCAAGAGGCCGGTGGTAAGAATAAAGCGATCGTCAAAGAGTTCCCAAATATCATCCCAGACAACGAAGGGTTTATCGTCATTCGTCTCTACAGCGGCGCGGCGGACAAAGCGACGATCAATGCCATCGAGATCGTCGATTCGGACGCCCACTAAATTCCAAGCACGGAAAGTCCTCCAACGGCAACCCAACTTGACAATGCCATGAAAAGAGCCACTCAAAACCGGACGATGGTTACCCTTCTGCTCGTTGCCGCGTTCTGGGTACCGATAGGCGTTCGCGCCGACTATAATCCGCAGCGGATCGGATTCTCCCATAGTTATCCCGCGACATATGCCGACTGGGCAAATGCCTTTCTGGCCGGAAATGGTTACATGGGAATCATGGTGTTCGGCAATCCATTGAATGAAACGGTCGTCTATAATGACAGGGGATTTAATCTGGCGAAGACCGTGGACAGGTCGTTCACCCAAGTCGGCAACGCCGATTTGGAGACGATTAAAAATGATTGCGTCAACGGGGATTTCGCGGCGGCCAACAAGTTGGCCGCAAGCGCGCCGAACTATAAGGGAGGTGGCGAAGGAAGCAGGCATCCCGGCTTTGGAATGTTCATCTCCATTCCTCCAGATGGACCCATCAGCAACTATGTCCGCATCTGCAATTTCAGTACGGGAGAGATCACAGTAAAATGGACTGACAATCGGGGTGATTGGGAACGAAAGGCATTCGTTTCCCGAAAAGACAATATCATCGTCCAAGGCCTGACCGCCCCAACGAACGGGAAGATCACCTGTTCCATCCAATTGAACACTGATCCCGGGATGGGCCTTCCCAAGGAGACGATCTTCACCAACAGCACCAGTCCCGACTCTCTGGACATCAGGGCAAAGTATCGACCAGACTCGGATGCCGGGTACGAAGGCGTAACCCGGGTGGTCGTCTCGGGAGGCACGGAGAACGTGGATGGGGCTGTCCTGAACATTTCCGACGCGAACGCGGTGATCCTGTTGACCCGCACGAAGAAATATGACGACCATTGCGAAGACCAGTGGAATCAGGAAAATATTCAAAAGCAACTGGCGCTCATTCCCGCCGATTATGACGAGCTTCTCAAGGGACAGCTCGCCACTCACGAGGCCATTTATGACCGGGTCAAAATCGACCTGAACGCCAGTGCTTCCGAACGCGCCAAATCCAACGAGGAGTTATTGGCCGAGCAGAAACAATCGCCCCTGCCCGTCAAGGCCCTGTGGGAACGTATCTTTGACTCCGGCCGGTATTATTATCTGTCGGCCAGCAGCGATCAAACTCCGCCGGATCTGCTCGGCATCTGGACGGGAAACGCCAATGCGGGTTGGGGTGGATTTTATCATCTGGACGCCAACCTTAATCTCCAGGTCAGCCAGGGAAATATCGGCGATATGCCCGAGGCGATGGAAGGTTACTTCAAAATCAACGAGTCATGGCGTGCCGATTTTGAAACGAATGCCCACAAATTGCTCGGATGCCGCGGCATGCTGGAGGGCGGCAATACTCCGGGAACGGGCGCGGGCCTCATCGCCTCTATCAACGATTACTATCCCTACCAATATGCCACCGGGGAAGAGGGATGGCTGCTTTATCCGTTCTGGGAACACTATCTGATCACTGGCGATACCGAATTTCTCCGGAATCGTCTTTATCCCCTTTTGAAGGACATGGGTTATTTCTACGAGGACTTCCTGACTAAGACAGACCGCAACGGCAAGTACATCTTTGCCGGGTCCGTTTCTCCGGAAAATCAGCCTCCCAATCTTCATATCTCGCTGGTCAACAATTCCAACTTCGACATTTCAGGGGCCAAGTTTGTCCTGACCTCCTTGATCCAGACCTGCAATACTCTGGGACTCGATCAGGGCCCTGGAGGTGGCGTGGAAAAGTGGACCCAAATCCTGAATAAGCTGCCCTCCTACCTGATCAATTCCGACGGCGCGCTGCAAGAGTGGGCCTGGCCGGGGTTGCAGGATGATTACGGCCATCGGCACTCGAGTCATCTTCTGGGCGTGTGGCCCTATCGGGAGATCACCCCGGAAAATGATCTCACCATCTTCAACGCGGCCCTGGCGGCCTTGGCCAAAAAGGATGCCACCAATATCACTCCGGGCCATGGCTTGGTGCATGGAGCCCTTATCGCCGCCGGCCTGAAAAACGAGGAATCAGTCAGGACCAAACTCCTTCGATTGACCCGGAACGGCTATTTCTTTGACAGCCTCTTCACCTCCCATGCTCCCGATCATGGCATCTACTGCGCTGATGTCTGCAATACGGTCCCAGCAATCCTGATGGAAATGCTGATTTCCTCCAGTCCTGGCTATCTGGAACTCCTGCCGGCGTTGCCGCAGGGATTGGAACAAGGCGCCATCTCCGGCGTGAAAGGCCGAAACCGTGTAACAGTGGAAAATCTGAGATGGGACATGGGAAACAACTCGATAAATTGCACCGTCAAATCGGATATCGATCAAAGTCTTACCCTGATCGAGCGAGACGGAATCGACGCGCTCAATACCAGCGTTGAAGTCAGTCCGTCTCCACTCGGAGAAATCGCCAAAGTTGTACAATTAAAGGCAGGCGTCAGCACCGCGATGACCATAAAATTGGGTGATCTGCGCCTCGCCCACGCTCAACGAATCTGACTGTGGCCAGCCCTCGCTCCTCGGAGGGGGACCAGTGTCCGGCAAGTTCTTTGCAGAACTTTATTTCTCCAGCGCCAGGATCATGTTGAAAAGCAGGCGTCGCGCGATGGGATCGTTTGGCGCGGCATCCAACGCCATCTCGCTGGCTAGGAGACGCCCCTGACCAAGTTCAATTTCGACAATCGGAGAGCCGCTGAGAGCCTTGATGTCCTCTTCCTTTTTCAGATAGGCGTGAATGTCGCAATGATCCGCCAGCGCCACCACATCGTCCCGGCTGCGATCGATGCTGTAGACTCCCCTGCACGCCGTGGGAAGAGTATTCGGGCCCAATTCAAACCATGACATGTCCAGTGGCTCCACGCCGTTGAAGACGGGCGACTCGGCGATGTGCATGGTAACGACTTCGCCTGACTTGGTGGCGCGATAACCGGTGACTTGCGCGGGAAACAGCAGCGGCAACTCCTTCCCGGCATTGAGCAGCAGAACTTTTCCGCCGCCCTGCACAAATTGTGTCAACTGGGCCACAGCCTGAGAATCAGCCAAGGTTGTCGCCGCATCACCCAGGATCAAGACTTCGGGTGTGCCGGTTTGAAGATTATCCAATGAATCGATTTGTCTCACCGACAAGCCTTCCAGGGCCTTGTCCGATTGATGGGCAGGATCGAACACCGCGATCTTATCGGCATTCGCAGGCAAGCCCTCCATCGCCCAAGCCTGGGTTGCCACAGTAATGTCATAGCTATTCTGCGAAACCATCTTTCCGCAGGCTTCGAGCTTGAGTACAAGTTGGGCATCGACGCGCGGCGACGGCAGCGTCTCGGGCATCTGGAAATCGACGTCCAGCCACTGATTGGAATAGTAGGGCACCGGGGACACAGGCGCCGTGCCTTGCGAAAGCGTCTGACCATCGCATTGAATTTCCCAAGTCAGGCTGGCATCCGGAAGATCGGCGCCATCATTCGCATCGTTGACAACGCAGACACGGCGATGCGCGGTGGTTCCCGCATAAAAGTGGCGGCCGTAAAGCTCCGCGCTGACCAAAACCGGTTGCAGTGCCGTTTGAAGCGCATAATAGGTCTCAAAGGTCTTGATCGTGTCGACGTTCCAAACGTCCTTGAACCAACTGATATAGGCGAAATGAAGAATGCCGGCGCAGTTGTTTCGATCCGCCCGGCGAAAAGCCTCCGCCAATTCCTTCGTCATGAATGCCTGCCGGTTCAGGAATAGGGAAGGATCTCGATTCTCATAGGCCTCATTACCGACCAGTGCTTGCGGCGTGTGATGATTAAAGAGATAGGCGCGGACCGGATGGCCATCGTCATTTTGAGCGTAACCAGTCGACATTTCCTGGCTGATCAAGGGGCGATCGGGCCAGGCATGGACGCCCAACTCTCCTTTAAAGAAATGGAAGAAGGAAGGCTCATACCAACCATAGTAGGCATGGAGATCGTCAACATCCCCATCATCGAACCCGTTGGGTTTAATGAAATCCTCGTATTCATTTCCCACTCCCTGACGGGTGTAACTCGAATCGGCGACAATGGGGCGCGTGGGGTCGATCTGACGCATCGTCTTGATCATGTCGTCGAGAATCGTCCATTTTTTCTTAAGCAGAACCGGATCATTTTTATTGAAGATGGGGAACTTCATCTCGTTATTCACCGTCCACAGCAGGATGGAAGGATGGTTGCGATATTTGTGGAGAAGCGAGGCGAACTCGTCCTTCCAGACTTTGAGCAATTTCTCGTCGGGTGGTTCTCCTTCCAACATGAGCCAGGGCCAGGTCCCCTCGTAGGAAACGCCCATGCCAAGTTCGTCCGCCGCAGTCAGCCAAGTCTCGGACATCGGAACCGTATGAGAGCGGGTCATGCGAACATTCCCCTCGCGCGCCAGTTGGATGAACTTACGGGCCAACCCGGCATCGTTCGGTCGCAGCGAACTCGGAAAATGATCGGCACCTCGCAGCCAATAGGGTTTTCCATTCAAAAGAAACCGCTCCTTGTCCACAACGAACGTCCGGAATCCGAATTCGGTGGAAGTCCGATCGACGATGGTATTGCCGGAGCTGACCTGAATCTCCAGGCGATAAAGATTTGGAGTGTCGGGAGACCAAAGTTTTGGACTGATCTCGGGCGTGGAAATCGTTACCGTTTGCGTTCCTCCAGGAGGAACGGAAACCTCGCTATTTTTGGTGGAAGCGTTGAGTACCGAACCATCCTTCGTAGATCGAATCACGTAGCCGATCCCGGCATCTTGGGGGATCGAATTGCCATTGCGAAGCTCGACATCAAAATCGGCGCCGTCGAGCTTCGGGCGGATGTAAACATCATTGACGGCGAGCGGTGACGTCACCACCAGTTTAACCGGTTGCCAGATGCCGCTGGCGTCATCTTGAAGCATACCATGGGGCAGTGAATTCAGCATGGCCGAGGTAACCTCCACGGTTACGGCCACTCCCACGACATTGTTGTCCTCGTGCTTCTCGGGAACACCGACGACATGGACGACGATGACATTCTCTCCCGGATGGATCGCCGGCGTGAGATCGCATTTGAGTTCGCCGAACATGCCCGTGTGAGAACCAACCTTCGCGCCATTGACCCAAACGTCCGATATTTTCGCGATGGCATCGAAATCGAGTTCGACATGACGCCCTGAAATATCGTTGGGAAGGACGATGTAATGACGATACCAGGCGCTCTTGGTGTGTTTCCAGTCGAAGGTATAATTACTCAGCCGCTCCTGCTCTGCCTCGTAGAGCTTGTCCGAGATGCCTTTGCTGGAAGCCAGCCCGTCCCCCAGCTTAAAACCGGTCTCGCCGTAGAGCCAGGAAAGGCCCGGAGTCCAAAACGCCGGCACATCCATCACGTGCCATTTGTTATCGTCATAATCGGGCGATAGCGGCTGCGTCCCGGCGTCCAGTTCCTGATCGGGCAGGAACAGCCATTTTCCGTCGAGCGGGACTTCCGTGCGGTCAGGCCCAATCTTGTCGATCGTGAGTGGTTGATAAGCCGCCCGCTCCTGCGCCCGCCGTGCTTCGCGATCAAACCCGGGCGGTTGCCAGACTGCAGTGTTTGCTGAATCCGATGCCGATGCTTCCGAAACGGTCACGTCGCGGAACTCGACCGGCAGCCATCCTCCTCCGAGTGAAACGCTCCCTTCGTTCCAAAGCGGCGCATCATCGACGACATTGATGCGTGGAACCGTCTCGTCATTGACATAGATCTGAATGCGATTCCCCGCCGCCACAGCCCGGAGCTTGTACCATGTGCCAGGCACCGGCTTGAAATCGAGCGGAGCCACGCCAAGAAACTTGTCGTCGCCGTCAGGAGCGTAGCGGGCCAGGTAGACGTCATTGTTGTCCCCTCCCCGCAGGCCAAAGATATAGCGGCTGTCGCGATCTCGTCCGCGGATACCCGCCCAAATCTGCACCTGACCAGCCTCCTGTGGAGCCCGGGCACGAAAAGCGAATTCACAATCACTCCAAGACTCCTTGCTGGCGATGAAACCGTCCTGAAGTGTGACTGAGTCGGCCGTCATGCGTGGCGTAACTCGTCCAATCGGACTCCAGTGCCCTGGGAAAACGGAAGGCAGAGCCACTTCTGAAGCTGATACAAATGTGGCGGAACCGGCAAGCCACAGCAAAATGAGACTCAGCCACATGATGAACCTTAAAGGACTGCGGAAAGGCTGGCAATAACGAGGCACAGTTTGAGGTCTCAGGAAAACGAAAAGGCGCGGACATGATCCGCGCCTTTTCACGTCAACCGCCAAATAACTTAATTGTTACCACGGCGACGGCGTTGGATGACGACCAGTAGAGCCAGCCCGCCGAGCATGAGCGCCCAAGTGCCGGGTTCGGGCACAACTTCGAGATCGCCGTTGAGGAGATAAAGCTGCGCATCCGGATAGATGGTGCTGTCGGCCACCAGCGGCGTCACGCCATCGGGTCCAAACTGATTGATCGTGATCGCGGTGTAA